>Ga0335083_10010442_pt1 | contig 11216 bp, 9 predicted proteins | sample Lox_Sample_42_FD_206716 | JGI IMG/M metagenome (GOLD analysis project Ga0335083, IMG submission 206716) | Soil microbial communities from Loxahatchee National Wildlife Refuge, Florida, United States - Lox_Sample_4.2 | ecosystem: Environmental > Terrestrial > Soil > Wetlands | place: USA: Florida... | reverse complement strand
CTTTTCGCACGGCACCGCCGTTTGTTTTCTGATCTTCTGGCTGATCAACCTTATCGTCGTGTTGAAAGGCATCGAGTACATCCGAATCTTGCAAGGCATCAGCGCGCCGATTCTTCTCGGGGTTGGACTGCTCTTGCTGGGATGGGCCTATCACGCCGCCGGTGGCTTTGGGCCTATGTTCTCCGTGCCGTCGCGGTTTAAGACTTTTCCAGATTTTCTGAGGTTCCTGGTGCCCGCGCTGAACGGTACGGTTGGATTCTGGGCAACCGTGTCGCTAAATATCCCTGACTTCACCCGCTTCGCTCGCAATCAGAAGGAGCAGATTGTCGGGCAGGCTCTCGCCCTACCCACCACGATGACGCTCTACGCTTTCGTTGGAATCGTCGTAACGTCTGCCACGGTCGTCATCTATGGCACCGCGATCTGGGATCCCGTTCAACTACTTAGCCGCTTCCACTCGCCTGTTGCGGTGGTGATTTCGCTGATTGCGATTTTGCTCGCGACACTAAACGTCAACATCGGCGCGAACGTGGTCTCGCCAGCCAACGACTTTTCCAATCTCTGGCCGCGGAAAATAAGTTTCCGCACCGGCGGCGTCATCACCTGCCTGATGGGCGTTGCGCTGATGCCGTGGAAGCTGCTCTCCAGTTACAGCACGTTCATCATGGGATGGCTCGGAGGATACGCTGCGTTTCTCGGGCCCGTGGCGGGCATCATGATCTGCGACTACTTTGTGGTTCGCCGGCGCGCGTTACAGGTGGACGAACTGTATCTGCGCGACGGACCGTACGAATACTCGCGCGGATTTAACTGGCGTGCGGTGATATCGCTGGCACTCGGAGCAGGAACCGCTCTTGCAGGACTGGCGATTCCGGCCGTGCGCGCACTCTATGACTACTCCTGGTTCGTGGGCTTCATTGTTTCCTTTATCAGCTATTACGCGATGATGAGGGTTCAGCGCCGGTCGGCATTTTCGGCGCAGACCGCTGCCTAGGTTTGCATCATTTTGCCGACTGCAGAAACGACGGCAGCACGTCTCGCTCGTAGATCTCCAGTGTTTGCTCTTCGTCGCCGCACATCAGATAGATGTTGAACTGCGTGACTCCAACGTCCGCAAGGTCGCGCAATTTCTTGCGATGAGCTTCGACATTCCCCGTCAAAGTGAAACGATCGATCACCTCGTCAGAAACGAAATCTGCATTGTCGCTGCCGACTTCGCAGTGGTGCTGGTAATCGTAGCGACCGCGATCTTGCACGTATGACGTCAGTGCTGGCGGCAGGTCTTGGGGCTTGTACTGCCGGATCAAATCCATTACGTGATTCGATACGAGGGCTGGGAACCAACGCACGCGGTTGCGTGCAGTCTGTAGATCATCGGAAACCCACACAGGCGCCGCAGACATGACCTCAATCTGGCTGGGGTCGCGCCCCGCGGCGCGAGCGCCCTCTTTTACGAATCCCATGCACCACGAAATCAGATCCGGATCGGCAAACTGCAGAATGATTCCGTCTGCGACTCGTCCCGCCATGTGCAGAACCTTGGGACCGTAGCCGGCGATCCACACTCGTGGAGAATCTTTCGCCCAAGCGAGGCGCGTCGACTGACCGTCGTGTTGCACCTCTTGGCCTGAAGTAAGAGCGCGGAACTCCGCCACTGCGGCTTCCAGTTGCGACCAACTCACCGGCTTCTTTCCCATCACTCGGCGCGAACTGTCACCACGGCCAATACCGAGTTCCATGCGTCCGCCGGAAATCAGATTGAGCGTGGCGAACAGACTCGCCGTCACCGTGAGGTCGCGCGTCGCCGGATTCGTAACGCACGTCCCGATGCGCATCCGCTGCGTGTTCGCCGCCATCAACGTCATCAACGGATACGGCTCCTTCCAAAGCACATGGGAATCGAAAATCCAGCCGTATTCGAATCCAGCGCCCTCCGCTTGCTGAGTAAGGCCGACGATGCGTTTGACGGAGATATCAGGTTTCAGTGTGATGCCGAACTTCATGGCTGGCCCCCTTCGGGAAGAAATTCTGAGGCGTTGATATCAATTGATGCCGAACAACTAAAGTGCGGCAGTGTAGCATAGAATTCCCTTTCGCATCCCGACCCGAACTCGGGCCAGCGACGGAGGACTCGATGAGTTTCGACACGATCGTCAGAAACGGCTCAGTGGTGACTGCAACCGACACTTACACTGCGGACGTTGCCATCACGAACGGAAAAATCTCGGCGGTCGGAAGCGACCTTCCCGCGCAGAATGCCGGCAAAGTGCTGGATGCATCCGGCAAGCTCGTGCTGCCCGGCGGCATCGACGTTCACACGCACCTCGACATGCCCTTCGGGGGCACCACGAGCGCCGACGACTTTGAAACTGGCACCCGCGCGGCGGCGTTCGGGGGTACGACGACCCTCATCGACTTCGCAATTCAGTACAAGGGTCAGCGCTTGCGCCAGGCGTTCGATACGTGGATGAGTAAAGCTTCCAGTAAGGCTGTCTGCGACTACGCCTTCCATTGCATCGTCACTGACGTTTCGGGCGGACAACTTTCGGAAATGAATGATCTGGTGCATGAGGGCGTGACTAGCTTCAAGCTATTTATGGCGTATCCGGGCGTGTTCATGCTCGACGATGGCAGCATCTTCAAAGCTCTGCAGACTACGTCGAAGAACGGCGGCCTGGTCTGCATGCACGCGGAAAACGGCAGCGCCATCGACGTGATCGTGCAACAAGCGCTCGCGGAGGGAAAGAAGGCGCCGAAGTATCACGCGCTCACTCGTCCCACGACGGCTGAGGCTGAGGCGGTAGGGCGAGCGATTGCCTTGGCTGAGATCGCGGGCGCGCCGATTTATATCGTGCATTTGAGTTGCAATGATGCGCTGGAGAAAATTCGCGAGGCTCGCGACCGTGGACTTCCGGTGTACGCCGAGACTTGCCCGCAATACCTCTATCTCTCGCTCGAGAATATGGACGCTCCGGGCTTTGAAAGCGCCAAGTACGTCTTCACTCCGCCGTTGCGAGAGAAATGGAATCAGGAAAAATTGTGGAACGGGCTGAAGCGCGATCATCTGCAGGTTGTTTCCACAGACCATTGCCCGTTCTGCTTCAAGGAACAAAAAGAAATGGGACGCGACGACTTCACGAAAATTCCCAACGGAGGCCCGGGCGTGGAGCACCGCATGAGTCTGATCTACTCCGGCGGCGTGGCTGGTGGACGATTCAGCGCCAATCGTTTTGTAGAATTGGTCTCGACAACTCCAGCGAAACTATTCGGCCTCTACCCACGCAAAGGAACGATCGCTGTTGGAAGCGATGCCGACCTGGTGATCTTCGATCCCAAACGCAAGCACACGATCAGCGCGAAGACGCATCACATGCGGGTGGATTATTCGATGTTTGAGGGAATCCAGGTCACGGGAATGCCCGACGTCGTTCTGTCTCGCGGGCAAGTTGTCGTCGATGGTGACAAGTTCATGGGCCGCGCGGGACAGGGGGAATTCCTGCGGCGTGCAACGTACGCGCAGGTGAACGGATAGAACGACCTACCGCAAGGCGGCGTATAGTGCCTGCTTCCAGCGGGCACTGTCGATGGTCCAGCAAACTTTCACTCGACCTTTCTGAATTGCCGGAGCCCAGACGGCTCGATTGCGTTCATCGTCGGCGACGTTCAGACGATCGACTACCGTCATTCCGCGCGTGAGTTCACTCTGCGTTTCGACTTCCACGTAGTGATCGCTCCACTCGGTTCCCACGGACGGATCGAGGGCCAGGCACATCGTGACCGGGTCGGGCAGGCATATTCCGTCTTCGCCGGTCTGAGTTTTTAGCGCCGCGCGTGCGTGGCTGTTGCACTCAATAGCAAAGTGCGCTATGGGCGTGTTGAATCCTTCAACGTGGGCGATGTCACTTGCACCCAGCACCGCTTGTCCCCGGCAGAGATGCCATCCGATTAACTCGATGGGAAGAGAGCTACGCATGACGACTGATGCAGCTTCGGGATCGACCCATATGTTGTATTCGGCAGCCGGAGTCACGTTGCCTTCGCAGCACGGCGCGCCCCCCATGATGACGCAGCGGCTAACTTTCGCTGCGATGCCTGGTTCTCTCGACACGGCGAGCGCGACGTTGGTCAAGGGGCCGAGCGTCACAAGCACGAGTCCGGGATTCGCATCGATCGTTTCGATGATCGCGTCGACTGCGTGCTTCGACTGCGCTGTTTGCCGCGGCGCAGGATAGTTGTGATCCCCAAGACCATCGCGTCCGTGAAACCATGTCGCGTTTTGATATGGACGCAGCAACGGGCGAACCGCACCCGAGTGGACCGGGACACTCGCGCCGCAGAGTTCCACTGTGTATAAGGCGTTGCGCGTCGCCTGCTGCACGTCGACGTTGCCGGCGACAACCGTAATCGCTGCCACGCGCACATCCGGCGTTCGCAGAGCCATGATGAGCGCGACCGCGTCGTCAGAAGCTGTGTCGGTGTCGATGAGGAACGTGCGCGTCACGCGCGATAGCATAACAGACCGTCGAGAGGACACCGACAGAGCCAAGTGTGTGACCCAACTGACCCCTGGCCTAACTTGTGGCCCGCGGCAAAGAAGAGTACAGTTACTCGTTTTCCAAGGGAGATCACGATGTTCACGCCGCCGAGTCTGACGATTGCGCTGTTGATGATGATCGCCAGTGCCGTCTGCTGGGGTTCCTGGGCCAACACTTATAAAGGCGTCAAGAATTATCGTTTCGAACTTTTTTATTGGGACTACGCGATTGGCATTTTCTTAATTTCACTGATTCTTGCTTTCACCATGGGAAGCAGCGGACATGATTCGTCCAGCTTTCTCAACAACCTGCGCTCCGCCGACACGTCGAACATCGTTTCGACACTTGTGGGCGGCGCGATTTTCAATCTCGCGAATCTCTTGCTGGTTGCCGCTATTGATATGGCTGGGCTCGCGGTTGCCTTTCCGGTCTCGATCGGAATAGCGCTCGTGGTCGGAGTCGTGCTGAATTACGTGATTCAGCCAAAAGGCAGCGGCTTGTTTCTGGCCCTGGGCGTTGCATGCGCCCTCATTGCCGTGATCCTAGACGGCAAGGCTTATGGAAGTCTAGCCAGTTCCGGCCGGTCGATTTCGAGAAAGAGCATTGTCGTCTGCGTGATTTCCGGAGTGCTCATGGGATTGTGGAGTCCGTTCATGACCTACTCGATGACGCGCGGGAATACTCTTACGCCGTATAGCGCGGCTGTGTTTCTCACGCTCGGTGCGCTGCTTTCTTGTTTCCTTTGGAACATCTATTTCATGAAGCACCCGCTTGTCGGCGAACCGGTGGGGTTCGGGGGATTCTTCCGCGGCACCCCTTCCGGACATCTACTCGGTCTTTTGGGCGGATGCGTGTGGGGCTTAGGCACAGTCTTCAATCTTACGGCGGGGAAGTTTACGGGGCAGGCCATCTCTTATGCGATTGGCCAGTCGGCGCCAATGGTCGCCGCGCTGTGGGGAGTTCTCGCGTGGAAAGAATTTGCGGGATCGGGTTCGCGCGCGAAGCTCTATCTCGTCTTGATGTTCGTCTTTTACGCGCTGGCAATATTGCTGGTTGCGCACGCGAATGGATAGCGTTGTGGAGGGCTGAACGCCTCGTCCGGCCCGCGCGAGGAGCACGTCTTCCCCTTTTCAATTCACAGTTCGAGAACGGACCCGGGCGACTCTGTCTGGTCTACTTCCCTTTGATCCGGTTGACGAACAACTGTAAGAAGCGGTCCGCATCTGACCCCAGGCATACCCGCGCGTTCGGCTTCAACGCAATCACGCCGTCGATCTCATAGTGGTCGCCGTGCAGTACATTATTCTCGTCCGACCCCATGCGATTCGCCACCGTTTCTCCGCGCGTAAACTCGCCCTTCGTTTCCACGTCGACATGCATGTCTTTGAGCGAAACCAGAGTCGGATCGATTACAGTCGCGACAGCGAGCGGATCGTACATCGCTGCTCCCTGGTAGCCGCTCTTCTCCGAACGTGTCAGATAGAAATCCGCCAGCTTTGCAATGAAATCGCTCTCGGGTCCGTGAAGGGATTGCAGGTCCGTGAGATTCTTCCGCGTAATCAAAGTTCGCTCGCCCACATCTGAGCCAACCATCGTCACCATCCACCCGGCGTTGAACACGATAGCTGCCGCTTCCGGGTCGCCGTAGATATTCGCCTCGGCGGCGCCGTCGACGTTTCCCCCAGTGATCGACCCACCCATGATTACGATGTCCTTCACCAGCGACGCAATGGACGGATCTTTAGAAACGGCCAGCGCAATATTCGTCAGCGGCCCGACAGGGATCAACGTAACCTCATGCGGATACCTGTGGACGAGGTCGATGATGAGATCGGGGCCGAACCGCGCATCGGCCTTGCATTTCGGGGCCGGCAACTCTACACCGGCCAATCCGTTCTTGCCATGCCAGTATTGCGCCGTGATCAGCTTCTGATTCAGCGGGTGCTGTGCTCCACCCGCCACCGGCAGATCGCATCGCCCGGCGAGAGAAACTAATTTCAGAGCATTCTCCAGACCTTGCCGTCCGTCGACGTTGCCAGGGACCACAGTCAGGGCTTCTACCTTGAGTTCAGGCGAGTTCAATGCAAGCAGAATGGCCATTGCGTCGTCGATACCCGGGTCGGTGTCGATGATTACTCGCTGTGGCGTCTCCGCAATCGCGGAGGACACGAAACATAAAAGTGCGAACACAATCGAGACGGTCGTGGCAAAGGATCTTTTCACTGAAATTTCCTCTTCGAGAAAGTAGAACATAAAGGAGTTCAAAGCAGCATGCCCGCGATGGAAGCTGACATCAAGTTCGCCATGGTACCGGCCAGCATGGCGCGCACACCGAGTTGTGCCAGATCGTTTTTGCGGCTCGGCGCGAGCGCGCCTATGCCGCCAATCTGAATTCCAATCGAACTAAGATTCGCAAATCCGCACAGGGCGAAGGTGGCGATGGTAAACGAGCGTGGGTCGAGCACAGCCTTTTGCGGTCCTAACATGGAAAAAGCAACAAGTTCGTTGAGCACCATGCGTGTGCCCAGCAGATTTCCCACGATGTGACAGTCCTGCCATCGGATGCCGATGAGCCACGCGATCGGCGAGAAAATCACTCCGAGAACCGATTCGATGTTTGAAGGAAACCATCCGAGGTGATTGTGAATGCCGCCCATAATGCCGTCGAGCAGGGCGATGAGCGCGATAAAAGCGATGAGCATGGCGCCAATGTTGAGCGCCATGTGCAATCCTGCGCTTGTGCCGCGAGCGATTGCACCCAGGAGGTTTTCCTTCTTCTCTTCTTCCGCTTCTCCTTCGGGCATTACGACTTTGCCTGCAGTCCGCGGCTGTCCAGTCTCGGGCACCAGCATTTTGGATACAAGAATTGTGCCTGGAGCGGTCATGATCACAGCACTGAGTACGTGTCTCGGTTCTGCTCCATAGGCGAAATACGCCGCCATGATGGAGCCCGAAACATGTGCCATGCCACTGGTCATCACAGTCATCAGTTCAGAGCGCGTGAGGTCAGGAAGAAATGGACGAATGGTGACCGGAGCCTCAGTCTGTCCCATGAAAATGCTGGCGGCGACGTTGAGGGATTCCGCTCCACTGGCGCCCATGATCTTGGTCATGACGATCGCCGCAAGCCGGATGATGAGTTGCATGATGCCGAAGTGATAGAGGATCGCAAATAGCGCACAGATGAAGATCACGACGGGCAGAACCTGAAAAGCAAAGATGAAGGGGGTCTTTAGCGTTGCCTCGAAGGTGAGGGGTAAAGGCGACTGTGCGAGACCGATGGTCGAGTCCTTTCTTCCCAGCGGGCCGAAAATAAACTCAGAGCCCACGAGGGAATAGGCAAGCACGCGATTCGCAGCGTCGCCGATGACCTGGAACAGCCGGCGCCCAGAATCGATGCGGAGCACGCAGATTGCGAACCCGATCTGCAAACCCAACCCCCAGGCTACTGTCTTCACACGGATGGCTCGGCGATTTGTGGAGAAAAGGTAAGCGAGACCCAGCATCGTCAACAGGCCTAGAATTCCCGTGTAATGTCCCATTAGTTTTTCTCCCCGGATTTGCCGATCACTCTGTGAATCAGCGGTCTCTTCGCCGAAGGCGCTGAACTCGCGATTTCAAAACTCGCCTCGATCAGTTGGCGCGCTCGCTCCGCTCGTGGCGCGGCATTGTAGTAAATCGTCGCCAGAGGCTCACCGCCGTTAACCTGATCTCCGACTTTCTTGTGGAGCACAATTCCCACGGCGGGATCGACAGAGTCTTCCTTACGCTCGCGTCCCCCGCCCAGTATCACGCACGCGGTACCGACTTGCTCGCATTGGATTGATCCGACGTACCCTGCCTTCGCGCTCACAACTTCCATAGTGTGCTGCGCCTGAGGCAAGCGCTTGGCATCGTCGATTACGCGCGCATCGCCACCCTGCAGTTCGACCATCTGGCGAAATCGTTCTAGCGCTTCTCCGGAAGAAATCAGCTTCGCACTCTGCTGCTTTCCTTCTGCAACCGTTTTAGAGACACCGCCAAGGTGCAGCATCCATCCAGCAAGTTCGATGCACAAGTCGCGCAGATCCTGCGGACCACCGCCGTGAAGCACGTCGACCACTTCCACAACTTCAAGAGAATTGCCGATCATGTTGCCCAAGGGCTGATCCATGTCAGTAATCAGCGCAACCACTTGCTTTCCCATTCTCTCGCCGGTCTCGACCATCAGTTCGGCGAGAAAGGCGGCGTCTTTCTCGCTTTTCATAAAAGCGCCGGATCCGGTTTTCACATCGAGCACGAGTGCGTCAATGCCCTCCGCCAATTTCTTGCTCATGATCGACGCGCAAATTAGATACGGACTCTCCACGGTGCCTGTGACGTCGCGCAGGGCGTAGAGTTTTCTGTCCGCGGGAGCGATCTCTGCCGTCTGCCCGATCATGGCGCAACCGCAGGCTTCGAGCACACGCCGGAACTCGGCGACAGGAAGATTCACATTGAAGCCGGGTATGGCCTCTAGTTTGTCGAGGGTTCCGCCAGTGTGTCCAAGTCCGCGGCCGCTGATCATCGGCACCGCGACACCCGCGGCAGCAGCCAGAGGAGCCAGCACCAGAGAAGTCTTATCGCCAACGCCACCGGTGGAATGCTTGTCGACTTTGCTCGCGCGCAACGAAGAGAGATCCAGCACCTCGCCTGAGCGAAACATCGCGTCCGTCAAGGCCGCAGTCTCGGGCCGGGTCATGCCCTTTAGCACTACCGCCATCAGCCAGGCGGACACTTGATAGTCGGGGATTTCGTTCCTGGTGTACGCGTTCACCAAGCCTTCAATTTCACCACGTGACAGCTCCACTCCGTCGCGCTTCTTGCGGATTACATCAATCGCGCGGAAAGTCTGCGGCGCCATTGTGGTTGTGTTCACGAGAGGCGAAATCCTTCTGGAAGCAATTCGGTGATGTGGGCCTGCTTAGGTCCGTTCGCGCCCTGGAAAAAAATCGTGGCGTCGGGCCCGAACTCGTAGATTACTTGACGACACGCCCCGCACGGCGAGCAGGCGACGCCAAGATCGTTGGTAACCGCTACCGCGCGAATTTCAATCTTCGGACCCAATTGTGCCACTGCAGAAAAGATTGCGGTTCGCTCCGCACAGTTAGTCATCCCGTAGGATGCGTTCTCGACGTTGCAGCCGGAGAAGATTTTTCCATTGGTGAGCAAGATCGCCGCTCCGACGTGGAAGTTGGAGTACGGAGCGTGGGCGTTCTTCATCACCTTGGCCGCAGTTCGCTCAAGCTTCTTTCGGACTCCAGGAGACACTGCCTTCTTGTTCATAACTCAGGTGAAGCACGTCGTGAAATGACTTCGCCGCTATGCCGAATCGTGCGCCATTGTAAACCCTGGCCGATGATTCTCACTTTTTTCTTGACCATCCGGGACTAGACACTCAAGTTCGCGTTGTAAGATTACGTGCCGTACAATTGCAACAATAAGGAACCGGCCCCGCCAAGCCTGCGGGCTTGCGTTCCATTCGGATATAGAAGGCAAAGCTGCAATGTCGGTTGATCATGGCTATCCGAACCTCGCGCGCAAATCAGGAATCGATGCTGTGTCGCGTGAGCAACAATCTTCGAATACGATCGCCACGCTCGCCGGACGTTCGCTTCTCTCCAACTCCGGCATTCCACTTGATCTGAATTGGGTGCAGGAAGTTCGCGTGAATACGAGTGCCGTGGAACGGCGCGCTCAGAGCCAGGTCGCACGGCGAACTGTAAAAAAGGAATGGCAGGCCGCCTGGCTTCTGCGTGCAATCACGTGCATGGATCTGACGACGCTCTCGGGCGACGATACTGATGAGCGTGTGCGCCGTCTCTGCGCAAAAGCGCGACAGCCCATCCAGCACGAACTCGCACAGAAACTTGGCGTCGAAGAACTTGGCATTAAGGTAGGCGCTGTCTGCGTCTACCACACGTTTATCGAAACCGCGCTTCACGCGCTGGAGGGGAGCGGTATTCACGTTGCCGCGGTGTCCACGGGATTCCCGGCCGGGCTCTCTCCGCTTGCTGAGCGCGTTGCGGAAATTCGCCGCTCGGTGGAAGCTGGAGCTCACGAGATCGACGTCGTCATCACACGCGGCCATGTCTTCGGAGCCCGCTGGCAGGCACTCTACGATGAAGTCGCGGCTTTCAAGCAGGCTTGCGGCGCAGCCCACATGAAGGTCATCCTTGGCACTGGCGACATCCTGACGTTACGCAACGTAGCACGAGCCAGCTTCGTCGCGATGATGGCGGGTGCGGACTTCATCAAAACTTCGACCGGGAAAGAACCGACGAACGCAACGCTGCCGGTCAGCCTCGTCATGGTTCGCGCGATCCGCGAATACGCGCAGCAGACTGGAATGGCCGTTGGCTTCAAGCCCGCCGGGGGAATTCGTACCGCAAAGCAATCCATCGACTGGTTGGCAATGATGAAAGAAGAACTCGGCCCGTCGTGGATGCGCTCGGAACTTTTCCGCTTCGGAGCTAGTGGATTGCTCGGGGACATCGAACGCCAATTGGAGCACTATGTAACCGGGCGGTATTCTGCAGAGTATCGTCATCCGATTGCGTGACGTGGAAATGTGTGGCTGAGCAGAACTAATCAGTAAACGAACAGACTCCCAATGAGCATTGCCGAAAAATTCGTCAGCATGGAGTATGGACCTGCTCCGGA
>Ga0335083_10010440_pt1 | contig 11217 bp, 6 predicted proteins | sample Lox_Sample_42_FD_206716 | JGI IMG/M metagenome (GOLD analysis project Ga0335083, IMG submission 206716) | Soil microbial communities from Loxahatchee National Wildlife Refuge, Florida, United States - Lox_Sample_4.2 | ecosystem: Environmental > Terrestrial > Soil > Wetlands | place: USA: Florida... | reverse complement strand
GGCCCCGAGGTCAGCGAGTAGCGGAAGACGTAGAGTCCGGCAGGAGGCATCTGCACGAGCACAGGTTTTCCATTACGGACGATGTTGGCCGGGTAGAAGCGGGTTCCGCGCAGCATGCCCGCGCGCAGGACGCCATCGGCCACGGTCATGAACTGGTGGTCGGCGCTCAATGTAACGCTTTCGCGTTTGCTGCTGGCGGAAACCCAATCCTGAATCTGCCGCCAGTCTTTCCAGATTTCGCGCGGCACTTCATCGCGATATCGCGGTCCGGCTCCAGGCATCATTTCAGAAGCGGCGGCCGAGCCGAAAGGCACGCCGATCCGAACGTCGGCCTCCTGGAGATCGAGCGGAAAGAGCTGCTCGACCTTCATGAAGTGGCCGGGTTTCCAATCAATGGTGTTTTCCAGGTCGATCCGCTTGATGCCGTGGTATACGATCAAACGCTGCGCGATCGGAACACCCGCCAGGTCGCCGGCTATTCTCATAACGGTCCTCACCGAATTGTTTTCTTCAAGCTCGACCGATGAGATCACGTTGATGATGGTTCGCCCTGTGCGGGGCTCGATGTAAAGCGAGTTCCCGCCGCGCTCTTCGGAAGCGGAGATCTCCAGCTGGCTGGCTACGCTGCGATTGAGATCTTTGTCGAAGATGTCGATGCGTCCTGTCGCCCTGTCCAGGGTGACCCGATAGTGCTCGTTCTGGATCTGGTGGGCGCCGACCACGCGCAGCGGCGTTTTGGCGTCGTTATCAGTATCGAGATTCAGCTCGGCGGCTTTCGGGAACGTCTCCTCCCCATCCGCGGGCACGAGGTAATAAGTCTTATATCCGACGGACGGAACCCCGCGAGCGATGAAAACGAGCTGCAGTGCGCGCGAGATGTTCTCGGTATATTCCACCACATGAAACGGAATGGCTTTTCCAGTCTCGTCGACCAGCCGCATGGCTCTGCGGTAATTGGAGATTGCCGCCGGTTGCACATCGCCATAGAGCGTGACATGGGCGTTGACGACATCGTCGCGAGTCCAGTTGAGCGGGTTGAAGACGACGATGGGGGTGCTGACGGGGAAGGGAACGCGAACCCGTTCAGCGATGTTGCGCAGCGATTCGCGGAGGATCTGGCCGGCCTGGAGAACCGCGGCCTGGGCGTACCCGACCTTGCGTTGATCGCCGATTTCTCCGCCTTGTCCGAAGTTGTTGTGGTCCATGGACTCAAGCGCCTTTTTCCAGAGCGAATCGAACTGCTGCTGCGGATAGGTCGCGTAACCGAGGGCATAGTTGATGGCAGCGAATTTTTCGGCGTTCACCAGAGTGTCGGCAGCGGTGATCGCAGGAGGCCAGATATGGGCATTTGAGGTGGTGAGATTGGCCCAGGAAGACGGGATCTCGCCCTGCAATTCGGGAATGCCGGGCGTGTCCGAGGCCGCGCGGAAGTATTCACTGGGAGTGGCGAGGCGGAAATGCGACCCGGGCAACCGTCGGTTGAGGGCGGCGATATTCTCGACGAGTTTTTCGTTCGGCGCCCATAGGTCCGTGCCCCACCCCAAATAGATCGGGCCGCGAGTAGTGGCTTGGACCTCGGCAGTCTCTTTCGCGATTCGTTCGAACCGGGCGTCATCGAGGTCGCGGTGCAGGCCAAGGTCGACTCCCCAGCCGTATCCGGGTATCGTGTCCCATACCAGGACGCTCGAACCATCGGGCGATCGCCAGCGGAACAGCGACTTGTCGGGCGGGCCCATGCGGGTCATCACCATATTAGGTACGCCGGTTTTGGCCAGGATCTGTGGATACTGACGGGTGAAGCCGGGGATGTCGGCAAGGTGTGCCGCTTTGGGGTCGACGCCGAAGGCTTCGCGCGCGTGCGCCTTGCCGTAGACGACGTTGCGAAGCAAGGCTTCGCCGCGCGGCAGATTCTGATAGATTCCCGCCCACACGGGCGCGATTTCGATGCGCCCGCTCTTGACCAGCGCCTGAAAAGCGGCCAGTTCGGCCGAGCCTCTGGATGCCTCCACGAAGTTTGCCGCGTTCACTTCGTTCTCGATCAGGAAGCGAAACTCCGGGTACTCTCCGGCGAGGCGGACGGCCCGGCTGATGATACGATTGCTCCGGCTGAGGCACTCTTCCTGGGTGCCGCCCCAGTAGAGGTCGAGGTGGGAAAAGGGCACGACGTAAACCTCGCGGGCGGACTGCTGGGCCGGCAGCGCGGCAGCCAGCAGCACGGGAAGCATCATGGCCGACAGGCCGATTCTCATTGGTATCTCCGTCTGCCAGGATCCTAACACGCACTCGGGCGGCCAGGTATTCAATTCGTGCAAACCCTGATTCACCTTCCTTGAATAGACGCGCAGACGTCTTCCATAGCTCACTATTCGTGAATTCCACTTAACAGAAATTCAATTGCTAATAATTCTGCCGCGCCTTAATTTCGATATTGAAAAGTAAGTCAGGAAAGGCCCAGCATGCGAATTCTACGTCGAATCGTCCCAGCTTTCCTCATGATCGCGGCCGGGGGACCGGCGCAAACCACCAGCGGCACTATCGCCGGAACGGTGGTCGACCCCCAGGGCGCGCCTGTTGCGGGCGCGACCGTCGCCCTCAAGAACACCAACACCAACGCCACGTTCACGACGAGCACTCGCGTGTCGGGCGATTTCGTAGCCACCAATCTGCCGGCGGCGCCGTACGAAGTGGCGGTGGAACAGCCCGGCTTCAAACACTTTGTCAAGACCAATCTCGTGCTCAACGCCAACACCAACCTGTCGGTTGGCCAGATCCAACTCGAGATCGGCGCGGTTCAACAGGCGGTGGAAGTGGTGGCGGCAGGCGCACAGTTGAAGACCGAGTCCGCCGAGCAATCGACCAGCGTGGTCGGCCCGCAGATCGCCAATACCCAGGTGAACGGCCGGACCTTTCTCAGCCTGTTGAGGGTGGTTCCAGGGATGTACACCGACGGCGACTTCTCCGTGGCCAACAACCAGATCGGCAGCGTTTACGTAAACGGATCGCGCGGCGGAACATTCAATCTCACCTTGAACGGCGCGAGCAACATCGACACCGGCAGCAACTCCAAGATGATGGCAACGGTGAGCCTGGATTCGGTGCAGGAGTTCACCGTGCTGACCAGCAACTTCGACGCGCAATACGGGAAGAATTCCGGCGCGCAGATCATGGTGGTCACCAAGAGCGGCACCAACCAATTCCACGGAAGCGGTTACTGGTACTATCGCGATCGAGGCCTCAACGCCAACAGTTGGATCAATAACCGGGATACCACCGCGACCGCTCCCCTGCCGAAGGCGCCCTATCACTATAACTACGAAGGTTACACGATCGGCGGCCCGGTCTACATACCCGGTAAGTTCACGCGTCTCCGCGACAAGTTGTTCTTCTTCTGGAGCGAGGAATACCAGCAGCAACTGATTCCCCAAACATCGCCGGTCAACGTCACCATGCCGACCACCCTCGAGCGGAAGGGCGACTTCTCGCAGAGCCACGACAGCAGTGGAAATCCAGTGACGATCAAGGACTATCTGAACGGCGGGGCGCCGTTTCCAGGCAATGTGATTCCGGCCAATCGCATCTATGCGCCGGGCCAGTCGCTGCTCAATTTCTTCCCGCTTCCCAATGTCAGCGGCCAGAACGCCTACAATTATCAGACCGCGATTTCCGGCACGGAGCCGCGCCACGAACAACTGCTGCGGATGGACTATAATGCCACTGCGAAGTGGCGGTTTAGCGGTTCTCTGACGCGCCTGCCCACCGACGCTCTCAGCAGCCCGTACTGCCCTTCGGGTTACTCGTTATGCCCGAATTTTCCGATTCAGTACCAGGGGCAGAACCAGAACATGGTTTACGATCATCCAGGCTATGTCCTGACCTTGGGCGCTACCACCACGATCGCCCCAACCATGGTAAACGAGTTTCTGTTCGACATCGCTCATCATCCGGTGACCGTGCTGCCGGAGAACGACGCCGCGCTCACCCGCACCACCACGGGCATCAACCTGCCAACGCTCTATCCGCCTTACGAAGATTGGATTCCGCAGGTACAGTTTGCCGGCACGAAGATCCAGAATCAGCCGAGTTTTAATACCGGCGGCGGCGCCTGGACCCCCTTCCGCACCTATAACTCCACAATCGAGGTCTCCGACAGCATCAGCAAAACGATCAGCACCCACCTTCTTCGCGCGGGCGTCTTCGTGCAGCGCAACCGCAAGAACCAGAGTGCCTATGTAGCCACCGGGGGCAGCTACGATTTCGGCGACTCGTCCACCAATCCTTACGACTCTGGTTTCGGCTTTGCAAACGCCATGCTCGGCGCTTACTCCAGCTTCCAGCAGGGGAACCAGTATGTTACAGGCCAGTACCGGTACACCAACGCTGAGTTTTACCTCCAGGACACATGGCGGGTGCGCCCGAGGGTGACCCTTACTTATGGTGCCCGCGCATACTACATTCAACCGTACTATGACAAGAGTCTCAACGCGTCCAATTTCATTCCATCGGCCTGGAACGGTTCGCAGGCAGTGCGGCTGTATTGGCCCACGCTAGATGCCGGCGGCAACAAGGTGGGTATCGATCCCGCCACGGGCCAGATTGTGTCGTCCCTGTTGATCGGCAAGGAAGTGCCCAATTCCGGCAACATTGCCAACGGCCTGATCCAGGCCGGCAAGGGCATCAGCCCTTACCTGATGGATAGTCCGGGGATTCAACTAGCGCCGCGGGTCGGGCTGGCGTGGGATCTCACCGGCAAGCAGAACGTGGTGTTCCGCGTCGGCGGCGGCCTGTACTACGACCGTTACCAGGGGAACAACGTTTTCAACATGGTGGCCAATCCGCCGACCGTCCTCACGCCGATCATGTACAACGGCCTGGCGGGGAACGTGGCCGCCGGCGGAAGCACCTACCTGTCGCCTATGAGCCTGAGTGCCATCGACTACGGCGGGAAGGTGCCCAGGGTAGTCAATTACAGCGCGGGCTTCCAGGTCCGGCTTCCGTGGGCTGTGGCTTTGGATACGTCATATGTCGGCTCTTACAGCCGGCATCTGCTCCAGACCACCAATATTAACGCGGTGCCTTACGGAGCCACGTTCCTGTCTCAGAACCAGGATCCGACCAAGGTGAAAGCCGGCCCCAACGCCATCCCCGGCTCGAATGCCTACGATAGCAATTTCCTGCGGCCGTACCAGGGCTACGGCGATATCACGATGTACGGCATGGGCGCGACTTCGAACTTCAACTCGCTGGCGGTCCGGGCCGACCGCCGCTTCGCCAAGGGTGTTTTCCTGAGCGCAGTCTTCTCGTGGAGTAAGTGTCTGAGCACGGCCAATTCCGACGGAGACGGATTCCGGGTCGACAACCTTACGCGTTTCCATCTATACGCGCCGTGCAGTTACAACATACCGTTCAACTTCGCACTGAACTACGTTTACCAGATTCCGGGCGCCAGCCATTGGGGTTCGTGGAACAACGCAGCCACGCGCGTGGTATTCGACGGCTGGCAGATCTCGGGTCTGACGCAATTCCGTAACGGCCTTCCGAAGACACCGACGGAGAGCATTCCGAGTTACGGCAACGCGCAGATCACCGGCTCGGGCTCGCTGGGTCCGGCCGTCTGGCTTGCCGGAAACCCGCTGAACGGAACGACGGGCAGTCCGTACAACAGGATCAATGCGGCTGCGTTCCTGCCTTCGCCGGTAGGCAGCATCGGGATCGATTCCCCGGTTTACTACATCGTGCAGCCGGGGGTGAATAGCTGGGACCTGTCCCTGCAGAAGGAGATCAAAATCAGGGAAAAGATGGCCTTTCAGCTCCGCGGCGACGCGTTCAACGCGTTCAATCACACGCAGTTCAGCGGTTTGAATACCCAGGTGAACTTCAAATCCATCAGCGACCCCACGGTGACCAACCTGCCGTTTGGCGCTAACGGGACCTCTGCCCTCAATAAGTCGGGCATCGGCACCATCAACGGTGTGCGGTCTCCGCGCATCATGCAGATCATGGTGAAGTTCGTCTTCTGAAAAAGCCCGCGGCGGGCGGCTGAAATTGCGCCGCCCGCTCCGGTGCGCTGATATTCGCAATCAACTCAAGGCGGACCATATGGAACGGAACCTGATAACCGAAACCCGGAGCATGGAAGACATCTGCGAGCGTTACAGACGCCTGTATGCCGGCGCCGTTTACGACGTGTTGGAATCGCTGGGTTTTCCCAACCAGGCCCTGTCGCACGAGTTGACGGCTCTCACTCCGGGGATGAAGCTTGCCGGCCCGGCCTTTACCGTAAAGGGTACGCTCACCGCCGAGCGGGACACGGCCGGACGGCACCAGCGGATGAAGATGGTGTGCAGCATGACCTCTCCGTGCGTCGAGGTCCGCGATCAAGGCACCCCATTCGCAGTGGCGATCTATGGCGAGCTGAGCGCCACAACGGCACGCGCGCACGGCGCCGTGGGCGCGCTGATCGATGGCGGGACGCGCGATTCCAGTCATCTCATCCAAATGGGCTTCCCGGTCTTTGCGCGTTACCGCTGCCCGGTGGAGGCCTTCGGCCGCTACACCATGATCAAGTGCCAGGTCCCGGTGCGGATTTCCGGCGAACTGAGCGAGACCGTGGAAGTGCGGCCGGGGGATTTCGTCTTCGGAGAGGAAGATGGCGTGATCATCATTCCCAAAGAGCTCACGGTGACGGTGCTCGAGGAATGCGAGCGAATCAAGGGCCTGGAGGACCAGGCCCGGCGCGATTTCGCCCGCGGCGACGACCCGGTCGAGGTGTTTCAGAGGTATCAAAGGTTTTGACTCCGGGGCGGCGCTTGGACTTTCAACTGGACGGAAAACTCGCCATCGTCAGCGGTGCGACCCGGGGAATCGGCCAGGCCGCGGCGATCGGCCTGGCCGAAGCCGGCGCGGATGTCATAGTCATCGGCAACAGCCGGACTCCGGACGAAACCAGGATCGCAATCGAAGCGGCCGGGCGAACCGCGGTGGCCATGCAGGGCGACGTCTGCGATCCAGCCTTTCGCGAGCGCATCGTGACGGAAGCCGTGGCCGGCTGGGGCCGCATCGATATTCTCGTAAACAACGCAGGCACCCAGATCCGCACGCCGGCGGTGGATTTTGCGGAGGCCGACTGGGATCGCGTTCTGGAGGTCAACCTCACTTCCCTGTTCCGCATGTGCCAGTGCGTGGGCCGCCGGATGCTGAAGCAGGGTTGCGGGAAGATCGTCGACATTGCCTCGCTCCAGAGCTTCACGGGCGGCATCACGATTCCCGCCTATGCCGCTAGCAAAGGCGGCGTGGCGCAGGTAACCAAGGCGTTGGCCAACGAGTGGGCGCGTCACCATGTGAATGTCAACGCCATCGCTCCCGGATACACCCTTACGGACCTGACGCGCCCGCTGTATTTGGATCCCATTCGCAGCAAGGAAATCGGCGACCGGATGCCCATTGGTCGCTGGGGGCAGCCCGCCGACCTGAAGGGCCCCGTGGTCTTCCTCGCGTCCCCCGCGTCCGACTTCGTTCATGGCCACATCCTGCTCGTGGATGGCGGCTGGATGGCGCGCTGATTTACAGAGGTTGAGTATGCAAGCGGCACTGTATTGCGGCAAGGAGGACATCCGTGTTCAATCGATACCGGAGCCTGAAGTTGGTCCGGCGGATGTCCTGGTCCGGGTGGTGTCCACGGGCATTTGCGGGACCGACATGCAGATCTATGGCGGCAGGCATCCGCGAGCGCGGGCTCCTCTGGTTCCGGGGCACGAGATCTTTGGACGGATTGCCGATGCGGGAAACGCTGCGGGCGCGAAGTGGCGCACAGGGATGCGGGTTGCGGCCTATCCGCTGCTGTATTGCCGGTGCTGCCGGCCGTGCCGCGAAGGTAACACCCACGTGTGCGAGAAGCTCGGGCTGACGGGGATCGACTGCGACGGTGGATTCGCGGAATACGTGAAAGTAGCTCCCCATCAGCTCATCCCCGTTCCCGACGAAGTATCCGACCTCCAGGCAGCCGTGATTGAGCCGCTGGCAGTCGCGGTCCACGCCGTCAACGAGTCGAACTTCCAGGTCGGGCAGACCGCGCTGGTCACGGGGGGTGGACCGATCGGAAACCTGCTGGCGCAGACGCTCCGCGCGGCCGGGGCGCGCCAGGTGGTGGTATCCGAATGCAAACCCTTCCGCCGCGAGATCGCCGGAAGCCTCGGTTTTGCGGCTTTCGACCCGTCGGCGGAGACCGCGCCGGAGGCGCTCGAACGCCTTACCGGCGAGCGCTGCGCCGACATCGTGTTTGAAGCCACCGGCCACGCCGCCGCGTACCACGATGCCGTCGCCTGCTGTTCGGTGCGTGGGCAGATCAGCTTCGTCGGGATTCCAAAGACGCCTCCCGCTCTGGACATTCTCAAGATCGTGTACAAGGAAATTCAGACCACGAGCGCGCGAGTCTACCGCTTTCGCGACTACCTGGGAGCGATCGCGCTGCTATCGCGGGGCGTGGTTGACGTGGCGCCGCTGGTCACGGATCGAATTGCGCTTGCGGAGGCGCCCCTGGCCTACCGGAAAATGCGGGATGCCGATTCGAGCGCGAAGATCCTGGTGGTGCCCGAATAGGGTGCCGGCGTCCGATGGCCGGATCTGCGCCGGCTGGCGCCGCAACTCCACGTTGCTCCTTTCCGTGGCCGCTTCGCGGATAATCAGCCGGCCTTCCCGCTCCTCCTGCCGGCGGGCGGCGCGGGAGTCGCCAGGAGCCGGAGCTGCGCTGCGTCGAGTTTCCGGGCGGTTTCGATGAAGCCCTGCACCGGACGCGGGACCAGCCGCGACTTCCTGCGCACCAGCGCAATTTTGGAGAAGAGCGGCGGCTCGGCCGGGCGGATCAGAGTCAGGCGCCGCTCCTTGATGTCCCGGTCCACGACCCAGAAGGGCAGTAGCGCGGTCCCCATGCCGGCGCGCACCATGGAGCGGATGAATTCGGAGTTGTCAAACCTCATGGTCACGTTAGGCTCGAAACCGTGAGCCGCAAAATAGCGGTCAATCGGTTCCTCCATGCGAGAGCCTTTGCGGAAGAGAATGAAGCGGTGATGCTTGAGGTCGGAGAGGCGCGGGCGCGAGGGAGGCTGGCGTTGATGCGACACCATCAGCAACTCGAAATCCCACCACGCCTCGACACAGAAGTCCTGCTTCTCGACGAGATCCGGGGAAACCAGCAGCGCGAGATCCAGCGAACCGCGGCTCAAGCCGTCCAGCAGCACCGGCGTGTTGCCGGTTTCCACCAGCACCTCCACGCTTGGATTCTCGCGGCGGAACAGCTTCAGAATGGCTGGCAAAACATAGGCGCTCGGGCCGGTGCCGACGCGCACCAGGCCGCGTTTCATGCCCTTCCACTCCTCGACCGCGGACAGCGCGGAGTCGTATTGCGCGAGAAGCTCTTTTATGTACGGCAGCAGGACCTCGGCCGCCTGCGTCAGTTGCAGGCGGCGGCCGATCTTTTCGTACAGGACCACGCCCAGCTCGCTCTCCAGGATCTTGAGCTGCTTGTGGATTGCGGGCGGGCTGAGGTGCAGTCGGGCGGCTGCCAGAGCGATGCTGCCCAGGTCCGAGAGCGCGACCAGGCTGCGCAGTTCCTTGAGCTCCACGATTCGCACCGTAGCACGTTTCACCGGAAGTGATCGATGGCGGCGGAAAGTTCAATCCTTCGATTCAATGGGAGCGAATCCGCATTTTCCAAGGGCGAATTGTCTTTCGCCGGGCTGTGAACTACTATCGAGTTTCATTCGAGCGAGGTGAACGGAGATGAGCCGTATGAACCGGCGAGGCTATATCCGGGGAACTCTGGCGGCGTTGACCGCTCAAGCGGCGCCGGCAGGTTCGCCGTCCGCCACCCCGATGCGCAAGGCCGGTGGCTCGCGCCGGGGCCTTCAGCTTGCGGAGTTGTTCGCTCCCGAGGAGGACCACAAGATCCGGCTGGCAAGCCAGATCGGGATCACTCATGCCATCGTCACCACCACACGGGTGCTTGGGCCCGCGCCCCGCGAGCGCTACGCGGAGCTGCTGGGTGGTCTTCGAAAGGATCTCGCGGCCGCCGGGCTGATCTTCGCCGGCGTGGAGAGTCATCCGGTTCCTGCGGAGAAGATCAAGCTGGGGCTGCCGGGGCGCGACGAAGAGATCGAAAACTACAGCGCGGCCATCCGCGCCTTGGCCGAAGTCGGGGTCCCGATGGTCTGCTACAACTGGATGGCGGGGCTTGGCTGGTATCGCACCCGGGCAGATCTTGCGGGCCGCGGGGGGGCTTTGCTCAGCGAATTTGACCGGGCCGACGCGGAACGCGCGGGTCCGACGGAGTGGGGCACCGTGCCCGAGGAAAAGATCTGGAGTAACCTGGAGTACTTCCTCAGGGCGGTCATTCCAGTGGCCGAAAAGGCGGGTATCCGAATGGCGCTACACCCCGACGACCCGCCGGTTTCGCCGCTGCGCGGCATCGGGCGCATTCTGACCAGCGCGGCCAATTATCGCCGGGTGCTCCGGATGGTGCCCAGCCCCGTGAACGGGATCACGTTCTGCCAGGCGAATTTCAAGTTGATGGGCGAAGATATCGCGGCGCTTGCCCGGGAATGGTGCGCGCAGAAGAAGATCTTCTTCGTGCATTTCAGAGATGTGGAAGGTACGCCCGGCCACTTTCGGGAGTCCTTTCACGACAACTGCCCGGTCGACCTGGCGCGGATGTTGCGCATCTACCATGAGGCCGGCTTCGAAGGCCCGATCCGGCCGGACCATGCGCCAACGCTCGATGGCGAGTCCAACGACAAGCCGGGCTATGCGATGGGCGGAAAGGTGCTGGCCATCGGATATATGAAAGGAGCGATGGACGCCTTGGGGATTCCGTACTGGAGGTGAGCGGCTCTCCGCGCGCGGTCTGGTACGCGAACCTGTCGGGCTGGCAATGAAAGCAAATCTCGCTCTTGGACTGCCGTATCGGAAGATGCGGTGGCTACTGGCGGCATGGCTGGCGCTTTCCACCGTGTTGAACCTGATCGACAAGCAGACGCTCTCGATCCTGGCCCCGCTGCTGCGTGACCGGTTCCATCTCAGCGTGCAGGATTATTCGAACGTCGTGACCGCCTTCATGATCTCCTTTACCGTGATGTACACGGTGGGGGGCAGGCTGGTGGACTGGATCGGCGAGCGGTTGAGCATGGCGGCATGCATCCTGTGGTGGAGCACGTGCACGATCCTCAC
>Ga0335083_10010439_pt1 | contig 11219 bp, 11 predicted proteins | sample Lox_Sample_42_FD_206716 | JGI IMG/M metagenome (GOLD analysis project Ga0335083, IMG submission 206716) | Soil microbial communities from Loxahatchee National Wildlife Refuge, Florida, United States - Lox_Sample_4.2 | ecosystem: Environmental > Terrestrial > Soil > Wetlands | place: USA... | reverse complement strand
GCCATGAATCTTTCCGCCGTCCGTCTCGATTTCGAGCGCATGGCCAAAACTGCAAACGCCCTCGCCGACAGCGAGAACCTCGTCCGCGACATGAGTTCGGAAGTCCGCACCATTTCTCACCTGCTTCATCCTCCGTTGCTCGATGAAGCCGGCCTGCAATCCGCTCTGCGCTGGTATGTCGAAGGATTCGCACTCCGCAGCAAAATCAAGGTCGACCTCGATCTCCCCGAAGATTTCCGCCGCCTGCCGCGTGAGTCAGAAACTGCGATCTTTCGCGTCGTCCAGGAATGCCTGACAAATATTCACCGCCATTCCGAAAGCCCCATCGCCAGGATTCGCCTCCGTCGTCGCGACCGCGAAGTAGTCGTTGAGATCGCCGACAAAGGCAAGGGCATCCCGCCGGAAAAGAAGGAGGATCTGGCTTCCAACGGCACACCCGGAGTCGGAATCCGCGGGATGCGGGAGCGCATCCGCCAGCTCGGCGGCACGATCGAGATCAACTCGAACGGGTCGGGTACCGTTGTGACCGTGCACCTGCCCGTATCCGAAACACGTGAACCCGCAGCCGCATTAGCCACATCGTCCCACGCGGCAGCCTAACCATCGATGTTCGCGTCACTTGAACAAAAGAGGCCATACCGTTCCCATCGAAAGCTGGGCAACCGCCCAATCTCGACCCCCCTTCCCGCTTTGACGCACCCTTTTGCCCCTGTTAAACTGCTTGTTTGTCATCATCAACCAGCCCACCGTCATAACCAGAAGGGAAGTCCGTGCGCGCAGAAACCCGCCATCAACTGAAACAGGACGCGTTCAGCCGTGTCACCATCGACGCCGCCGAAAGAACCGCCCATTGGGGCGTGGAACACCGCTCCACGCTCATCGTCTCCGCCGTCGCTCTCATCGTCGTTGCCGCAGCCATCATCGGCGGCTATTTTTACTTGAGCGCGCAGGACGAAAAAGCCAGCTTCGATCTGTCCCAAGCCGTGCGCACCATGGATACGCCCTTGCGTCCTGCGGGCACCCCGGAACAGCCTGACTTCCCTACCTTCACATCCTCCACCGATCGCGCCAAGGCTGCGCAGAAACAGCTCCAAGCGATCGTCGACAACTATCCGCATACCCGCACCGCCGATATGGCCCGCTATTTTCTGGGAGTCACCGCGGCCAACTTGAATGACAACGCCGCCGCCGAACGCGATTTCAAGGAAGTGATTTCTCACGGCAGCCGTGAAGTTGCCGCCGTGGCCAAGTCTGCGCTCGCCTCGCTCTACGGCCAGACCAACCGCGTGAAGGACGCCGTCGCACTCTGTCAGGAACTCATCAACAAGCCCACGGCATCCGTCAGCAAGGTCTCGGCCCAGCTGCAATTGGCCGAACTCTATCAGAGTTCGAATCAGCCCCTCGAAGCCAAGCGCATCTACGAGCAGGTCAAGAAGGAAAATCCGGGCGTCGAAGCCGGACAACTCGCCACCCAGAAATTGGCCGAGCTGAAGTAACGACCGAGTTCGGCCTCTGTTCCTCATCTTTCTTGTACTCACCGCTGCCATTCCCCTTTTCGCGGCGGTTGAGTACCATGTTGTGCAGTTATCGACTCCTTACCCTGGACTTCCATGGCCGACCTCACACTCCGCGTCAACGGCAGTGAAAAGAAAGTCAGCGTCTCTCCGGAAACCCCGCTGCTCTGGGTTCTCCGCGACACCCTTGAACTCACCGGAACCAAGTTCGGATGCGGCGCTGGACTCTGCGGCGCCTGCACCGTCCACGTCGACGGCAACCCGATCCGCTCCTGCTCGACACCTGTGTCGCAAGTCGCGGGAAAGAGCGTGCTGACGATCGAAGGCCTCGGGGCTAACGGTCTTCACGTGTTGCAGCAGGCATGGATCGCGGAGGAAGTTCCGCAGTGCGGCTACTGTCAGACCGGACAGATCATGTCCGCCGCAGCGCTGCTGGCCAAGACTCCCCAGCCCACAGACGAACAGATCACCGCGGCCATGAACGGCAACCTGTGCCGCTGCGGAACCTACGAGCGCATTCGCAAGGCGATCCATCGCGCCGCCGGAAATGGAGGCGCGCAATGAGCCCACTTTCCCGCCGTGAATTCGTCGCCGCTGGAGTCGCCGCCGGTGCCGGCCTCGTCATCGGCTTCTACCTGCCGCACAAGTCCGGCTCGCACGCCGACTCCTTCTCGCCGAACGCCTACCTGCGCATCACCCCTGACAATAAGGTCACCATCGTCGTCGCGCGCTCCGAAATGGGACAAGGCGTCCGCACCGCCCTGCCCATGATCCTCGCCGAAGAACTTGAGGCCGACTGGAAGCAGATCGAGATCGAGCAGGCCGGAGCCAGCACGCTCTACGGCGATCAGACCACCGGAGGGAGTGCCAGCATCCGCACCACGTGGGATCCCATGCGGAAAGCCGGTGCGTCGGCGCGCGAGATGCTGATCTCTGCGGCCGCGCTGACATGGAATGTTCCGCGCTCCACGTGCACGGCCGAGAACAGCCACATCAAGCACGCCGCGACCAACCGCAGTCTGAGCTATGGAGAACTCGTCGCGAGGGCAGCGACGCTTCCGATTCCGACCGACGTGACGCTCAAGCAGAGCAAAGACTACAAGATCGTCGGGCAGCGCCTGCCGCGCGTCGATTCGCCCGCCAAGGTGAAAGGTGAAGCAATCTTCGGCATCGACTTCCGCGTTCCCGACATGAAGTTTGCGGCCCTGGCGCGTTGCCCCACAATCGGTGGCAAGGTCGCGGCCTTCGACGACAAAGAATCGAAGAAGATCCCTGGCGTGACCTATATCGGCAAGATCAGTGACTCCGCTGTAGCCGTGGTCGCCGAGAGCGTTTGGGGGGCGATGGAAGGCCGCCGCGTCCTCAACGTCACATGGGACGAAGGTCCAAATAAAGACCTCAATACCGCCGCGGTCATGGCTGCGCTCAAGCAGGCTGCGTCGAAGAAGCCCGCGAACTTGTTCTTGGCCGGAGATCCGGCGAAGGCCGCTGGACGCAAAATCTCTGCCGAGTACACCTTGCCCTTCATGGCCCACGCTCCCATGGAGCCGGGCAACTGCACCGCGCACTATCAGGGCTCGAAGTGCGAACTGTGGGCACCGACGCAGGTTCCGCAGGATTGTCGAGATTCGGTCGCGACCGCCATCGGGCTCGATCCCGATCAGGTAAAGGTCAACGTCACGCTCATGGGCGGAGGCTTTGGCCGCCGACTCGAACACGACTACGCCGTCGAAGCCGCGCTCGTCTCGAAGGCCATCAACGCGCCGGTGAAAGTCATCTGGACCCGCGAAGATGACATGCGTTTTTCCACTTACCGTCCCGCGAGCCTGCACCAACTGAGCGCCACGCTCGATGGATCGGGAACGCCCATCGCGCTCACGCATCGCCTCATCGCGCCATCAATCAGTGGACAGAAAGGTCAGCCAACTCCCAACGGAGTCGATCCCGATCTGCCCGATGAAGCCGGACCGGTGTATGGAATCCCCAACTATTCCGTCGACTATGTGATGGCCGAGACGCCGGTACCGCTCGGCTGGATGCGGTCGGTCTACGCCCTGCAAGCCGCATTCGCGCTCGAGAGTTTCATCGATGAACTCGCGGTCGCGGCAGGGAAAGATCCCTTGCAGTACCGACTCAAACTGCTTGCGAAAGATCAGGATCTGACTTACTTCACGACAACCTGGCACACGGCCCGCATGCGCACCGTCCTGCAACTGGCCGCCGAGAAGTCAGGATGGGACAAGCCGCTTCCGGTCGGCCACTTTCGCGGAGTCGCCTGCTTCGGCTGCTTCGCGTCATACATGGCGGAAGTGGTCGAGATCACCATGGAGAACGATCAGCCGCGCGTCCATCGCGTCGTCGCCGTCGTCGATTGCGGGCAGGTTGTGAATCCCGCAATTCTCGAGCAGCAAATTCAAGGCGGCATCGTCTACGGCCTCGGCAACGCTCTGCGCGCGAAGATCACCATCGAGAAAGGCCGCGTGGTACAAGGCAACTTCGACGACTACGCTCCGCTGCGCATGGAAGAAACGCCGGCAGTCGAAGTCTATGCGGTTCCGACCGCGGAGGTTCCGACCGGAATCGGCGAGCCCTCAGTGCCGCCGGTCGCGCCCGCACTGTGCAACGCAATCTACGCCGCGACGAAAAAACGAATCCGAGCGCTGCCGATTCTGAGCTGAACTTCGTAGCGCCGGCGTCCCGCCGGCTGTCCGGAGAGCGTCTCGCTCTCCGCGCGGATAGCGGCACGAATCTTTCTAATCCTGAGAGGGCCCTATGTTCCGTACGTGGATCGCAATCATTCTCTTCTCGGTAATTTCGCTAGCTCAATCGGCCCCGCCCTCCTCCGTTCCCGCTGCCCGCCTCGCGCATATCCGCCACGGCGTGAATCTCAGCGGCTGGTTCGCCCAGGTCTACGATCCCAAGGGATACACCAAAGAACACCTTCAGACGTGGACGACCGCATCCGACATCGCGCTGATCAAGTCCGCCGGCTTCGATCACGTGCGGCTCAGCGTGAATCCCCAGCCAATCATGGACGCCCTCCGCCATCACGACGGCGGCGCGGAATATCTCAGCTATCTCGATGCTGCGATCAAGATGATTCTGGATGGAGGGCTCGCCGTCGAGATCGACATGCATCCCGACTCCGACTTCAAGGCACGGCTGGCCAAGGAAGACGACTTCGTCGAACGCTTCTCCGATTTCTGGGCCCTGGTGGCAAAGCGCTATGCGCCGCTGGATCCGGACCGAGTCTTCTTCGAAATCCTGAACGAACCCGAAATGCGCGACGCCTACCGCTGGTACGGTGTCGAAGCCAAGCTGGCCGCCGCCATCCGCCGAGGTGCGCCCTCGAACACCATCATCGCCGCCGGCGCACGCTGGGATGACGACGACGATCTCGTATTCCTCGAGCCACTCCCCGATTCAAACGTCATCTATGTCTTCCATTTCTACGAGCCACACATCTTCACGCATCAGGGCGCAACGTGGGGAGCATATTACTGGCACTGGCTGAAGGGTCTGCGCTATCCGTCATCGACGGAGAATGCCGCGCAAGTCGCGACTCTGCTGCCCGAGGCGCGCGACCGCATGCAGGTCATCCGCTACGGGCAGGATCACTGGGACGCTGCGCGCATCGAAGCGGAAATCAATCAGGCCGCTGACTGGGCCAAGCAGCGCGGCGTGCCCCTGATCTGCAACGAATTCGGAGTGTTCCGCGACTACTCGGAGCCCCAGGATCGCTCGGCGTGGATCAAAGATGTCCGCATTTCCCTCGAACGCCACAACATCGGCTGGGCCATGTGGGACTACTCCGGAAACTTCGGCGTGGTCACGCAGAAAGACGGCAAGACTACACTCGATGAATCCACAGTGCGGGCGCTCGGCCTGAACATGCCCGCTGGCCACTGAGCTTTCAGGGAACGTTTCCCAAACGGCTGGTGTCTAAAGCAGGCAAACGGGTTCTCTCTCCGCTCCAACGCTTCAATCGCCGCGACGCGAGGTGATGCATGCTCGAAGCCGTGCACTTGACCAAGCGCTATGCGTCGCTGCCGGCGGTGCAGGAATTGTCGTTCACCCTGCGTCCCGGGCAAGTGCTCGGCTGCCTCGGACCCAACGGCTCCGGCAAGAGTACCACGGTAAAGATGCTCACCGGATTGCTCCAGCCGACGCGCGGCGTCGTTCGTTTCGACGGCCACAACATCCAAGAGGACCTGACCGCCTACCGCAAGCTTCTCGGCTACGTTCCCGAAGAGGCTCATCTTTATCCCTATCTGACCGGCTGGGAGTATCTCGAGTTGATCGGCACCCTGCGCGGCATGGACCGCCGTGATCTGGCGAAGAAGATCGATTCCCTGCTCCAACTGTTCTCGTTGCATCCAAGCCGGCACGCCAGCATCGGCTCGTACTCAAAGGGCATGCGGCAACGCATTCTTCTGATCGCCGCGATCATGGACGATCCCGAGATCTTCATCTTCGACGAGCCTCTCTCCGGACTCGACGTTACTTCCGCCTTGATCTTCAAGAATCTGGTGCAAACCCTGGGACAGCAGGGCAAGCTCGTCTTCTATTGCTCGCACGTGCTCGAGGTCGTGGAGAAAGTCTGCTCCGACGTGCTGATCCTGCGCAAGGGAGTTGTGATCGCGCAGGATTCGGTCGAGAACATCGGCCATATTCTCGGGCAATCGCTGGAGAATACGTTTCTTCATCTGGTCGACGACGTGGACACGATGAGTGTGGCGCGCGACATCGTCACCGTCATGAAAACGAAGGCCGCATGATTGCCGAGGCGATCGACGCCGTCCTCTTCCGGTGGGAAAAGCGCCGCCAGCGTCCCTTCTGGCGGATGGTCTATCTCTTCGCCGCCCGCATTTTTCGCGGTGGTGGCGACTCGGACGCGGAAGGTCTCGATCTCGGCATCGGGCTCGTGCTCACGCTGCTCGCCATGCCCGGAGGATTCGTATCGATCCTCCTGCTGAACAAGTACGGAACCTTCCTGCAGTGGCTCCGGGGACAAGCGAACGTCGACCCGCTGCTGGTCGCGCTCCCCGATGAGTACTTCTTCATCGTGCTGTCGATGACCGTGACTGGCGCCGTCGCCGTTTGGCGGTGGGATGCCATCTTCCCCGACCGCCGCGACTACATGAACCTGGTTCCGCTTCCGATCTCCACGCGGACCATCTTCCTCGCCAATCTCGTCGCGGTCTTGTTTCTCGTGGGGCTGGTCGCAATCGACGTCAACGCCGCGTCGTGCCTTCTGTTTCCCGTGGTGGTGGGCGCAACCCAAAGCAAATTCCTGTTCTTCCTGAAGTTTGCGGTCGTTCATGCCCTTGGAGTTCTGCTGGCCAGCGTTTTCGCTTTCTTCGCCGTCTTCTCCGTAATTGGTCTGTTGATGGCGGTACTGCCTCCGCGAACCTTTCGCCGAATCTCGGCCTACATGCGCGGTGTTGTGGTCGTTTGCCTGGTCGCGCTCTTGTGCACCAGTTTTGCGGTACCGCAGGTGTTGCGGTACATGCCTGCCCCGCGCTGGATCGCGCTGATTCCTTCGTGCTGGTTTCTCGGGCTCTGCCAATCACTGCGGGGACGTGCCGGTCCCGTTCTCACCGAGCTATCGGCGTTCGCTCTGCCCGCACTCGCGATCGCAGCCTTGGTTGCACTTTGTACTTATGTGCTGGGCTATCAACGGCACTTCGTGCGCATCGCGGAGATCGCCGACACGTCCGCGATCGCACCCAGCCCGCGCACATCGCGTATGGGCGCTCTGCTGGATCGGCTGGCACTGCGCACGCCGTTCCAAAAGGCTGGCTTTCGGTTTGTAGGCAAGACCCTGCTCCGCAGCGAAACGCACCGCCTGGTTCTGACCGCTGTCGGCGGGCTCGCCCTGGTCCTCGCGTCTCAAGCCCTGATGGATGCCTTTGAAGGCGCGAAATCGTTGCGTCAAGCTGCGCTCTCTGCGGATGCTCTTTCCATCCCGTTCATCCTCAGCTTCCTGATCATTGTCGGCCTGCGTATGGTCTTCGAGATCCCCGCCGAGTTGCGATCGAACTGGATCTTCCAGTTGATGGTCGATCCCGAGCGTCAGGAATGCGAGGGACTGGCGAGACGAGTGATCCTGATCCTCGTGCTGCCCTGGCTTCTGGCGATCTCGCTGCCCGTCTACGCGTACCTGGAGGGCTGGAAGGTCGCGGTCCTTCACACACTGCTCGCGATCACTTGGGCGGTTCTGCTTACAAATATCGTGTTGATCCGATTCCGCAAGATTCCCTTCACCTGCACGCTCCCTGTGTTCAAGCAACACTCGTTCGTTACACTGCTGTCCTGCTGCTTCGGATTTCTCCTCTACGCCGTATCGACACCGGAGTTTGAATCGTCGGCCCTGCCCGAACCGGTGCGCATGCTGAGCCTGGTGCCGGCAGCGGCGGCGCTCTGGTTCATCCCGCACTACCTGGGGAAGAGCGCAAACGAAATTGAACGACGCCTGATTTTCGAGGAGTCGCCCACCCAAACGATTCAGGCGCTGCGGCTGAGCGATTAGAGGATTCACGTCGCCACGGTCGCGAGACTGTTCGTGCCGGACAACACACGCTGTCATCCCGACCGGAATTTTCCCTTCCCAAAGCGAACGGAAAATGGAGTCGAGGGACCTGCTGTTCTCCACGCGCCAATGAATCGTGGACACAACCCAACATTCAAACAGCGCCCAGCCACTTCACGGGAAAACGCGCCGCCATGGCATTGGCCAGGCGCTCATCGGCGGTGATCAATTCGATTTTTGATTGCATAGCCAAAGCAACGTAAAGGCTGTCATAAACGGTCCGTCCACAGGCCACCGCTAAGTTCAGGGCTTCTGGCACAAGATCGACGGAAGGAATCGTCGCCATGCCAAGGTCGCGGACGAAAGCGATTGCGGCGGCAGCATTGTCCGCGGAAATCTCTGCTCGTCGGACCGCCTTCCACATTGCATTTGCCAGCTCCACCCAGAACAGGTCAGGGACGAGGAATCGAATTTCATCGCGCCGGCTGGAAGCCAGCAACTCCTCAGCTTCGGCAGCCAGTTCCTCGCGAAGAGACGGCAAGCACCATTTCACAGCTACGCTGGCGTCAACCACGACGCATTTCACCGTTCTCGATCCTCTCGGATCATTTCCTCGGCCGAAGGAAATGGACCTGGGTTGAGTGGCTGCATCGCGCGAAGACGCGCCAATCCATCAAAGGCCTTGCGGCGCCGCTTCAGCTCTTCCTCGGTAGGAATGTTCTGCTCCAGAAGCGCGATCACCTCTGCCGCAATCGACTTGCGGTTTGCGCGAGCACGCTTGCGGAGGGCTCTATAAATCTCATCGGGTACGTTTTCTACATAAAGGGTCGCCATAGGGATATCCTAGGAGTAGTCTAGCACATCCAAAGTCCGTTGAACTGCCGTTATTCTTGACACACAAGCGCTCGCCCAATTATCCTAAGTCTTGCTCCTTGCGGTACTTACGCCCCTTGGCGTGCTTCCGCGGGCCTGGGTTACCATACTGGGTTGGCGATGTTGACGCGGAGGTTTCGCAATGTTCCTGGACATCCATGATTTGGAACGTCATCCTCTGGATTTTGAGGAGGTGTTTCAGCCCGATGTCATCGACTTGGGAGGCGAAGCCCGGCTCCGCACGCCGCTGAAGGCCTCCGGGCACGCGGAGATCGTCGAGGAGCATCACGGCAAGCATGAGGTAATCCAGGACATACGCCTGCGAGGACGTTTGTCGGCGGGCCTCGAACTGCAATGCGCCCGCTGCCTGGATCCGGTGCCGCAAGACGTGGAACGCGAGTTTGAATTGCTATACCGGCCGCTCGGAGCCGACGCCGGCCGCGACGAACTCTCAGTGACCGACGCCGAAGCTGAGATCGGCTATTATCAGGGCGACGGCCTGCTGCTCGAGGATGTTTTACGCGAACAGGTTCTGCTGGCGCTGCCGTTGAAGGTCACCTGCCGTGCCGATTGCAAGGGCCTGTGTGTGCATTGCGGCAAGAATTTGAACGAAGAACAATGTTCCTGCACCACCGCGATCGAAGATCCCCGGTGGACTGCCCTGCGGGAAATTCGCAGCAAGTTGGAACACTGAAAAAAAAGCTGTCAGCCATCGGCTGTCAGCTTTCAGCTACCGAAGCTCCCTCGATGATCGAGCGCATCTAGGATGGAAGTTTGATTTTTGCGGAACAGCTGACGGCAAGCGCATTCAGATTCAAGCTGAAAGCTGACGGCTGAGAGCTGACAGCCTTTTTTGAGAGGAATTCAATACCATGCCCAATCCAAAACGTCGACACTCCCAGAAACGCACTTCCACCCGGCGCGCCCATGACTCGCTGAAGGCTCACAGCCTGGCGGAGTGCCCCAATTGCCACGAGAAAAAGATGCCCCATCGCGCCTGCCCGAAATGCGGGTACTATAAAGGACGCGAAGTCCTCGACGTCAAAGAAGCTAGCTAACCGATAGAAAACCATGCCTAGCGTCATCGCGCTGGATGCGATGGGTTCCGACCGCGCTCCCAAGCCTGAGATCGAGGGAGCCATTCTCGCGGCGCGTCAATACGGCATGCGGGTGCTGCTTATCGGTCCGGAGAACGTCGTCAGGGCCGAACTGGACCGGCACCCAGCGGCCGCGCGCTTGCCTATCGAAATCGTCCACGCCAGCGAATTCATCACCATGGAAGACAAGGTGGAGGCGATTCGCGCCAAGCGCGACTCCTCCATGCGCGTAGGTCTCCGCATGGTACGCGAGGGACAGGCCGCGGGCTTCGTCACCGCCGGCAACACCGGCGCAGCCATGGCTACTGCAAAAGTCGTACTGGGCGCGGTGGCTGGAGTCGATCGCCCCGCACTCGCGGCCGTGTTCCCCACTGCACCGGGGAATCCCGCCATGCTGCTCGACGTCGGCGCGAACGTCGACTGCACGCCACAGAATCTCGAGCAGTTTGCCGTCATGGGCGACATCTATTTCCGCGCTATGTTTGGAAAGCGCCCCGGAACACAGGGACCGCGTGTCGGGTTACTTTCTATCGGCGAAGAAGAGAGTAAGGGCAACGATCTTACGCGCGAAGCTTTCCTCTTGCTCAAGCAGCTTCCGCTGAACTTTGTTGGCAACGTGGAAGGGCGCGACCTGTATAACGGCAAGGTCGACGTGATTGTGGCCGACGGGTTCGTGGGAAACGTGGCATTGAAGATCTCGGAAGGCGTGGCGAATCTGGTGCGCACGGCGCTGAAGGAGTCCCTCAAAGCCACGATCACCCGCCAGGTAGGAGCGCTGCTCTCCCGCAGTGCGTTCACGGATTTCAAGAAGCGCCTCGACCACACGGAATACGGCGGCGCGCCGCTGCTGGGAGTAAAGGGCGCATGCATCATCACGCATGGTTCGTCGAATGCCAATGCCATCAAGAATGCGGTGCGCGTGGCGGCCGAATTTTCCGAGCGCGGCGTCAACGGATCCATCGAACGCGGCCTGGCAGCGGTGCGTCCAACGCCGGTCGGCACTGTCTAGAAGTTCGCTCTATTTGTCATCACGAGCGAAGTGAAGGACCTTGGCAATCCTGCGGCACGATGCACAAATCCTTCGCGCCAAGAGCGCGCTTGATTGCATAACGACGTTGGCCCGTCGCGAGTAGAGTGGTTTGCGATGAACAAGACCAAGGCTCGTGAGAGGAGCCAACGTCATGTTGATTATAGGATGCGATT
>Ga0335083_10010437_pt1 | contig 11220 bp, 7 predicted proteins | sample Lox_Sample_42_FD_206716 | JGI IMG/M metagenome (GOLD analysis project Ga0335083, IMG submission 206716) | Soil microbial communities from Loxahatchee National Wildlife Refuge, Florida, United States - Lox_Sample_4.2 | ecosystem: Environmental > Terrestrial > Soil > Wetlands | place: USA: Florida... | reverse complement strand
CAGCCTGTACCGCCGGCTGCCCAACCAAGCCGTTGATTGCGAACCTGATCTGTTTCGCTTCATCATGAACAATCCGGACCTCATGGTGAACATTTGGCGCGTGATGGGAGTAACCAACATTGTGTTGGATCGGGAAGACGCCACGCATTACCGGTGCAGCGATGGCGACGGGACCACGGCGCGAGTCGAAGTCGTCTATCGCAGTGCGCAAATGCAGGTGATTTACGCGGAAGGATTGTACGAGGGGCCCCTGTTTCCGCGCCCAGTGCGGGGCCAGTGCGTCGCGGTGCTGCAATATGCGAGCGTCCGCAAAGCCAGCGGCCGCTTTGAAGAGACCGCGCAGTTGGACACGTTTTTGCACGTCGACAACATCGGCGTGGAGATCATCGCCAAGCTGTTCCAGGGCTTGGTGGGGCGAACCGTCGATCACAATTTTTCCGAAACGGTGTCGTTTGTCGGCAGCGTGTCGCGAACGGCGGAATTGAATCCGCGGGGCACGCGGCGTTTGGCGGCCCATTTGGACCGGGTAGAGCCTGAGCGTCGCGAACAATTCATTGCCGTGGCCGATCAAGTGGCGGGAAAAATGGCCGACGCGAAGCTTTCGGATGATGATGACATTCAGCCATTGACCGATGTTGTACAGTCTTCGGCCCTGGATGCAACGCCGGGGAAAAACAGCAAGCGGTAGGAACAGTGCGCAAAAGCAGTGCCCCGTGGGCAGAATGCGGTAGGCCGTGGCGGTTAGCCGGTTTTTTTACATGGCCGGCAGCGAGTTGGCCGGGAGGCGCTGAACCAAGGCTCGATATTTTGCGCGCACGCCTTGGTGAATCCACGCCAAGTAGGCGTTGGCGCCCAGCGACGCAAATAGCGCCAACAGCGCGGCCATGAACGGCAGCCAGGGTTTGGGCGCGGCGGCTGCAATCTGACCGTCGGGTTTTCCCGCGGTCCAGCCGGAATCAGAAATGGATGGCTTGGCCGCACCAACGGCGAATCGATCGGCCGCGAAAGTGCGCGAATTGGCGGGCGGCCCTTCGTTTTCTGTTAATCGAGGCGATGGTAGTTGATCGGCTTGGCCGGCAGCGACGACCGGGCCCGGGGGAGTTGACCCGGCGGCAACCGGCGACTGCGGCGCTGGATTTTCAGGCTGTTCTTTTGGGACGGAGCCAGCGGTCTTGGCAGGCTCGGCATTTTTCAATTGACCCAGGTGAAAAAACGGCAACGAAGTGAGCGAGCGGGGCAATTCTGCCGGTGGCGGGTTGGCAGGTGTTGAGTTTGCCGGCTGCTGGTTGGCCGGCGGAGATGCGGCCACCGGCGATGCAGGGGTCGGTGAAGCGGGTGTCGCCGAAGTGAGCTGCGGTGAAGCGGATTTGAAATTCGGCTCCAACGAGAATTTCTTTTCGTCCATCGAGGGCGGCGCAGGCAAATTCAATCGCTCGCCGGCGGAAGCAGTATTTTCCGCGGGCGGCTCAGCGGAGGATGAGACTGGTTGCTTGGTGGTAGGGTTGTTCGCGTCAGGATTCCACGCGTTAGAGTTTTTGGGGTCAGCAGCCGCGCTTTTGGGGCCGATGATGTCGCCTTGGTTCGGCAGTGCGCCCGATCCAATTGTGATGTGAATGCGGCGCACGTGCCCCTGCAAGTTGGAGGGAATGTCGCTGGTGATTCCCTGTTGCGGGAAGGAGTTGAGCAAGTCGGGATCGACTTGCACCAGATATTCAACGCCCCCGTCGGGCAGCGCTTGCGACCCAAACTCGACAGCCTGAGCCGCCCTAGGGATACGAATGAGACCGAACATCAGCAGCCAGATCGTGGCGAAAGGAAGTATGCGTTGGCACATCGTCATGAAAGTCGGAAAGAGGATCGAGGGGTGAAATAGATAATTCGACTCGAGCAAGGCTCATGCCAGCTAACACAAAGTAACATTCACGCTGGGCAAACTGCAACGTGAATTTACTTGCGGCGGCGGGGCGGACCCGTTGCCTGCTTCGCCGGTTCGCTGAGATCTTCCAATTGCGTTTGCAACATGTTCAGGCCGACTTGTAAAAACGCCACCGCCATCGGGCCGACGAACACGCCGATGGGCCCCAGTGCCTCGACGCCGCCCAGCACGCTGAGCACCGCCAGCAGTGGATTGAGCTTCGATTGTCCGTGCAACAACATCGGTTTGAGGAAACTATCGACAACGGTTACCAGCGCCAAGCAATAGGCGCCCAAGACAATGGCCGCCAGAATTCGCTCGTCGACAAAAGCCAACCACGCGCACACCGTCACCCAAACGCTGGCGGAGCCAACGATGGGGACCATGGAGCCCAGGAACGTAAGCATCATCAACAAGAAGACCGATTTTACGCCGGCCAGCGAAAAACCGATTCCAGCCATGATGGCAATGACCAACCCGCCGACGAGATGGGCGCCGACGACAGCCCGGCTGATTTCTTCAAACTCGTCGATTAAGCGCTGCTGATGGTGCTGCTCCAGCGGTATCAATTTCATCACCGTATTGAGCATTTGCTGGCCATCGGCCAAAAAATAGTATAGGGCCAAAATGAAGACGAAGCAGCCGATCAGGAAATCCAACAGCACCGTTGGCGTTTTGGTGGCAATGGGTGCTAACCATTCGTTGATTTTGGTCCCCAAACCCTCGCGGATTTCTTTGGGATCGAGCTGGAGCGAAAACCAGGAGTTCACCTGCTCAACGAGTCGATCGAACGATTGCGTTTCGAAATGAACGCGGCCCGTGCCGCGCATCAAGTGCACAGCGTCGTGGGCCCCCTGATAAACCACAATCACCGTGGGAACCAGCACGATGAGCAAAATGGCCAGCGTGGAGAGCGTGGCGGCAATGCGGTCGTGGCCGTGGCAGCGGTGCATGATCCATCCGTGCAGGGGTTGGAACAACATGGCAAACAACGCGGCCAGAAACAGCGGCACAAAAAAACGAAATACCACCAAATAAAACAGGCCCCCGAACAGCAGCACCAGCACTAACAGCACGATGACCGAAATCACGCGATTCATGGGGGTCGGCGTCGATGGTTTGGAATCGGGCGGCATGCGGTTAACACATGGTCGTGTGTCAGAATCAGCTAACGGACTTCATTCAGAAAGATTGGCTTAGTTCGCTGTGCAATAAATCGACCAGTGCGTCGAGGGATTGGGGAATGACGTTCACACCGGCTAGCACAGGCATGAAATTCGTATCGCCGTTCCAGCGCGGCACAATATGCCAGTGCAAATGGCCCGGCACGCCGGCGCCGGCCACGCGCCCCAAGTTCAGGCCGATGTTAAAACCTTCCGGCTTCATCAGCTGCTGGAGTGTGCCACAGAGCCGAGACACAAGCCGCATGAGTTCCACGTGTTGGACATCGGAAAGCATCTCTAAACCGGGCGTGTGATTGACTGGTGCGATCAATAGGTGCCCATTGTTGTAGGGATAGCGGTTCAGCACGGCTAGCGCCCCCGTGGTGCGGCACACCACGAGGTTTTGCCGATCAGCCGCCGATTGAATTTTTTTGTCGATGGAAACATCCGCGGCGGCGCGGCACAGGAAACAGTTTTGATCGGCGCCCGGCAGCCAGCGGAGTTCACGGGCCAGCTGCGGCGGTTTTTTTGCATTGTCGGCGCCGGTAATGTAGCCGATGCGCCAGGGGGCCCAGAGTTGCTCAAAGTTCATAGGGGCGATTGTATGCGGCGCGAAGCGCCGAAGGTAGAGCAACCGTTATTTGTCCCTTGTCCTTCGTCCGTTGAAATTGGTTGTTGAATACCAAGGACGAATGACAAGGGACCAAGGACAAACGTCGCTCAGCCCCAAAATTGCCACCAGGGTCGGCTGGGTTTGGCGGCTGTTTTTCCACTGCCGGCGCTGGCGGCGACTAGGGCGCCGGTGCGCCCGGTTTTATCGACGGCGCCGCGCATGCGGGCCCGGGTCATGATGGCGCAATTAAGATTTGCGCCGGTGAGATTAGCCCCTTCCAGATTTGCCCCCATTAAGTTCGCGCCGCTCATATCCGCGGCGCGCAAATCGGTACCTTGTAGCACGGCGCCGCTCAAGTTGGCGCGCAAATCGGTGCAGCTCAAATCCGATTTGGACAGATCGGCATTGGAGAGATTGGCGCCGGCCAGCCTAGCGTAGCGGAGATTGACCTTGGTCATGTTGGCGGCGGAAAAATCGGCGCCGACCAAGGTGCAATCCGTGAGATCGGCCCCGGCTAAATCGGCGTGGGAGACATTGGCGGAATCGAGCGCCGCGGAGTTGAAAATGGCGTTGACCAGGTTGGCGTTGCGCAGATCGGCCTCGCGAAGATCGGCGTTGTTGACGATCGCCCCGCGCAAATCCTGACCCTGAAGGCTGGCGCCTTGCAAATGAGCGCCAGACAGTTTTGCGCCGGCCAGCGTGTCAGACTCCACTTCCAACAGGACGGCGCCTGTCGATTTGTGCCGGATCTGGATCATGGCCGCACCAAGACATAAGCCCTTGGGTGCTGGGACTCTCTGATCAAAAGATCGACGCGCAGCGCGGTTTCCCCGGTCCCGTGGCAGTAAAGCCTTGCCTCCCTTAAACTCGCCACCCCTTAATATCGCTCAAAGTGGGTTGGCAGGCAAGATTGGGTGGTGAAAAAGCTACCTTTTTTTCTTGAATCGGCTGGCGGCAGCTTAACGATTACCAACCCATGTACGTCCATAAATTCATCAACCAAGGATGCGCCCACGGGTTCCAGACCGGATAGGCGGCCGAAAGGACCGCCAGCGCCAACAGCAGATAACCCAGAAATCGTCCTGAACCCCAGGAAGACAGTTTGTCAACCGTGGGCAGAAGGGAAAATAACCACAGAGGCGCAAGCCAAAACACCCAACGGAAGCCGCTGGTGGAACCGCCGTAATTGCGTTCGTCGGCAGGCAGAGTAATGTAAAAGGCGATGCACACAACTGAAATCAGCGCGATGGCCAGTGCCGCGCCGGGCATCCGATAACCCTTGCTGCCGACGAGGAGCATCAAGCCTGGAATGGCCAGCAGCCACAGCGGCGTGAGCGAAAAAATACCGTGGTGCCCGACCAACACATGCAGCGCGTATTTGCCAATCGAGGGTTCCCCCTCGTCGATTCCCTGCGGCTGACGCCAATAGCTTTCCACCAGTTTTCCGTCGGTGCGGGTGAATTCGTAATCGTACCAGTTGTTGGTGTTGCCGCGCAGCGTGACGGTTTGGCCGGAGTCAAGCCTTACGTTGCCTTCGAAATGGCCCGGCGTATTGGCATTAGAGTTTTGTGGCGCAGTGTTTGTTGTAGATGCACTCGTGTCAGCGGACTGCGGCGAGGATTTTGGGGCCAGGGATGCTGTTTCTGACGGATGATCATGAAGCCGATGGGCATACGGCGGAATCAAACTGTGATGGGCCAACCAAGTCGTGGCGAAAAAGGCCGCCAGCACAATGAGCGCCGCCGGCGCATAAGCCAGCAGCGTTTGCCGAGGGGCTTTCCATAACAGGGCCACGGACACGAGCGCGAATAACGACAGCGCCGGCAATTCGCAAGCGGCGGTGAAGGCGGCAAAAAATCCGGCCATCAGAAAGTACCGCCAGCGGCGCTCGCCGTCGTACCAAATTCGCAGCGCTGCGTACAGCGTAATGACCGCGCTTACCGCAGCCGGCAAATGATTGTTCAACACCACGGCGAACGTCGTAAGAAACGTGCCGAACGTGGCGGCGGCCATCACAAAAATTCGTCCCCAATCCGTGCGGCCGTACCGCTCCAGCATTTTCGCCAACACACAGAAGTAAACCAGCAGGGGCAAAACGTTCACCAGCAACAACATGGCCCGGTCGATTTCATAGGGATTTGTGCTCAGCGTGGCTGGCTTACCCCGAACCGCGGCCGTGATTTTGTAAATGGCCCAATACTGCCCCGCATACAGCGTCGCCAACAGTGGCGGTTTGCTGCTGTATAAATGCGGCGCTCCGGAGGCATCGGTGTGCATGACCACATCGATGCAATCCCAATTGGGATACGTTTTGGGGTCGGTTACGTATTGTTCGATGGCATAGGTGCCGTTTTCCACCAGCGCGCGTACGGTGAGCCAGCGGCTGCGATCGTTGGCGCTGAGAAACGGCCGCTGCTTTTGCCAATCGGCCCGGGTCAGCTCTTCCAAATCGTGATCGGTTTTGCCTGCCAGTTGGCCGGCGGCTTGCAGTTTCTGTTTTTCTTGGTCGACAGCTTCTGACTTGAGGCGCTCCTCGGCCTGGATGACATTGACGGAATTGACGGCCAATATTCGGCCGGCCATCGTGCCGACCGACAGCGCGATCAAAATGGAATACACGCTGCGACGAAATTTGGCGGCGGAGCTGTCGTCCCGTTTCAAAGTGACGGGCGGAGGCGCGCCAGGCGGCCGAGCCGGGGCCGGCGGTTTAACGGCGGACGGATTGCCAGCTGCTGGATTCGCTGACTGCGGCTTCGGCGAAGGCAAATCGGTCGAACGCAACGGGGGATTCGGCCGTACCGGCGGAAATGAGGTGGGAACGTTGCTCATCAGATCAATGGTCGCTTCCTGTCCATTGCGGGTCGGGGGAAGTAGTTAGCTGATCGACGGCATGACGTTCGCCATTGCCGGCGCTGGAAGAAGTCGGCTTCGATTTTCCACTTTCGGCATTTTGCGGCAATTCGTTCAAGCGTTCGGCGATCGAATACGTGTCCGCATCCCGGCCGTAGTATGAAGTAATCAATTCGGCTAGAAAGCCAATCGACATCATCTGGCCGCCAAACAATAGCGCCCCCAAAGAATACAGCAGCGCGGGCCGATCGTGCAGCGGCGTCCAATTCCAAGCGGGATGCAATTGGGTCAATAACCAATAGACGGCCAGATATGCAAGCCCGCCCAGTCCACACAACACGAACAACAACCCGGCGGCGCCAAGGATATGCTGCGGTCGCTGACCAAACCCGGTGAGAAACTTGACGGTGAGCAGATCGAGAAAACCTTTCACGTACCGGCCGGCGCCATATTTCGAACGGCCGAATCGCCGGGGCCGATGTTGGATCACGACTTCCCCCACGCGAAAACCGCGCGCCGCGGCCAGCACCGGCAGAAAGCGATGCAATTCGCCGTATAGCCGTACCTCGTCGAAAATTTCGCGACGGTAACACTTCAGGCCGCAATTATGATCGTGCAAACGCACCCCGGTCATACGGCTGACCAGCCAATTGAACACGCGGGAAGCAAACACCCGGTGAGCCGGATCGTGCCGAATTTGTTTCCAGCCGCTGACGGCATCGTAACCCTGTTCCATTTTTGCCAACAGTTTAGGAATTTCGGCGGGATCGTCTTGCAAATCGGCATCCAGAGTGAGAATGGTTTCGCCCTGGGCCGCGCGAAACCCGGCGCTGAGCGCCGCGGCTTTGCCAAACCGCCGCCGAAAGCGGATGCCCCGCACGCGCGGATCGGTGGCCGCCAATTGGCGGATTGCCGGCCAGGAAGCGTCGTCGGAACCGTCATCGACGAAAATGATTTCCGCATCATAGTGCTGCGCGGCGATGACGGTAATCAGCTCGCTGTGTAAAGCCGGCAGGCTTTCCGCCTCGTTGAACACAGGGATGACGATGGAAAGCATTTCGGGAGGAGAGAGAAATAAAAAATGCGGATCGAGGGACGAGAGATTTCAAACAGAAGGCCACAAACGATCACAAACTTTTAGGATACACCAATTCGCCGCGGAATTCACTCACGGTTTGGCGGTTTTGCCGGCCTTCGTCAACGGATAAATAGCGGCGGCCAATGCGGCTTCGGCGGCCAGCCATACCAGCCGCAAGACAATCACCGCCACCAACGCCAGCAATTGACCTTGCTGCGGCATGAGTTGCTCCAGCCGGGGCGCAAGCAGCTGCAGCAAAACCACGTCGCGCACACCAACCCCGGCCGGCAACATCGATACAAATCCCAACACCACGGCCAGCGATACCGTGGCGGTGTCCAGCGGCAAATCGGTCAACAAATTCATGTTTTCGACGCCGATGGCACGCAGCACGGCCCACAAACTGGCCCCGGCGAAAATCCAGCCGATCGCAATGGTCGACCATCCGCATAGCAACAATTTCGCGCTGGGATGAATGAACGACGCCGCGGCGTTTGAATCGGACGAAATTGCTTCGCTGGCAGTTCGTTCCAACGGCAGCATGCGCAGTAATCGCATCAGTCGAACAAATACCACCGGCAGCGTTGGCAAACCAACCAACACCGCAAGCCCCAAAGCGCCGACAATCAACCACGTTTGTTCACGATGCGTGAACAATAGAATCATCGCGGCCACAACACCCCCCACGGCCATGGTGGTGAATGTTTCGTAAAACACGGCCACGACCGCCAGCGAGATTTTGCAATACGGGCGGCTAACCAGCGCGGCACGCAGCGCGATCACCAGCGCTTTGCCCGGAAAGTATTTGCCCAAGTGTCCGATGTAGTAAGCCCGTAATGCGTGCCAACGTGGAATCCGTTGGCCCAGAGCGATCAAAACACAATGCCAAAACCAGCCGCTGGGATACTGGCTGAGCAAATACAATAGACCGGCCAAGACCGCCCAAGCCGGATGTAGTTGGCTCGGTCGCCAACCGTTTTGGCGCAAATCGGTCAGGCCCGCCGCAATGGTCCGATGGCCGCCCCAAACGACCAGAGCCAAAACGCTCAATTTGAGCACTGGGAGTCCGAAGCGGCGAATGAAATTTCCCATGTGCCTATTTGGGAATGGATTGTGCGGAAAAAGGATTCGTCAATCTACAGAATTGGCTCTGGAGTTTAGTGCGGGATTGGCTGCTGCCCAATCCCTTTTTGCCCAATTCGACGTGACTCCTGGCTGGGAACCCCCCGTAGCACACTTCCAGAGGCTTGGGGCACTCGACCCCGGCCACCCAACCGATGGCACAGTCCGGCCAGATTGAAACAGGCCCACGACCCGGATCTGGTAAGACACCACCCGGAAAGGCAAAAAGATTGACAATCGCTATCTACTCTCAGTACATTGGTTTAGAGAGAGGCTTGGCGGTTCCGCCAGCGGATTTTTCTTTTTGCTGTCGTTTATCCCCAGTGATGGAGCCGTTGTGCCAAGACAATGGGAAATACGGAAAATGAACTTGGCTTGCGCGTGTCGGCGGTAAACCAGGTGACTGCCTAGTGTTGATGTGGGAGCTTGATGCCCAGGGGACATTTTCGATCGACAGGCTGAGTGCCGGCTTTCCAGCGGTTGCTGGGTGCGGAACAGAGATCGAGGAACTATCACATGGCCAAAATGGGGTCTGTCTGGGGAATCGACCTGGGCCAGTGTTCGCTCAAGGCATTGTTGTGCCGCGAGGGCGAAGAACCCGGCACGGTGGTGGCCGAGGCCTTCGATTTTATCGAGTACCCCAAAATTCTCGGCCAGCCGGATGCCAATCCGGTGGAGTTGCTGAAGGAAGCGCTGGAGACGTTTCTGTCTCGCAACACGGTGAAGGGGATGAAGGTGGCGATCTCGGTTTCCGGCCAAAGCGGATTGGCCCGCTTCATTAAATTGCCGCCGGTGGAATCGAAAAAAGTTCCCGACATTGTCAAATACGAAGCACGGCAACAAATTCCTTTCGCACTGGAAGACGTGGTCTGGGATTACCAACAAATGGCCGGCGGCAGCGTCGAGGAAGGCTTCGCCCTGGAGACCGAAGTTGGCTTGTTTGCGATGAAGCGCGATCAAGTGTACCGCGCCTTAAAACCGTTTACCGACGCGGGCATCGAAATCGACATTGTGCAGCTAACGCCTGTGGCGCTGTACAACTTTGCCACGTTCGATCAAATGCCGGAAATTCCGCCGACGGAGCAATACAATCCGGAAGACCCGCCCGCGAGCGTGATTGTTATGTCCTTGGGTGCGGGGATGTCGGACTTGGTGGTCACCAACGGATTTCGTGTGTGGCAACGGACGGTGAATCTGGGCGGCAACAACTTCACCAAGGCGCTGACCAAACAAATGAAACTGACCTTCGCCAAGGCGGAGCATTTGAAGCGCAACGCCATGAAGGCCGAAGACCCCAAGGCCGTATTTCAGGCCATGCGGCCGGTATTTGGCGAGTTGCTGGAAGAGGTGCAGCGCTCGTTGAGCTTTTTCCAGAATTTGGACCGGACCGCCAAGTTGGGCCGGGTGATTCCCCTGGGCAACGCGATGAAGCTCCGCGGTTTGCACAAATACTTGGCGCAAAACCTGGGTTTGGAAGTGGCGGAACTGGACAGTTACCAAAAGTTGAACGGTTCCGCGGTCACAACTTCCCCGGCATTCAAAGATAACGTGCTGTCGTTCGCGGTGTGCTATGGCCTATGCGTGCAAGGCCTGGGCTTGGCGAAATTGAGCACCAATTTGTTGCCGCGCGAGATCTTTAAAGACCGGATGATCCGCGCGAAAAAGCCCTGGGCTGTGGTGGCCGTCGCCACGCTCTTGTTGGGCTGCGCGTTTGGTTATCTGGCGCGGTGGCGCGAATGGAATTCCGCCCGCCTGGACGATTACCAACAAGCCTTTAGCACGGCGAAGCAGGCCACGAACATGGCCAACACCGCCGGAACCGATTTTAAGGCGGCCAAAGAGGACGACGCCAACAGCTACGATAAAGTGAAAGCCATCGGCCAGCGGTTATCGAGCATTGGCGAACGCCGTGTGGTGTGGGCGGAACTGCTGAAAGCCATCAACGATTGCCTGCCGCGCGATGAGAAGCCCCCCGACGATATTTCCAAACGCAATATCATTTATGTGGACTCCATCGATTGCGAAAAACGGCCCGACCTTACCGATTGGATTGCCGCGGCGCAACCATTGATGCCCACCGATGAAAAAACCAAACCGCCCGACGGGACGCCTGCAACTGGAGCGGGTACGGCCCCAGGCGATACCAACGCGGGGGCGCCAGCGGGTGCAACTCCCGCGGGGCCAGACGCCACTGCAGCCACCCCGCCGCCGGCGGCGCCCGCTCCCGACGGTTCGGCGGCGCCGGCAGCAGCGCCCGACGCCAGTGGCAACCTGTTGGATGCAAGCGGCCCCGGCGGGTGGATTGTGATGATTAAGGCGCACCACTACCACAACCATAGCGACGATCAAAACAGCGGCGCGGAATATGTCCGCCGCACCCTGCTCAAAGAATTGCGGGAGAAAAACGACATCCAGTTGGCCGACGTGGATGATAAAGGGCGGCCGGTTCCACTTTCGACCAAGGATTTGGGAATCGACA
>Ga0335083_10010436_pt1 | contig 11221 bp, 9 predicted proteins | sample Lox_Sample_42_FD_206716 | JGI IMG/M metagenome (GOLD analysis project Ga0335083, IMG submission 206716) | Soil microbial communities from Loxahatchee National Wildlife Refuge, Florida, United States - Lox_Sample_4.2 | ecosystem: Environmental > Terrestrial > Soil > Wetlands | place: USA: Florida... | reverse complement strand
CCGACGAACGTCTTGCCGAAGGCTTCGTTCTACGCCACGTTCAAGAACCGCCCGGACACGCGGCTCGAGTATCCGCCGGCGGATGCGATGAACGCCAACAGCCAGGCCCTGCGCATCGAAGCCCAGCCGGGCACCGGCTACGAGCGGGGCATCGTCTTCGGGCCGATCAGCATGCACGCTTCAACTAAGCTCGCCCGCCCGGTGGCAGTCGATTTCTCGGAAATGGACGAGGCGGCGGTCGAAGGCATCGACGTGATGCGCTTCCCGGACGGCTGCAGCGTCGTCTATCTGGGCCACGGCGTGCTGAGCACGAGGTGCGACAAGTAGCAGCGGGTTGCGACTCGCCGAGGCGGCATCGAGGAACGCGACTCGCCAGACGCGAGTCGCGATTCCGCGTGGGGTCGCCAACGCGAACATCCGATCGAAAGTGCTGTCGGTCCGGTCGATTCGCGCCGCGGCCGCGGCGAACCAAGATTTGGTGTGCAAGGGTTTGACCCTGGCAGCGCCGCGCCGATATAATTACCGGTTATTCCCCGATAGCTCAGTTGGTAGAGCGACGGACTGTTAATCCGCAGGTCCCAGGTTCGAGCCCTGGTCGGGGAGCCAAATCCGCATTGGCCTACAACGATAGCGCCCGCCAACTAGGGCCTATTTCTTGGGTATATTCGGGACCGTCGCTCGCGGTCACCGTATCGCCTTTCTAGCTACCAGATCTTCCAACGGAATCTTGCCGTCTGTGCAATGTTGACTGGGTCTATTCCGCGCGCACCTCTGTTCCGAAAGCGTGAGACCGAGCGGAGGCAGCCTAAAGACAACTAGCACAACGGCGTTACACGATCGACGCGGCCGAGAGTATCGAGCACGCTCTCGCGCCGATATCGCTACCGGGCAAGACCGCCCGTCTCAGCGACCGCAACAGATGGTAAGGAGCCGTTTGCAGCCGTCTGGGGAATGCGAACTATCGACCCCTTCCTGCCGGTCGCCATTTTCTGATCGAATGACGTGTCGACTTCGCTCACCGGTCATTCGCTGGCGTCGCGAGGAAAGGCGAACGCAGGAGAAGGTGGTCATCGACGCGCGCGTGCGCCGAGGCGGCGCCTGAACGGCAGCTCTCCTGGCACCCGGCCGCGAACTATCGACCCTAAGCTGCCGTTCGCGTTTGCCGGAAGCAGACGTTCAGGCGCGTAAGCGCCGCCGGCGAGCGGTCCGGTTGAGCGAGTGGTTAGGCCGCGCTGTTGAGCTCAAGGATCTACTCGCCATGAACGAAGAGCCAGCCCCACGCAAACGTACCTGCCCACGCGAGTAGCCCCAGGGGAACCAGGATGAAATGTAGGCGAGGGTTTCCTGGGTACTTGACTAGGGCGAAGCCAAGTAGAAAAAGCGGAAGAAGCTGAAGCCAATAGTAAGCCTGAACCCCAATCGGGGAGTACCTGTAGCGCTCGGGCCAAAGGACGCCGGCAACTAGGAACATCACGGCCAACGAAGGTCCGAATGCTGAAGAGAGCAGCCGCACCCGAAGTGAAGAGGTGGTCCGGGTGTTCAGAAAATAGACGACTCCGATGACAATGGCGATGAACGGGCCAGCTGCAAGAGTAAACAGCGCAACTGCATTCACCGAGGAGTCGCTCATGGGGCGACGAAACGTTTTGTGCGGCCTAACGAACCAAGCTAACCGGCGCCGAGCGGACGGCGCGAAGCGCCGCCGGCGAGGCGTCCGGGTTGAGCGAGAGGTTAGGCCGCACGACGCGGGCATTGCTCGCCGGCGCTGCATTCGGCGAACTGACGGATACGTGCGGCGGCGGATTGCTCATTCGCAGCAATGTACCGACACCGAAGAAGAGAGCAATAGGCGTGAGGAGCCCGATCAAGAAGCTGACACCTGCAGCAAGCGCCGTGCGCGAGCCTTCACCCCGGTAGCGACGCACTGCCAAGAAAGCCGCCACCAATCCGATACCGGCGCCAACGAGAAGCAGGACAATTAGGGACTCACCACCCATGAGAGTGCGGCCTAACGAACCAAGCTAACCGGCCGCGAGCGGACGGCGCGTAAGCGCCGCCGGCGAGCGGTCCGGTTGAGCGAGTGGTTAGGCGTCTTCGTCATTTGGTGGTCGGCTCCGGTGACCAACCATCACCACGTTGACGACACTCCTCGAACTGCACGGGCGACAGCATTTTCTCAAGCCTGGCCAACACTTGATCGACGCGAGAAAGGAGCCCCTTCTGGGTTGGGTCCGCGTACCGCCGAGTTCGTATGCTCCAAGCACAGGCGGTCACGAGATCGACTGTTCCGAGCTGACCGGCACCGTACATGTTTGCGAGATTCCACATCGCTTCAGCCCAGCCCAGGTTCGCTGACGCCAGGTACAACTTTGCAGCTTCGTTCCGATCCTGAGGTACGCCCAAGCCTAAGTCGTAAAGATACGCCAAGTTATTCGTGGCTTGAGCGTTGTTTTGAGCTGCGGCACGCTGGTACCAAGTGAGCGCCTCACCATACCGTTTTTCAGCTTGCAACATGCTTCCAAGGCTGTTCTGCGCTCCGGCGTGGCCAGCCTCGGCGGCACGCTGATACCACCGCATTGCCTCGCCGCTGTCCTTTGGCACCTCAAGACCAGTGTCGTACATGAACCCCACGGCGAACTGTGCTGGTACGTCCCCCGCCTGCGCCTTCGCAAGCAGTTCGTTGAATTTCGGCGTCCCTTGACCGAACGAGGATGAAAGCACTAGACAGGCAGCCAAGACGGTGACGACCGTTACTATTCGATTGGCGATGCACATTTGCCGAGAGAAGGCGCCTAACGAACCAAGCTAACCGGCCGCGAGCGGACGGCGCGCCAGCGCCGCCGGCGAGCGGTCCGGTTGAGCGAGTGGTTAGGGCGCACGCTCAATGCGACTGCATATTTTGAACTGCCTGATGCACTGCGCGAGCGCACAGACTGCACACATGCCCGCCACCTTCGACCAGGATGTAATGCGCCGGTGCATCGGCTCGCTGGCATAGAGCACACACAACAGTTGTTGCTGCGTCCGTACCTTCGGCGAGCGACTGAGCAGCGGTACGCACGCAATCGCTGCAAATGAACACTCCCGGTCCCGCGACAAACCTGCGAAACGCTGACTCGGGACGCGCGCAGAACGAGCAAGTAGGAGTAGGCATAACGTGCGCCCTAACGAGAATCTATGGACTCCCCCTATCTTGCAACGCAATTCGAATGCCTGGTGTTTATGGACTGACTGCACGAATCTATCCGGCCTACAGTGGTGCCCGTCGACACCGGCCCTGATGACATACGCCCGCGGATTCCTCGTAAGTAGAACGGCCTAATAGCAGCCATTTTCGTTATCAGGTTTGGTCCGCGTCGGTCTGACCTATAACACCATCACTCGTTTTGCTCGCAATCGTTGGCGGGAAGCCTCCTATGGTTAGCGCGTATTTCTACTAGCTCTCTCGCTCAGGTCGCAGGCCGGTACTCGGTGCCACGCGCCAGTAACGCCCAGATGATCCGAGCCTGCTTCGCCGCCAAGGCAACGGCGGCGATGTTTATACCAGATCGCGCTTTGAGCGCCTCAACCCAGATGCTCTTGCGATCCGTCTTCTTGCTCGTGAACTGTAATACCGAGCGCGCTCCGTGAATGAGCAGAGTACGCAAGTCGACGTTGCCACGTTTGCTTATGTGGCCGAGGCGGCTCCTGCCGCCACTTGAGTATTGGCTCGGAGTCAGACCCAGCCAAGCCGCAAACTGGCGGCTGTTGGTGAAGGCGCGGGCATTGCCGACGCTGGCGACCAACGCCGTCGAGGTGACCGGCCCGATGCCTTCTACGCGCATCAGCCGTCGCGCCGGCTCACTTGCTCGCGCAATCACTTCAATCTTCCTGTCGTATTGGCTAATACAAGCATCAAGCAACCGAAGGCGATCGTGCAGCTCGCCCACGGTCTCTTGCGCTAGTACCGGTAGCGTGCGGTGCCCAACTCCAATTTGCGCAAGGGCATGCCGCAGCCGAGCTAGCCCCGCAGGAATCACGATGCCAAACTCGCCCAACAGACCACGAATCTGATTGGCTAACGCAGTGCGCTCAGAGATAAGCAACTGTCGTGCGCGATGGACCGCCAGGACTGCCTGGGCCTCTTCGCCCTTGATTGGAACGAAACGCATGTTGGGACGCCCGACTGCCTCACAGATCGCTTCCGCGTCGTTCGCATCATTCTTGCCGCTCTTGCGGTACGCCGCTACAAACTGACCGGCCATCAAACGAGCGTCGTGTCCTAGTCGCTGCAGCTCCCGAGCCCAGTAATGTGAACCGGCGCAAGCTTCGATCCCGACCAGGCAGGCGGGCACATTGGCAAAGAACCTCAGCACCTCCCCTCGGGACAGCTGCTTACGCATCACAACCGTGCCGTGCGCATTCACCCCGTGTACCTGGAATGTGCTCTTGGCAATATCCAAACCAATCCGAGCAACTGACTTCATGACTCCTCCTCGATGATGAGGCGGTCCGCACCGCCTTCACACATCAGCTTCCCGCAGCGCGGGAGGGGGAGTCCATATCATTAGTAGGCGTCCTAACGGCGACGCAAAATAAAGCGTCGGTCACGACTTCGTCGCATACCCGGTCGCAGGAAACCTGCTGAAGATCAACGGTGTCGCTTCCAATAGTGGGGCCTAAACACACGCGGCGACTCCCAGCGGGGCCGTAGGCTCCGGCGGTAGGCTACGCCGACGCCAGACCTGCGTCCATCATCGCCTTAGAAATCTAAAGACTGCTTGTGGCCGAACTGCGCCGGCCGAGCGGCAGGCGCAGTAGCTCCGCAGAGCGGACGCTGGTCAAACGTCGGTCTGTTCAGCCAACTCCAGCGCGTCGTCGACCTCGATGCCGAGGTACCGGACCGTGCTTTCAAGCTTGGCGTGCCCGAGCAGCAGTTGCACCGCCCGCAGGTTCTTTGTCCGGCGATAGATCAGCGACGCCTTGGTACGCCGCATCGAGTGGGTCCCGTAACCCGCCGGATCTAGCCCGACCAACGATACCCACCCGTCGAGGATACGGGCGTACAAGGCCGGCCTTCCGTACCCAAGCCTGCACCGCCTCCTGGGTACCCGGCGAGATCTCGAACTGGACCGGCCGTTGGGTCTTCTGTTGCAGAACGGTCGACCGGCTGGCGACCCGATCACCGTGGCAGACATCGCGGACGCGCAACTTCACCAGATCGCAGGCGCGCAGCTTGCTGTCGATGCCCAAATCGAACAACGCCAGTTCGCGGCTGCGATTCTCCATCTGCAGGCGCGCCCGGATCGCCCATACTTCCTTGGGCTTGAACGGGGCCTTTTGCCCGACGAGCTTGCCCTTGTTCCAAGGCGTGCGGGGGCGCGGATTGTTCGTGCATTCCATGATGGACCTCCTTGCGTTGAGCCAGCAGGCGCGGATTCGCCAACCGGGTGCGCAGGGCCGAAGCGCGGGGCCAGGCCCTGGCGAGGTCCATCTTGAAACTTGAGTCGTCTGCTATCGGGCTCCGCAAACGACCGGCTCTGACCGGCCAGAAGCCGTCATTTGCGCCGACGAGGGTAAACTTTCGGGACTCTTCACGACTCTGCCGCGCCGCGCGGCAAGGATCTCTCCGATGCGTTTGTCATCCATCCTCCTCGCGCTGGTCTACTGCCCGGTTACCGCGCTCGCCGCTCAGCAGATTGCACCACCGCCGGCCGAGGTACGCGCCATCGCCAAGGAAGCCTATATCTACGGCGTTCCGATGGTGAGCGTGTACGGCACGCTCTACGTGTTCAGCGTCGACAAGACCAACAAGGAATACAAGGGCCCGTTCAATTCGATCCTGAACGTTGCCCGCGTGTTCACCCCGGACGACACGGCGTTCGTCACGCCCAATTCGGATACGCCCTATTCCTTCATCGGTCTCGACCTGCGGGCGGAGCCGATGGTCGTCACGGTCCCTCCCGTGGAGAAGAACCGGTACTTCGTGTTCCAGATGATGGACCTCTATACGTTCAACTTCGATTACATGGGGACGCGCACCACGGGCAATGGCGGCGGTGACTACCTGTTCGTAGGCCCAGGTTGGAAAGGGACCGTACCCAAGGGCATCAAGAAGGTCTTCCGCTCGGAAACGCAGTTCGTCAATATCGTCGGCCGCACGCAACTCTTCAATCCGGCCGACTTGGACAACGTAAAGAAGATTCAGGCGGGTTACAAAGTGCAGCCACTGTCGAGCTACGCGGGTACCCAGCCGCTGACGGCGCCTCCCATCGACTGGATCAAGCCGTTGCCACCGGCGCAGCAGCGGACCTCGCTTGAGTTCTTTAACGAACTCGCGTTCCTGCTGCAATTCGCTGAGCCGCCGCATCCGAGCGAATTGGCGCTGCGCAAACGTTTTGAACGGATCGGCATCGTCGCTGGGAAGCCGTTCGATGTCGCGGCGCTATCCCCAGAGACCAAGGCCGCGCTGGAAGCGGGGATGGCGGACGGCCAGAAGGCGATCGACGGGCTGCGCGTATCGCTTAATGGCAAGAGCCAAGACTTGTTCGGGACGCGCGCGTTCCTCAAAAACGACTATGTCCGTCGCGCGGCGGGCACGCAGGTGGGCATCGGTGCCAATTCCAAGCAGGAGGCGCTGTACCCGATTTACGAGAAGGATGCCAAAGGGCAGGCGCTGGACGGCGCGGGCCATCGCTATGTGCTGCGTTTCAAGGGCGGCCAGTTCCCTCCGGTCAACGCATTCTGGTCGATGACGATGTACGAGCTTCCCAGCCAGTTGCTGGTCAAGAATCCCATCAACCGCTACCTGATCAACGCGCCGATGCTCCCGGATTTGAAACGCGATGCCGATGGCGGGCTCACGCTGTACATCCAGAGCGAATCGCCGGGGCCCGATAGGGAAGCCAACTGGCTGCCGGCGCCCAAAGGGCCGTTCATGATCGCCGCCCGTTATTACTGGCCGAAGCCGCAATTGCTGCAGGGTAGATGGACGCAGCCGGCGGTGGAGCGCGTCGATGCGCCCTAGGAGAATCCAAATGAACTTCAGATCGCTGGCGGCGGCGTCCGCCGTCGCACTAACAGTCGGCATGGCTGCGACCGCATCGTCCGCGCAATCGGTCCCGACAGCAGAAGTGCGCGCAATCGCAAAGGACGCCTACATTTACGCGTTCGCGATGATGGAGAGCTACCAGACGTGGTACTCGCAGGCCGTGGACAAATCATCGTCGGCGTACGTGGGCGGCTTCAACGTATTTAGGCATTACTCTGAACCGTTCACGCCGGCAAACACGGACATCGTCACGCCCAACAACGACACGCCGTATTCGTGGGCGTGGCTGGACCTGCGTGCGGAGCCCATCGTGGTCAGCGTGCCGGCCGTGCCCAAGGACCGTTACTACGTAATGCAGTGGATCGACCTGTTCACGCAGAACTTCGCCTATATCGGCGTGCGTTCAACCGGGTTCGAGGCAGGCAGCTACCTGATCGCGGGTCCCGGATGGCACGGCGTCAAGCCGCCAGGGATCAAGCGTGTGTTCAAGGCCGAGACCGATATCGTGGGCACGCTGACGCGTACCTCGTTGCATGGGCCGTCGGACGTGGCGGCGCTGAAGGCGTTGCAGGCGCAATACGTGTTGCAACCGCTGAGTGCGTACGTGAAGAAGCCCGCACCGCCGGCGCCGCCGCCCATTGACTTCCCACCCTACGACAAGGCCAAGGCGCATTCGCACGACTTCATCACCTACCTCAACTTCCTGTTGCAGTTCGCAATGCCCCCGGATCCTTCGGAGGTCGCGATCCGCAAACGCTTTGCCAAGATCGGCATCGGGCCGGCCCAGCCGTGGGACGCGTCCAAAGTCGATTCCGCTACGCTCGCGGCCATCGATGCCGGCGTCAAGGATGGACAGGCCGAGATCGACGCGCTGGCGGCGAAGACATTCGACACGAACGGGCTATTCGGCACTCGCGCACAGATGAAGTCTAGTTACCTGAAGCGCGACGTGGGCGCGATGAAGGGGCTGTACGGCAATTCGATCGAAGAGGCGTGGTACGGCGGCTATCTGGGTGATGGCACCAAGCTGTCGGCCATTCATTTCACCAAAGCCAACCTGCCGCCTGCCAGGTTCTTCTGGTCGGCGACGATGTACACGCTGCCCGCCCGCTTCCTGTTCGCCAACCCGCTAGACCGCTATTCCATTGGTGACCGCACGCAGGGCCTGCAGTACGGCAAGGATGGGTCGCTGACGATCTTCATCGGCAACGTGTCTCCCGGCAAGAGCAAGGAGAGCAATTGGCTGCCATCCCCGCCCGGACCCTACAGCTTGGTCGTTCGCGTGTATGGTCCGAGCGAGGCAGCGCGTGCCGGTAAGTGGAAGCTGCCGCCGCTTCAACCGGTTGCAGCGGCGCGATAGAGCGAAGGGTTTGCGTCGTTGACGAGAATGTCCGCTTTGGGTGATTGCGCCTGTTCGTCAACCTGAGAAGCTGACGCTGGAGCCGCGTTCCGCGGCCGTCGGCACCAACTCCTGTCGAATGCCTCATTTGGAGATTCCGCTAAAGCACGCGCGGCGGCAGACTATGTCGGGTCCGCCTCGACTACGGTCATAGCCAGCGTCGGCTTCAGAGCGTATGGAGGTCAAGTAATGGCCGTTAGCACCTGTTGACCGGCACTGGCCTAACGGCCGCTCCCGCGGCATTGCTGCCGTTGGCAGCGCGAAGCTCAAAGGCAGCAAGCGGTCGTCGTGCCACGTTCGAGCATCCGGCTCAACTGTCAACTCCCCGGCGACCAGTCATTCGCACCGTCTTGGCGCCAGTGCAGCGTTGGGTCTATTGAGGCGCGCTAGCTATACGTCAATGGGCAATAAGTCCCGTTAAGTGTCCGAAAAGTGACCCACCAGAGAAATCGCAAGTACTTGATTGCCGCCATTAATGTGACGTATTGCTCGACGGCCTGTTAATCCGCAGGTCCCAGGTTCGAGCCCTGGTCGGGGAGCCAATATCCACGCGGGTTTCCGCGGGTCGGCCTTTCGCTTCGGTAATATTTTTCGGCCCTTTCGGTAATATTTTGGGCCGCGCCGGCGGTCACTTCGCGTCCCCGCCCTGCGCCTTGACCATGGGGCGCGACGTGGGCGCGACCAGGTCCGGCAGCCGCGCCTTGATGTAGATCTCGGTGGTCTTGATGCTGGCGTGGCCCAGCAGGTGCTGGATCTGCTCGAGCGGGACGCCGGCGCGGAACATGTCGGTCGCGGCCTTGCCCTTCAGGTCGTAGAGGCCGAAGTCCTTGAGCTCGCAGTTCTTCACGTAGCGGCGGAACATCCCGGAAAGGCCGGCGTAGCTATAGCGTTTGCCGTCTTCACGGTGAACGAATGTCTGCCGCACGACGGGGGCGGCAAGACACTCGTTCACGAGCTTCTCGAGCTCACCGGTCACCTCGATGTCGAGGCTCTTTCCGGTCTTCGCTTGACGTACACGTAGGACGCGAATTTCGCGGCCTTGCTTCTCGATGCGCTTTATGTTGGCCGGCCCGAGCAGCAAACAGTCCTCGGGCCGCTGACAGGTCGCGTAGATCAACGTCATCATGCGTCGGACCGACTGTGGTCCGCAATAATTCGCGCCGCGTCGGCGTCAGCATCAAGCGCGTGCAGCCGCGGGCTGCCTCTGGCATGATGAACGCATGCTGCAGCTGGCGCCAGCGATCGTCAGAGTAGCCCGGGACGTCCTGAGGCTGGTCGTCTCCTTCTTGCGCCCGTCCAGCGCGATTCGTGTCGAGAACCTGGTTCTTCGCAAACAGCTCGCCAGTTATGTCGAACGTGGAATCAAACCGCGACGTGTGAATCATGTGACGCGCGTCAGCCTCGCACTGTTCACCAGATTGTTCGATTGGCACGATGCGGTCGTCATCGTACGACCGTCGACCATCGTTCGGTGGCACCGACTGGGCTGGCGGATCTTTTGGCGCTGGAAGTGCCGGGCGGGCCGGCCGCCGATTCCGCCAGAGCTGGTGAGCTTGATTCGCAGGATGGCAGCGGAGAACCCGTTGTGGGGCGAGGAGAGGATTGCCAATGAGCTGTTGGTCAAGCTCGGGATCCGCGTCTCGCCGCGAACGGTCGGAAAGTACATGCCGAAGCGGCCGCCAGGGCAGCCCCGGGGCGATCAGCGCTGGTCCACCTTCCTGAAGAACCATGCCAAGGTGATTCTCGCCTGTGACTTCTTCGTTGCAGTCACTGCGACGTTTCGGATGCTGTACGTGGTTGTCGTGATCGAGCACGGCACGCGTCGACTAGCCCACGTTAACGTGACAGCGAACCCGAGCGCGGACTGGACGTTGCAGCAGTTGCGGGCTGTCGTCGGGGAAGAGGGTAGGCATCAGTATCTTATCCATGACCGAGACAAGATCTTCGCCAAGCGCCTTGATGACTCCATCAGCGCCTTGGGCATGAAAGTGTTGCGATCGCCGGTGGCGAGTCCGAAAGCGAATTCAATCTGCGAACGCGTGATCGGGACAATACGACGAGAATGCCTCGACTGGATGATTCCGCTGTCGGAGGCACACCTGCGCTCAATTCTGAAATCGTGGGTAGAACATTACAACCGTGGCAGGCCGCATAGCATGTTGGGACCTGGCGTCCCGGATCCGCCGCGGGACGCTGTGGCAGTCCCGAAGTCCGAATCTTGGCATCGATTGGCGGCGGGTGCGCTCGTAGTCGCGAAATCGATTCTGGGAGGCTTGCACCACGAGTATTCGCTTGCAACGGCGACCGCGAGCGCGTGATCGGTCGCTAACAGCAGGGCGGAAACTGCGGCGGCGCGATTATGTGCGGAGCACAGAGATGCCGCACTAGGCGCCCTCTTTGGGCCGCGTTACCGATTGTGGACAACGGGCTCACCAACGGTCTCGACGCTCAAGGCTCTGGCCTGAGCAGATCTAGAAGTTGCGTGAGCCTCCTATTCTGAGCAAACCCTTGGACTACTTGCGATAGAAAATGATGGGACATTCCATCGAAGTCTCAACTGATGAACACTAGGGCAGCGCTGCTCTGACCCGCCAGCGGTGCCCAGATTTGAGCTCGTCGGGGAGCCAATATCCATGCGGGTTTCGACGGACTTCGCGGTTCCGTTTTGCTCCGCAATTCCGGTCTTGCTCCGCAAAATGTGGATACCGACGATGAGCGCGTCGATGTCGACGGAACGTGCGGCTTCTCCAGCCTCACACGGTCGTCCTGGCGCCCGCGCGTGCCTTGTCTCG
>Ga0335083_10010435_pt1 | contig 11222 bp, 7 predicted proteins | sample Lox_Sample_42_FD_206716 | JGI IMG/M metagenome (GOLD analysis project Ga0335083, IMG submission 206716) | Soil microbial communities from Loxahatchee National Wildlife Refuge, Florida, United States - Lox_Sample_4.2 | ecosystem: Environmental > Terrestrial > Soil > Wetlands | place: USA: Florida... | reverse complement strand
GATGTATTTGTTCGCCGAACACAACGCAGAGCGTTCCCGACGAACAAATACATCCAATGGCCGACCCGACCCCGGCAGCTCCCCAGCAGGTCATCGAGCAACCTCGTCGCTCCCAAAAGCTTGCCGATGGCTTCGCGGTCAGCGCCTGCGGCCGTAGCGTTTCCTTCGAGGATCGGTTCACCATGAAAGTCAGCGTTTCGCGAAACGGCGCGACCGTCCCCTGCACGTCCGGCGGCAGCGTCAGCGTAGTGATCTGTTTCAGATCGCTATCCGGCTGCCAGGTTTTCAGATCAAACGTTCCGGTTTGCTTTGCTTTCCCGTTCACGACCGTCACTTTCGCCACGCCTCCGCTCGGCGGCCCGCCATTCGCTGGAACATCCGCGATATCAACCGTAATTTCGTAGTGGAACTTGCTCGCGTCGGCCGAGAGCGTCACTCTGCCCACGCCGCCGTTTCCTCGAGTAACCACAGCCGACGTATGCAGCACGCGCGTATCACCCTCATCGAAAACAAGCTCGATGGCGTACTGATCGCGCTGCGATGTTTTTTTCACCAGCATGCGGACCTCGACCCCGTCCTGTTGGTAGGACGCGTCGAGGACTTCCCCGTCCGGCGCCTGATTCCTGCGGACCGGCGAGCGCGCGCCCCTGCCCTGCGCCCGCGCGCTGCTACTGCCAAACAGAGCGGATAGCACGCTCCCGCAGAGAATATCGATGATATTTCGGCGATTAAAAGCGATTCTCGAATGGTACATCCGACTTGCAAAGTATATATCAGACACGATCATGCTGGCGGCGCCCACGAACTAGCTTCAAGATCATGCCCCTTCCGCTGACTCTCCGTTTCAGCCCATTCTATGATGTTGTTGGACATGCCGCGTCGCCTATAATCCGACTTCGAGAAGTTTCGCGTGATAGGTTTCCGCTATACTCGTCTATCGACTATGGCCGCCCAAACTCACGCCGGGCCAACTCCCGCTCCAGACACTCGATTTTTCGGGCATCCCCGCGGCCTGGCGACCCTGTTCTTCACGGAAATGTGGGAACGCTTCAGCTTTTATGGGATGCGCGCCATCCTGATCCTCTTCATGACTGCGCCCGCCACGAGCGGCGGACTTGGATTCAGCGTCGCCACCGCCGGCGTCATCTACGGCCTGTACACGTCCATGGTTTATTTCCTCAGCGTGCCGGGCGGCTGGGTGGCCGACAAAATCTTCGGACAACGCAGGGCCATTCTTTACGGCGGGATCTTGATCGTTCTGGGCCAGTTCAGCTTGGGCGTTCCCCGGGTGCCATTTTTCTATCTTGGATTGGTATTGCTGGTCCTTGGCACCGGGCTTTTGAAGCCCAACGTCAGCACCGTCGTGGGCCAGCTGTATGCCACTGGCGACCAACGCCGGGATGCCGGCTTCTCCATCTTTTACATGGGCATCAATCTCGGAGCGTTCATTTCGCCGCTGGCAGTCGGATATGTCGGGCAGCGAGTGAACTGGAACCTGGGATTCATGCTGGCCGGCGCCGGCATGATCGTGGGTCTGATTCAGTACGTGCTGGGCAGCCGATACTTGGGCAACGCCGGGCTGCACCCGGTGCCCGCCGAGACGCCAGAGGCACGAGCGAAAGTGCACCGCACCGCCGGGATTGGCGTGGCGATCTTTGCCCTGCTGCTCGGCGCGCCGTTGTTGCTTGAGGCTCTGGGAGCGATTCACATCACCGCAGCTGGGCTGGGCGATGCGGTCGGCATCGGCCTGCTGGTAGTCACGATTGCGATCTTCGCCTGGCTGCTTTCGCGCAAAGACTGGACGCCAGTGGAACGCAAACGCTTGATCGCGATCATTGCGCTATTCGTTGCGTCGGTTTTCTTTTGGTCGGCTTACGAGCAAGCCGGCTCCACGCTCACGCTGCTAGCCGACCGCAGCGTCCATAACAGCGCCTTCGGAGTTTCGTTTCCCTCGAGCTGGTACCAATCCGTGCCGGCGATTTTTGTGATTCTGCTGGCTCCAGTGTTCGCCTGGATATGGCTGCGGTCGAATAAACACGAACCATCGACGCCGGCCAAGTTTTCTATCGGACTCGTTTTGGTTGGTCTGGGCTTTGTGGTAATCGCCATTGGAGCTGCCCGCGCGATTCACGGTGTGCTGATCAGTCCGATGTGGCTGATCGGGGGTTATTTCTTGCATGTCTGCGGCGAGATGTGTCTGAGCCCGGTGGGGTTGAGCGCCTTGACAAAGCTCGCTCCGCATCGCGTCGCTGGATTCATGATGGGGGTTTGGTTCGTCACCATTTCGATGGGCGATTACGTCGGCGGGCTGTTCGGTTCAATGTACGAAAAATTTTCGCCGCCCACGCTGTTTACGATTGTCGCCGCGGCCACCATCGGCTTCGGCTTGTTGATGGCGCTGCTGGTGAAGCCGATCAAGCGTTTAATGGCGCTGGAGCCGAATCGTTAATTAGCCTCCGGGAGGGCGAACGAAAGATACTCGCCCGAGTAGGCGCCGCCGCTGATCGCCACCACGACGTACTGCTTGCCGTCCACCATGTAAGTCATGGGCGAGCCACTCTGAGGGGCGGGCATCCAGACTGCGCCCACTTCCTTGCCGTTGGATTTGTCATAAGCGCGCAGCATAGCTCCGCGCGGATGTTGCGAAGTGGTCGTAAGCTGGCTGTCGCCGACGATCAGTAGCGTCTTGGTGATCAGAACTCCCACGCTGCCGAGTTGGCCAGTGTTCCCAATATTCATGCCTTTGAGCGCGGGATGATTGCGCACGTTGTCGGGAGTCTCGCCGTAAGGGACTTGCCAGGCGATTTCGCCGCGGTCCAGGTTCACGGCCGTAATTACGCTATACGGGGGCTTGAGAATAGAGAGGCCCTGCACGTTGAGATTGCCCGGTCCGGCCCCGGCGCCCTGCTGCGGCCTGCCGAGGCGGCTTGCGAGCGGTGAATCGGCGGCAGTGCCGAAGCCCGGTCCGAAGGCCTCGCGGAAGGGTTGATCCTGGCGGCCGGAGAGATAGCGCATGTCGGAAAATCCCGGAGGTGGCTGACGCAGCGAGATAACGCTCATTGCTGCTTGTTGGGCTTCTGAGTAGAAGGTGTGCGTTTCAGGATCGTAAGCGGCGCCCGGCCAGTTCGTGCCGCCGGTTCCATTGCCGAGATTAATCGCTCCCAGCCATTTTCCATTGGGATCGCCAACTACGGGCGGCGTGAACATGCCTTCGGCACGGTAGCGCGAGACCAGATCGCGCGCTTGGGCTCGCATCTCGGGCGTAAAGTCGATCAAGTCGTCGGGAATTTTGAGAAAGTTGCGGGCGTACGCCGGCGGCTTGGTGGGGAACGGCTGCGTGGGCGATGTTTTTTCGCCGGGTACGTCGGATTGTGGCACCGGCCGCTCTTCGATCGGCCACACTGGTTTTCCCGTCACGCGATCGAAGACATAGAGGAACGCTTGTTTGCCCGGCAGCGCGACGGCCTTGATCGGCTTGCCATCCACGTTGATGTCCGCCAGGATGGGCGCCGAAGACAGATCGTAATTCCAGATGGGATGGTGCACCACCTGGTAAAACCACTTGCGCTGTCCTGTTTTCAGATCGACGCAGACCAGGCTCTCGCCGTAAAGATTGTTGCCGGGCCGGTGGCCGCCGTACCAATCCGACGTAGGCGACTCGACCGGCAAATAGACCAGGCCGAGATCTTCGTCCACCGTGATTTGGGTCCACACGCCGGTGTTACCGTTGACGGCCCACGAGCCGTTCTCCCAAGTATCGTTGCCGAACTCGCCTGGGCGCGGGATGGTGTTGAAGGTCCAAATCAGTTTGCCGGTGCGCACGTCGAAGGCGCGAACCAGGCCTTTGGTGTTGTTGTGGGTGACCGGCGTCTGGCCTTCCTTCATCGAAGAACCGATGATGACGGTGTCTTTGACGACGACCGGCGTGGAGTGGATGCCGATCTCGCCGGTTTCGAGATCGATCTGCTGGCCGGTGCCGTAGACCACACCTTCCTTGAGGTCCACCAGGCCGCTCTTGCCGAAGGAAGTAATCATCTGGCCGGTATGCGCGTTCAGCGCGACCAGGCGGTAGCCGGTGGTTACGTAGAGCACACGATCGTCGCCCTTGCCGTCGGTCCAGTACGCCAGCCCGCGTCCGGAGAGCTGGCGCGGTGCAATGGCGGCACGGTTGCCTTCGCGCATGCTGTGGGCCCAGATCAGCTCGCCTGTCTTCGCGTCGAGAGCAATCACGGAGCGGCGCGTACCGGCAGTGGCGTACAGCACGCCTTTGATCATGAGCGGCGTGCCCTCCAGCTTATATTCCGGGCGCGGGCCGAAACTGTCGGTCTTGAAGCGCCAGGCGACTTCGAGCTTGCTGAAGTTGGATGCGTTGATCTGGTCGAGCGGGGAATATTTGGTGCCCTTGAGATCGGCGGTGTATTGCGGCCACTCGCCGTTTTTGGTGGAAGGCAAAGAGGATTGCGCGAGAGCGGCCGCAACGGCCCAACTAATGGAGGCGGTCAAAATTACGAAACGCATGCTCGAAGTCTCGACTTTCCGGCGCCACAGAGCGCCTTGGGCGATGATATACCAAAGCGAGCGCGCTTATTGGTGCTGTTTTGCTGCCGCCTCGGCCGCTTTCTCGGCGGCGTGAGCGCTCAAAAGCATTCCAGCCTCAGTGTCGGCGTTGCCTTCATGGCAGGCAAATTCATACAGGGGTTCATCGGTGCGCTTCAAGCGGATCATCGCGCTCCACGGCTTGGTCCAGGTTGTCGGGTCGTCGATCATGATTTCGTAGCGGATTTCGCCGGCCGAGACGCGCGTGAAGCGCTCCACTAAGTGCAGGTTCTCGGCCGATCCCAGAAAGTTGCTGTGGGGCGAAAAATTGGTCGTATCCACGACGAGCGTTTCGCCTTCCCAGCGCCCGCGTGAATCTCCGTTCCAAGTGCGCACGTTGGGCGGAAGATGTGGACGACCATCCAAAGGAACGATCCTGGCGTCGTGGATGGTCTCAAAGAAAAGCGTCACGTAATCCGGCGACTGGAGGATCTGGAAATACGCGTATTGGCCGGAACTGAATGTTCCACCCAAGCGCGGCACACCGAAGGTGATGCAACGCTGCGATGGAGTTAGGTCTTCCGGTCCGGCGGGAAAATTTCGTCCAGCTGCTGCCGCCACGGCCGCGGCTTGCCTGCGCTGTCCCTCCGGCGTGTACGGAGGAATTCTGCCGTCCGGTGGATCGACAATGAGCGAAGTTCGGTTGTCGAATTCCCAATCCACCATATCCTCGGAAGTGCTGGTCGCGGTCGGACTCTTGTAGTGGTCGGGATTCGCCAGCACGGCGTTGAAGAGATTGTCTCCGGCGGCGTAATCGTTGTGGCCGTACTTGAAGAGCCGGTCCGCGCGGCGCTTCAGCTCGGCCACTTCCGCGTCGGTCAGAAACGGCCGGCCTTCTAATTGCTTGGGCCGTTCCAACGGAGTTGCGCTCCGATTTAGCCAGGTTCCTTCGAGGTCCGGCTGACCGGAGGCGTTCCGTGGCGTGAACCAAGGTTTGACCGGCGCTTGAGCAACAGCCGGCAGCGCGGTCATAACGAAGCCAATCAGCGCTAGGAACCGATGGAGCATAACCAGCCTCCTTATTATGAGACTCTTTGGTATTGGAACGGGAGGTGGTCATGAGTCAACAGGCACAGTCAGAAAACGCGGTGCTGCTGGATGTTTCTGATGGCTACGCAGTGATCACGTTGAATCGCCCGCGCGCTTACAACGCGATGAATCAGGATCTTGCCGATGGGTTGCTAGACTCGCTCATCGCGTGCGACGAAAATCCGGGAGTGCGCGCAGTGCTGATCGCCGCGAATGGTCCAGCCTTCTGCGCGGGCGGCGACATTCGCCAAATGCAAGCGCATGTCGAAAGCGACGGCCACGCCGGGAGGTTTCTCAAAACGTTAACCGTCGCACTGCACTGCGCGATCGCCACGATTTCGCATATGCGCAAGCCGGTGGTGACGGCGGTGAACGGCGCGGCGGCGGGGGCTGGGTTCAGCCTGGCGATGGCGGGAGATATTGTGCTGGCCGGAAGCGACGCCAGGTTCACCGTCGCCTACACTGCCATCGGATTGTGTCCCGACGGCAGCCTGACCCACCATCTTCCGCGATTGATCGGCCCCAAGCTGGCCTTCGAGCTGACTTGCAGCAACCGGACGCTCTCGGCCGAAGAAGCGCGCGAGCTGGGTATCGTCACGAAAAGTTTTGCGGCGGCCGAACTGCACGCCTCCGCGCGCGAGTATGTCGCGATGCTCTCGCGCGGTCCGACGCAGGCGCTGGGGCGCGCAAAAAGGCTGTTTGCTACCTCATTTGAAAACAGCCTCGAGACTCAAATGGAACAGGAACGCCAGCTGCTGGCCGAGTGTGGACGCACGGCTGACTTCAAGGAGGGCATCGGCGCTTTCCTGGCTAAGAGGACCGCCAGTTTCCAGGGACAGTAGTGCTTGCACGCGTCCGCCGATTGACGGATACTTCGGAATGCGGGCGCCAGCCACGCCCGCGGAAGGAGCCGCATTCATGCGTCAGAAACATCTTGATTTAAGCCGCCGCACGCTGCTCAAGTCCTCGTTCGTCGGCGCCGCCGCGACCGCGCTGCCGGCGGTGGCCGCCACGATTGAATCCAAGTCCATCTCGTCTGTTGTGGACACATCCTGCGGCAAAGTGCGCGGGGTCCTCAACAACGGCGTACATGTTTATCGCGGGATTCCCTACGGCGCTTCCACGACGGGCGCGAATCGCTTTATGCCGCCTCGCAAACCCGAATCCTGGACCGGCGTGCGCGACGCGTTTCAGAACGGCCATTCGTCGCCACAGAATGCTCCGCCTCCTGGCGCAATCGGCTGGGGGCTGCGCGGAAACGCGTTGCAAGGCGAGGACTGCCTGGTCCTGAACGTCTTCTCGACTGGCGTCAATGACAACCGCAAACGTCCCGTGATGCTTTGGATTCACGGTGGCGGATACGCGTATGGGTCGGGTGGGTCGCTCGGTTATGACGGCGCGAACCTGGCGCGATCCGGCGATGTCACGGTGGTTTGCATCAATCACCGGCTCGATATTTTCGGACATTTGTATCTCGGCGGCGCGGGCGGCGCGGAGTTTGCCGACTCCGGCAATGTCGGGCTGCTCGATATCGTCGCCTCGCTGGAATGGGTGCGCGACAACATTGCGCGCTTCGGCGGCGACCCAGGAAACGTGACCATCTTCGGCCAGTCGGGCGGCGGCGGCAAAGTCAGCACGCTGCTCGCGATGCCGGCCGCGAAGGGTCTTTTTCACAAAGCTATCGTGGAGAGCGGTTCCACGCTGAAGCAAGGTACGAAGGATGAGGCTCAGAAGAGCACCGAGATGTTCATGGCCAAACTCGGCCTAAAACCCAACCAGGTTCGGGAACTGCAAGAACTGCCGGTTCCAAAGTTGCTGGCGGCGATGGGCAATGGCAGCGGAATGCGCCTGGCTCCGGTGGTGGATGGACATTCCCTGCCGCGCGATCCCTTCGATCCCACCGCACCCGAGGTTTCGGCCGATGTGCCCATGATCATCGGCACCGCCGAAACGGAAGGCTCCTACTTCGCGCCGCCCGATCTGCTGTCGCTGGATGAAAGCGCCGTACGAGCCCGCCTGCGCGAGCGGCTACATGACGATGGCGATCGCATCTACGATCTATTCCGCAAGAACCGCCCGCGCGCGACGCCCAGCGAGCTGTATTTCACCATCTCCGCGTTTCCGACCAACGCGCATCTGCAAGCCGAGCGCAAAGCAGCTTTGGGTAAAGCGCCGGCCTTCTTATATCAAATCCGTTGGCGGACCCCGGTGGAAGGCGGACGGCGTCTGTCGCCGCACTGTATCGAGATTCCATTCGCGATGCAAAACCACTGGCAGCTTCCGGAAATGGTCGGAACTGGCCCCGAGCTTCAGCCGCTGGCCGACAAAACCAGCGGGGCCTGGGTGGCATTCGCGCGGAGCGGCAACCCGAATCACGCGGGCATTCCGAAATGGGCGGCTTACAACGCGAGCGATCGAGCTACTATGCACATCGACAACGAATGGAAGCTGGTGAACGATCCGGATCGTGAAGAGCGGCCGGCCATGGCCCAACTCCCTCGGCTGCCGATGTTCTGAGCGCCTGGCGGCGCGGCAGGGCGCCTCTGGCGCAGTAGCGATTGTGCGCTTCGCTCGTGCGTAGATCTCGATCCACTGGCCGCCGCGAGTCCAGCGCTGTACGGGAACCAAGCCGAAGTGTTGCCGAACTTCGTCCGCATTCATCTGCGGCCCGTATTCGTAGTAGCGCGTGAGGAACCGCTGCACCAGGGGCCATCGCAAAACTCCCCAGTCCGGCTCCCAGGTGCGCGAATAAACAACCAGAACGTTCACGCCTCGCGGATCGATGGCCTCAAGCGTAGAGCGGCGCAGGTCGGAAGTTTCAGCCACCCCTAAGCGCTGGCCGACATATCCGAACACCGGATCGCGCAGAGCCTGCGTCAACGGCCACGCCGTGTAGATGGTTTGGCTCGGATAGACGCGTTCCAGGTAGCGCGCTGCGTCGCGCTGCAACTGGACGAAATCCACCAGCGCGAGATTATTCTCGTAGGGAAACGGGAACGGCGGATTCAGGAACAGGCCGAGCAGCAGGCCGGCTGAAACCGCAACGAAGCTAACGGTGCGCGCCCGCGCCGATACCGTGGACCAGGCCGCGGTCATCGCAATGTAGATCAGCGGAATCACGGGCAATAGATAGCGTTCCAACTCCGCGCCGCCGAGCAGACTCACCATCAGCGTGTGTAAGCCGATGAACGCCCACGTGATCTTCCAGGCGTGCGTCGAATACACGGAAGCGCGGCGCCACGCATATACAATCGCAATCGTGCCAACCCACCGAAAATCGGCGAGGAACAAATAATAGATGCGGCGCACCAGCGACACTGCCGCGCGGACCGGATTGAGCGCGTAGGCGAGATTGTAATGCGTGAAGCCAGGATCGCCGAACAAGTGGCCGGTGGCCCGCCAGAGAACGAAGAACCAAACCGCCAGCGCCAAGAAGGGCACTGCATACAACCAGGTTTCTTTGCGCGATTTGCGATCCATCCAAAGCGCCGCGCCGAGAATCAGCGGTAGAAGCGCACCGGTCTCCTTCGCGAGAACGAGCGCGACCGAGGCTAGCACCGCGGACCTGTACCGGCCTTCCAGGAACAGAAGCAGCACCAGCAGCGTAAACAGCATCACGGGCATATCGAGCTGGGCCAGCATGGACTGCATGTAGAACAGGGGGTCCAGCAGAAGTAAGATCGCCGGCGCAAAGGCCCAGACTGGTTTCACGCCCGGGTTCAGCCGCTCGCTCAGCCGCCAAGTCAGAAAGGCGGCCAGGCTTGCCAGCAACAGCATCGCCACGCGCGTCGCGGTAATTGAATAGCCGAAAATCTTCCACACCGCGGCGAGATATGCCATCACCACCGGTGGATGTGCATTCGGTATGGTGGAGTGCGGCACCCACGCGCCATCGCGAAGGATGTCCAGCGCGGCGGGGATGAATTGACCCATTTCATCCCAGAAGTACGGGAGGTTCAAATAGGCGGCGTGCGAAAGAAGAACAACCAGCGTCACCAGGGCCAATAGGGACGCGCCGCGCGTCACTGAATTGCGCTGACTTGGCTGTGGGGCTCCAATTTGATTTCTCCGAACGTGGCTTCGTACTGCGAGATGTTTTGCGTCAGCACGTTCAACAATGCCTTGGCTTGCTGCGGGCTCAGATAGATCCCCTGAAAGTTTTGGATCATGACGCTGTCCGGGGCGGACTGGTTGACCGTTCCGAACATCAGAAAAAAGTCCCAGAGGTTCACCCGGATCTGGACGCTGTTGGCGTAGCTCTCGCGATACTCGGCGGTGTTTACCAACTGAAATTTCGGCGGGGCTTGTGGCGTCATGACACAACTATAGTGACATACCGCGTGCGGGAACGCCCCGCCCTCAGCGCTGGTGGAGCGTGTCCAGGAAATTGGATTGGTGGATAACGCCGTAGTAACGCGCCATCCAATACGGCAGGATGTAGTCGATGCCCGCTTCCTCGATGGTTCCCTGGCCGCCTCCCACCAGCTGAAACGGGCTGCGCTGCCACAGGAAATCCGTGGTGACACGCAGCGGGATCGGAATCGGATTGCAGGATTGATCGGCGCTGACGCAGGAAGGAAATTGGCCTTCCAGATTCACGTACACGTCGCGCGAGGGCCGCTGTAAAAATTGTTCCAGATAGGTGACCGTTTCGGCATCCCGGGCAGCGTCGGGCCCATTGACCGCTCGATCGATCATGTTGAAATGCGGGTTCATGTGGCCCTGAGTCGCCTTGCGGTAGATGCTGTAGGCCGTCAAATATTGAGCGCGAAGAGAGGAATTGTTCTCGAGCCGGATCAGATTGAAGAAGTTGATCGCGTCGAGATTGAATTTGAAGTACGAATCGCGCACATCCGCCGCATCCACGGCGACGGGCACCGCAGCCAGGCCGGCTTCGCTGGAGGCGGAGCTATAGAGGTTGGAGTAGGCGTAGGGGTTCACTTGTTTGCCGATTTGAAGCAGAGTTAATTGCTCGTCTGGCCGGATGACGAAGGTGGTGCTGACGGTACCATCGGGCATGACGACGGTCCAGGCGTGCGCGAGTAGAAAATTGAGCATGCGCGTAACCAGGGACTGCACGTTTGCGCGGACGTCGGATTGGTTCACGAAATCGTAGGCCACGCTGAGCCCGAAAAAAGCGCCCGAGTATTCGTCGCGCGAGGTGTGTCCTATCCAGAAATCTTGGCCGCTGTTGTGAATCCCGTTGGCGGATTCCTCGTGTGTGATGCCGGCCGCGAACGGCGAACTCATCGGCACCAGGCAGCGCGCCAGAAGATCCGTGCCGGTGACGTCGACCAGCGATTTGAGGCCAGCCAGCGCGGCGCGGATGTTTGCAAGCGCGCCGGCATCCGAGGTGACCCTGTAGCGGAAGGATTCGGCTGCCAGGTAATGGCCGGTCCAGAGCGCCGAGTCCCCGCAGCGCGTGTATCCAACAATGCTGCTGCTGGCCGGGGAAGCGAAGACGGGATCGAGGATTGTTCCGAAGGCCACATGCTTGGCTTGAATATTGGCCGAGATCGCCACGGCAGCCGTCTCGCAGGAATTGCAGAACGTCATTAAGACGAGGAGGGCCACTGTAAGGCCGAATTTCTTGGTTA
>Ga0335083_10010434_pt1 | contig 11222 bp, 7 predicted proteins | sample Lox_Sample_42_FD_206716 | JGI IMG/M metagenome (GOLD analysis project Ga0335083, IMG submission 206716) | Soil microbial communities from Loxahatchee National Wildlife Refuge, Florida, United States - Lox_Sample_4.2 | ecosystem: Environmental > Terrestrial > Soil > Wetlands | place: USA: Florida... | reverse complement strand
CCGGCGCGATCCTTAGCGGAGAGGTGCACGTGCCGCAGTCCCGCAAGGTCGGCAAGCTCGACGACCACATCATCGACGGCGGTCGGCATCTGCAGAGTAATGGCATGCAGGTTGCCGCCATGCACACCCGGCCAGACCGATGCCTTTTCACCAAACAGCATCTTCACCGCCAGCCGTGCGGCCACGTGACCTTCGTAGCCGACTCCCATGGAGGTGGCGCGACCACCGAATCGATGCGCTGCTTTCTTGGCGCTCACGACTCAGTCTCCCGTGGGCTGTCCAGCCGGCTCAAGCGTGACGACCATGAGGTTGAGCCTATATGCGGCAGGGTTCATGCGGAGCGAAAGATGGCCCATTGTAGGTAATTGGTGGATTAAAGGACAGCTAAGATGTTGGCGGTTATCCGCTCAAACGCTCAGAACCGTGGTGCACCGGTTTTGAACAAATCTCAGGGATGCTTAGGGCTGCAGTTCAACTTTCTCGCAGTCTTTCCGGTATCAACCGGTCAGCATGGAAATTTAGCGACCAAAGAAGGCCGATTTATGTGAAGCAAAAGCGACCGTCTTCAGAGGTAGTTCGCACCAAAATCTGCCGCGCAGTTCACATAAACGGGTGCTCCACATAACACAATCATCCGAGCGGCGATCCCGCCCCCAGCGCCGCCGACGCGCAGGTGACCCGCCAGCTGCGCGAAGCGGCCAAGATCGTGGACATCGAGCTGATCGACCACGTCATCGTCGGCCGCGCCGCGTGCGATCCGGCGGGGGCCGGCTTTTACAGCTTTCGCGCCGCCGGGCTGATTTGAGGCTATCGCCCCGCAAAAAATCCTTGAATTCCGCCCAACGACTGGCGAGCGTTTACCTTCCGCGCTCGGTGGGATACTCAAGTGGCCAACGAGGGCAGACTGTAAATCTGCTGGCTTACGCCTTCGATGGTTCGAATCCATCTCCCACCACCATTTCGCGCGGTCTGGTCAAAGTCGTCAGCGCCACCGGCAATCACTTGACTCCGGCCGTGCCCACCGGCGGTGAACCGAGCCGGGGGCTTTCAATGATTGCCCCAGCCTTATCCGTGCAAGCATCATACCGATTTCTTGGCGCAGCGAACCGTAACCCTTTGTGGTCACCATCTTTTGCCGAGCTAATGCCAATTTATGGTTTTAGACGTTGACAACCCGATAGGGCGGCGGAAACTTTCGCCCTGATTTGTCCGCTAACGTTAACCCTTAACTACCCTCATTCATCATGAAATGGATCGCCCCTGAATTCGAAGAAATTTCCGTGAGCATGGAATGCTCGGCCTATTCCGGCGACGTCGACGAGTTCGATGTCTGACGCCGGCCAAGACGGCAACCTTTGAAAACGCCGCGGAGCAATCCGCGGCGCTTTTTTTTGGCGAAAATCACCGCGGATTTTCGCGGTAAACGATCCCGCCGGGGCCGCCGGCAAACGCCGCCGCCGGCGCGTCCTGGACCGATTCGACGATGCCCGCGAGCCGGTCGCGGAAGGGCGAAAGCGCGCAGGCCGGGTCGGTGTTGGCGGCGTCTTCCGTCAGGAGCGCGGCCTGGCAGCGGCAGCCGCCGAAATCGATCTCGCGAAATTCGCAGCTCTGGCAGGGCTGTGGCATCCATTCCGTGCCGCGGAAACGGTTGAACGATTCCGACCCGGCCCAGATCCAATGCAGCGATTTTTCGCGGATATTTTCGAAGCGCAGCGACTTGATCCCGCCGGCCGTCGGACACGGCAGCACGTCGCCGCGCGGATTCACCGTGAGGTGGCGGCTGCCCCAGCCGTGCATGCAGGGCTTGGGCCGGTCGGCATAATAATCCGGCGCGACAAAAATCACCTCCATCCGGCCCTTGAGGCGTTCCTTTGCGGCGAAGGAAATTTCGACGGCTTCGCGGATCTGCGCGCGCGTGGGCAGGAGCGCGAGGCGGTTTTGGAAGGCCCAGCCGTAAAACTGGGTGTTGGCCAGCTCGAGCCGTTCCGCGTCCAGCTTTTCGGCCAGCGCGATGATTTGCGGCAGGCGGCCGATGTTGGCGCGGTGCAGCACGACGTTGATCGTGAGGGGAAACCCGAGTTCGCGCACGAGCGCGGCGGCCTCGAGTTTTTTGGCGTGCACCCGGGTGCCGGCGATGAGATTGGCCAGCGGCTCCTCGTCCGACTGGAAACTGATCTGCACGCTGTCCAGTCCGGCGGTCCTGAGCTCCGCGGCCCGGTCGCGGCTCAAGCCGACGGCGCTGGTGATGAGGTTGGAATAGAGGCCGGCGGAGCGCGCCGCCGCCACCAGCCCGGCCAGGTCCGGCCGCTGGAGCGGCTCGCCGCCGGAAAAACCCACGTGCAGCACGCCCATCTCCGCCGCCTCGTTCAGCACGCGCCGCCATTCCGCGGTCGTCAGCTCGTCGCCGACCGGCGGGAACTCGGTGGGATTCGAGCAATACGGACAATGCAGCGGGCACCGGTGCGTCACTTCGGCGAGCAAACTGAAAGGCCGTGGGGCGGGTTGGACCATGATGTTGGGTCAGCCGGCGGTGGCCGGGGTTTCAAGCAGGTTGATGGCCCGCAGCCGGTCAAGATAGGCGATGACGTCCTTGGAAACATGCTCGGCCGGGGCCTGGTAGTCGGCGGCGAGCCGGGCGATGATTTCCTGCAGGGTCAACTCGCCGGTGCAGAGGCCCAAGATCGCCTGGCCGGTCGGGTTCAGCACGAGCACGCCTTCCGGATAAAGCAGAATGGGGCGGCCGGTGACCTTGTCCGACTGGAGCCGGGCACGCGGGGACAATTTGGGACGTTCCGTGAGGGAGAGGGGCGACATGGCAAACCGGCGGGACTAGCCCTGATAGGCGGCCTGGATGGCGTCGAGCATGGCCCAGAGCAGATCGCACTTGAACGACAGCGCCTTGACCGCGGCCTCCTGCAGCTCCGGCGTGTTGCAGTATTTGACGGTCAGGGCCAGCCCCTCGCCGGAGTCGGCCTTGGCCTGCACGACCCGGCTGCGAAAATAATCGAAGCCCCATGATTTGACCCAGGGATAATATTTGGGGAAGGCCTCGAGGCGTCTGGCCATGATGTCGGGGGCGAACATTTCCGTGAGCGACGAGGAAACGGCGACCGGCCACGGCTTCGTGCGGGTGAAATTCACATAGGCGTCGACGGCGAAGCGCACGCCGGGCAGGACATGGCGCTCGTCCCAGATTTCCTTCTCGGTCAGGCCGCAGGCCGTGCCCAGGCGGATCCACGCCTCGATGCCGCCGGTGCCCGGCTTCAAGCCGTCGTGGTCGCTGATGCGGTGCAGCCAGAGGCGGCGCACCTCGCGGACGGGGCAGTTGGAAATGATGGCGGCGTCCTTGATCGGGATGTTGCGCTGATAATAGAACCGGTTAGCCACCCAGCCGCGGATCGCCTCGCGGTCCAGCTGGCCGGCGTTCATCCGGACATGAAACGGATGCAAGTGATGATAATGCTTCGTGCCGACCGCGCGCAGCCGGGCGATGAACTCTTGTTTATTCCAGGGTTGGGTTCTCATGTTCAAATGCTGATCTGCATGCCGTCGAATCCGACTTCCAGGCCGGCCGCGCGCACCGCGGCGTGCTCGGGGCTGCCCTTCCGCAGGATGGGGTTGGTGTTGTTGATATGAAGGTAGATCCTATGGCGGACGGAGGACAGGGCGGCGAGCTGTTTCAGGCTTCCGGCCGGGCCGGTGACGGGCAGATGGCCCATTTTACTCGCCGGCACGGAGCCGACTCCGGCCCGGCGCATCTCGTTCTCCGACCAGAAGGTTCCGTCGAACAAAAGCACGTCGCACCCGCCGAGCAGATGAACAATGCGGTCGTCGACGGCTGCGACATCCGGCAAAAACAGCAGGCTGCCGCGCGTCCTTTCGTCGATGAAACGGTAGCCCACGCAATGACCGGCGGTCGCGGCGCGCTCGCGCCGGGCAAAGCGCGGCGGCTTGCCCGGCAGCGCGATGGCCTGGTAAAGCAGGCCGCTTTTTGAACCGTCGCGACACACCAGGGGCGCCAGCCGGCGCGGCGGCGTGATCCAGCGGACGCCGCAAAAGGCGCGGAGCACGCGCTCCAGAGAAAGGTCCCTCGTCAACGTGCGCCGGACCCGCGGCGTGGCGTGCACCGGCAGCCTTTCGCCCTCGCGCAGGAGAAAAAGCCCGAGCGTGTGGTCGAGATCGGCGTTGGTCACCAGCACCGCCTCAACCGGCGTCGAACGGCGGCGGTGGGCGGGCGGATGAAGCGGCGGAAAATTTTGCAGCTGGACGCGCAAGTCCGGCGAGGCATTGAGCAAGAACCAGCGGCGGCCGTCGGCGCTGATCGCGACCGACGACTGGGTGCGCGGCGTCACGCGGCCCCGGGCCCGTCGCGCCTCGCGGCAGTTGGCGCAATTGCAGTTCCACTGGGGCAGCCCTCCGCCCGCGGCCGTGCCCAAGAGGACGATTTTCATGATGGCAGATCCGGGGTGAAGGGTTGATCGCGGCCAGGCGGGGCGGCCGCCTCACAGGGGCGGCAAGCTCCTCAACGCGCGCCGCCGGAGTCAAGGCATTTTGCCAAGACAGCTCTCGCTTTCGATTGCCCAACCGGTACAAGGAGGCCTGATAAAAATCATGCACGAGCTGTTGGAACATCCCTTCGTCAATGGCGTGCTGCCCCATCTGCTCACCATCGCGGGCTTCCTGCTCGCGCTGTTTCTGGTCGCGCGCCTGATGAGTGAAAAACGCCAGCCGGGCAACACGGTTGCGTGGCTGCTGGTGATCGTGCTCATTCCCTACGTCGGGGTGCCGCTCTTTCTGCTCTTCGGCGGCCGCAAACTCAAGCGGCTCACCGCGCGCAAGCTTCCGCTCTGTCCGGTCCTGCCCGGCAACGGACACACCCTTTATACCGGCGCGGCTTCCGCCACCGCCCAGACGGTCATCGCCACCGGCGCCTGTCCGCCCGTCGGCGGCAACACCGTCCGCCTGCTCACCACCGGCGAGGACGCCTACGCCGCGCTGGAGGAAAACATCCGCGGGGCGCGCCATTTCATTCACATCACCACCTTCATCCTCGGCCGCGACGAGGTCGGCCGCCGGCTGGTGCGCCTGCTGGCGCAGCGCGCGAAGGAAGGCGTGAAGGTGCGCCTGCTGCTCGACGCCGTCGGCTGCCTTTTTTCCGGCCGCGGCTTCGTCGATCCCCTGCGGGAGGCCGGCGGCGAGGTCGTGCGCTTCCTGCCCGTGCTGCCGTTGCAAACGCGGGCCTCGGCCAACCTCCGCAATCACCGCAAAATCGCCGTCTTCGACCACCAGCGGGCCATCGTCGGCGGCCACAATCTGGCCCGCGAATACATGGGTCCCACGCCCTACCGGAAACGCTGGCATGATTTCGGCATCGTCGTCGCGGGGCCGGCCGCGGCGCTGATCAACGAGGTCTTCCTGGCCGACTGGAGTTTTGCGAGCAAGGCCGATCCGGCCGCCCTTCACCGGGAAATTCCGGATGAAATCACCACCGCGCGCGGCAAGAGCGAGCTGCAGGTGGTGGCGAGCGGCCCCGATGTCGAGGGCGACCCGCTTTACGAGGCCCTGATCTCGATGATCCAGGAGTCCGAACGCAGCATCTGGATCGTCACGCCTTATTTCATTCCGGACGAGGTTCTTTTCCGCTCGCTGCTGGTCAAGGCCCGGGCCGGCCGCGACGTCACGCTCATCGTCCCGGTGCGCTCCAACCATCCCGTCACCGATTATGCCCGCCGCTATTATTTGCGCGAACTGGCCAAGGCCGGCGCGCATGTCAGGCTTTTTCATCACGGCATGCTCCATAGCAAGGCCGTGATCGTCGACGACCGGCTCGCCATCATGGGCTCGGCCAATTTCGACCTGCGCAGCCTCTTCGTGAATTTCGAGATCGGCGTCCTGATTTATTCCGAGCGCGACGTCCTGGCGATGAAGGGCTGGGCCACCGATCTGCTCAACCAGAGCCATGCGCCGCGGGTCGAACGCGCGAAAAAATCGCACCGCCTCGGCAACCTCGCCGAGGACGTCAGCCGCCTGCTCGCGCCGCTGCTCTAGTGGTTCACCGCCAGCGGCTCGGCGACGGCCTTCTTCCCCGCCCTCGCCTTCGCAGCCGACTGCATGAGCTTGTAATCGACGGAGTCGCGCAACGCCTCCCAGCTCGCCTCGATGACGTTGTCGCTCACGCCGACCGTGCCCCAGATGCCGTTGGCGTCGCCGCTTTCGATCAGCACGCGGGTGCGCGCGTTCGTGCCCTGCTGGCTGTCGAGGATGCGGACCTTGAAGTCGCGCAGTTCCATTTCCTTGAGCTCGGGGTAAAAGCCGTCGAGCGCGAGGCGCAGGGCCTTGTCGAGCGCACCGATCGGACCGGTGCACTCCGCCACGGTGTGAAGGACCTTCTCGCCGACTTTCACCCGGACCGTGGCCTCGGCCGTGAGTTCGCCGCGGTGACGCTCGATGATGACGCGGTAGCCCTCGATTTCATAGAACGGGCGGCGCTGGCCGAGATGTTTGGCGACGAGCAGCTTGAGCGAGGCGTCCGCCGCCTCGAATTCGTAGCCGCGGAACTCGAGTTCCTTCAGCTCCTCGATCAGGCCCTTGAGCGCCGGCGATTTTTCGTCGAGCTCGAAGCCGAGCTCGCGCGCCTTCATCACCAGGCTGCTGCGGCCGGCCATGTCGGAGACGAGCACGCGGGTGCGGTTGCCGACCAGCGAGGGATCGATGTGCTCGTAGCTGCGCGCGACCTTGGAGGCGGCGTTGGCGTGGAGGCCGCCCTTGTGGGCAAAGGCCGAGGCGCCGACGAACGGCGCCTTCGGGTCGGGCCGCAGGTTGGCCAGCTCGTCGAAGAAGAGCGCCAGCTCGCGCAGACCGCCGAGGTTGGGCGCGCAATGCGCGGTCCGGCCCAGCTTGAGGAAGAGATTGGGCAGGACGGTGGTGAGGTTGGCGTTGCCGACGCGCTCGCCGTAGCCGTTGGCCGTGCCCTGGACGAGCGTCGCGCCCGCAGACACGCCGGCGAGCGAAAGCGCCACCCCGAGGCCGCCGTCGTTGTGGCAATGCACGCCGACCTTGTCGCCGCCGAATTCGGCCACGACGCGGCCGACAATGGCCTTGAAATCATCGACCATCATGCCGCCGTTGGTGTCGCAGAGCGTGAGGTTGCTGGCGCCGCCGCGCAGCGCCGCCGCCAGCGTCTTCAGCGCGTAGTCGGAATTGTCGCGGAAGCCGTCGAAGAAATGCTCGGCGTCGTAAACCACCTCGCGGCCCTGGGCCGTGAGATAGCGGATGCTGTCCTCGATCATGGCGAGGTTTTCCTCCGGCGTCGTGCGGATGATCTCGATGACGTGGAGCAGCCAGGTCTTGCCGACAAGCGTGAGGACCGGCATCTCGCTGTCGAGCAGGGTGCGCAGCTGGGCATCCTCCCCGGCCTTCACGCCGGCGCGGCGGGTGGCGCCGAACGCGGCCAGGCGGGCGTGTTTCAGCCGCAGGTTCTTGGCCTCGGCGAAAAACGCGATGTCGCGCGGATTCGACCCGGGGAAGCCGCCCTCGATATAGTCCATGCCGAAGGCATCGAGCTTTTCGGCGATGCGCAGCTTGTCGGCGACGGAAAAGCTGATGCCCTCGCCCTGGGTGCCGTCGCGGAGCGTGGTGTCGTAGATTTTGATGGTGGATGTGGCCGGATTGTTCATGACGTTAAAAAAACAAAACCCCGGGGCTTTCGGCCCGGGGTCTTCAGCGGTTGGCGGCGTGGCGGTGAGTGCTTACGCCGAGTCTCCGTGCCCGGGCCGGGACGCGTTAATAATGATCGCGATGGCAATGATCGAGAACGAAGACATCGGAGCCAAGGAAAACCATGAACCGGCGTTTGTCGATGCTGATTTTATCGGGGAAACCCGGATCAAGTCACTTGCCGGGGCCGGCTTGCAGGCGGGACAGGCTTTCGCGCGCCGCCGTGAAACCCGGATCGAGCCGAAGCGCCGCCTGGAATTGTCCGATCGCCTCGGCGGGCCGGCCGGAATCGGCCAGGGCCGTGCCGAGATTGAAGCGCGCCCGGGGGTTGTTTGGATCGAGCCGGACCGATTCGGCGAATTGCGCCACCGCCTCGGGCAGCCGTCCGGCCTGAGCCAGCGCGCCGCCGAGATTGTTGTGCGCCTCGGCGAAATCCGGGTCGATCCGCAGGGCCTCCTGATATTGCGCGATCGCCTCGGGCAACCGGCCGCTCCCGACGTAGGCGTTGGCGAGATTGTTGTGCGCCTTGGCGAGGTTGGGATTTATCTGCAACGCCCGCCCGTAGGCCGCAATGCCGGCGGCCGTTTCTCCCTCCCGCACGAGCGCAAGACCGAGGTCGTCCTCAATGTCGGCGTTGCCCGGCTCCAGCCGCAACGCCTCTTCGTATTGCGCCACGGCATCGTCCAGCCGTCCCAGCTGCGCAAGGACCAGGCCGAGATTGTAGTGGGCGCTGGCGTAATCCGGCCTGAGCCGGATCGCCTCCTGGTACTGCGCCGCCGCCTCGCTGATGCGGCCGGCTTGGAGCAGCGCATTGCCGAGATTATTGTGCGTGTCGGCATGGTTCGGCCGGCTGGCCAGGCTCCGTTCGTAATGCTCAATTGCCTCCCCGATCCGGCCGGCGCCGGCCAGAACCAGCGCAAGGTTGTAGTGCGCCTCGGGATAATCCGGCTTGAGTTGGATCGCCTTCTGAAACTGGACGATGCCCTCGGGAATCCGGTGCGCATCGACCAGGGCGCTGCCCAGGCTGTTGTGCGCGAGGACGCAGTCCGGCTGTTTCTCCACCGTGTCGCTCCAAATGGCCAGCTCGCTGCGGAAATCGTCGTTCCGGCGCCAGGTCGCGACGCCGAGCGCCACGGCCAGAATCAGGAATATCGGCAGGCTCCGCCGGCCCATCAGCGCGTAGCCGGCCGGCACCGCGAATGCGACCACCGCCGCCAGCGGGAGGTACATCCGGTGCTCGACGATCATCTGCGATGTTCCCGGCAGCAGCGAGGTCGGCGCGAGAATTGCAAAAAAAACCGCGCCCAGAAAACTCGCGGGCGACCGCCGCCACAAGCCGGCAAGGCTGAAAACCGCCAGCGCGACCACCACCGGCGCATAAGGCGCAACGTCCAGCCAGCTTCGCACCCAGAAAAATCCGTATTCAAAAACCAGCGGATGCGGCCAGAGCGACAGGCAGAGATAGCGCGCGACCGCCTCAAACTGGGTCAGCCAGTAGGCGATCCAGGAAAGCCCGATGTTGTAGCTGAACGCGCCGTTGCGATCGCCGCCCGCGCTCGCGACGAGAACGGCCAGCGGCAGCCAGGTGGCGGCCAGGCCGAGGTAAAGCCGCCGCCGCTGCCGCCAGGCTTCGCGGAAGGAGCCGGCGATAAACGTGCGGTCATACAAAAAAACGATCAACGGCGCCGAGACCGTCACCTCCTTGGTCGCCATGCCCAGGAGGCAGCAGCAGACAGAGGCCGGAAACCAGAAGCCAGATGCCGTGGGCCGGCCGGCAGAGGCCAGATTATCGCCGCCTTCTGATTTCCGGTTTCCGGCCTCTGAAAATTTTTGTCCGCGGACAAAACAGTACAACGTGAGCAAATAAAACAGGCCCATCAGCGACTCGGCGCGCTGGACCACGTAGGTCACGGCCTCGACTTGCAGCGGATGCAGCGTCCAGATGGCCGCCACCGCCAGCGCCAGCGGGGGGGCATCGGCGCCGAACCGTTCCCGCAGCGCCGGCAGCAGCAGGGTCCGCCGCACCACGCCGAACAGCGTCAGACCGGCGAGAAGATGAATGACCAGATTCAGTGCGTGGTATCCGCCAACCGCCGTGCCGCCCAGCGCGTAATTGAGCGCGAGGGAAAAGTTCACCAGCGGTCGCCCGGTGGAGGTGACGTCAGGCGGGGGCACCAGCACCGGCCCAAGCGGCCAAAGATGCCGGATCGAAGCGTTCTCAACGATCGTCGGAACATCGTCGTAAAGGAACGGCACGCGGAAGCTGTTGTGATAGGCCGCCAGCGCGGCCAGGACCAGCCCCGCCCTCATCACGGGCAAAACAAACTTTCGGCCTGGCCGGGGCTCGGAGGGCGCCGTAGTCACGCCGCCAATTGAAAAGGACGGAACGCCGCCGGACAATCCTGCAAAAAACGCCAGCCGGTTGCCGCGGTCAGACCGCGTGTGCGCCGATAAAGGCCTTGATGGCCGCCGCGTCGGCGCGCACCGGATATTTCACCACCGGCCGGGATTTGAGTTCTTCCAGGCTCGGGTGCGTGGGCGCGGAGCCGATGGCGCGGCGGATGGTGTCGGGAAATTTCGCCGGACTGGCGGTGGCGAGCACGACGCTGGTCCGGTCGCGGCTGAGGTCCTTGAAGCCGCAGGCGGTGTGAGGATCGGTGACGTAGCCGTAGGCGCGATGCACGCGCTGGATGATGCCCGGAATCTCCACGTCGGAGCAGCGCGAGGCGGTGAACGTGTCGCGGTTAAAATTCTCGAAACGGAATTCGCCGGAGGCCTTGAACTTTTGCAGGACCTCGCGCACGCGCGCCGGATCGCGGCCGACGCTGTAATAGAGGAACCGCTCGAAATTCGACGCCACCTGGATGTCCATGGAGGGCGCAAGGCTCGGCCGCACCTCGCCGAGCCGGTAGTCGCCGGTGGTGAAAAGGCGGAAAAGAATGTCGTTCTGATTGGTCGCGACCTTGAAGCTGCGGATCGGCACGCCCATTTTCTGGAGCATCCAGCCGGCGAGGACGTTGCCGAAATTGCCGGTGGGCACGACGAACTCGAGGTTTTCGCGCGCGCCCGCGGGCAGGCGCAGCCAGGCGTAAAGATAATAAACGCTCTGCGCCAGCACGCGCGCCAGGTTGATGGAATTGACGGCAGAGAGCCGGTGCTGGGCGCGGAATTTCTGGTCGGCAAAAACCTCCTTCAGCGCGGCCTGGGCGTCATCGAAGGTGCCGTCGATGGCAAGGGCGAAAACGTTGGCCGCGCCGGTGCAGGCCATCTGGCGCTCCTGCAGCGGCGAGACGCGGCCCTCGGGATAAAGGATGAAAATGGCGGTGCCCGGCTTGCCGAGCAGGCCATGGATGGCGGCGGCGCCGGTGTCGCCGGACGTGGCGCCGAGGACGTTGATCGACTCGTGGCGCGCGGCGCACTGGCGTTCGTAGAGGTTGCCGAGCAGCTGGAGGGCGAAGTCCTTGAAGGCCAGGGTCGGTCCGTGAAACAGCTCCAGTACGTAGGTG
>Ga0335083_10010433_pt1 | contig 11223 bp, 13 predicted proteins | sample Lox_Sample_42_FD_206716 | JGI IMG/M metagenome (GOLD analysis project Ga0335083, IMG submission 206716) | Soil microbial communities from Loxahatchee National Wildlife Refuge, Florida, United States - Lox_Sample_4.2 | ecosystem: Environmental > Terrestrial > Soil > Wetlands | place: USA... | reverse complement strand
AATTGGCCGGCCGCAGGATCGTGGTGCTCGGCGGGACGGGCGGCCTCGGGCACGCGGTCACCGGGCGGCTCCGGGACGACGGCGCGTCGGTGCTGGTCGCCGACGCCAGGCCGCCGCGCCAGGAGAGCCGGCACGAGGGCGTGACGTACATCACCGTGGACGTGCTGGACGAGGCCAGCGTGGCCGAGGCGTTCGCGATGTCCCCGCCGCCCGAGGCGGTGGTCAACCTGATCGGCGGGTACACCCCGCCGCAGGCGCTGACCGGGCTGGATATCTCGGTCCTGCGGCAGCAGCTCGAGCTGAACCTGGTGACCGCCGCGATCGTCACCAAGCACGCCCTGCCGGTCCTGGCCGCCCGCGGCGGCGGGGCGATCGCGCACGTCTCCAGCCGGGTCGCCGCCGAGAAGGGCGAGAACGGGTTCGCGTACAGCGTGAGCAAGCTCGGGGTGGTGCGCCTGGTCGAGGCGGCAGCCGCCGAGGGCCGCGAGCAGGGGGTGCGGGTCAACTGCATCATGCCGAGCATCATCGACACGCCCGCCAACCGGGCGGCGCTGGCCAGCGCGCAGCACCACCGGTGGCCCAAGCCCGCTCAGCTGGCCGCCGTGCTGGCCTTCCTGGTCTCCGACGACGCCGTCCTCATCTCCGGGGCGGCCATCCCCGTCTACGGCCTGGCGTAGCGGGCCTGGCCGGGGCAACGCGGGTAACGCCGGCAACGCGGGTGACCCGGGGTGACTCCTGGGTCGGGAGGGGGCACCAGGTAGCCTGGCCGACCACGTGCGCGAGACCCGGCACGCGCTGGATGTCGTGAGCCGGGACCCGCAGGTCCCGGCTCACGCTCAGTTAGTCGGCGGATTCCAGGAGGCCGCGGAGTTCCTCGGCGCGGCGCCACGCGTGCCGCATCCGGCGCTCGGCCCGCTGCTCCAGGCGCCTGGCGCGGCGGAGCATCCGTATCCGGTGGACGTGCCGCCTTCGTTCGGCTTCTACTAGATAGCCGTGAACTCGCTCCCTCGCGAGCTGTTCGGTAAGCATGACTGACCCCTCGTTGTGTGTGCATTGTGTGCGTTGCACGGCCGCGCGGCTCGGTGTTCGCCGCGCGGCCGCCCACTGGCTGGCGTGGCCCCGGGTTACGCGGCCACTTCGGTCTTGCGAGGACGCCCGCGGGGGCGCTTGCGCGGCACGATCGCGCCGCGCATCAGCAGCTCGCCGCCCCAGACACCCCAGGGCTCCCTGCGCTCGAGCGCACCGGTCAGGCAGGCCAGCCTGGCCTTGCATCCCCGGCACATGGCCTTGGCCGTCTCCACGTCCTCGGGAGATTCGGCGAAGAACAGCTCAGGGTCCTCCGTGCACGGAAGATCCAGGCCCACCGGGAGCGCGGTCGCCGAACCGGCCACCGCCACCATGCCAACCTGATCGAATACCTGCCTGACGTCTGGCTCCTGCCGCGCCGCCACAGATCCGGGCACCTCGAACCCCGTTGCGCCCGTCCCGCCGACGGTGGCATCGCGCCACTGCATCGGTGCCATCCCCTCTCGCTTGCCGGTCCTAGTTGTCGTCACGCGATTTCTCGCCCGTCTTGGGACCTAGGCCTTAAATCACTAAGACCGCGGACCCGGTGTTCGGGTCCGCGGCCTCGAGAGGAGCTCTGGGCCGGTCTGGCTAGACCGGTTTCCTATCTCGAGGTGGACCCGACGCGCCCTCGCCAGTGGCGGAGGCGCCGGTCATGTAGTTGTGGATATTCGTCTGGCCGAGCGGCGCCGTAACGGCGGCCTTCTGCGCCTGCGGGATCAAGACCGCGACCTTGCCCCGGACACGCGGAAGCGCGTCAACGGCGAAGTCGCACGGCCTGGCGGCGGGCACACTCGTCCCCAGGAAGCCGGCCGACGGCGGAGCCGAAGCACCCAGGCGCGAGGCCCAGCTCAGTTCGGCTTGAACGGTGTTTGTCACGTCGGGCACCTCCCTCCGGAGTGGTCGACAACTAGCCCACGGACATGTAGGCAGCCTAAGTGTTGCCCCCTGAAGGGGGCAACACATTTTTGACCTGGGATTTTGAGTTTCTTATCTGGCCTGCGGACGGGCCCTGATCAGCCCCTCCTGCACCACCGACACCACGAGCTGGCCCTCGGCGGTGAATACCTGGCCGAAGGCCAGGCCCCGGGCCCCGGCGGCCGCCGGCGACTCCTGCGCGTACAGCAGCCAGCGGTCGGCCCGGAACGGCCGGTGGAACCACATGGCGTGGTCCAGGCTGGCCCCCGACGTGCGGCCGTCCAGCCAGGACAGGCCGTGCCCGGTCAGCACCGAGTCGAGCAGCGTCATGTCCGAGGCGTAGGTCATCAGGCAGACGTGCAGCAGCGGGTCATCCGGCAGCTCGCCGTCCACCCGCAGCCAGATGAGGTTCCTGGTGGTGCGCAGCGCCGGGTCGCTCGCGGCCTCGATCGACATCGGGCCGACCGACCGCACGTCGATGGGCGGCTCGAAGCCCTGGTCGCGGTGCTCGCCGCTCATCCGGCGCCACCGGTCCGAGTTCCGCTCGACGGTCTCCGGCGGCGGCGCCTCGGGCATCGGGTCGGCGTGCTCGGGACCGGGTTCGGGGTGATGGAAGGAGGCGGACAGGGTGAAGATCGTCTCGCCGTGCTGGACCGCCGACACCCGGCGGGTGGTGAAGGACCGCCCGTCGCGCACCCGGTCGGTCAGGTACACGATCGGCACGGCCGGGTCGCCCGGCCGGATGAAGTAGGCGTGCAGCGAGTGCACCGGGCGGTCCGCGGGCACGGTCCGGCCCGCCGCCACCAGGGCCTGCCCGGCGACCTGCCCGCCGAACACCCGCTGCCGCCGGTCGTCCGGGCTCCGGCCGCGGAAGATGTTCACCTCGATCTGCTCCAGGTCGAGCAGGTCGAGCAGGTGGTCGAGCGCGTTGGCCATGAAAGCTCACCCCAGCCGGATGCCGTCGAGGAAACGCGACCGCGGCCGCGCGGCGCCGCGGGTCCGGCCCGCCGGGGCGCCCGGCGCCCGGGCCGGGGCCCAGGACAGGTACAGGTGCTGGCGCGCCCTGGTCACCGCCACATACAGTAGCCGCCTTTCCTCCTCGAGCGCCTCGGCCGTCCGCGCGTACACGATCGGCACGAGCCCTTCGACCAGGCCGGGCAGCAGCACCGCGTCCCACTCCAGACCCTTGGCCGCGTGCATGGACGCGAGCGTCACCCCGTTGACGGCCGGGGCGTGCCCGAGCTCGGCCCGCTGGGTCAGCTCGGCCGAGAACTCGGTCAGCGTCGCCTCCGGCCGCGCGGCGTGCAGGTCGTCCGCGAGCTGGGCGATCGCGGCGAGCGACTCCCAGCGCTCGCGCGCCGCCTGGCCGCCGCCCGACGGGGCTGCGGCCAGGCCCATCCCGGTCAGCACGTGCCGCACCGCGGACGGCAGCGGGTCCGCGGCCCCGGGATCGCCGGCCGCCCCGCCGGCCGCCTCGCCGCGCGCGGCGCCCCGCAGCAGCACCAGCGCCTGGCGCACCACCGGCCGTTCGTAGAACCGCTCGGCGCCGCGGACCACGAAGGGCACGCCGGCTTCGGCCAGCGCGAGCTCGAACCGCTCGGTGTCCGCGTTGACCCGGACCAGCACGGCGATCTCCCGGACCGGGACCCCCGCCCCCAGCAGCGCCCGGACCTGGATGGTCAGCCCGGCCGCCTCCGCGGTGTCGTCGGGGTACTCGGTGAGCACCGGGGCGGGCCCCGGCGGCCGCTGCGCCACCAGCGGCGCGGCCGAGGGGGCCAGCTGGTTGGCCACCGCGACCACCTGCGGCGTGGACCGGTAGTCGCGGACCAGCCGGACCACGGTCGCGCCGGGGAACTCGGCGGCAAAACCGGTCAGGTAGGACGGGGTCGCCCCGGTGAAGGAGTAGATCACCTGGTGCGGGTCGCCGACCACGCACAGGTCGTCGCGGTCGCCGAGCCACGCGTCGAGCAGCAGCTTCTGCAGCGGGTTCACGTCCTGGTACTCGTCCACCACGAAGTGCCGGAACATGTCGCGCACCTGGTCCGCCGCGGCGCGGTCGTCGAGCAGGATGGCCGCGGTCAGCTCCAGGACGGACTCGAAGTCGATCAGGTGCCGTTCGCGCCGCAGGTCCTCGTAGGCGGCGTACACCGCGGCCAGGCTGTCCGTCCCGGCCGCGGGCGAGCGGCCCGCCGCGGCCGCGGCGCGCGGGTACCCGTCCGGGCGGACCTGGGTGACCTTGGCCCACTCGATCTCGGCGGCGGCGTCGGCGAAGGAGGCGGCGCCGTCCAGGCGGACGCGGGCCCGCTTGGCCGCCTCGCGGACCAGGCTGGCCTTGGCGTCGATCAGCCGCGGCGGCCGGCCGCCCACCACCCGCGGCCAGAAGTAGTTGAGCTGGCGCAGCGCGGCGGCGTGGAAGGTGGACGCCCGCACCGGCCCGGCGCCCAGCTGCCGGAGCCTGCCGCGCAGCTCCCCGGCCGCCCGCACGGTGAAGGTGAGCGCCAGCACGCGCGCCGGGTCCACGGTGCCGGTCGCGGCCGCGTACGCGATCCGGTGAGTGATGGCCCGGGTCTTGCCGGTGCCCGCGCCGGCCAGCACGCAGACCGCGCCGCGCGCGGCCAGCGCCACTTCCCGCTGCTGGGGGTCGAGCCCGGCCAGCAGCGCCTCGGAGGTGTCGAGCACGGCATCATCCTGCCGCATCCGGGCCCGTGACCGGGAAGCCCGGGAACCCCGGCGGTGTTACAAGCACCTGGAATCTTCAACCAGACCCCAAGGAGGCGGCGGGTGTCCGGCCAGCTGACGATGTACACCACCCCCTGGTGCGGCTTCTGCCGGAACCTCAAGCGCCAGCTCGCCCGGGACGGGATCGAGATGGTCGAGGTGGACATCGAGCGCGACGAGGCCGCGGCGCAGTTCGTGATGTCGGTGAACGGCGGCAACCAGACCGTGCCCACCGTCCTGTTCCCCGACGGCACCGCGCTGACCAATCCCTCGGCCGCGCAGGTCAAGGCCCAGCTCGCCGCCAAGGCCGGGTAAAAGCCGTCAGGGTGGGCAGATACCCCGTCCGTTCGGGCGAAAAGATCTTTTATCCCGAACTAAGCGGCTCCAAGCCACGGGACAGGTGAGACATGTGAGCCGGGACGTCGTAGTGCGCCGGTCCGAGCGGGGCTGGCAGGTCGGGGACGAGCAAGCGGCCGACCTGACCAGCGCGATGGTGCTGGCCGACCTGCTCGCCGCCGACCTCGGGTCGCCGGCTCCCCCGCCCCGGTCGGCCCGCCGCGCCGAGGAGGACGAGGCCGCGCGGCTGGCCGTGACCGTCGCGCAGCTCGAGCACGCGCTCGCCGCCCGGGTCCGGGTCGAGCAGGCCATCGGCGTGCTGGCCGAACGGCACCGGCTGCGGCCGCGGCAGGCGTTCGACCTGCTCAGGAGCGTGGCCAGGTCCGGCGGCCGGCGCGTCATCGAGATGGCGGAGGACGTGGTGGACAGCGCGTCGAACCCGCTGCTGCGGTTGCCAGGGGAACTGGCCAGGAAACCGCCGCCCGCGGCGCGCCAGCGCCGCCGAATGACGGGGTGAGGCGCTAGAGTCCTGCCAGATGGTCCGCGGGGGACGGCTGGAGGTAAGGGAGGCCCAGGTGGCAGAGCTCGACGTTCTTGATGTCGTCGAGATCTGTGCCGGGGCGGGCGGGCAGGCTCTCGGGCTGGAACGAGCCGGCTTCGAGCACGCCCTGGCCGTGGAGCTCGACCCGGCCGCCTGCGGCACGCTGCGGGTCAACCGGCCGGCCTGGAAGGTCGCCGAAGGCGACGTGGCCGACCGGGACCTGTGGCGGCCGGAGGACTACCGGGGCGTGGCGCTGCTGGCCGGCGGGGTGCCCTGCCCGCCGTTCACCGTGGCCGGGCGGCAGCTCGGCGCCACCGACGAGCGCGACCTGTTCGCCTGGGCGGTGGAGCTGTGCGGGATCATCCGGCCGCGGGCCCTGCTGCTGGAAAACGTCAGGGGGCTGAGCACCAGCCGGTTCAGCGCGTACCGGCAGCACGTCCTGGACCGGCTGCGCGACCTGGGGTACGTCCCGGGCTGGCGGCTGCTGCAGGCCTCGGACTTCGGCGTGCCGCAGCTGCGGCCGCGTTTCGTGCTGGTCGCCGTGCGGGAGGCCGACGCGCCCTGGTTCCGCTGGCCCGCGCCGTCGGCGCGGCCGCCCGCCACCGTGGGCGAGACCCTGGGCGACCTGATGGCCGCGCGGGGCTGGCCCGGCGCGGCCGCCTGGGCCCGCCGGGCCGACAAGATCGCGCCCACGATCGTGGGGGGCTCCAAGAAACACGGCGGCGCCGACCTGGGCCCGACCCGGGCCAAGCGCGCCTGGGCCGAGCTGGGCGTGGACGGCATCGGGGTCGCCGACGCGGCGCCGGGCCCGGACGCTCCGCCGGCCCTGCTGCCCCGGCTGACCTGCGAGATGGTGACCAGGCTGCAGGGCTGGCAGGACGACTGGGGCTGGCAGTTCAGCGGCCGCAAGACCGCGCGCTACCGGCAGATCGGCAACGCGTTCCCGCCGCCGGTGGCCGAAGCGGTCGGTTCGGCCGTCCGCCGCGCGCTGCAGCACGCCGACCCGCCGGAGCACGCCGGCCCGCCGGACGCGGCCGCGGGGCCCGGCTACGTGCACGACCCGGTGCTCCAGGCGCTGCGGTCCAGGGACGGCTTCCTGACCGTCCGCCAGATCGTGCTGGCCTGCGGCGGGGAGCTGAGCCCGGCCGCCGTGGCCGGCCGCCTGCGCCACCTCGGCCGGGACTTCGAGCTCGAGGTGACCGAGTCCCGCGACGGCCCGGCCTACCGGCTCGGCGACTTCAAGGCCTTCCTCGGCCAGCCCGGGCACGCCCGGCACGAGCGTTTCGCCGCCCGCCGGGCCACCATCAGCTGATCTCAGCCGAGCGATCACGGATAGTAATTCACCTCGCTCGGGTGATCCACCAGGTCAGAAACGGGTGATGAACTATGGGGCATAAGCAGCCATTCCCCGGAGGATCTCGTGAGCGATGACCACCCCGTCCTGGACACCCTCGTTGACGTGACCGCCGCGTCGATCGATCACAACACCCTTTCGGCGCGCGACTTCATGCTCGCCCGGGTGGCCGCCCTGATCGCGGTGGACGCGCCGCCCATCTCCTATATTGCGAACGCCTCCGCCATCGAGGAGAGCGGGATAACCGCCGACGACATCCAGGGGATCATGATCGCGGTGGCCCCGGTGGTCGGCACGCCCCGGGTGATGGCGGCCGGCGGGCACATCCTGCGGGCCCTCGGCATCACCATCGCCGTGGCTGACGCCGAGCTAGCCGATCAGCTCGACGAGGAGTGATTATCCGAAGGGACAGGTGGGCCAGATGGCCGTAAAGGAACCCGCAGCGCCGAAGGCGAGCCCGGCCAGGCAGACCGGCTCAGCGCCCCAGGCCAGCCCGGCGGCTAAGGCCAGCCCGGCGGCTAAGGCCAGCCCCGCGGCTAAGGCCAGCCCCGCGGCTAAGGCCAGCCCGGCCCGGCAGAGCAGCTCGGCCCGGGCGGCCAGCTCAGCGCCGAAGGCCAGCCCGGCCCGGTCGGCCACTACGGCCCGGACGGCCACTACGGCCAGTCCGGCCCGGCAAGTCCGGCAAGTCCGGCACCTGAGCCTGGACGAGCGCCTGGCCAAGGGCAGCCAGGCCCGGACGAGCACGCCACCGTCGAGCCACTCGGGGTGGAGCCCGGCCGCGGACCGCCCCGATCCGGTCGGGCTGCTCGTGGAGCAGAACCGGACCCGGGAGCCGGACCTGGTGCCGGTCCGGCACGGCCGGATGATGGTCTCGCCGTTCACCTTCTACCGGGGCGCGGCCAAGATCATGGCCACGGACCTGAAGGACACGCCCGTGGCCGGCCTGCGGGTCCAGCTCTGCGGCGACGCCCACCTGTCCAACTTCGGCATGTTCGCCTCGCCCGAACGGCGGCTGCTGTTCGACCTGAACGACTTCGACGAGACCCTGCCGGGGCCGTTCGAGTACGACGTGAAGCGGATGGCGGCGAGCTTCGTGATCGCCGGGCGGAACAACGGGTTCTCCCGGGCCGACGCCCACGCCGCGGCGCTCGCGGCCGTGACGGCCTACCGCGAGGCGATGGCGGAGTTCGCCCAGCTGCCGACGATGGAAGTCTGGTACGCGCACTTCGACGAGGACCGGCTGCAGCAGGTCATCCAGGGTGCCCTGGCCGAGGTGTCCAAGGACGCCAAGACGGGCAAGGACGCCAAGACGGCCAAGAAGGCGAAGGCGGCCAAGAAGGAGCCGGCTAAGAAGGAGCCGAAGGCCGGGAAGGAAGAGAAGAAGGAAGAGAAGCTGGTCAAGGAGGCGGCCAGGCGGGCGGAGAAAAGCATCGGAAAGGCGCACACCCGCGACAGCCTGCAGGCCCTGTCCAAGCTCGGCGAGATGGTCGACGGGCAGTACCGGATCGTCAGCCAGCCGCCGGTCGTCGTCCCGGCCCGCGACCTGGCCACGACCTATGGCCTGTCCCCGGACGACGTCCTGCCGGTGCTGCACGAGCAGTTCCGCTCGTACCGGGCCACCCTGCCGGATGACCGGCGCCAGCTGCTCGAGCGGTTCCAGATCGTGGACGCGGCGCGCAAGGTGGTGGGAGTCGGCAGCGTCGGGACCCGGGCGTTCATCATCCTGCTGCAGGGACGCGACGCCCATGACCCGCTGTTCCTGCAGGTCAAGGAGGCGACGGCCTCGGTGCTCGAGGCCGCCCTGCCGCGCAGCCGCTACCGCCAGCACGGCGAGCGGGTGGTGCAGGGACAGCGGATGATGCAGGCCTCCAGCGACATCTACCTCGGCTGGACCAAGGGCGTCGACGTGCGCCGCAACTTCTACTGGCGGCAGCTGCGCGACATGAAGGGCTCGGCCCTGGTCGAGCTGATGGCCCCGGTCACGCTGACGCACTACGCGCGCATCTGCGGGTGGACGCTGGCGCGGGCGCACGCCCGGTCCGGCGACCCCGTCGCCATGTCCGCGTACCTCGGCCGCGACGACGCGTTCGACCAGTCGATCATCGACTTCTCCGAGCGCTACGCCGATCGGAACGAGCAGGACTACGACGAATTCGTCAAGGCGGTGCGCGCCGGGCGCATCGAAGCGGTCGAGGGGGTCTAAGGGGCCTGGGGTCTAAGGGGCCTAGGGTCTAGCCGGGCGGATTCCAGGGCAGCCGGCAGGCGCGGCAGGTGACGACGCCGGCTGGGAGCCGCGCGTTGAACAGCAGCCGCCCGGACGGGCTGAACTCGCAAGGGTACGGCAGCGCGCCCCGGCCGGCGAACAGGTGGCCGTCCGGCATGGTCTGCGCGCGGCCCATGGCCCTAGCGACCATGCCCTCGGGCTCGTTTTGTCACCAGCGATCCCGGGCCTGGTTCCCTGCCAGATCACGCCGCAGAACCGGCCGCGCGAGCGGGATGTTTACCCCAGGTAGTTATCCACATGCTGTGGATAACAACGGGATAACAATGAGCACTGCAGGGTAAGCGGGGCGCGATATCCACAGGGGCCACGACGGCCGGGCCGGACCCGCCGTGTCCGCCCGCCGACCCTGTGTCGGTACTAAGGCAGTAATTACTGCATCTTCTTTAGCTTCGCTATTGACCCAAGTTCACCTGCAGGTCGGCGTTCGGCTACCGAAATGCCGCAGACGCTGCGATAATTCCTGAATGACAGGGCTGAGCCTCGCCCTGGCCAACCTGAAGCCGGGCACGGGCAAGACCACATCAGCGGTCTGGCTGGCACATGTTTTCGCGCAAGCCGGAAACAGAGTGCTCCTGGTGGACGCGGACCCTTCGGGCAGCGCGCTGGAGTGGTCCGATCTCGCGGCCATGGACCCCCACCTCGCGGCGCCGGAGGCGGCTTTCCCGTTCCGGATCGTGGCCCTGCCCTCCCGCGAGCTGCACCGCCGGGTGCCCGAGATCGCCCAGGCAGACGACGTGGTCATCATCGACACGCCGCAGCTCGAGGACCACGCCGGCATCGCCAGGTCCGCGTTGCGGTACGCCGACGAGATCCTCATCCCGTGCGCGCCCAGCCCGATCGAGATCAACCGGACCACGCCGGTGCGGGACGAGATCGCCGAGATCGGGGCGATCCGCGAGCAGCCGGCCCGTTCGGCCATCCTGCTGAACCGCTGCATCGCGCGGGCGCACTCCACCGTCGACGCCCGCGAGGCGCTCGCGGACCTCGGCTACGACGTCCTGGACACGGCGGTGCCGCGGCGCGAGGTCTACGCCCAGAGTTTCGGCCTGCCGATCAAGCAGGTCGGCTCCGAGATCTGGCGCCAGGTGGCCCGGAACCTCATCGACCGGTGCGCTCCTCTATGCTCAGTGCGGTCATGACCACTCAGCGAGAACGGCAGAAGGCGCAGATGGCCGCCGCGGCGGGCCGGCGGGCGCAGCCCGACGCCCCTCCGGCGGGCCGCACCGCAATCCGGTCCAAATCGGTCCGGATCACCCTGGACCTGAGCCCCGAGCTGTACCGCCAGCTGACCGCCTGGGCGGATTCGGCCGCGGTGACGCTCGACGTGCCCCGGGTCTCGCTGGCGGCCGCGGTCCGCGCGATGATCCGGGTCGCGGCGGACAATCCCGACGACGTCCTGGACCGCCTCCGCCGCGACCGGGACAAGTAGGCCGCGCTTGGGTGGCCGGGACGGCGTCCGGTGGTCCGGTGTGGCGGTCCCGCCGTCTGCACCGCTTTGCCTGTGCGTCCCGTGGTGCACAAGTGCGCCCTGGTGCGCCCGGCCGCTAAAGATCTGGGAAGTTTCGGGCTTCGGGGAGACTTTGGTGCACCATAGACCCCCAAATACTCCCTTAAGCCCGAATCCTCCCAGGAAAAGTTAAGACCATCGCACTGGTAAGCGAGATACGATGTAGATGAGGTTGATGAGACTAGTGGTGCGTCCAGCTGAGCGCTGACCGGAGCCGACGTCGCGGCGCGGGCGGGTTAGGTGGCGCGGGAGGCTTGCTTTGGGGCGGGGTCGGGCCGGCGCCACGGGAGTTGCGGGGGCGGTGGGGGTCATGTGGCGCGGGAGGCGCGGGCGCGGGAGCGGGCGCGTTCCCTGGCGTCCAGGATGGTCTTGCGCAGGCGCACGGCGGAGGCGGTGACCTCCACGCACTCGTCGTCGGCGCAGAACTCCAGGGCCTGCTCCAGGCTGAGCAGCCGCGGCGGCACCAGGCGCTCGAGTTCCTCGCCGGTGGACTGGCGCAC
>Ga0335083_10010432_pt1 | contig 11223 bp, 8 predicted proteins | sample Lox_Sample_42_FD_206716 | JGI IMG/M metagenome (GOLD analysis project Ga0335083, IMG submission 206716) | Soil microbial communities from Loxahatchee National Wildlife Refuge, Florida, United States - Lox_Sample_4.2 | ecosystem: Environmental > Terrestrial > Soil > Wetlands | place: USA: Florida... | reverse complement strand
GCGGCGGTCTGGACGAATTGCGCCAGATCCTGGTTGTCGAGCTCCAGGACGATCCTCATGCAGTCAGCGCCCCTTCGATCCAGGTCACAAGGGGTTCCACGCACCAGTTCATGTCGATCTGCCGTTTGTTCTTTTCGAAGGCACTTGTCGCCATGTTGCGGAGCCGGTCCGGATCATCGAGAATCGTGTTCTCCGCGAGCACCGTGGCAAGTGTCTCGGGTGTGAATGCCACGCAGTCCTCACCATCCACCAGGTCGTAGCCACGCATGCCGGAATTGGTGGTGAGGATGGGCAGGCCTGCGGCGATGAATTCCGCCATCTTGACGTTCGTGCCCGAACCGCGAAATACCGCATTGAAGGCCAGGTCGGCCGCGGCGAAGTAGGGTTCGATTCGCGCGACCGCGCCGACGGCCCTCAACTGCGGACGCTGGAAAGGCTGTTTCGAAACACTGCCGGCCACCAGGAACTGCAGTCTCTTCCTCGCCAGCAACGCCTGGTGCTCGGTCGCGAAGCGTACCAGCCATTCCAGAGCCTCGACGTTCGGTCCAAAGGAGCTGGCAGCGAGGAACAGCACGCGATCCTCGTCGTTGTAGCCTAGGGAGGCGCGCAGCGCGTTGCGCTCGGCGCCGATGCCGGCGAAACGCGCCGGGTCTATGCCGTTCGGAACGATGCTCACCGGCGCACCGCCATCCAGGGAGGCAAAGAACGCGCGATCACCGGCGGAGCAGCAGAAGACCTGCTGCACGCTGCGCGCCGCGCGGCCCTCTATCGCGCGGACGCGGCGTTTAATCCAGGATTGCCGCCACAGGTCGCTTTCGACATTGTGGGTGTTCAAGGCCGCGGGTTTGCGGGTACGCGTTGCCGGCGGGAACAGGAACGGGAAATCGACGATCACGGCATCGCACGAGGCCAGCAGCTTGCGCAGCTCGCGCGGTGTATGCAGCCACAGCACGAAAGTAATCCAGAAAGGCGGCAGCCGCAGGCGATACGCGATGAACTGCAGTGCCGCCCAGCAGCGTCCACGGTCCACGTATTCGCGCAGGCGTTCACCAATGATCGAGGTGCCGGAGGGTTTGCCAGCCAGATAGTCCGGCTTGCGTCCCACCATCGAATACACGGTGACATCGTGGCCACGCGCGACCAGGGCGTTGATCAGGCTCGAGGTGCGCAGCATGCCGCCCGATTCTGGCGGGTAGATCTGCAATCCCGACAGGACGAGAACCTTGCGGACCGGCACGTCAGAAATCGTTGATGACGGCGCCCATGATCTGCGCCTGTGTCGCGTCCAGCCTGCGTTGCAGTTCGGTGACTTCGGCGTAAGAGGTCCGGTTGCGGCGGACGATGAGCACGACATTGCGCACCACGTTGGCGATGACGATGCCGTCCGATCGCAGCGAGGCCGGTGGCGTATCGATCAGCACGTAGTCGTAGGTGCGCGACCAGTCGTTGACGAGGTGTTCGAACGGGGACCCCGAGAGCAGATCGACCGGATTGGCGGGCGGCGTTCCCGCGGTCAGCAGGGCCAGATGCTGCGGTCCGACCACGCGGTGCAGCGGTATGGTGTAGGTTTTTCCTTGCAGCAGCTCCGCGAGTCCCGTATCCGAGCGCGCGCCGCGGAACAGCTTGTCGAGGCTGGGCGTGCGCATGTTGGCATCCACCAGCAGCGTCTTGCCGCCAAGTTGCGCAAATGCCAGCGCAAGTTCTGCGCACAGCTGGGATTTGCCTTCGCGCGGACCGGAGCCGAGGAACGCGAATGCGGCGGCGCCCTGATGGGTGCCCAGGCGCATCAGCAGCTCGGTGCGCAGGCTGCGCAGTCTTTCGCTGCGCAGGCTGCCGGAGTCGTGCGCGTAGGCCAGGGCTTCCGTCGGTTCGACGGGTTCACCTTCCCAGACCACCAGATCGCGGCGATCCGACACGCGCCGTATGGCGCGCTCGACAATGCCGCCATCGCCGGCGCTGCCACTGCCGGCATCTTCGCCGGGTTTCCCGACACCCGGTCGGCTCCGCTTGGTGGGTTCGGCGCTCATCTGCCCGGTATCTTGCCAGACATCGGTATCCCCATGCACCGTGCTAGTGCGCAAATCTGGCCAGCAATCTTATGTAGGCAGCCTGGTAGTAGATGCCGGGTTCGGTCACTACCCATGAAGCATCCGGCCATGGGGTATTCCAGTCGCGATAGGACTTCTGCCGCGGCTGGCCGGTGGGCGGCGACAGCGACGCCGGCACTCCGTCGCCGGCCGCGTTCGCGTCCGGACCGCCCGGCACGAAGCCTGGCGCCGGTCCGCATTTCGAGGTCCTGGCATTGCTCCACTGCGTGCCGTGCCAGAACCATGAATGGAAGATCTCGTTGGCTGAGCGCGTGGCGCCGTAACGATACATGTTGGTCAGGTAAACCATCGTGAATGGATTCACGCCGTGGAAATAGTGAAGCGTATCCTCGGCGCGTTCCAGGTACGGCGCGGCGCGGTCATTGCCGACCACCCGCCCGGCATCCAGGTTGGTGTTTCCGTAATTGGCCCGTACCTGGTTGCTGCCCCAGTGGTACTGCTGGTCGTGAAGGTAGGCGCGGTACAGGTCGTCGTCCGGCTGAACTCCGTAGATCTGGTTGCCCGCGGCGACGTCCGCGGCTTTGTCCGCGATGATGGCTGCTGCCGTGTTCCTGTCGGCGTGAGGCAGCTGTGCGTAGAACAGCAATGCCTCACCCTGCTGCGGGTTGTAACGCGACCAGCCGATGTCGTGGTAAGGCTTGGTCTCGCGGTAGTGCGCCTTGACGTAGTCGTCATAGCCGCGGTTGTCCGTGAGCGCGTACAGGTAGACGGCAGCGACGACGGCTTCGGCATTCTGGTCCTGCTCGTTCCAGTCCGCATTGCCTGATTTGATCTCGCCGCTGTCGCACTTGGTCTGCCGCGGCGTATTCTGGAAATTCTTCCAGGCATTTTCGGCCCGTTCGCGGAGCCGGTCGCTCTCTTCGGCCAGCGGCTTCAATGCGCCGAAAACAATGGCGGCGTGCGCAAACATGCCTGCCGCCGCAATCGTCGAGGACGAACAGCCGGGGATGTAGTAACGGGCGTTTCGGTCCAGGCTGGGCTTCACGCCGCGCGTGTTCTCGAGGGTTCCGACCTTGAGCGCCACGCTGCCATCCGCGAACTGCATCCGCTGCAGCCAGTCGATCTCCCATTTCACCTCGTCGAGCACGTCCGGGATGCCATTGCCGGATTCGGGAATGTTGAAGTCATCCGTGAAGACGCCCGGACTGTCCTGGTATGCGGCCAGCAGCTGGTGCACCGGCGCGGACGCAAAGGTCACGTACTTGTTCGTGTCGCCGGCATCGAACCAGCCGCCGGAGACGTCGCGGGATTTGGCGGCGTTGTCGCGATCGGTGATGTCCCGTGCCTCGCCATCCTGGCCAGGTCCCGAGAACGCGGCGTCGTCCGTCCAGCAATCGTCGGCCCACGGCGTGCGCTTCGCGAAGCCGCTGCGCTGGTAGAAGAACATGCGCACTGCGGCCTTGAGCACCGGTGCATAGACCTGCTGGCCGATGCCGAACGTGGCGGAGCGAACCTTGCGCGTCGCATCGTAAATGAAATAGGTGCCGTCCTCCCGCACCGAGCTGAAGTCGAACCACCAGCCGGCATCGCCGGATGCGGCGTCCACCTTGCCGCCGTGCCAGGCCACGGGCGCTGCGCCGTACACCGCCTTGCCGTTGTCCGTGCGCCGGACCTCGTATCTGGCACCAGGCGAGAAGTGATCGCCGCTGTCATAGCCGACACGGGGATCGCGTATCACGGCGACCTTGCGATCCGCGGGACGATATCCGAACTGGTCGACGAGGATGTGCGCGTCAAACGATATGCCGGCGATACCGGGCGGGGTTGGCGCCGGGGGCGACTGCGCCGCAACAGCCGTCGGAATCGCCGTACCGCCGCAGGCCTGCAGGGTCAGGCAGAGCGCCGTGGTGATGAGCCACCTCGCGTTGTTCCTCATGTGGCTATCTCACGGTATTTGGCGAGGACTTGGCAAGCATTCCCCCCAATGGATAAGTTAAAGTGGGACGGGGTGCCGTGGAAGCCGGGTTGATGCGGCGCTATAGTCCACAGATGACGCGCCTCAGGGGCCTTTTGTTCGCGCTTTGCGCCGCAGTAGCACTTGGGGGCCACGCCGCAGAGCCCTTGCCGGCGGCAGTTGCCGCGCCTGCTGCGATGGGTTCGCAGAAGGTGGAACTGGGTCCCGGCGACCAGGTCCGTATCGATGTTTTCGGCAATCCCGACCTGACCACGACCACCACGGTGGCTGAGGATGGTTCGATACGGCTGCCCCTGACCGGTTCGGTGCCGGTGGTCGGTCAGTCGCCCACCGAAGCCGCCCGCATCATCGAGAAGGCGTTCAAGACCGGTGAGTTCCTCGTGGATCCGCATGTCACCGTGACAGTGCTCTCCTCGTCGTCGCAGCGCGTGTCGGTGGTGGGCGAGGTGCGCAATCCGGGGCGCTATCCCATAGAATCCAATACCACGGTACTCGATTTGATCGCCCTCGCGGGTGGCCTCACCGACAAGGGTTCGGATACGGTGTACATTCTGCGCGAAGACACTTCCGGGAAGCTGCAGCGGCTGCTCGTCGATACTCGCGGCTTCATCGCATCGGGCGACACGGGGCCGGTCTCGTTGCAGGTCGTGCATGGCGGCGATTCGATCGTCGTGCCCAAGGCCACCTTTTTCATCAACGGGCAGGTCGTGCAACCGGGCGAATATCGCATCGAGAGTGGCATGACGCTGTTCCGGGCAATCGCCCGCGCAGGCGGCGTCACCCCGCTGGGCAGCGCCTCGCGGGTGGCAATCCGGCGCACGGGCGCCGATGGCAAGGTAATGGACATCAAGGGCAAGAAGGACATGCGCATCGAGCCGGGCGATGTCATCGAGGTGAAGGAGAGGTTGTTTTGATCGGATCCACATCCTCCAGCGTGGCGGTGTCCGCCGCGGAAACGCTGCCGCCGGGAGTGTCCCTGCCGCTTGCCGAAGAAGAAGGAAGCGGGGCGGGATTTACGCTGCTGCAGGTGTGGTACATGCTGCGGGCGCACCTGTGGCTCAGTATCGGCATCTTCGCGCTGCTGCTGGCGCTGGCCTATGTCGGCATCAAGAAGCTGCCCAAGAGCTATGACGCCACCGCGGCGCTGATCGTCAACGTCGACAACACCGATCCCCTGGCCGGCCGTAACTACCCGGTCGGCCAGAACGGCACTTTCTTCCCCACCCAGGTCGAGCTGATCTACAACAATGTGATGCTGCTGCCGGTGATCGAGGAGCTGCAGCTGCAGAAGGATCGTCAGTTCAGCGGCGGTTACGTCGGTGATCCCAAGTCGCTGAACGACATCGTATTGGCGAACCTGCGGTCGGCGCTGAGCGTCAAGCAGGGCACCGGCAGCCAGCTGCTGTACGTTTCCGCGAGCGCACACACCCCGGAGCTGGCGGCCAATATCGCCAACGCCGTGGCCGGGGAGTACCTGAAGCAGTCGCGCGAGCGGATCAACGCACCGTCGATCGAACGGGCGGAACGCTACTCCGCGCAGCTCGCCGAGCTGAAGGACAAGGTTGACGCCGCCGAGGCGAAGGTGACTGAGTTCCGCGACAAGTACGGAATGTCCGATCTGAAGGACGGCGGCAACAATGACACCGAAGGCGCCGCGCTGGCCGACCTGCAAAACCAGCTGCGCAAGGCACAGGATGCGCGCCTGCAGCTCAATGCCCGTATCGGCAATGCCAGTGGCGAAAACGCGGCCACGCTGGATGGACAGGAAGTGATCGGCCTGCGCGACAAGCTGGCGTCGCTGGAAGGGCAGATGACGGAGGCCCGTGCCACCCTGGGGCCACGGCACCCGCGCATCCTGCAGTTGCAGTCCGAGATCGATGCCACCCGCAGTGAGCTGGAATCCGGAGCCAATACCTCGCTGTCGCGCGCCAGTGATCTGGTGAACAAGTACCAGGCCGCCGTGGACGAGGAGCGCGACCGGCTGCTGAACCGCCGCAAGCTGCAGGATGAGGGCAACAAGCTGTTGCTGGAACAGCAGCTGGCCAAGGACAACTATGCGCAGGCCCTGCGCGGCCAGGACCAGGTGCAGTTCCAGTCCACCGGCGATTACAAGGACGTGACGCTGGTCAGCCGCGCGGAGCCACCGGTACGGCCTGCCAAACCCAATAAGATGAAGCTGTTCATGATGGCCATCGTGGCCAGTTTTGGCCTGGCGGTGGGCGGACCTTTCGCATTCGAGCTGCTGCTGGACCGGCGTATCCGCTGCCGGGACGATCTCGAGCGCGGCTTCCGCATCGTTACATTGGCCCAATTCGGGCGCATGTCGCCCGCGCCCACGGCCTGAGGACCGGCCTCAGCTGCCTTCGCGCTTGGTGCGCACCCATTCGTTGGTGCGCCGGCCGCGCAGCATCACCGCCAGCTTCCACAGCAGGAAGAACGGGGCCCGCAGCAGGTCTAGCAGGCCGCGGAACCCCGTGCCACTCAGTTGCCAGCCGCGCAGGATGTAAAGCGCCAGCGCTGCGCAACAAAGCATTCCCGCCCAGAGCCAGGGGTCACGCGCGGCGCCGCCGGCGGGCAGCAGCAGCCAGGCTGCTGCAGTCAGGGCGAGGGCATTGAGCGCCACGTAGGACAGCGGCAGAACCAGCAAGTCCAGCGCCAGATCCAGGCACAGCAGGCTGCGCCCGATGGCCGCATGCTTCAGCAGGGGCAGGGTCCGGCTGCGCAGGATGGCCATGCGCCCTTCTTCCCAGCGGCGCCGCTGGCTGCGCGCATTGGAACCGCCGGAAACCATCTCGCCATTGCAGTGGGCTTCATCCGCATAGGCCACGCGCAGGCCGTGCATGCCCAGCTCGATGCCGAATTCGATGTCTTCGGTGAGCGAGAAACTCGCATAGGGCACCTGCTGCAGCAAGGTGTGCTTGACCGCCCAGCCATTGCCGCGTATGCCGCAGGAGAGACCCAGCCGCTCCCGTCCCCGCGAACGCACGCGATGGAACGCGGCCATGGCTATCGCCATCAGCCGCGTTCGCCAGGAAGTGTGGATGTTGGACACGCCGTAGTGGACCTGCACTGCGCCCTCGCCCCGCTCCATTCTTGCCGCGATGGCTTCGAGCAGGTTGGCGGATACCCGGCTGTCGGCATCGATGACGACCACGGCGTCCGCCCAGCCGCGTTCACGGCTGTCGCCGAAGGCATAGGCGAGCGCATAGCCCTTGCCGCGCTGTTCCGCATTGCTGCGGACCAGCACCTGCGCACCCGCCTGCGCGGCGACCTCGGCAGTGGCATCCGTGCAGTTGTCGGCCACGACGACCACTTTGAAACGGTCCGCCGGCCAGTCAATGGCGCACACCGAGCGCACGGAGGCGATGATGCCGGCCTCCTCGTTGTGTGCCGGAATGATGACGTCGAAGCGCAGCGAGCGCGAAGAGCCAGGCGGCGGCGGCAGCTCTGCGGAGAGCAAGGTCAGCAGCAACAGGTACAGGGAGGAGCCTGCCGCCGGTACGGCGAGCACCCACAGTATGGACTCGGCAAGCGGGGACACGCGTGCTTCGCCGACTACTTTCGGGCAAAGGTGGCCGTCAGGTCCAGGCCGGCAATCGTGTTGTTGAACTGGGCTGAGCCGAAGGTGGAGTTGCGGATGCTACGCGTGATGTAGGGATGCAGTGATACCAGGCGCGTGACCTGGTAGGTGGCAGCCAGTGAAGTGCTGCGCGTCAGATCCTCCCGCTGAATGATTCCGCCACCGACCTGGAGGTCGTTGATTTTCGACCAGACAAAGTCGGTGTCGAGGGTGACTGAAATTTTCCGGGTGGGCTTCCAGACGACCCCGCCGGTGAAGCCGGTGTTGCGCGTAGTGTTGACCCCGGCTTCGTATTGATCCAGGTCGCGATAAGCACTGACTGTGATTCCAGTCTTGACGGAGAGATCACGCTGATAACTCAGTTTGCCGGTAAAAGCCGAGTCCTTACCTACATTCGCCAGAGCTGCCGGATCATTTGTCGGCACCACCAGACTGGTGTCGCGCTGCGTGCGTCCAAGGGACAGACTGAGGGTCGAGAAGCCCGGTGTGCGGTAGTTCAAGGTGCCCCATACAACCCGATCCCTGTAGCGAGTGGCGTCGTCAATAGCGGCATTCACACCGCGGACTTGATCGAATTCAAGGCCCGGAACAAACCTGCCGGCACCCAGGTAACTGAGCGATGTACTACGCGCAGTCTCGTGAAGTGTGTAGTCTGGCGCGGTCAGCAAAGGCAGGTCGATGTGAGTCCAGGACGGTGCCAGGGAAATCTGCCACTCCGGCGTCGGATGCAACCGCAAAGTTGCCTTGCCGTAGCGGGTCGTCTTTTGGGTGACTTCCTCACCGCCCGCATCCGCCTGCGTGATCGGCGAACGATAGCCCTGGGCCTCAAGCGAGACATCGAATACCTTGCCCGGCTTCCAGTCGAGGGTCCCATCCAGATTGTAGTCCGTATGACTGAGCTGATCGAAGCGGCTGGCCTCCGTGTGGCTATACATCCCCTGCAGCCCCAGCAGCAGCGGCCCGCTGTCCGCGGTCTTGGCGGCAACGGTGGCGGTTAGTTTCTTGGAGAAATTATCCAGCCCAGCGATACCATCCGGTGAGAACAGATAGGCTTTCTCGTCGCTGATCTCAATGGGATTGGAGTTGTATTCAGTGCCCACGGTCGCGCTTGCCGATAAGTCGGCCGCGGCGCGGGCCGGTGCGATACTGGCGACACAGGCCGCGGCGGCAAGGATGATGGCGCTGGATCGGCCGATCGGCAGTGCGCTCCCGTGCCACATCCTCTCTGTCACTCCAGTCGCACGAATAATTATGGAAAGCAGGCGACCGGCAGTTACGCGCGACGCGCCGGAATCGAGTCGCAGCGTATAACGCGGTTCAGGCCACTGGCAAGCCGGAAGTCTCAATAGGCGCGTTTGCTGCCTTGCAGGAGCTGCACCATCGTCCTCACCAGGATGCGCAGGTCCAGCGATGGAGTCCACTGTCGCAGATAATCGAGATCGTAGTTGACCCTGGCCTGCATCTGTTCCAGTTCCGAGGTCTCGCCGCGGCAGCCGTTGATCTGGGCAAGACCGGTGATTCCCGGCAGCACCTTGTGTCGCAGCATGTAACCCTTGATCAGGCGCCGGTACATCTCGTTGTGGGCAACGGCGTGGGGCCTTGGTCCCACCAGGCTCATCGTGCCTTCCAGGACATTGAAAAGCTGCGGCAGTTCGTCGAGCGAGGTCCTGCGCAGGAACCTGCCCACCGGCGTGATGCGGTGGTCGTTGCGGGTGGCCTGCCGTATCTGCTGCTCACTTTCCTCCGTGACGTACATGCTGCGGAACTTGTACACGAAGATGCCTTCGCCATCGAGCCCGTAGCGGCGCTGCTTGTAGATCACCGGTCCGCCGGAAGTGGTCTTCACGAGGACCGCGATGATTGCCATCAGCGGTAGAGCCGGCAGCAGCACGCACAGCGTGAGCGCGATGTCGGTCATCCGCTTCATCACCCCGCGATATCCCGAGAATGGCGTCTCGCACATGGCAATGATGGGCACGCCGCCGACATCGGAGCTGCGCGACTGGATGAGGTCGAATACGAAAACGTCGGGAATGTAGTAGATGGAGGCAGTGGAATCGCGCAGGTCGTCGAGCAGTGTCATCACGCGCCGCACATGCCGCAGCGGCAGCGCGATGAATATGATGTCGATGCCTTCGCGCCTGACATAGGACAGCAGGTCCGGAATTCCGCCGAGTACGGGCAGGCTGCCGGTGGGTTCGAGCCGGTCGGCACTGCGGTCGTCGAAGAAGCCCATTACCCGTGTCAGGTATTCGGGGCGGGTCCTGAGGCGGTTCGCAAGCAGCAGGCTGACGGTATTGACGCCGAGGATGACGGCAGTGCGCTCGTTCTCGCGCGCGAAAGCCGTGCCCCGTTCCGCCAGCAGCAGGATGAAATGGGCAACCACGATGCCGAATCCGGCGAGAACGGCCCATGGCAGCAGCAGGCCGTTCGGGATGCCGCCGGCAAAGCCGGTTATCCGCTGCACCAGCCACAGTATCGCGAGCGTACCGAGCCAGCGTAATACCGCTACTGCGATGGTTTCGGTGGCGCTGAAGTCAAGCGGAGGGGAGGGCGCCGCGGGCGGGCGAAAGAAGAAAGTCACGAGCACTGCAGCCAGGGTGCCCAGCATCACCAGCGGCTGGTCGAAGGGCGCGCGCAGCACGGCCACGACGATGTACAGCGCCAGCACCACGATCAGCGCCGGAAAGACGGTTTGCGCTATCCGTATGGCGGCAATGGATACGCTGGACCGGAGAAGGACGGGCTGACTCATGGGCGCTGGGTTACGAAGGTACCTAGGATAGCCGGCAACGGTGACATTATTCTGTGACGCTGGCGGATTCTTGCCTGGAGACCTTACCGATTGTCAGGCTAACAAACCTGTCACGTTCTCCAGCGTGCGCATGCCTTCATCCCACGCCGCGGCCATGAGGCCGCAGGGAGTGGCCACGTCCAGCGGGCGTCCGGCGTTCACGGCCCTGGCTCCCTTCAGTACCAGGGATTTGCAGGTGCCGGATATCAGTTCGAAAGCCTGTGCGGCCGGTTCTGCCTGCAGCATATCGAGTTCCTCGAGCCAGCGAAGGTTGAGCGCGGCGAGCTCGAACGCCGCGCCCAGCTGCCGCAGGCTGCCGAATGCCCACAGGTGATAATAAGCCAGCCCATGCTGCTGCAGGCCAGGCAGCTCCTGCTCGAAACGGCGGGCAAATCGCGCGACAGGGTTGCTTGCCGGCCGTCGCGACAGATGCCGCGCCAGCAGGCCCCGCGAAGCCTGCGCCAAAGCCGCGGCGGGCAGGCGCCGCAAGCGTTCGATGCGGATGAACTCCGCAAACAGCGGCAGGAACGTTGGATCCGTCGCCGCTCCCACGCGGAACAGGTTGCGGAAATCCTCGCCTTCCAGCCGGTGGTACGAGGCATTGTGGAAATAGTCCAGCCGTTGCGCCTCCACGTCGATGGCGTTCATGACTATCGTGCTCTTGACGTGATTGCGCCGGTAATCCGTGCCGGCGGTGTCCGGCAACCAGAACGAATCCGCTTCCGTGCTGATCAACCGGCCGGCGGGCAGATGCTCCGCCGCATGTTCCAGCAGCGGTTTCCAGACCGTCAGTTCCTGCACGTCGAGCCCATACAGCTCGTAGAGC
>Ga0335083_10010431_pt1 | contig 11223 bp, 8 predicted proteins | sample Lox_Sample_42_FD_206716 | JGI IMG/M metagenome (GOLD analysis project Ga0335083, IMG submission 206716) | Soil microbial communities from Loxahatchee National Wildlife Refuge, Florida, United States - Lox_Sample_4.2 | ecosystem: Environmental > Terrestrial > Soil > Wetlands | place: USA: Florida... | reverse complement strand
TCCGGCTTGGGCTCGTCGGAAGCGCGGATGAGCTTGATCACCTTGTCGATGTTGAGGAAGGCGATCATCCGGCCGTCGAGGATGTGCAGGCGGTCGGCGACTTCCGTGGCGCGGTGCTTCAGGCGCCGCTCGATCACCTCGAGGCGGAACTTCGCCCATTCGCCCACGGCTTCCGCGAGCGACATGAGGCGCGGGCGGCCGTCGGTCCCGATCGCGACGAGGTTCATCGCGACGTTCGACTCCATTGTCGTGTGCGCGAGCAGGAAGTTCATGAGCTCGTCGGGCTCGACCTTCGCCGTGCGCGGCTCGAAGACGATGCGCACCGGATGCTCGGCATCGGAATCGTCGCGCTGGCTTTCGAGCAGCGCGAGTGTCGCGGACTTGAGGCCCTGCTGGTCCGGCGTGAGCGATTTCTTCCCGGCCTTCGCCTTGGGATTGACCAGCTCGTCGATCTCCGCGAGCACCTTCGCGGCCGACGTGCCCGGCGGAAGCTCCGTGACCGCGACGCGGTACTGGCCGCGGGCGAGCTTTTCCGTGGTCCAGCGCGCGCGAACGCGGATGCTGCCGCGGCCCGTCTCGTAGGCGCGCCTGATCTCCTCGCGCGAGGAGATGATCTGCCCGCCGCCGGGAAAGTCCGGGCCCTTGATGGGGCGCGTGACGGGTTTCCCGCCGGGCTCGCCCTCGAGCGTCTGCGCGCACGCCTCGGCAATCTCCCTGAGGTTGTGCGGAGGGATTTCGGTGGCCATGCCCACCGCGATGCCCGAAGCGCCGTTCAGCAATCCCACGGGCAGCCGCGCCGGAAGCAGCCGCGGCTCCTGCACCGAGCCGTCGTAGTTGTCGATGAAGTCCACCGTGCCGCGATCGAGCTCCGAGAGCAGTACGTGCTCGGCAAAGGGCGTGAGCCGCACTTCGGTGTAGCGCATCGCCGCGGGCGCATCGCCGTCGCGCGAGCCGAAGTTGCCCTGGCCCTCGATCAGCGGATAACGCAGCGTGAAGTCCTGCGCCATGCGCACCGCCGCCTCGTACACGGCCGTGTCGCCGTGCGGGTGGAACTTGCCGATCACGTCGCCCACGATGCGGGCGGACTTCTTGAACGGCGCGTCGGCGCGATTGCCCATCTCGCGCATCGCGTAGAGGATGCGCCGCTGCACGGGCTTCTGGCCGTCCTCAGAGGCGGGAAGGGCGCGCCCCTTCACCACGCTCATCGCGTAAGCGAGATAGGCGCTGCGCGCGAAAAGGGCGAGCGACGGATTGTCCGGGGGCGGCGCGGCCGGGCGCGACGGCGCGGCGAAGAGGTCTCCGGTCGGATCGACAGCCTTCTTCTTGCGCGTCACAGGTCGGCCTCGATGGTGTGGCCTTCCTTCTCCATCCACGCGCGGCGTCCCGCGGCCTCGGTCTTGCCCATCAGGAGCTTGAAGGTCTCCTGCGCCTCGGGGCGCTCCGACTCATCGAGGCGCATCTCGATGAGCCGCCGCGTGTCCGGATGCATCGTGGTCTCGCGAAGCTGCTCGGGATTCATCTCGCCCAGCCCCTTGAAGCGGCCGATGTGGATGAGGGAATCGCGCACGCCCTCGTGGCGGAGCTTCTCCAGCTCGGTCTCGCGCTCGTGGTCGTCCAGCGCGTAGATGCGCTTCTCGGCCTTCACCTTGCCGTGGGGCGCGACGCGGATCGAGTAGAGCGGGGCCTGCGCGATGAAGACGTGCCCCTTCTCGATCAGCTTCGGGAAGTGCTTGTAGAAGAGGGTGAGCAGCAGCGTCTGGATGTGCGCGCCGTCCACGTCCGCGTCGGCCATGACGATCACCTTGCCGTAGCGCAGGTTCTCGAGGACGGCATCGGGGGCGCCCGGGTCATGCGGATCGATGCCGAGCGCCACGGCGATGTCGTGCACTTCCGTGTTGGCGTAGAGCTCGGTCGCCGCGACTTCGAAGGTGTTGAGCACCTTGCCCTTCAGCGGCAGGATCGCCTGGTACTGGCGATCGCGCCCCTGCTTGGCGGAACCTCCGGCAGAATCGCCTTCCACGAGGAAGACCTCGTTGCGCGTCGTGTCCTGCGACTCGCAGTCCGTGAGCTTGCCCGGCAGCACGGCCACGCCCGAGGTCTTGCGCTTCTCGACCACTTTCGCGGCCTTCTGCCGCGCGGCCGCCGCGCTGATCGCAAGCTGCGCGATCTTCTTGCCTTCCTCGACGTTGCTGTTGAGCCACGCGTCGAGCGGATCCTTCACGCGCGAGGCGATGAGCTTCACGGCCTCGCGCGACGAGAGGCGCTCCTTGGTCTGCCCCTGGAATTGCGGATCGAGCAGGCGCGCCGAGAGCACGTAGCGAAGCGGCTTCCACACGTCTTCCGATTGGAGCGTGACGCCGCGCGTGGTGAGCTCGTGGTGCTCGCAGAATTCCTTGACCGATTCGTATACGGCCTGGCGCAGCCCCGCTTCGTGCGTGCCGCCGAGCGACGTGGGAATGAGGTTCACGAACGACTCGCCTTCGCCGCCGGCTTCGGCCCAGGCGAGCGCCCATGCGGCGCCTTCACCTTCCGCGTATTGCGGATCTTCCGCCGCGACGTAGGATTCGTGCGCGAAGATCGGGCTCAGGTAGCCGTCGAGCCCGTCGAGACTCTCCTTGAGGTAGGAGCTCAGTCCCCCTTCGTATTTCCACGTGACCTTCCTGTCCTTGCCCGACTCGTCGGTGAGCGAGACTTCGAGGCCGGGAAGGAGCACGGCCTTCGCGCGAAGGAGGAGCTCGAGGTCCGAGCGCTTTACCCTGGGCGAATCGAAGTACTGCGGATCGGGCCACGCGCGGACGATCGTTCCGGTGTCGCGCGGCGTGGTCTTGCCGGTCTTCTTGAGCTTCGAGACAGTCTCGCCGCCCGCGAACGCGATCTCGTGGATCTCGCCGTCGCGCTTCACCTTCACTTCCATGCGCTTCGAGAGGGCATTCGTGACCGACACGCCGACACCATGCAGGCCGCCGGAGAACGCGTAGGCGCCGCCGCCTTTCTTGTCGAACTTGCCGCCGGCGTGCAGGCGCGTGTAGACGACCTCGATCGTGGGTGCCTTCTCGACCGGATGCGGGCCCACCGGGATGCCGCGGCCGTCGTCGGCGACGGTCACGGACCCGTCGGCGTGCATCGTGACATCGACGTGCTTCGCGAAGCCCGCGAGCGCCTCGTCGGCGGCGTTGTCGATCATCTCCTGGATGATGTGCAGCGGCGAATCGGTGCGCGTGTACATGCCCGGGCGGGCGCGCACAGGCTCCAGGCCCTTGAGTACCTTGATCGATTGTTCGTCGTATTTCATGGGATTCTAGTTGCCGAGGACTACCAGGTGTTCCTTCTTCGCTCCGGCCACGGATGTTAGAGGAATTTCCGTGTCGAAAGTAACCAGGCGGCATCCATGGGCGACGGCCGTGCATAGCAGAACCGCTTCGGTCGATTGAATGGCGCGTGTGGTCTTCCACCGGATGGTGCGTTCACTGGGGACGGGGATGCCGAGGTAACGATGGCCCTTGCGGGTAAGTCCTTCGAGCTGCCCCGCGACCTCTTCGGTCCCAACGGGCTTGTAATAGCCCTTGCCGCTCATGACCCGGATTGCGCCGAGCTGGGTGATGGCGCAGGTGGCGAATCCGTGCGCAAGGTTCTCGGCGCGGCCCAGCCAATGAAGGATCTCCGCATGGTGGATGTGCTCTTCATCGAGCAGCGCGATGAGCGCGTTCACGTCGAGGAGGGCGCGCATCAGAGGCCCGCATCCTCGAGGAGCTTCGCCACCAGCTCGTCGGTGACCCTGCCGCCCTGCTTGCTGCGCTTGCGAATGAAGTGCGTGTATTCCGGAAGCTCCGCGCCGCGCTCGATCAGCACCTTGCCCGGCGCGAGGACCGTGATGTTGATCGGATCTCCGGGCCGAATGCCGGCGTCGGCCGGAAGGCGTGCCGCGGCCGAGCGGCCGTTGGAGAAAGCGGTCTTGGAAGCCATGGTATATATCATAGTATATACCCACCTCCAGCGTGGATGCAAGCTCGCAGCGGAGGCTATCTCACCTTGTCGGCGCGAATGACGACGTCGGCGGGAACGGTCACCCCGATCGCCGTGGCGGCGGCGCGATTGACCGCGAGCACGAATTTCGTCGGGAGCTCGAACGGGATCTCGGCGGGGTTGGCGCCGCGCAACAGGCGATCGAGCATGGCGGCGAGCTGGTGGTCCTCGGCGACGACGGGACGAAATGTCATCAGCGCGCCATGATCGACGAGTTCCTCCTCCTGGCCCGTCACCGCAATTCGCCGCGCTGCGGCGCCCTGGGCGATGAGCTCCGCATCCTTGCCGCCGGTCCAGCGCAGGTAGATCGCGCTCCTTTCCGCCGGCAGGGATCGCACCAGGTCGGCGACCTGCTTGCGCGACTCGACGAGATGCACGTCAGTCGCGATGCCGGCCGCCGTCGCCGCCTTGATCAGCCACTGGTTGTTATCACGCAAGTACCCGGGATCGTAGGAGGTGCTCACGATCGCCAGGTGCGAGAGGGAAGGAATCAGTTCGCGAAGCAGGCCCAGCGCCTTGGCGGCCATCTCCGCATACCCCTCGCAAAGCCCGGTGATGTTGCCGCCCGGCCGCGCCATGGTCTTGGCGAATCCGTTGCCCACCGGATCGTCGACGATCGCGCAGATCGGGATGGTATGCGTGGCCTTCTGCATCGCCCGCGTGCACGGCACGCCCGACGCGAGCAACACGTCGACTCGCTCCGCGACGAGCTCCCGGGCGAGCGGCTCGAACTGCGTGGCATCGCCGCCGGCGAAGCGCCTCACCTTCTCGAATGTCCTGCCCTCGATCCACCCAAGGGCCGCGAGCGGTCCGGCATCATATGGGATGGACTCGACGACGGCGCGAGGCGGAAGATAGACGACGCCGAGGCGCCGCTTCGTGCCGGCAACGTAGGGCGATGCCTGCGGCGCGATGATCGGCAGGCTCGCGAGGCCAAGGATGATCGAGCGGCGGAGCGGGTTCATGCGCCCGAATCTACTCGATTGCCGGCACGCTTCCAGTGAGTTTTCACGCACTCGCAGCGAAGGCGCCGCGCGGCGCCTAGCCCCAGACTTCCTTCGCGACTTCGACGATCAGCCGGATCTTCGCGGCCTGCGCTTCCATCGCGATCTCGTTGCCGTGCACGGTGGAGGAGAAGCCGCACTGGGGCGAAAGGCAGAACTGGTCCAGCGGCGCGTACTTCGCCGCCTCGTCGATGCGGCGCTTGATCGCGTCCTTCGACTCGACCTCGCCCAGCTTCGTGGTGACGAGTCCCAGCACCATCGTCTTGTTCTTCGGCAGGAAGCGAAGCGGCCGGAAGTCGCCCGAGCGCTCGTCGTCGTACTCGAGGAAGTAGCCGTCGACGTTGAGCTCGTTGAAGAGCACTTCGGCCACGGGCTCGTAGCCGCCTTCGGCGACCCAAGCGCTCTTGAAGTTGCCGCGGCACAGGTGCGTGCAGATCGTCATGCCCGCGGGCTTGTCCCGGATCGCTTCGTTGATGAGGTGGGCGTAGTCGCGCGGAAGATGGTCGGGATCGAGCCCGCGCCCCTTCGCCGCCTCGCGCATCTTCGGATCGCACAGATACGCGAGATTGGTGTCGTCCAGCTGCAGGTAGGTGCAGCCCGCATCGGCGAGGGACTTGATCTCGTCGCGGTACGCGGCGGCGACATCGGCGAAGAAATCGTCCATGTCGGGATACGCGTCGATGCTGATGCCGGCGCGCGCGCCGCGGAAGTGCAGCATCGTGGGCGAGGGGATCGTCACCTTCGGCGTCTTCTTCGTGACGGACTTGAGGAACTTGAAGTCCTCGAGCTGGATGGGCTTGCCGTGCTTCACCTTGCCGGTCACCTTGAGCACGGGCGGCGCGAACCCAACGTCGCCGGTCTTCGTGTGGAACTGCGAGGTGAACCCCGCGTGCGTCTCCACGCCGTCGAGCTGCTCGAGGAAGTCGATGTGGAAGTACGTGCGGCGGAACTCTCCGTCGGTGATGCCCTGGAGGCCCAGGTCCTCCTGGTACTTCACGATGCCGCGGATCGCTTCGTCCTCGGCCTTGCGCAGGTCCGCCTTGGTGATCTCGCCCTTGGCGGCGCGCTCGCGCGCGTCCAGCAGCGCCTTGGGGCGAAGGAAGCTGCCGACGTGGTCCGCGCGGAAGGGCGGCGTGGTGCGTTGTGCCATGCGGTTCCTAGATGGGTCTTACTTGCGGGAGCTTGTCGATCTCGATGTTCCAGAGATGCCCATCCTTTTGCTCGCAGCGGCGGATGTACACGTCCTGGATCACGTCGCGCAGCTCCGGGTCGATCGTCATCTTGCCGCGGGGGCTCATCCACGACATGCCCTTCATGGCATCGACGAGCTTCTGGCCGTCCGTGGTGTTGGCTTTCTTGAGCGACTCGTAGACGAGGTGCATGCCGTCGTAGCCGCCCACGGACATGAAGTTGGGGCGGAAGTTGTTGGCCTTCATGAAGCTCGAGACGTACTCCTTGTTCTCGGGCGAGTCGTGCGCCGCCGAATAGTGGTGCGAGCTCGTGATGCCGAGCGCGGGCGCCCCGATGGCTTCCAGCAGGTCGTCGTCCAGCACGTCGCCGGTGCAGATCAGCTTGATGCCCGCTTCCTTGAGCCCGCGGTCGGCGAACTGCTTCATCACCGCGGCGCCCTCGCCCGAGGGCACGAAGAGGAAGAGCGCGTCGGGCTTCTGGTCCTTGGCGCGCTGGAGGAACGGCGCGTAGTCGGGGTTGCGCAGCGGCGTGCGCACCGATTCCACGATCGTGCCGCCCTTGTCCGTGAAGTGCTTCACGAAGACCTTCTCGCAATCGAGGCCGGGCGCGTAGTCGGTGACCATCGTCACCACCTTCTTGATGCCTTGCTTCGCGCCCCAGTCGGCGATGGGCCACGTGATCTGCGGAACGGTGAAGCCGGAGCGCACGATGAAGGGCGAGCGCTGCGGGATGATGCCCGTGGCGGCGCACGTGACGATCATCGGGACCTTCGCTTCGGTCGCGACGGGCGCGGTGGCGAGCGCTAGCGGCGTGAGGCCGAAGCCCGCGATGAACGTCGCCTTGTCGCGCGAGATGAGCTCCTGCGCGAGGCGCTTGGTGGTGTCCGGCGTCGAGGTGTCGTCGCGCACGAGCAGCTCGATCTTCTCGCCGCCCACCGTGTCGCCGTACCTGGCCATGTAGAGGCGCACCGCCGCCTCGACCTGGCGCCCGGTGGATGCGAAGGGCCCCGTGAGCGGAAGGATCAGTCCCACGCGCACTGGATTGGCGGCGCGCGCGGTGAAGGGCATGAGCGCCGCGGCGGCCGCGGCAGCGGAACCCTGCAGGAATTGGCGGCGCGAACGGTTGGGTCGGCTCTGTCTTGTCATTTTGATTCTCCTCCCGGGGAATTGACGGCCAGAGCGCAACTATAATCCATCCTCCGCGCGTCCCGGCGCGGGGCAAAACGCTTTTCCGTGCGATTAACGGACCTCGACGCTCTCGCGCGTCCAGGCGCGCGCCTGTCCGCTCAGGCTGAATCCCACGCCGGGGCGATCGGGCACCTTCATGCGCCCGCCTGCGAGCTCGAGGCGCTCGTTGAAGAGCGGCTCCAGCCAGTCGAAGTGCTCGAGCCATGGCTCGCGCGGATAGGCCGCGGCCAGGTGCACGTGGATCTCCATCGCGAAGTGCGGCGCGAGCTTGAGGCCCTTGTGGTCGGCAAGCGCGAGGATCTGCATGAAGGGCGTGACGCCGCCAACGCGCGGGCAGTCGGGCTGCACGAAGTCGCACGCACCCGAGTTGATGAGGTGCGCATGCTCGTAGTAGCTCGTGAGCATCTCGCCGGTGGCCACGGGCGTGTCGAGCATCGCGGCCAGCTCGGCGTGCCCTTCGTTGTCCCACGCGTCCAGGGGCTCCTCGATCCACACGAGGCCGAACTGCTCGAGTGCGCGTCCCATGCGATGCGCCGCGGGGCGGTCCCACTGCTGGTTCGCATCCACCATGAGCGGGAAGCCGTCGCCCAGGCGCTTGCGCACCGCGCTCACGCGCCGCAGGTCTTCCGCGGGATCGGGATGCCCCACCTTGATCTTGATGCCGCCAATGCCGCGTTCCCGCAGCTTGTCCACGCTTTCGAGCACTTCCTCGAGTGGAGAAGAGAGGAACCCGCCCGACGTGTTGTAGCACTGCACCGATTCGCGATGCGATCCGAGGAGCTTCGCGAGCGGCAGATTCGCGCGCTTCGCCTTCATGTCCCAGAGTGCGACGTCGAACGGGGCGATCGCCTGCACGGCCATTCCGCTTCGCCCCATGGAGGCGCCCGCCCAGAGCAGCTTCGTGAAGAGGCGCTGCGGATCGTTGGGATCCTCGCCGATGAGATTCGGGGCGATCTCCTTGGCATGCGCGTACATGCCCGGGCCGCCCGCGCGCTTCGAATAGCCGAAGCCCAGCCCCGAGTGCCCGTCGCGGCTGTCGATCTCGGCGAAGACGAAGGCCACCTCGGTGAGCGGCTTCTGGCGGCCCGTGAGCACCTTCGCGTCGCTGATCGGCGTTTTCAGCGGGAGGTATGCGAGCGAAATCCTGATGCGTTCGATGCGATCGGCCATGCGGGCAAGCATACCCCATGGCATCATCGCGGAAACATACGGAGGGGTCCGGATGGCAAGCTCGCCTCGCTTGAGGCCCGAGCAGCTTCGCAGTTACCGCTGGTTCGGGCGCGAGAGCATGCGCACGTTCAACCACCGCTCGCGCATGGCGCAGCTCGGGCACGAGGAGAGCGACTATCGCGGCAAGCCCGTGATCGCGATCCTCAACACCTGGAGCGAGATCAACCCCTGTCACAGCCACTTCCGCCAGCGCGTCGAGGACATCAAGCGCGGCGTGTGGCAGGCGGGCGGCTTCCCGCTCGAGATGCCCGCGATCTCGCTCGCCGAGCCTTTCCAGAAACCGAGCCCGCTCATGTACCGCAACCTCCTCGCGATGGAGGCCGAGGAGCTGATGCGCTCGTATCCCGTCGATGGCGCGGTGCTCATGGGCGGATGCGACAAGACGACGCCGGGCCTGATCATGGGCGCGACCTCGATGGACCTTCCGGCGATCTTCATGCCCGCGGGACCGATGCTCAAGGGCAACGCATCGGGCAAGACGCTGGGCTCGGGCAGCGACATGTTCAAGGGCTGGCAGGAGCTTCGCGCCGGAACCATCGGCCAGGAGGAGTGGGAGGAGCTGCTCTCCGGCATCGCGCGCTCGCCGGGACATTGCATGGTGATGGGCACGGCTTCCACGATGACGAGCGCCGCCGAAGCGCTGGGCCTCACGCTGCCGGGCGCAGCGTCGATTCCCGCGCCGGACTCGCGCCACGCGCAGATGGCGGCGCACACGGGGCGCCGCATCGTCGAGATGGTCTGGGAGGACCTGCGCCCATCGAAGATCCTCACCGACGATGCGTTCGATAACGCGGTGACGACCGTGCTGGCCCTCGGCGGATCGACCAATGCACTGGTGCACCTGATCGCCATGGCGCGCCGCGCCGGCTGCAGGCTCGACCTCGATCGCTTCGATCAGCTCGCGCGAACCACGCCGCTCATCGCGAACCTGCGTCCGGCCGGCAAGTACCTGATGGAGGATTTCTACTACGCGGGCGGCATTCGCGCGATGCTCGAATGCATCCGCGACAAGCTGCACGTGACGTCGCTCACTGTGAACGGCAAGACACTTGGCGAGAACATCGTGGGCGCACGCGTCTTCGACGACGACGTGATCCGCCCGCGCGACCAGGCGCTCTACCAGGACGGAAGCCTCGCCGTGTTGCGCGGAAACCTTTGTCCCGACGGCGCGGTGATCAAGCCCGCGGCCGCGGACGAGCGGCTGCATCGCCACAAGGGCCGCGCGGTCGTGTTCGAGGACCACCACGACCTGTCGGCGCGCATCGACGATCCGGATCTCGACGTCGATGCCGACAGCGTCCTCGTCCTGAAGAACGCGGGCCCGCTGGGCGGGCCGGGCATGCCCGAGTGGGGACAGTTGCCGATTCCGAAGAAGCTCCTGCAGAAGGGCGTGAAGGACATGGTGCGCATTTCCGATGCGCGCATGAGCGGCACGAGCTTCGGCGCGTGCGTGCTGCACGTGGCGCCGGAGTCCTTCGTGGGAGGACCGCTCGCGCTGGTGCAGGACGGGGACGTGATCGAGCTCGATATCCCCGGCCGAACGCTCAACGTGCGGATTTCCTCCGACGAGATGGCACGCCGCCGCGCCCTGTGGAAGGCGCCTGCGCCGCGCTATTCGCGGGGCTACGGCGCCATCTTCACGCAGAACGTGACGCAGGCGAACGAGGGCTGCGACTTCGCGGTGCTCGCGCGGCGCGACCCCGTGGCCGAGCCCGACATCTTCTAGTTTCCGGCGAGGCGAATTCGATGTCCGCTCCCCGAGTGAAATCGCTTCGCGTGGTGCCCGTCGCGGGGCACGACAGCATGCTCATGAACCTGAGCGGCGCGCACGCCCCGTTCTTCACCCGCAACGTGGTGATCGTCACGGACGAAGCGGGAAACACGGGCCTGGGTGAAGTGCCCGGCGGCGAGAAGATCCGGCAGACCCTCGAGGACTCGCGAGCGCTCGTGGAAGGCGCGCGAATCGGAACGCACAATGCCGTGCTTGCGCAGATGCGCTCGCGCTTCGGCGATCGCGACGCCGGCGGGCGCGGCCAGCAGACGTTCGACCTGCGCACGACGATCCACGCGATGACCGCCATCGAGTCGGCGATGCTCGATCTTCTCGGGCGGCACCTCGGCACGCCGGTGGCCGACCTGCTTGGCGAAGGCCGCCAGCGCGATCGCGTCGAAGTCCTGGGCTATCTCTTCTTCGTGGGCGACCGCACCCGTACGACGCTGCCGTATCGCGCGGAACCCGGCGCGCGCGATGCGTGGTCGCGACTTCGCAACGAAGAGGCCATGACGCCCGAGGCCGTCCTGCGCCTGGCCGAAGCCGCGCACGAGCGCTACGGGTTCAACGATTTCAAGCTGAAGGGCGGCGTGCTCGCGAGCGCCGCGGAAGCCGACGCGGTGCGCGCCATCAAGTCGAGGTTTCCCGGGGCGCGCGTGACACTCGATCCCAACGGCGCGTGGAGCCTCGCCGAAGCGATCCGCGTCGGGCGCGACCTTTCCACGGTGCTCGCGTACGCCGAAGACCCGTGCGGCGCGGAGGAGGGATTCTCGGGGCGCGAGGTGATGGCGGAATTCCGCCGCGCGACCGGATTGCC
>Ga0335083_10010429_pt1 | contig 11224 bp, 12 predicted proteins | sample Lox_Sample_42_FD_206716 | JGI IMG/M metagenome (GOLD analysis project Ga0335083, IMG submission 206716) | Soil microbial communities from Loxahatchee National Wildlife Refuge, Florida, United States - Lox_Sample_4.2 | ecosystem: Environmental > Terrestrial > Soil > Wetlands | place: USA... | reverse complement strand
GGAGCTCGTAAAAGACCCAGACCGCGAAGTTGGCGAGGATGATCGCGATGTTGACGATCGGGAGCCGCCGCGCTGGGATTCCACTCGAGAGCGGAAGCACGGGCCAAGTCTCTCAGCTGCCGTGACCGCGCGTGGGCAGGTGAGCAAGATTGACAGGCTCCGCGGACCCGGCTAAATCGGGTCGTTAGCAGAGGACCCACCAACACGACGCGCGGCTCACGGCGGACCTGTTGGTGGGCTTGCCCACGACAACACCCGGAGTGGTAGCCAAGTTCGGGGGATGCGAGCGCCCGTTGACGCGCAGGCGGCCAGGCGGGATGCTAGGCGACCTACCGATCTAGAAAGGACTGGCCATGCCCGATGACGCGTTCACCCGCGAGAATGTCATTGCCGTCTCATTCTCAGAGGACGCCAAGGCGTACGAGGCGCTCAGCCGCCTGAAGGAGCTCGCCGCTAAGGGCGATGTGGGCGTCCAGGGTGCCGCGGTGGTCGTCCGAGACGACGACGGGAAGCTCGTCACGAAGGATCAAATCGGGGCTGAGAGCGTTGAGGGAACCGTCGGCGGAGGGCTAGTCGGCCTGCTCGTCGGCGTTCTTGGAGGCCCGTTCGGGGTGCTCGTGGGTGGGGCGACGGGGGTGCTGGTCGGCTCGCTGTTCGACGAGGACGACACCGATGAGACGGAGTCGGCACTCGCCGACATCTCGAAGTCGCTTCGGGTCGGGTCGACCGGCCTGCTGGCCGATGTATCAGAGGAGAGCCCGGTCGCGATCGACGCCGTGATGGCGAACCTGGGCGGCACCGTACTTCGGCGATCGGCTGGCGACGTGCAAGCGGAGGTAGCAGCGGCCGAGCAGGCGCAGCGGGAGGCGAAGAAGCAAGCCCGTAAGGAACTGCGCGACGCGCGCCACAAGAAGCAAAGGGCAGAGATCGACGCGAAGCTCGCGGACCTGAGGGCGAAGGTCGATCGGCATAAGAAGCCAGCTGCCTCGTGAACTATCGCTTCGGACGGTTGCAAGAGCAGCACGAGTTGCGGGAACGATCACCGGCTCGCGGAAGATGCACAAACGGATCGCGAACCTCGCCCGGACCGAGCCTCAGGCCCCGGCCGCCATCGCCGTGGCTCAGGCGTCGAACTCAAAGGCATCACGAGATCGCCGCTCGGCTCGGAGACGGTGAGCAACGCCGCCATGAGCTCGAACGCGACGCCATCCACAGGCTGAGCACGATGGCGGCCGCGCCGGCGACGGCGGCCGCCTAGTCACGAAGGGAGCAGAGATGCACGACGCCGCTGTCCGCCCACAAGATCACCCGGTGAGGGCAGGACTTCACTGGCTTCTGATCCCGAACCGGAAGCTGCCGCCGCCGGTCAACCCCGCACTGTTGAAGCACGCCGAAGACCGGGCAAAGAACGCGCAGAACCGGGTAGCGGACCGCATCACCACGTTTTCCGGCTCGATGTTGTTTGTCTACCTCCACATGCTGTGGTTCGGCCTGTGGATCGGCCTCGGCGTGGAGAAATACCCGTTCGGCCTGCTCACGATGATCGTTTCGCTGGAGGCGATCTTCCTCTCCACGTTCGTGATGATCAGCCAGAACCGTGCCGACGCCAAACGACAGGTGATCGCAGACCAGCAGTGGAGAACGGTGCAGGAGGAGGATCAGCAGAACGACGAGCTACTGGATCTGTCCCGGCAGATTCTCCAGCTGACCAAGGAAGTCCGCGCGCTCACGGCGCAACGCCACCCGCAAAGTGGATCCGCCCTGGACTCCGGTGGGCAACGATGAACGCGACGGCCAGTCGCACCGAACCGATTGATCGGGCCAGATTGGATTTTTGACCGGCGCCGAAAAGCTCATCGGCCACCACCGTGAGCGCGGACCCGCCGAGCAACGTAGAGGGTCCCAGCGCTCAAGCGGTGTCCCCCTGCTCATCGCCCAGACACGTCTCGTTTGCGATGCCGCCCCGGGAGGGCGGTCGTCGTCGGCCGGCCGGACCGCCGAAAGCTTGCGTGGCCAAGCAATTGTCCGGGCGCCGGCCAGACTCAGGATCCCGACGTCGCCGAAGCGGTGGCAGACTCGGAGGAGGGACGAGACGCGAACGCGATCGCGAGTAAGTTGCGCGCTTCACTCGGTGAGCGATTCGCTGCGCCGTTGACTTGACCCGTTTACGACACTTGAACGTTTCCGGTTGTAAGTCGGGCAAAGTGAGGCTCAGGTACCGAGACGCGGGCATAGCGCGCGGGTGTCCTTGGGCGCGCATTCAGACCGCCCACCGACGGCCAACCTCCCGCAGACCTTCCACCCGGCGGTAATCAAGCGTCGGCACCAGCGCATTCGGCGTGACTGGCGCGGCAGAGGTGTCGCGGTTCCCGGAGGTCAGACAGACGGAGGGCTCGGCATCAAGAACAGGCCGAAGCCGTGCACCCGATCGACGTACACGACCTCGACGTCACCGCGGCCGACGGGCCCGAACGGGCCGTCCCACCCGTCGGGGATCCAGCACATGAATAGGCGAGGCCAGGTGACTGACATTTGTGGCTTCTCCTTGGTCGAATACAGGCTGAACCTTGAGCTGTGCGTGAGCAAACCGCGCCCGTAAGCGCACTGGCTTGCTCCCTGGGAATCGACTCGACCGGGGAGTCGACCAGGGAATCCCCTGGCGATAGAACAAGCTTATGTGATGAACCTTTCGGGGTACCGATCGGTCTCCCCAGAGCAGGTATGGAGACCGGCCCCCACCAGCGAAGGCTAAGCCATGAGATACCTCACCGACGGGACGAACCTTTACGAGATAACCGCTCAGCGAACCGTGCAGAATTTCGGGCTCAGGCGCGGCGTTATCCGCTACGTCTTCATCAAGAGATTGCATCACCGAGGCCACCGCGACGCTCGATGACCTGCAGCTGGCGGCTCTTTCTGAGGCGCGCTGAGGGCTACCCGGGATCGAGCTCGGCCTCTTGGCCGATGGGAACGATGTCGACGCGGAAGACGCTGTCCGACTCATTCTTCAGCCTCGATTCGGTGTCGCGTATCAGTGATTCGACCTGAGCCCCTCGCAGGTCGCCGTCGATTGCGACTCGGGCGACAATCCATACTCGGCTTGGACCGATGAAGTTGACAAGAAGCTCGCGCAACGACGGTCACTTCTGGGCGTGCCGAGATCAATGTTTGCAATCTCTCTACGTCAGCCAACCCGATCGCGTTTGTGAGGCGATCAGAATTACTGTGGCGGACCCCGGGGGGTCAGCACCCAGACGCCGACCAGGAAATCGTGGCTGCGTCTGACGAGCCGAAGACTGATGCGGATGAGCAATACGCTTATGAGCACCGCGGCGACTCCTTGAGGCACCGGTGACCCCGTGATCTGGTTGAGGCCCAAGGCGACAAACGCGAGCAGGTCTCCCGACACTGACACCGCGTCTTCGATGAACACAGCTCGGAGAGCGGGATCAGACGTGACCTGGGACTCCTCGAGGAGGCCTCGACACTGTAAAGGCGTCCGCGCGCGATCAGCTGCCCGGCCGATTGGCGAATCGATACCAGATCAAGAACCGTCGAGATCGCGAGCACGGTATAGGCCACCGCGAACGATGAAGTGGCGCTCGGGTGGATCAACGCATCGATCCCGTCACGGAACGAGAACGCAGCGCCCGCGACGAACGCGCCGCACGCCGCTATCAGTGCCCAGAAGTAGGCTTCTCGCCCGTGTCGCAACGGATGCTGGCTGCTCGTCGGGCGCGTGCTGCGTCCCTGAGCGATCAAGAGGAAGAGGTCGTTCGCGGTATCCGCGAGTGAATGCGAAGCCTCGGCCGCGAGCGCCGGAGAACCCGTGAAGACCGCTGCACCTGCTTTGGCGAGCGCGACCCCAAGGCCGGTCCCGAGGGCGACCAAAACTGTCCGCGTGCTTTCGTTCCCGCTCCGGCCTTTACTCGGTAACGGAGTCATTGGCGGGACCCGTACCACCGCGGCGCGAGCTCGGGCTTTGCGGGCCCGGACGACGTGTCGCGCGACGAGACTGGTCAGGAGCATTGCGACGGCGATCGCGAGGTAGGTCGAGTAGCGGCTCGTGGCGTTGTAGATAGTGGTGATGTGGTTACCGGCGAAATAGCCGACGCTCGTCCATGCGGCGGCCCAGAGCGCCGCGCCGATCGCGTTGAACGCGAGGAATCTCGCCCACCGGATTCCGCTTGACACGGTCCGCGCCGAGGAAGCTGGCCGTCACCGCCGCGAGCACGAGGATCGTCTCGAGCCCCTCCCGGAATACGATGATCGCGCTGTCGATCACCGCGCTCGTACGGCTCATGTGGCTCCCCGTGACGCTCGGGTCGGGCGTTGCAGACGTTCGCGCTGCTGTTCGTCAAAGGCCATTACCACGCGAGTCAGGGCATGGCCGAACTGGTCCCGGCCCTGCTCGTCCTCGGCGCGGTGATCGGGACGCTCGTCGGCGGACGACTCCCCGATCGCCTGATCAAGCGCACCGACCTGGGAGCGCGTCTGGTTCCCCGGTGCTTGCTACCTCATTGCAGCGGCTCTGTTGGTCCCCGGATTCCTTGCAGCTCACCTCACGCCCGCGGTGTGGTTTTGCGTCGCCGGGGCGGCGTTGATCTCGGCGGCAAACAGCCGATCCAGGCCGGCGTCTGGACGTCGTGCCTGCCGGGCTCTGGGGCCGGACGGAGAACGCCCTCACCTTCGTCCGTTCGCTGGCCCAGGCCGCCGCCCCGCCGGTGTTCGGTGCCATCTCCCAGGTAGTGGCGGGCATCGTACCTGCGCAGGCCCCGATCGGGACGCATCCTCACACACCCTCATCCAGCACGAGCACCGGGCTCGAGGTCACCTTCCTCATCATGCTCAGCGCGCTCGCGGCGGCGGGCGTCCTCCTGTTCCGTGCCCGCCGGACGTTTGCAAGTGACGTCGCGAGCGCGGCTGCATCCGAGGCGCCGGTATCGAGCCCAAGCGGTGTCGTCGGGCCACATCGCTCGCCGGGCTCGCTGCCGACGTTTCGGCGGTCCGGGTCCTTGGCTCGCGAGACCGACGGACCTGAACTATGAATGACGCGAGCCGCTCGCATGGCCTTCGCGACTGTCCGAAAGCAGTACTCTGAGCGACTGGTCTGACCACCGGATGTCGCCTGGTCTGCCCCCTGAGCGGCAGTTCGACGGCGCACGATCGCTGTCGCGATGCCAGCAGAGCGGCATGGCGACATCGACGACGCCAGGCGGGCTGTTGCAGGTCTCCACGGGCCGCGTTCCGGAAACGCGATGTCGGCCACGGGCGATGCGGTGCACGACACATCCGTCCCTCACCGGCCGGTGTGGCCCGTCAGCTAGTTGAGCTGATCCGTGTCGTCGGGCTGGAGCGTATTGGCCACGCGTGGCCCGGCCTCCGGTGGCCACCAGACCGCGCCGCCATACGTGCACACCGCGCCGCTGGAGTCGATCGAGTTCAGGTAATAGCGATGCGCGTTCTCGCCAAAACCCTCATCGCCAAGGACAACCACCCCTCGCCGTACCGGGTGATCGCCAGCTTCAACGACTTGGCCGGCAGCTGGCCCGTCGCTGAGAAATCCCTTCATCGCCCGAAAAATATAACCGCACCGTAGGACCGAGAATGAAACCCCTCGATGAGGTCCCAAGAACGATCCAACAGTAAGGCGTGGACCATCCATCGTGCGTCTCGGACGGCGCTCATTCGCCGGCGCCTCACTGGCTTGCTTCAGTTCGGCGTGTCGCACTCCCCGGCCCCATAAGCGCTCTGCGCGCGGCCCGGGAACAGGCTCGCATCGGCAGATCATCGTCGCGAGTGAAACCCAACGGCGGGCGGTGGTCGCCATCGGTGGTTTCTATCTCGACGTGGTGGTCACGAAGCGAGTGGTGCGATCCCGCCGCGCCGGGCCGCGAGGCGCGGCGATGAGAGTTCGAGCGGGTGCGGTTGACCTCGAGGATCGGGACGGACGCGAGCACGAGGCCGGCGCCGGCGAGCTGCACGGGTCCGAGCCGGTCGCCGAAAGCTGCGAACGCGAAGGCGGCGGTCAGGGCGGGCTCGGCGCTCGAGACGATGCTCGCTCGCGAAGCCCCGAGACGCCGTACGCCGGCCATGAACGCGCTCGTCCCGATCACCGACGAGGACAGCGCCACGGCGACCACCAAGCCGACGCTGGTGACACCGCCGCGCGGCGCGAGCTGGCCGTGCACGGCTGCGTCGGCGAAGAACGTGATCGCGGCGCCGCTCGAGACCGAAGCGGCGAGCACGAAAGGATCGGTCGTGCCGAGCAGTGACGAGGACGCGAGCACGTACAACGCGTAGATCAGTGCGGATGCCAATGCCAAAGCGACACCGAGCGGATCGATGACGCCGGTGCCGCCACCTGTCAGCGCGAGCCCGATGCCGGCGGTCGTGGTCGCCAGCGCCGCGGCGCGACGCGGGCTGAAGCGTTCGCGTCCCAGGGCGGCCGCACCGAGCGACACGAGCACGGGGTATGCGAACAGCAGCAGGTCGGCAAGATCAGCCTCGATGTGCTTCAGCGAGGCCGCGAACGAGAGCGCCATCGAACTGTAGCCCACACCCAGGGCCACGGCAGTAAGCAGCCCGCGACGGGAGGGCAGCGGGCGGCGGAGCACGAGCACGATCAGCCACAGCACCGCTCCGGCGACCGTGAAGCGGCCCAACAACAGTCCGAGCACCGACACACCCGCGCCGTATGCAAGCTGGGCGAGCACGCCGAGTGAACCGAACAGTGCGGCCGACAGCAGCACGAGCGCGACGGCTTGGAGGTCGCGCGTTCGCGCGACGATGGTGGGTGGTGAGGTGAGCATGGTGTCAAGTGGTGAAGTGGTCGTGAAGGCACAGTGATCAGAACGGTTGCCCCGGCGTTCGCCGCAGACGGCAGTCAACAATCGTGAGGTGAGTTCCGCTTCAGCTGTCTCGGCCAGCTTCGGATGGCCGGAATCGGTCATTCGGTACGGCGATGGGAGGTGCCTGGCTTCGGGCCGCCTTAGGAACTTCTCGTAGGACGCCGGCGCGCAGTTCCTCGCCGAGTCGGGGCTACCGGCCGGAGCGCTGCGATGATCGAACGAGTCGCCTTTGTCTCTAGTTGGGTTCCTGGAGGGCGGTCATCACCGCGGGAACCTGGTGCTTGTCAAGACCGAACCAGCTTTGTCGCCGGGTCGCGGCGAACGCCTTCTTCTCGGCGGCGAGCTCGCGGGACGGCGGGAGGATGCGGGCGGTTGGGGCTGGGCCGCCCAGGAAGTTGACCTCGATCTTTCCGACCAGGCCGCCGCCGAACTCGACGTAGCAAGGGCCGTCGCCCTCGTAGGGCAGCGGAGACTTAGTGCCGCGCACCCGGGCTGTGATGTCTTGCCCGACGACGCGCGCAGCAGCCTCGGCGAATATCCCGGCCTTGGCGACGGTGCGGCTACCCGTCGTGACGTCGCCCAGCGCATACACGCCAGGAAACCGAGTCGTGAGGTTCGTCTGGTCGACGGGCACCCAGCCGTCGGGCGCGAGCCCGGACTGCTTGACCACGGCGGGTGCGCGGTGGACGGGGATCCCGATAAACAGGTCGTACGGCGCGTTCCCGCCGCTCGCCAGCCGGGCCGCCCGCGCACGAGAATCCAGACCCACCACCAGTTCTTTGGGTGCGTACTGGATTCCTCGCTCGTCGAGCGCTCTGAAGAACAGTTCCGATACCTCCTTGGTGACCGGAACGGGCGCCGCCATGGGGAATGTCATCCGAATGTCGACCGCGTCCCTCACTCCCCGCTTCACCAACAGATCGTGCAGCAGAAAGGCTCCCTCGAATGGGGCCGGCGGGCACTTGAACGGATGGCCGAGGACCGAGATCAGGACCCTCCCCCGGGTGAACTCGGCGATGGCGCGCCGCAGGCGCTCGGCGCCGGCGAGCGAGTAGTACTCAAACCCGCCTTGCTCGAATCCCGGCGTCGCCGCCAGGTCGTACTCCGCGCCCAGCGCCACCGCGAGGAAGTCGGCGTCGTAGGAGCCCTCATCCGTGATGACGCGCCGCTTGACCGGGTCGATCGCCGTCACGGTCGCCTGGCGGAACTCGACCCGCTCGTTGGCGATGTTGCCGTAGTGCAGGAGCACCTCCGTCGGCGCTTCGCGGCCGAGCAGCACATCGAGTTTGGAGAACCCGAAGTAGAACGAGTCGTTTCGATCGATCAGCGTGACGTGAACCGCGTCTAGGAGTGATTCGGACAGCCGCGTTGCCAGCTCCAGGCCCGCGAACCCCGCCCCGACTATCACCACATGCTTCTTCATCGTGCGCCCCCGATCGCCCGCTTGCCCTCAAGCGCGGTCGTTCGTCGCCGGGGCTCGGCGCTCGGGCGAGTGATCGGGTTCGGGTCGCGCAATCGACGGCGCCTTGCTGACAACTCGGTTGCGATTCGCGTTCGTTCGCCGGCGCGTTGTAGCTCGGCGCTGCGGTGCCGGGCGATCATGTAGTTGAGCTGGTCGTTCATCGAGTCTCCTGTAAAGCCGTTGTCGATGCGCCCAAGCTAGGCGTAAGCCGGCCCGCTGCCATTGGGCAGCTGCCTGATCTTGGGTCTTAGCCTGCGAGGCTGACCACTTACGTGCGGGCGCTCGCCCTCCGCGGAATCACGAGGTACCCTTGTCGCGCGGCAAGCGAGGCGGTCCTACTTCACCCCGTTCACCGAGCTTGTTCCGTGTGGACTCCCGATTCAGCAAAGCCGCATTCGGCAGCCTCCGCGCCGAGCTGGTCGCCGGCGTCAGCAATGCGGGTGAGCTAGGAATGACCGGCAAGGGACTGTGAGCCCCGATGTCTTGTCCGCGGCCTTGGACCGTTCCGCTCCAAAACCGACGCACCGGTCGGCGTCGACGTTTGTGGCGCGGTTCCTCGATCTCAACCGAGACGGCCGAGGCGCTGGCGGTAGCGTTACACCGCGCCGCGCTCGCGGAGTTACGTCGATCGTAAGCCGGACATCGATCTCGTTGACCGAATCCAGCCTGACGCGAGTCTGGATCGTGGTAGGTCGGGTCTGGCGAACGACACCGCCGCCGCTGCTCCGTGCAGCCCCGTCTCCTGGTACACCCGCCGATCACGTCCGGGTTGGCGCCGACACCGCCGCCAACCTCCTTCGGGAACGACCGTCTAGCGCCTCAGCGCGACCTCGAAACGGAAGCGTGACAACGTCGACGCGGACCTTTCGCAGGCGCTGACTGAGTTATCGCTCAGGCCGCGAGCGCGACGCCGGCGGGCGGTACATCGACCGCGAGCGGTCCCGACGCCAACCCGGCGGCTACGTCGTGCAGCAGCGCTCGCATCGTCGTCGTCGCGTCCGAGCGGAAGCCCTCGCGCCGAGAGACGATCGACACCGTCCTCGTCAGCGTGCCGGGCGCCAGCGGCAGGATCACGACCTCGTCGCGAACCGCCATCGAGGCGACGAGCCGGGGCATCACCGCAACCCCGACGCGCGCCGCGACGAGCGCCTGCATCGCCATGTAGTCGTTGGTCTCCGATCCGATCTCCGGCGCGAAGCCGGCGTCCCGGCACGCGTGCATCAGCGCGTCGCGGCAGACACAGTCGTAGGGAGTGACGAACACTTCGTCGGACAGCGAGCCGAGGTCGATCTCCCGCTCGCGCGCGAGCGGATGATCGGACGGAAGGCAGCACGCCATCTCGTCGGAGAGCAATAGCTCGTAGCGCAACGCCGGGTCGGTCGGTAGGCGCAGGCACGGATACTCGTACGCGAGCGCGAGGTCCCAATCACCGGTGGCTAGTCGCGGCAGCGAGGCCGGGGGGTCGGCCTCGGCGAGCTTCAGCTGGATGCCGGGAAGCCGCTCTCTGAACGATGCCACCGCGAGCGGCACGACGGTCGCGGCGGCGGTCGGGAATGCGACGAGCCGCAACTGTCCACCGCCCTGCTTGGCGACCTCGATCACGTCGCGTTCGGCGTCATCGAGCCGCGCGAGCAGCGCCTCGGCATGCCCTAACAGGGCACGTCCGGGCGGCGTCAGGCGGATGCCGCGGGGCGAGCGCTCGAGCAGCTCAACGCCGAGCTCGCGCTCGAGCTGCTTGACGTGGTGGGACACGCCGGGCTGCGTGAACGCCAGCGTCCGCGCTGCCGCGCTGAACGAGCCGCTGTTGGCAACCTCGCGGAACACGCGAAGACGATCGACGTCGAGCACGTCTGCCACTATACCGCCAGACCAAGATCTCGGTTATCCCTCTCGGCAGCTACCCCAAATCTTGCTTATGGGGTCCCAAGAGATCTCAATTTGCGGGAGGCGTACGGATGCCGCACATTTACGGGCGTAGAGCGGCGCATCGTTTGTGAATTGTTCGCCGGGGACGGAATAGCGGTGAGACGAGTTGCGTCTTGGCGAGGTGTAGGCCGCTGGAGGCTGCGGTCGCCTCGCGTTTGTGGCGGCTCTCTGCCGGGAGTCGTCGTCCCCAAAAGAGGAGTTCACGTGGGTTTTGGTCTTTCGGGCACCGCGTTGCTGAGCGGTCGTATGGTTGGGCGCGGCGATCGTCGAGCATCCGTCCGTGTTGTCGGTCGATCGGTCGACGCTTGGCGTCAGCGGGGCAGCCGCCGTCGGTCGGGTGTCACATGTTGAGCGCCAGCCTGCGGGATGACCGCATGGTTTCGGCGGGGGAAGTCGGCGAAAGACTGGTCGGGATGGTCGGGCGCGTCTCGAGCCCGAGGTTCGTTGATCGTCGTAAGGAGCTGTCGGCGATCGAGGCGGCGCTCACGCGGACGCGCGGAGGGTACGGCTCGGTGGTGCTCGTCGGTGGGGAGGCGGGTATCGGGAAGAGCCGGCTGATCTCCGAGCTCGCTGGACGCGCCGAGCGCGAGGATATGACGGTCGTGGTGGGGGAGTGTCTGCCACTCGGTGACGGGGAAATCCCGTACGCGCCGGTGGTCGGGGCGGTGCGCTCGCTCCTGGCCCAGCGGGAAGGGACCGAGCTCGAGGCGATGCTCGACTCCCCGCGCGACGAGCTGTCCGTATTGCTGCCAGAACTGGCGTGCGGCCCTGGCGGTGCGGCTGGCCCGCCGGCTGCGGAGAGATCGCAGGCGCGCTTGTTCGGGCAGTTGCTCGCGCTGCTGGCAGCCGCGGCCCGGGCGCGGCCGGTAGTGCTTGTCGTCGAGGACTTTCAGTGGGCCGATCGATCGACGTGCGACTTCTTCTCGTTCTTCATCCGCGCCGCGCGGCGCGAGCCGATCGCGCTGATCGTCAGCTACCGCAGCGA
>Ga0335083_10010428_pt1 | contig 11225 bp, 14 predicted proteins | sample Lox_Sample_42_FD_206716 | JGI IMG/M metagenome (GOLD analysis project Ga0335083, IMG submission 206716) | Soil microbial communities from Loxahatchee National Wildlife Refuge, Florida, United States - Lox_Sample_4.2 | ecosystem: Environmental > Terrestrial > Soil > Wetlands | place: USA... | reverse complement strand
GAAGCCCGAGTGCATCTCGCTGGCCGCGCAGCGCGCGAAGGCGCGGGCCGCCCGCTCCACGGGCCACAGCCCGGCGTGCTTTTCGGCGAGGTATTCCGCGATCGCGAGCGAATCCCACACCGTGGCATCACCGTCCGTCAGACAAGGCACCTTGCCGCTGGGAGAAAACTCCCTGAATTGCTGCCAGTTCGAATCCGACGCGAACGGCACCAGCCGCTCGGAGAATGCGATGCCCGATTCTTGCATGAGCACCCACGGCCGCAGCGACCAGCTTGAATAGTTCTTGTTACCGATGTAAAGCGTATACACGGGATCGTCCACGGGCATCACTCACCACAGCGATTGTGAGGTACAGTCTAGGAGCATGAGCCGCGCCTTTGTCAAAGAGACCGACAAGGACACCAGCGTTCTGCCCGAGCGCGCGATCAGTGCGCACCCCAACTTCGTCACGCCCCGCGGGCTGGCCCTGCTCGATGCGCGCCTGCGCGACCTGGAAGCCCGCCGCCACGCGGCGCGCGCCGTCAACGATTTCGAAACCCTCGACGCCATCGCGCGCGACCTGCGCTACTACCAGATCCGTCGCGACACCGCGCGGCTCATGCAGCCCCTGTCGATGCCGGCGGCGGTGCGCTTCGGGGTGCAGGTGCGGCTGCGCACGCTGTCCGGCGCGGACTCGCTGTGGCGCATCGTGGGGGAGGACGAGGCCGACCCGCCGCGCGGGCTGATCAGCTACGTGTCGCCGTTGGCGATGCAGCTCATGGGCCGCAGCGTCGGCGACACGGTGCAGCTGCCCACCGAGCAGGCCGTGATCATCGGCCTCGACTAGCGCTCAGATCGCGGTCTGCTGGTCGTCGGCGTCGTCGTCGCCCGCGCCGCGCAGGTTCAGGGTCGCGACGCAGGCGAAGATCATCACCAGGATCTGCACCGCCAGCGCCGCCACGGCGATGCGGCGCCAGCGTGCGATGCGGCGCGCCCGGCGTTCGGCGGGAGCATCGGACATGCCCGCCGAGGCCGCCGCCACCTCCGGTGTCGGCTCGGGGACCACCGGCGGCAGCTCGGGCGCGCGCAGCGTCATCGACCAGGCCACCAGCGCGCACAGCGCCGCGACGGCGCCCGCCAGGCCCGCGAGCCCGACCGCATCCATCGCCGCATCGGTGATCACCGCGTCCACCCAGCCGAACCACACCAGCGCAAACGCCAGGATCAGCAGGGCAACACACAGGATGAAGCGCGCTCCGGCGCGCTCCGCGGCAAATCGGTCGTTCATCGGCAGCAGCGCTCCAGGCGGGATCCGTCAGCCAAAGTTGATCTTGGCTTCCAGATTGGAACGGGAGTCGGCGTTTTTCAAGGCCTCTTCGAGGTCGATGCGCTCTTCCTTGTAGAGCTGGTGCAGGGCGACGTCGAAACTCTGGATGCCGCGCTCGCTGGAGGCCGCGATCGCCTCCTTGATGCTGACCACGTCGCCGCGCTTGATGAGCTCGGAGATGTGCGGGGTGTTGATCATGACTTCCAGCGCGGCCACGCGCCGCCCGCCTTTGCCCATGACCAGGCGCTGGCCCATGATGGCGCGCAGGTATTGCGAGAGGTCGAGCGTGATCTGCTTGGCCTGGTCCTGCGGGAACATGTTGAGGATGCGGTCGAGCGATTCGGCGGCGTTGTTGGCGTGCAGCGTGGCCAGCACCAGGTGGCCGGTGCCGGACAGGTTGATGGCCGCCTGCATGCTCTCGCGGTCGCGGATCTCGCCCACCAGGATCACATCCGGCGCGGCGCGCATCACGCCGCGCAGCGCGCGGTCGTAGCTCTTGGTGTCGAGGCCGACCTCGCGCTGGTTGACGATGGACTTCTTGTTGGCGTGCAGGAACTCGATCGGATCCTCGATCGTGACGATGTGGTCGGAGGCGTTCTCGTTGCGGTAGTTGATCATCGCGGCGAGCGTGGTGGACTTGCCGGAGCCGGTGGCGCCCACCATCAGGATCAGCCCGCGCTTGATCATGGCCAGCTCGGTGAGCACCTCGGGCAGGCCGAGCTGTTCGATGCGCGGCATGTCGGCGGTGATGTAGCGCAGCACCATGGCCGGATAACCGCGCTGGTAGAACACATTGACGCGGAAGCGGCCGAGGCCGGGCTCGGAGATCGCGAAATCGATTTCCCAGTCGCGCTGGAACTGCTCGATCTGCACGGGGGTCATGAGGCCCAGCGCCGCATTGCGCACCGCGGCCGGCGGCAGCACGCGGTTGTTGACCGGCATGATCTGCCCTTCGACCTTGATCTTGATGGGCGCGTTGGGCGTGAAGAACAGGTCCGACGCCTTGCGCTTCACCATCAGGCGGAACAGCGGCCCGGTGTTGAGTACCGGCAGGCTGTCTTCCGGCAGCCGATCGAGATCTTCGCCATCCCCCACGGGCCTGCTCCTAGATGCGTCGGCCATGCGGTTCTTCTTCCATCACTGCCAGGTCGCCATCGCCATCGGCCGGACGGTTCTCGCGCTTGCTCTCGAGCTTGACGCGCAGCCGCAGCTCGTTCTTCGAATCGGCGTTGCGCAGCGCGTCCTCGTACGACACCGTGCCGCGCTCGTAGAGCTCGAACAGCGCCTGGTCGAAGGTGTTCATGCCGAGCCGGTTGGAGCGCGACATGATCTCCTTGATCTTGGTGACCTCGCCGCGGAAGATCAGGTCCTGGATCAGCGGCGAATTGAGCATGATCTCCATCGCGGCGACGCGGCCGCTGCCCTGCTCGCGCGGAATCAGGCGCTGCGAGATCAGGCCGCGGATGTTGAGCGAGAGATCCATGAGCAGCTGCTCGCGGCGCTCCTCGGGGAACAGGTTGATGATGCGGTCCAGCGCCTGGTTGGAGCTGTTGGCGTGCAGCGTCGCGAGCACCAGGTGGCCGGTCTCGGAAAACTGGATGCCGTATTCCATGGTCTCGCGGTCGCGGATCTCGCCGATCAGGATCACGTCCGGCGCCTGGCGCAGCGTGTTCTTGAGCGCGGTGTGCCAGGATTCGGTGTCGACTCCGACCTCGCGGTGCGTGATCACGCAGTTCCTGTGCGGATGCACGTATTCGACCGGGTCCTCGATGGTGACGATGTGGCCGTGGGTCTTCTCGTTGCGGTAGCCGAGCATGGCGGCGAGCGTGGTCGACTTGCCCGCGCCCGTGCCGCCCACCACGATCACGAGGCCGCGCTTGCTCAGCACCACTTCCTTGAGCACCGGCGGCAGCTCGAGCTCCTCGAGCGTGGGGATCTTGGCGTTGATCAGGCGGATCACGCAGCCCATGCAGCCCATCTGCACGAACGCGCTGACGCGGAAGCGGCCGATGCCGGGCGGCGCGATGGCGAAATTGCATTCCTTGGTGGCGTCGAATTCCTTCGACTGCCGGTCGTTCATGATGGCGCGCACCAGCACCGCGGACTGCTCGGCCGTCAGCGCCCGCTCCATCTGCGGCACCAGCTCGCCGTCGATCTTGATCGCCGGCGGGAAGCCCGCGGTGATGAACAGGTCGGACGCCTTGCGTTCCGCGACCCGCTTCAGCAGGTCCTGCATCAGCTTGATGCCTTGTTCGCGTTCCATGGTTGCGGCCAATCCTCGGGTTACAACGAGTCCTTGTTCTGCGCCTTGTAGCGGGCCTCTTCCTTGCTGATATGGCCCTTGCTCACGAGATCGGCCAGGCACTGGTCGAGCGTCTGCATGCCGGCGGCCTGGCCGGTCTGGATCGAGGAATACATCTGGGCGATCTTGCCCTCGCGGATCAGGTTGCGGATCGCGGGCGTGCCGATCATGATCTCGTGCGCCGCGATGCGTCCGCCGGTGGTCTTCTTGAGCAGCGTCTGCGAGATCACCGCGCGCAGCGACTCGGACAGCATGGCGCGCACCATGTCCTTCTCCTCGCCCGGGAACACGTCGACCACGCGATCGATGGTCTTGGCGGCGGAGCTGGTGTGCAGCGTGCCGAACACCAGGTGGCCGGTTTCGGCGGCGGTGAGCGCCAGGCGGATGGTCTCCAGGTCGCGCATTTCGCCGACCAGCACGATGTCCGGGTCCTCGCGCAACGCCGAGCGCAGCGCCTCGCTGAAGCCCAGCGTGTCGCGCTTCACTTCGCGCTGGTTGATGAGGCAGCGCTTGGACTCGTGCACGAACTCGATCGGATCCTCGATGGTGATGATGTGGTCGGGGCGGTTGTCATTGCAGTAATCGACCATGCCCGCGAGCGTGGTGGACTTGCCCGAGCCGGTGGGACCGGTGACCAGCACCAGGCCGCGCGGCAGCATGCACAGGTCGCGGAATATCTTGGGGGCGGCGAGCTCGTCGAGGCTCAGGATGGTCGAGGGAATGTTGCGGAACACGGCGCCGGCGCCGCGGTTCTGGTTGAAGGCGTTGACGCGGAAGCGCGCCAGCTTCGGGATCTCGAAGGAGAAGTCGGTTTCGAAGAATTCCTCGAACGCCTTGCGCTGCTTGTCATTCATGATGTCGTACACCATGCTGTGCACTTCCTTGTGCGTCAGCGATGGCATGTTGATGCGCTTCATGTCGCCGTCCACGCGGATCATGGGCGGGACGCCGGCGGAGAGATGCAGGTCGGAGGCGTTGTTCTTGACGGCGAACGCCAGCAATTGCGCGATGTCGACGACGGCCATCAGGTTCCCTCGTAGGTGTCCCGGCTCTCGCCGGGAAGCTGCCGCAGTATAGCGGAGGGGTATCACCGCAAATATGTTAATCGGTCCGCAGAATTCAGCGTTCGCTGCGCAGTTGGCGCAACGACTGGCCGAGGTTCGCGCAACTCTGGCCGCAGCCGCAACCGCGGCGGGACGCAGCGAGCACTCGGTCACACTGTTGGCCGTCAGCAAGGGCCATGGCGTGGAGGCGCTGCGCACCGCAGCAGGTCTTGGCGTGCGGGACTTCGGCGAAAGCTATCTGCAGGAGGCGTTGCCGAAGATCGCGGCGCTGGCAGCGGCACTGCCCGGGGCCGGCGGGTTGAACTGGCATTTCATCGGCCGCCTGCAGGCCAACAAGACCCGCGAACTCGCGCAACACTTCCAGTGGGTGCACAGTGTCGATCGCCTGGCGCTGGCCGAGCGGCTCTCGGCGCGGCGGCCTGCGGTGCTGCCGCCCCTCAACGTGTGCCTGCAGGTCAACGTCGCCGGCGAACCGCGCAAGGCGGGCATTCCGCCCGGCGAGGCGGCCGCGCTGGCCCATGCCACGCACGCGTTGCCGCGCCTGAAACTGCGCGGCCTGATGTGCATTCCGCCCGCCGGCCTCACGGCCAGCGAAGCGCGGCATCATTACGGCCAGCTGCACCAGCTGCTGCTGGATCTGAACCGGCAGGGCCTCGCGCTTGATACGCTTTCCATGGGCATGAGCGGCGACTTCCCCGCCGCCATCGCCGCGGGCGCCACCCTGGTGCGCGTCGGCACGGCGATTTTTGGCGAACGGGCCTGACAGGCAAGGACTGGACATGAAACTGGCATTCATCGGCGGCGGCAACATGGCGCGCGCATTGCTGGGCGGCCTGCTGCGCGAAGGCGCGGCGCCCGGCGACCTGTCGGTGGGCGAACCGCTGCCCGCCGCGCGCGAAGCCCTGCAGCGCGATTTCGCCGTGCGGGTCACGGGCGACAACGCCGCGGCGGTGGCGGGGGCGGTCGCGGTGGTGCTGGCTGTGAAGCCCCAGGAGATGGCCGCGGTGCTCAAGGCGCTGCGACCCAGCCTGGCCACGCCGTTGCCGCTGCTGGTGTCCATCGCCGCGGGCGTGCGCACGCGCGACATCGCCGCCTGGTGCGAGGGTGCCAGCGTGGTGCGCGCCATGCCCAACCGCCCGGCGCTGGTCGGCGCCGGGGCCACCGCGCTCTATGCGTCGGGCGACGTCGATGCGGCCGGGCGCTCGCTGGCGGAACAGATCCTGCGCGCCGCGGGTCGCACCGTCTGGGTGCGTGAAGAGGCGGAACTGGACATCGTCACCGCCCTGTCAGGCAGCGGCCCCGCCTACTTCCTGTTGCTGGCCGAGGAACTCGCCAATGGCGCGATCGCGCTCGGGCTCGAACCCGCGACCGCCCGCCTGCTGGCGGCGCAGACGCTCTACGGCACGGGAATGCTGGCACAATCCGATCCCGATCTCGCCGCGCAGCGCGCCGCCGTGACCTCCAAGGGCGGCACCACGGCGGCCGCACTGGCCAGCTTCGCGGCCCAGGATTTCGCGGGCCTGGTGCACCGGGCACTCAAGGCCGCGGCCGATCGCAGCGCCGAACTGGGAAGGAACTGATGGCTGCACTGAGTTACATCATCGAACAACTGCTGTCGCTGGCGCTGCTGGCTTTGCTGCTGCGCCTGCTGCTGCAGTGGGTGCGCGCCGATTTCAGGAATCCGATCGCGCGCGGGCTCGTGAACCTGAGCAATCCGGTTGTTGTGCCACTGCGACGCCTGTTGCCCGCCATCGGTCGCATGGACACGGCGCTGGTGCTGCTGGTGCTGGCGGTGGTGGTGGTCAAGGTCGCGGTGGCCTGGCTGCTCGGCGGCGCCGGACTCGATCAACCGCTGTGGCGCTGGCTGGTGGAGGTGCTGCGCGAACTGGCGCACATGGTGCTGTGGGTCTACTTTTTCGCCATTTTCCTGTACGCGCTGCTGACGCTGGTGGCGCCGGGCACGTATTCGCCGGCGCAGGCGCTGCTGGTGTCGCTGTGCGAACCGGTGCTGCGCCCGCTGCGTCGAATCATTCCACCGCTGGGCGGCCTCGACTTCTCGCCGCTGTGGGCCGGCATCATCATCCAGGCGCTGCTGATCGCAATACGCTACTAAAACAGTGCGTGCCGACAGGAACCTCACCTGTCACTGCACCAGGAAACCCGCGCCACGCCGCGCACGCGTCTCCGCTTGACGACACGTTGCCGGCCACGAGCGGCACCGAACCCTAGAAAAAAAGGCATTTGCGAGCATGCCGGCGCGAGGAAAAGCTGTTGCGCACGGCTTCGCATGTGTTATGTTGCGCGCCACGTTTCGCTTGCAGGCAGCCAATTCCAGCCACTTGCGCGGCGTGACGCAAAAACTCTGTAGGAGATTAGGCAATGGCGAAGAAAGGTGGGGCACCGACCAAGTCGGAGATTCTGGCCCAGATTTCCAAGGAAACCGAACTGTCCCGTAAGCAGGTCAGCGAAGTCTTCGAATCGATGAACAGCATCATCAAGAAGAGCCTGCGCAGCAACGGCCTTTTCACCCTGCCTGGGCTGCTCAAGCTCAAGGTCGTGAAGAAGCCCGCATCGAAGGCGCGTGAAGGCGTGAATCCCTTCACCGGCGAAAAGATGACCTTCAAGGCCAAGCCGGCCAGCAAGAAGGTCCGCGCTCTGCCGCTCAAGAACCTCAAGTCCTTCGTGAACTGAAGTTCCTCAAGGCCCGGTCACTCTTGCGAAAGATGACCGGGCCTTTTCAGCCAGTCCTGCACCAGCGCCTTCAGCTCGGTCAGGCGGCCGTGGAAGAAATGGCCCGCCCCGGGCAGGTTCACGAACGCAGGCGGATCCGGGAATGCCGCCACCCAGCGCCGCACCGCGGCCGGGTCCACCACCTCATCCGCATCGCCCATCAGCACCAGCCAGTCCGCGGCCGGTCGCGCGATCGCGCCGAATTCCCCGCGCGTCACGGCCGGCGCCACGCTGATCATGCGCGCCGGATGCGTGGCCGGCGCCGCCTGCAGGGCCACCATCGCGCCAAAGGAGAAGCCCGCCAGGGTGAGTTCGCGTTCCGGCCATAGCGCGCGCGCGCGGGCCACCACCGCCCGCACGTCGTCCGTTTCACCGCGGCCGCCGTCATAGCTGCCATCGCTGCTGCCCACGCCCCGGTAATTGAAGCGCAGCGTGGCCATGCCCAGCTCGTGGCAGGCGCGCGCCAGCGTATGCACCACTTTGTTCTGCATCGTTCCGCCATGCTGCGGATGCGGGTGACACAGCACCGCGATGCCGGCGCCCGCGACCTCGGGCGGCTCCTCCCGCAGCGCCTCCAGCTCGCCCGCGGGACCTGCGATGCGCAGCGGCTGCGCCGTCGGCGGGCTGAAGCTCACCGCGTCATGACCCGGACGAGCAGGTGGTTGAGGCGTTGCGCGAATTCGGCCGGGCTCCTGAGCTGGCCGCCATCGGTGAGCTGCGCCTGGTCGTACAGCAGCAGCGCGAGCTCGGCAAAGGCGGCGTCGTCCTGCAGCTGTTCCATGTACTTCACCAGCGGATGCGCGACGTTGATCTCCAGCGCCGGCTTCTGTTCCGGCAGCTTCTGGCCCGAGGCGGCCAACACGCGGCGCAGCGCGTCGGAATACTCGCCTTCGGCGCGCACCAGGCAGGCCGGGGAATCCTGCAGCCGCAGCCCGACGCGCACTTCGCTCACGCCCTCGCCCAGCGCCTGCTTGAAGCGCCTGAGCAGCGGCTTGCTCTCCTTGAGCGCGGCCTCGGCGGCTTCCTTGTCGCTGGCATCCGCGAGCCCGCCGAGCTCCAGGTCCCCGCGCGCCGCGTCCTTGAAACGCTTGCCGTCGAATTCGTTGAGATAGCCCATGACCCACTCGTCGACCCGGTCGCTGAGCAGCAGCACCTCCACGCCCTTCTTGCGCAGCACTTCGATGTGGGGGCTCTGGCGCGCCGCGGCATCGGTGTCGGCGACCACGAAGTAGATGCGCTCCTGGCCGGGCTTCATGCGGCTCACGTAGTCCGCGAGGCTCACGGTCTGCGCGCCGTCGTCCTGGTGCGTGCTCGCGAAGCGCAGCAGCGGCAGCAGGCGCTCCTGGTTGCCCGGATCCTCGGCCACGCCTTCCTTGATCACATTGCCGAATTCCTTCCAGAACGTCTGGTATTTCTCCGGCTCGTCGCTGGCCAGCTTGGCGAGCATTTCCAGCACGCGGCGCGTCAGCGCCCCGCGCATGGCGTCGACCTCGCGGTCCTGCTGCAGCAGCTCGCGCGAGACGTTCAGCGGCAGATCGCTCGAATCCACCACGCCCTTGATGAAGCGCAGGTACAGCGGCAGGAACTGCGCCGCGTCGTCCATGATGAACACCCGGCGCACGTACAGCTTCAGGCCACGGGCCGCGTCGCGCTGCCAGAGGTCGAACGGCGCGCGCGACGGCACGTACAGCAGGCTGGTGTACTCGCGGCGGCCCTCGACTTTGTTGTGGCTCCAGGTCAGGGGCTCGTTGCCGTCGTGCGAGATGTGGCGGTAGAAGTCCTGGTATTCCTCGGGCTTGAGCCCGGTCCGCGGCCGCAGCCACAGCGCGGTGGCCTGGTTGATGGTCTCGTAATCGAGCGTGGCCTCGCCCTGCTTCGGCAACCGCACCGGGAACGAGATGTGGTCCGAATAGCGCTGCACCAGCGACCGCAGGCGCCACGCGTCGGCGAATTCGTACGCGTCCTCTTTCAGGTGCAGCACCACGCTGGTGCCGCGCTCCCGGCGCGTGATCGTCTCGACCGTGAAATCGCCGGCGGCCGAGGACTCCCAGCGCACGCCCTGGTCCTCGGGCAGCCCGGCGCGCCGGCTCAGCACTTCGACCCGCTCCGCGACGATGAAGGCCGAATAGAAGCCCACGCCGAACTGGCCGATCAGCTGCGCGTCCTGCTGCTGGTCCCCCGACAGGCGCTGGAAGAATTCCGCGGTGCCGGATTTGGCGATGGTGCCCAGATGGCTGATGGCGTCCTCGCGCGACAGGCCGACGCCGTTGTCGCGGATGGTGAGGGTGTGCGCCGTGGCGTCGAAATCGATCCAGATGGCGAGTTCGGGATCCTCGGCCAGCAGCGCCGGGTCCGCCAGCGCCAGGAAGCGCAACTTGTCGTTGGCGTCCGATGCGTTCGAGATCAGCTCACGCAGGAAGATCTCGCGATGGCTGTAGAGCGAATGGATCATCAGGCGCAGCAGGTCGCTGACCTGGGCCTGGAAGCCGTGTTTCTCGGGCTGGTTTGGCGTGGACATGGCGCCCAAGGATCGGGGCGCGCGGGTCCGAATTCAAGTCGCGGGCGGTTTGATCAGGTGGTCGAACAGGCGATGGCGCAGGGCGGCCAGCAGATCGTCGAGGTCGTCCCAGAGCAGCAGCATGAATTCCATGGCTGCATGCTAGGGGTGCACGCGCGCCCGCGCCGTGGACCACCTCACATCGCAACGCTTGCAGACCCCGTTATGCCTGCGTAGGCTGTCCTGGTAATACATAAGCGGCCAGCACGAGGCGGTGCATGCAACGTATCGTCGTCCTGAACCCCAAGGGCGGGTCAGGCAAGACGACCATCGCGATCAATCTCGCCAGCTACTTTGCGCAGCTGGGCGAGGCCGTGACGCTGATGGATGACGACCCGCAGGGCTCGGCCACGCGCTGGGTGCGCAAGCGCCAGTCGCACCAGCCGCCCATCCAGCTCATCGCCGCGCACGAGCGCGATCTGCGCACCACGCGCGCCTTCCAGCTGCGCATCCCGGACGGCACCCGGAAGCTGATCGTCGACACGGCGGCCGCGGTCGAGGCGCCGGCCATGCCGGAACTCACGCGCGCCGCCGACAAGATCCTGGTGCCGGTGCTGCCCTCCGACATCGACATCCACGCCTGCGCCAGGTGCGTGAGCAACCTGCTGCTGGTGGCGAAGATCAAGCGCGCCGACAACCGGCTCGGCATCATCGCCAACCGCGTGCGGCGCAACACCCTGACTTTCCAGTCGCTGACGCGCTTCCTCGAAACGCTGGACATCCCGATCGTGACGGTGCTGCGCGACTCGCAGAATTACGTGCGCGGCGCGGAGCTCGGCATGGGCCTGCACGAGATGAAAAGCTACCAGGCCGGGGAAGACCTGGAACAGTGGAATTCGCTGGTGGCGTGGCTGGCCGAGCCCAGCCGGGTACCCGGAGTGACGCCGCTTACGGCTTCGTCTTCTCCACTTCCCAGCTATCCTTGACCTTCTCGGTCCAGCTCTTGTAATTCGACCAGGTGTAGAGGTTGCGCGTGATCGCCGCCTGGCGCGGTCGTCCGGCTGTGGCGGGCTGCTGCAGGCGATTGGCCGCGCCCGCGCCCGCCGCTGGCTTGCCGCCCGTCGCCTCCGGATCCCACTTGCCTGTTTTCATCTGGTCCACCCGCGTTGATGCAGGCAAGACTACCGGCGGCCGGTTGCCGCTCAGAGGAACTGGATCACAGGCAGGGCGTGACGAATGCGCGCCCCGTCACGCCACCAGCCGGTAGCAGGGACGGTACTCGCTGCCGGGCAACTTCATGCGGCGCTGCTCCACGAAACTGGTGAG
>Ga0335083_10010427_pt1 | contig 11228 bp, 5 predicted proteins | sample Lox_Sample_42_FD_206716 | JGI IMG/M metagenome (GOLD analysis project Ga0335083, IMG submission 206716) | Soil microbial communities from Loxahatchee National Wildlife Refuge, Florida, United States - Lox_Sample_4.2 | ecosystem: Environmental > Terrestrial > Soil > Wetlands | place: USA: Florida... | reverse complement strand
CTGAACCTCGATGGCACGCCGAGTTCCTCGGCCGAGCTTCCCACCAACTGGCTTTTCCGGCGCGGCTATGTGAACCCCTCGACAGGCCAGTTTGACAAGACTCATGACAGCAATGCCACCGGCACTAGCTCCACGGGCAACAAAGAGTTTGCTTCGACCTCGTGGTGGATTGATTTCAGCAATTTCTTTGAAGGCGTCGGCGCGCTCGGCGGCGGCAATGTCACCCTTCTCGCGGGCGGCAATGTGACCAACGTCGATGCCGTGGCGCCGACCAACGCACGCACGACGGATAAGGTTCCGGGCGGCAGCGGAACCTCCGTCACCAATACCGACGGCACAACCGGCACGTACAATCAGTCGGCTGCGAGCCAGACGCTGCTCGAGCTGGGCGGCGGCGATGTGACGGTCAAAGCCGGCGCCGACATCAGCGGCGGCGTGTATTACGTTGAACGCGGCACGGGCACGCTCAGCGCCGGCGGCCAGATCACGACCAATGCCGCCCGCGCCGCGGTGCTCACCGGCACGATTGATCCCGACTCCTCGACTTGGCTGCCGACCACGCTTTTTCTCGGTCAGGGCAGTTTTAATGTCACGGCCGGCGGCGACGTGCTGCTTGGGCCGGTGGCCAATCCCTTCCTCCTGCCTCAAGCTGTCGATAACGCTTACTTTGAAAAAACTTATTTCTCCACCTATGACCCGCGCGACGCCGTCAATGTGTCGTCGCTCGGCGGCGACGTGACCTTGGAAGATAATCCGGCCAGCGAGGGCTCCTTTGTCGGGACAGGCGGTCCGGCCTCCTTGATCGATTGGTACAATAACGTGCTGAATCAGTTTCGGCCGCAAACGCTCGCCCACGCGGAACCTTGGCTCGGCTTGGTGGAGACAACGGTCGTGCCCTCAGACGCCGCTTCCAGCTTTTTTGTGACCGCCGCGGCCGTGATGCCGGGCACCTTGCGGGCCACGGCTTTTTCCGGCGATTTGAACCTGAAGGGCGGGCTGACCCTGTCGCCCTCGCCATATGGCACGGTCGATCTCGCCGCCGCGGGATCAATCAATGGGCTTCAACCCAACGAGGTTAGCAATGGCACGGTTCTCTGGGACACGAGCACGATTAATCTTTCGGACACCAATCCGAACAACTTGCCCGGCGTCTTTACTCCGGCGTCCTTACCTGCCACTCACAGCACGGACGCAAACGGTCGCGCCCACGGCGCCTCGGCGCAGAACTCTGACTGGGGCGGCTCCACGCCGTTCAATGAGCTGCCGAACCTGGCGGCATTTTTCGACGAGTCCGGCTCGACCGATCCCACGATCGACACTTTGCAGGCCCAGCAGGCGTTGCATGGCACCGTCAAGGATGCCGCGGGCAATTCGGTCCCGCTCCATGCCGGCGATCCCAATCCGGTCCAGATCTATGCCCGGACAGGCGACATTTCCGGCCTCACCCTGTTTTCCGGGGAGGTGGCCCGGGTTCTCGCCGGGAACGACATCACCGATATCGCACTTTACGTCCAAAACAACCTTGCCAGCGATGTGAGCGTGGTCAGCGCCGGCCGCGACATCGTCGCCTACGATCCGAGTTCCGCCTTGCGCCAGGCGGCGCAGGTGAGCGGGAACAGCCTTGATTTTAATGACACCCCCCAGAGTTCCAATCTCGCCGGCGACATCCAGATCAGCGGGCCGGGGACGCTTGAAGTGCTGGCGGGTCGGAATTTCACGCTCGGCGTCGGGGCGAACAATGCCGACGGCACGGCCGTGGGCGTCACCAGCATCGGCAACGCGCGCAATCCTTCCTTGCCCACCGCCGGCGCCAGCATTGTCGCCGGCGCCGGACTGGGCATCGCCGGCGATGGCTTGAGCAACAGCTCGCCGGCCTGCACCAATTTTATCGCGGAGTTCCTTAATCCGACGAGCGCCGGAACGGAAGCCGCGCGCTACCTGCCGGATCTTGGCGCGTTGATGGAAATGACCGGAGCCGGCGACGACCAGATCTGGACCGCGTTCAATGCCTTGCCACCGCAGCAGCAGGACGTGCTGATTCTTGACCTGTTCTACCTGGTGTTGCGCGATGCCGGCCGCGATTTTCACGATCCCTCGAGTCCCGGATTCGGAAACTACAACAATGGCTTTGCCGCCATCGCCGCCCTGTTTCCCGGCCATGGCTGGCAGGGCGACATCACGCTTACGTCGCGTGAAATCAAGACCGAGAACGGAGGCGACATCGACCTCTTCGCGCCCGGCGGCCAGCTCACGGTCGGCCTTCCCGTCAACAGCGGCCAGGCGTCGGATCAGGGCATTCTGACCCAGGCCGGCGGCGACATTTCGATTTTCACCAACGGCAACGTCAATGTCGGCGTGTCGCGCATCTTCACCCTGCGCGGCGGCAACGAGATCATCTGGTCTTCCACCGGCAATATCGCGGCGGGTGCGGCCTCCAAAACCGTGCAGGCCGCGCCGCCGACCCGCGTGCTGGTCGATCCCCGCAGCGCCAATGTCGAGACCGATCTGGCCGGACTGGCCACCGGCGGCGGCATCGGCGTGCTCGCCGAGGTGGCCGACGTTCCGGTGGGCAATGTGGACTTGATCGCCCCGGCCGGCTTCGTCGACGCCGGCGACGCCGGCATCCGCGCGACCGGCAATCTCAACATCGCCGCCGTGCAGGTGCTCAATTCCAGCAACATCCAGGTCGGCGGCCAAAGCAGCGGCACGTCGGCGCCGGTGTCGGCGCCCAGCCTCGGCAGCTTTGCCTCGGTCGGAAACACCACCGCCGCCGCGACGAGCGCGGCCGACCAGGCCGCCAAGGAACAGGCCCGCGCCCAGGCCCAGCAGCAACAGCAGGAAATTCTCCCTTCGATCATCACCGTCGAGGTGCTCGGTTACGGCGGCGGCGACGGCCCGGACGACTTCAGCGGCCAGAAAAATTGACGCCGGGCGCCACGCCGGAGTCATGCAGAATGGGAAGCAATCTTCCTTTGTGATCTTGTGCCCTCAACGGTTCGATTTTTCTCCTGCCTTAAAGCCAGGCCGTTTTTGCCCGAGCACGGATGACACGGATGTGGTTCATTCCTGCATCTCAACCGAGGCCTGGGCTTCGCGCCCGGATCGTAACCATGCGGTAACGGCGGCTTGGCACAAGGTCTTGGCCGAAACGTCACACCGCCGCCGCTTCGGGCGCACATTCGTTCGGAATGATTACAAGCGCGGCGGCATCACGCGCACCGGTGTGTAACCCCTTTTGCAACCCCTATGTTTTTCCATGAAGCGTTGTTTCCTGAACGTAAATTGAACACACGGCCGGGACGGCGGATGCTGCTGGTGCTTCTGGCCGGACTGGCCGCTTTCGGCCTGCGGGGCGCGAACGCCGACGACAACGGGGCACGGCTTTCCGGCAGCGTCCGGGAAATTCCGGAAGCGGCGGCCGCGCTCGCCGCCGGCCGGCCGCAGGCGACGATTGTGCGTCGCACGCTCAGCCCGGCGGAAAGCGCCGAGACCATCGAATTCGAGGTCGCGCTCAACATGCGGAATTTTTCCGAACTGCAGGCGCGCCTGAACCGCGGCGAGCGCATCGCCCCGGAGGAAATGGCCGCAAAATATTGGCCGACGGAAGCCGATTATGAAAAAGTGGCGGATTGGCTCACCGCCCGGGGATTCACCATCACGCTCGAGGGCTCCGACCGTCTCGCGATTTTTGCCCGCGGGCCGGTGGGGCAGGTGAGCCGGGCTTTCCAGGCCAGTTTTGCCCGGGTGCTTTTCGAAAACGCCGAATACACCTCCGCGGTCTCCGCGCCCAGCGTGCCCACGGCGCTGGCGTCGGCGATCCTCGGCGTCAACGGACTCCAGCCCCATCTCCGGCCGCACAAACATCTGGCGCCGCTCCAGCCGGCTTCGACGACCGGCAACGGGCCGCCTTTTCTGCCCGGCCAGATTGCCCATGCTTACAATGCCGATGCGCTTGCCGCCACCGGCTCGGCGCAGAAAATCGGCATCGTGATTGACACCTTTCCCGCCACCAGCGACCTCACTTCATTTTGGTCGGCCTGCGGCGTGAGCCAGTCGCTCAGTCGCATGGAGTTCATTCAAGTCGTCAGCGGCACGCTGCCCGCTCCGTCGGGCGAGGAAACGCTGGACGTCGAATGGAGCAGTTCGATCGCGTCCGGCGGCGGGGTGCGGGTTTACGCCACGAAGGATCTTTCCTACGTTCACATCGATCAGGCCTATGAAAAAATCATCAGCGACCTGCCGGGGCAGCCGGAGTTGCAGGAGGTTTCGCTCAGTTACGGGCTGGGTGAGACCTACGCCGCCAGCAGCCAGGTGCAGACCGACGCGCAATATTTCGCCAGCCTGGCGAGCGCCGGCGTCACGGTTTTCGTCTCTTCCGGCGACGGCGGATCGAGCCCGGGGCCGAGCGGCCACGATCATACCGGCCCTGTCCAGGTGGAGACGCCCGCCAGCGATCCGAACGTGACGGCCGTCGGCGGCACCAGCCTTTATGTGGATGCCGGCACGGGCGATGTCACCAGTGAAACCGCCTGGTACGGAAGCGGCGGCGGCGCCAGCATTTATTTCGTCCGACCGGATTGGCAGACCGGCCCGGGCGTGCCGGCCGGCACCATGCGGCTGGTGCCCGATGTCGCCGCCGCGGCCGATTCAAGCACCGGCGCTTTTATCGTTCTGAACGGGCATGGCTACACGGTCGGGGGCACGAGTTGGAGCGCGCCGACCTGGGCGGGATTTTGCGCCTTGATCAACCAGGCCCGGGCCAACGCCGGCCTGTCTCCGGTCGGATTGCTCGGCCCGCAAATCTATCCATTGCTCGGGAGCGGCGTTTTTCGTGACATCCTCAGCGGCAGCAACGGTCCCGGCGGCGTCTACGATGCCGGTGCAGGCTATGACCTGTGCACGGGGCTCGGCGCGCCCGGCATGGCGGCGCTGCTGCCCGCCCTCGTGCCTCCATCGGAGGACTCACCCGCGTTGCCGCCATGGGCGCTCGGGTTGCTTGCCTTGTTGCTTTTCGCGCTGGCGGGAATTTCGCTTGCCCGCAAACGGACTTCATGAAGGCGGGCCCGCAAAAGAAAAAATCCCACCAAGCGCCTGAAGGCGCGGCGGCGCGCGCGCGTTCCTGGCTGGTGGCCAAGGGCCCGGTGCTGAATTTCGGCCTGAAGTTTGGCGCGCTCATGGCCTTGTTCTACGCCGTTTCCCTGGTGCCGTTTTTTGACCGCCTCCTCTACGTTTATCTGGCCGCCAACGCCCGCCTCTCCGGCGCCATTTTGAACTGGTTCGGCCAGGCCAGTCATGTTTCCGAGGTTACCATCCGCTCGGCGCGCTTCGCGATCTCGGTCCGCCGGGGTTGCGACGCGATCGAACCGGCGTGGTTTTTCTGCGCGGCGGTGCTGTCCTTTCCGGCGCCATGGGCGCGCAAAATCCCCGGTCTGCTGGCGGGCGCGGCGTTGATTCTGGTCATGAATCTGGCCCGCATCGTGAGCCTTTTTTTGATTGGAGTTTATTCGCCCCGCTTTTTTTCCGTGGCGCATCTGGAAATCTGGCCGGTTCTGTTCATCCTCGCGGCCATTCTTTTCTGGGCGATCTGGATCAAGTGGAGCCGCCGGCATGAACCAATGCAAGAGCATGCCGCCGCGTAGGGCCGTCGCCGGTTTTCTCGGCCGCTTCGCGCTCGTGTACGGACTGCTGATTTTTCCGTGGCCGGGCTGGAACGGGTTTTACGGCCGCGGGTTTCGGGCGCTCGGGCGAACGGTTTTTGCCGAAAACAGCGGGCGGCGGATTTTGCGGTTCGAGCCGGCGCCGGACACGCTGCGCCCGCTCGACACGGCGATCGCTCTGGCCAACCGCGAGCAACTCGATGCCCTGGGGAGCGGCCCGGTCCGGACTCTGGGTCTCGACACCCGCGGAGTCGGCTGGGTGCCGACGGCCTTGCTTTTGGCGCTGATTCTCGCCACGCCCGTGTCCTGGCGGCGGCGCGGCCGGGCGCTGATTTGGGGCCTGATTTGCCTCTACGTTTTTATCCTCTTTTCCGTCGGCATCTATATCTGGAACGAGTCGGCGCAACTTTCACTGGTCGGGTTTTCGCCATTTTGGAAGGCGATCGCTGACGGCCTCGAGGAAACCCTCATCACCCAGATGGGCGCGAGTTTTGTCGCGCCTGTGCTCATCTGGATTCTCGTCACCTTCCGCCGCGAAGATATTCTCGCCTGGGCCGGCGACGGCAATCCGGCGCCGGACTAGTCGCGCCGCCGGACTCGCGTCCGCGGCTGCGGCGCGCGAGGGCGGAACAGCCGCGGGCGTCGATCATCCGCGACGTTTGCCTACGGCGCCACGCCTTTGTAGCCGAAGAGGCTGCCGACGTCGGTCGCCACGGAGGTGGCATTGGCGTCCGTGGGCGAGGTCGTCTTCAAGAGCGTCCATTCCATGAAGCCGTCGTGCGCATTGGCGTTGACGGTGTTGGAGGTGATGGTGCTGTTGAAGCGCTGGACGGAGTAGGGGCCGCGCGGAGTGTTGTTATACTGGTCCTGCAGCACGACGGTTCCCGCCGGTCCGGCATCGCTGTTGTTAAGGACGAGGGTCGCTCCGCCCCATGATTCCGTCGGAATTTCGAGACCCATGCCGACCGGTGTGCTGGCGGGAATGAGCGCGCGGTATTGGCTGTACGCCGTCACAGGATCGAAATTCATATAACCGGCGTCGTAGGCCATGACATTGACCAGGTTGAAAAGGCTGGCGATCGTCTTGCCAGCAAAGGGTCCATTGGAGACCTTGACCTTGAAGGCCTGGCGTTCGCGGCCGGCGTTTCCGCCCCAGTACGAAACCACGCCTGGGAATCCCGGGTCGCTTTCGGTCGCGGCGGTGTAATCGGCGCCCGTGGACCATGCGGCGATGGCGAGAATGTGACCGGAGCCGGCGTCGTTGACGGCTTCGGCCATCGCCTGGATCGCTTGGGCGTATTCCGTGACCGTCGCTGAATCAGCGCCGGTCAGCTCGAAATCGACATCAAGCCCGTCCACCCCCATGTCGGTCATGAACTTTGTCAGGGCGCTCTTGATCGGCGTGCCGGTCCTGCCGGCTTCGGCGGCGAGGGCGGACCAGTTGTTATACGTGGCGCCGCCGACGGAGAGGACAACCTTGCGGTTGAGCTCATGGAGAATGCGGATGCTGTTTTTGATGTCTTGAGGCATCGCGGTGAAGTCGAGACCGGTGCCGCTCCAGCTGTTCGCACTGATGCCGCCCCAGCTGAAGTCGGGTTGGGCAAAGGCAATCATCACGTGCGTGCAAACGCCGGGCACCTCCGCGAGGTTGCTGGATTGATAAATCTCATTGTCGGTTTTCTGGCTGCCGTCGTTGTTGACGGAAGTGAACCAGTTGTCGCTCCAGCTTGGATAATATCCGACGAAGTAGCGGCCGCCGGGATTGGCCATGAGCCCGAGGGTGAGGGTTCCGGTCTGCGTGGCGGCGGTGGTGGCGGAGACGGTGGCGGAGAAGGCGGAGTCGCCGGCGGAGTTGTCGGCGCGGACGGCGTAGGTGTGCTTGGAGCTGGCGGCCAGGCCGGTGTGGACGTAGGGGTTGGAGGCGTTGGTCACGGTCGCGCCGTCGACTTGGAGGTCGTAGCTGGTCGCGCCGTTGGAGTTGTTCCAGGTCACGGTGATCTGGCTGGTGCCGTTGGGTGTCGCGGTCAGGCCGGTGGGCGTGGCCGGGACGGTGGGCACGGCCTGGGTGGTGGCGGAGACTTGCGCGGAGAAGGCGGAGTCGCCGACGGAGTTGTCCGCGCGGACGGCATAGGTGTGGGTGGAGTTGGCGGCGAGGCCGGTCTGGACGTAGGGGCTGGTGACGTTGGTCTTGGTCACGCCGTCGACTTGGAGGTCGTAGCTGGTCGCGCCAGAGGAGCTATTCCAGGTGACGGTGATCTGGCTGGTGGAGTTGGCCGTCGCGCTCAGACCGGTGGGCACCGCGGGAATGGTGGGCGTGGTGCCGCCTTGGGTCACGGTGTAGACGAGGGTGTTGCCGGCGGTGGTGCCAAAGCTGTTGGTGAGTTTGGTGGTATAGGTGTAGGTGCCGTTGGGTTTGCCGGTGAAGCTCACGCTGGCGGTCTGGGCGTTGGGCGAGTTGTCGACCAGGGTTTGGGTGTGGACCAAGGCGCCGTTTTCGTAGAGTTGCCAGGTGGTGCCGTTGTTGCCCCACCACATGTTCATGGTGATGGTGTAGCTGCTTTCGCCGTTCCAGGTGCTTTGCGAGAGGACCGGGGTGCCGGGGACGCCGGTGGCTTTGCCGGTGCTGGAGCTGAGGGTCATGGCGCTGACCAGGGCGGAGAAGGCGCTGTCGCCGGCGGAATTGTCCGCGCGCACCGCGTAGGTGTGAGTGGAGTTGGCGGCCAGCCCGGTCTGCACGTAGGGACTGGTGACTCCGGTCTTGATCGCGCCGTCGACTTGGAGGTCGTAGCTGGTCGCGCCAGAGGAGCTATTCCAGGTCACGGTGATCTGGCTGGTGGAGTTGGCTGTGGCCGAGAGGCCGGTGGGTGTGGCCGGGACGGTGGGCGGCGGCTGGCTGGAGCTCACAGCCCAGAGGGCCGGGACGTTGGGCGGTTCCCAGCCGGTGAGCGCGGTGTGCGCCTGCAGGCAGACGTAGGTCACGCCGTTGTAGGTGACCAGGTCGCCGACTTTATAAGTGGTCCCCGCGGTCCAGGCCGGGGCCGTGCTCTGGGCGTAGGCCGCAGCGGGAGCGACAATCAGGGCCACCGGCACCGCGCAGATGACCAGAAGCGTGAGCGCCGCCAGGGCGGCGCGAATCAGGCGGCTGCAAGCCGCGGTGGAAGCAAGGGCAGGGTTTTGGGGCATGGGAGGAAAAAGTTGTCGAGAAGCACACTTCCCGCGGCGGGGCACAATCCCAGCCGCCCACCCAAACTCAAACCGATTTTTACAATCGCAATAAAAGCAAGTGCTTCGCAATAGCTTGTGGGCGAAGTTTTTCGCGGCTGCGCATCGTGCAGGCGGCATGATTATCGTCGCGGTGTGGCGGAGTGGGGAAGATCGTCCTGTTTTTAAGATGGAGCATGGATTAATTCGAGCCTTGGCCGGACGCGCAGATGGCGGATAAATCATCGCCGTGGCCAATTTTTCCGATCTTCCCGCGCAAAAAGAATGGGCGCTGCGCACCATGAGGGAGCTCTTTCCCAAAAGCTGCGGCATAGGCTGCGCAATTGAAACGGCGCCCGCGCCTCTTCTTCCCGCGGCCGAAGCGGTCGTGGTGGAGACGGCCGCCGCCGTGCGCAAAAGCTCTTTCGCGGCGGGGCGGGCGGCGGCGCGCGCGGCCCTGGAACAAATCGGATTCCCTCATGCCGTGATTCGCGCGGGAGCGGACCGCGCGCCGGTCTGGCCGGATGGCGGGATTGGGAGCATCTCGCACGCCGGCGGTCTGGCGGTGGCGGTGGCCGCGCGAACCGCCGATCTGCCGGCGATCGGCGTCGATCTCGAGAGAACCGCCGCGGTTGATCGCCAGCTGTGGGACACCTTGATGGTCGCCGGCGAACGCCGCTTTCTGGCTTCCCGGCCGGAAGCGGAACAAAGCCGCTTCGCGACGGCGATTTTTTGCATCAAAGAGGCCTTTTATAAATATCAATATCCGTCTGTACACAAATGGCTCGATTTTCGCGAGGTCGAAGTGGAACTGGATATGCAATCGGATGAATGGAAATTGAGGCTGGGTGAACCGATCGCAATCGGCGGAAAGCAGAAGTCATCATTTGGCGGCCGCTACCGTATCGGGGACATGTTCACCCTTGCCGCGGCGCATTAGAAAAGTTCGCCGCCTTGCTCCCGCACGGGTTACTTGCCGCGGTTGATTACATAAGTGAACTCGACAGGCAAACCAAAGTACGGCGAAGACAGGCGTGCCAAAAATGAAGAAACGCTTCGGACGGCTTCTCGGCTGCGAACACTTTTTGGTTTCAAGAGGGAAGATCGCCTACGTCTGACTGAACATCCCAACGGCCTGCCCGCCTCGTGCCACTTGTCCCGGTCAACCCCAGAGAGTTCCATAGCCTCTTTCATCTGCGAAACGCTGAGTCAAACTCGGTAGGGATGCGACCGCTCAAGCTATGTCGGAATTGGAGGTTGAGTCACGTTTGCGTTTTGGCAAACACAGCCTTTATGCCCTCCGAGGCTCAACGTTAATTGGTTCCCGCTCGCAACCGGACGGGTTTACGGTATGAATGGAATTTTTCCAGCATGCGTGTGCTCCTCGTGTTTTTGATCCTGACAACCATAAGCAGGGCGGCGCAGCCGTTGCCACTGTCGCCCTCGGCCATGGTTGCCTCTGCGGACGGCGCGGCTCTTTATGTGGCCTGCGCCACCGCCAACCGTGTTTTGCGGTTCGATACCGCCAGCCAAAAGGCTACGAGGGCCATCGACGTTCCAGCCGCGCCGCGGGGCTTGGCTCTCTTACCCGACGGAGAACAGTTGTTTGTCACGTGCGCCGCGCCGGAAGCCAGGTGTGCATCATTGACCGCGCAACCTTGTAGCCGGGCAACTGCCGAGAGCAACGCTGGTTTAGTTACAATTTCAGCATAGGAAAGCGGACCCGATCAGGCTTTCCAACCGTCAACATCAATGCAAAAACAACACGCAGGTGTTGTAGGTCATGTGAGCGATAATGGGAGCGAGCAGAAGACCGGCTCGCTCGAAGCAAAGGGCCGCGGCTATCCCGAGGCCGAAGACCGGGATGACGGCGACGGCCGGATGCACAAGGGCAAAGAGCGCCGCACTGGCCAGAATGGCAAAGGCTGGATGCAAGCTGCGGCGCAACCCACGGTAAAGCAGCCCGCGAAAAATAAATTCCTCGCACAGCGGCGCAGCAATGACCGCCAGAACTGGCAACCACAAGGAGTGGCCGCTACGAGCGAGCAGCGACTGATTCTCGGCGTCTTCTTTCCACGTTTCCCAACTTGGCACCAAGCTGAGAATGTGCATATACACGGCTGCGCCTACGGCGGCGAGTCCACCGCCGACCAGCCCATAAACGAGCGATTTTTCCAGGTATTGGAGGGCCGAAAGATGCTTGGCTGCAGCAAATCCAAGATAGGTCCAAAGCTCCGGAACTTTGTGCCTCCACAGCGTATAAAGTGTCAGGGCGGTCACGCAGATTCCAGCAATACTGTAGGCGAGTGTGAGTCGGACGGCGATCGGCATCTCGATCTGAGAAAGCAGCAAAGCGGTGAGACCTTGCAT
>Ga0335083_10010426_pt1 | contig 11229 bp, 8 predicted proteins | sample Lox_Sample_42_FD_206716 | JGI IMG/M metagenome (GOLD analysis project Ga0335083, IMG submission 206716) | Soil microbial communities from Loxahatchee National Wildlife Refuge, Florida, United States - Lox_Sample_4.2 | ecosystem: Environmental > Terrestrial > Soil > Wetlands | place: USA: Florida... | reverse complement strand
TGATCTCGCACGACCCCTATCTCGTGGACCTCGTGGCCGACCGGCTGCTGCTGGTGGCGGGCGGCAAGATGGCGCCGTTCGAGGGCGATCTGGCCGCCTATGCCGCCACGATGAGCGAGCGCGCCGCCCCCGCCCAGGCGAAGAAAATGGAGGACAAGCGCAACGACAAGGCCGCCCGGGCCGAGGCGCGGGCCAGGCTGGCGCCCTTGCAGAAAGCCGCGAAGGCGGCCGAGGCGGCGCTGAACAAATTGACGGCGGAGAAGGCCACGCTGGAGGCGAAGCTGGCGGATGAGGCGATCTACGCGGCCGCCAAGGCGGCGGAGCTGACGAAGATCACGCAGCGCCTCGGCGTGTTGAAAAACGAGATCGAGGAAGCCGAGAGCGCCTGGCTGGAGGCGCATGAGGCGCTGGAGGCGGTGGCGTAGAGCGCGATAGGTTGAGGTTGACGCATGCGCGCCACCCTCAACGCGCTCTAGCTCTTTGATAAGAGGCTGATTCACGCCCTCGGTTGCCGCGCAAGGGCGCGTCAACCTCAAGCGATCAGGCTCTAAAGTCTGAATCGCGCCCTATCCCGCCCCGGCTACGCCACCACCAGCCGCACGCGGTTGGCCTCCAAGGTCCGCCGCAGCTCGCCGGGCGGGGGCGCGTCGGTCACCAGCGTGCCCACCTGCGGCCAGCCCGCAAAGCGCGTGGCGAAGACGAGGTTGAATTTGCTCTGGTCGGCGGCGAGGATGCATTTGGCCGCGCGGCCGAGCATCGCCATGTTCACGGCGGCGATCTCGGGCGCGGCGTCGCTGGGGCCGTCCTCGGTCAGGCCGTTGGCGCCCAGGATCACATAATCCGCATACAGGCTTTGCAGGAACACGATCGCGTGGCCGCCGATCGTGCTGGCTTCTCCGGCATGGTACAGGCCGGGGATCATCATCACCTTGATCGAGCTGTTGCCGCCCAGCGCCGTGGCCACGCCGAAGGAGTGGGTGACCACCATGATATCCTTGAGCCGGGCCGCGATCTGCTGCGCGATATGCACGGCTGTGGACCCGCTGCCCAAGAGCAGGATGCGGGCATCGGCCACCTGCGCCACCGTGGCCTGGGCGATGCGCTGGCGTGCCTCCAGGTACAGGCTGTGCTGCTCGGAGGCGCTGCTGGCTTCGGTGCTCAGCGCCCGCACCGCCCCCCCATAGGTCCGGTTGAGCAGGCCGGCGCGGGTCAGCTCGTCGAAGTCGCGGCGGATCGTTTCGGTGGAGACGTTCAGCTTATGCGCGAGCTCGGCAACCCTCAGGCTGGAGGTGCTGCTGAGCGCAGCCAGGATCCTCTCCTGCCGTTCCCGCTTCTCGTGCTTCATTCACCCACCCGTCTAGATTGAAGGCGAGTATGAGTGCTCAAATGGAATTAGGCAATTGATGGATTTTTGGTAATTGTTGAGCCGGGCTTGTGGTTTTGCGGCACGACCGAGGCGGGCTTGCGCGCCGCGCGCGTCTTCAGGCGAATTTCAGAACCAGGAAACCCGCCACGATCGCCACGGCAAACACCCCGGTGACCAGCCCCAGCCGGTGTTCGATGAAATCGCGCGCCGGTTCCCCGAACAGGCGCAGCAGCGCGGCCTCCAGGAAGAAGCGGGCCCCGCGCGTGACCAGGCTGAGCCCCATGAACGCCCAGAAATTGAACTTGGCCGCCCCGGCGGCGATGGTGACGATTTTATAGGGGATCGGCGTCAGCCCCTTGATGAGGATGATGGCCGCGCCGTATTGCGCGAATTTGTGCTGGAAGGCCGCGAACGCGGCATCGTAATGGTAGAGATGGATGATCGGCTGTGCGAGTTTTGCGAAGAGCGCGTAGCCGATGCCATAGCCGATGGCGCCGCCCAGAACGCTGCCCAGCGTGGCCAGCAGGGCGAAGAGCAAGGCGCGCCGGGGGGCGGCCAGCGCCATCGGGATCAGCAGCGCGTCCGGCGGCAGCGGAAACACGCTCGCCTCGGCCATCGCCAGCAGGAAGAGCCAGAGCGGGGCCGAGGGGCGGGCGCTTAAGCGCAGCACATGGTCGTAAAGCCGGCGCAGCATGACGGGCCTCAGTGTTGCAGGATGATGGAGCGGTGGCGCAGCTGATCCATCATCTGCTCCGATTCAAGCTGCACCCGGCGATCGATGATCATGTTGGTGATCTCGTCATCGGAGGGGAGCTGCGCCTTTTCCTGGGTGCGGCTGCAAACCATCACCACCGAGACGCCGGCGGCCTCCACCAGCGGGCGGCTCAGCGTGTTCAGCGGCAGGCTGGCCAGAACCTGCTGGAAGGCGGGCGGGGTGACGGTGGCGAGGTTGACCGGCCCCGGATTGGCGGGATGGATATTGCCCAAGGCGGCATCCAGCGCCTCGATATCCGCGCAGCTCCGGGCCTTTTGCGCCTTGGCCATGAACTGGGTGATGTAATTGATCTGCACCGGGCCGAGCTGCCCGCCGCTCACCGGCTGCGGATACTGGCCATAGGCCTGGCGCATGTCCAGGATGGTCTGCATCTGGTTGCCGATGTCATGCTTGTCCTGAAGCTGGATGATCTCATAGCCGCCGGGCACGCGGATGGGGTTGGAAATGGCGCCGATGGGCATTTCCTGCACCGTCGTTGCCACTTGCGGGTCGAGCTGGCTGAGCTGGACGAAGCCGAGATCGCCGCCCGAGAGCGCCGTCTGCGCCTGGGAGAATTGCGCCGCGACGATGGTGAAGGGCGCGCCCGCGCGCAGCTGGCTGATCACCGTGGTGGCGAAATCCTTGGCGGGGGCTTCGTCGCTCGGGTCGGTGACGGGGATGAAGATCTCCGCCAGATGGTACTGGGTGGCGCCCAGGCTTGCCGTCAGCGCGTTCTTCTGCGCGGCGAGGTCGCCCGGCGTGGGCTGCAGCCCCGGCCCCAGCACCTTGTGCAGCACCTGCTGCCAGCCAATGCTGGTGCGGATCTGCGAGAGCAGGGTGGAATAGGGCACGCCCGCCGCTTCCAGCTTGGTCTGCAGCCCGCCGGCGGGGATGTTGTTGCCCTGCTCGATATGCGAGATCGCGTCCGTCACATCCTGGTTGGAGACGTTGATGTCCAGCTTGTCGATCTCCTGCTGCTGCAGTGTCTGGTCGATGAGCTGCTTGGCCACCTGCGGTGCCAGATTCTGGATGACCTGCGGTGTCGGCCGCATGCCCATCGACAGCGCCAGAAGCTGCGCCCGGGCCGCGACATCCTGCGTGGTGATCACCTGGCCGTTGACCACCGCCGCCATCGCCGCGGAATCCGGCGTGAGCAGCATTGCCGGGGCGGCGCTTTGCGCGAAGGCAGGGGCGGCGCAGACCGTGGCGAGAAGCGCGGCACGAAGCAGGAATTTCATAGGGCGTTGAATCCGACGGTTCCGAGGGTTTTGAAATTGAACTGCAGAAGCACCAGCGTGCTGCCATTGTCCAGGTTGAACGAGGTGTAGCGCTTGTTGAAGACCAGATTGACGCCGAAACAGTCGTTCTGCCACCCGGCGGAGGCGTTCACCTCGTCGAACTGGCCGGTTTTCAGGTTGCGTTGGCCACCGCCGGAGAAACTCCAGGGGCCGATCTGGGTGGAGATGTTGAGTATGGCTTCCTGGCGCGGCACGAAATAGGCCGCGGGCGGGTTGATGTTGATCACCTGGCCCTGCGTCGTGTCGTCGTACAGCGCGTAGGGGTTGGTGTTGGTGTAGAGATACCCGCCCGAGAGCTTGAGCCGGTTGGTGCCGAAATTGGCGGTCAGATCCGTCATCTGGTTGGCGAGGGTGCTGTGCGACAAGCGCCCGCGATAGGCGATGTTGAACCAGGGCGTGGGGGCCACCACCGCGCGGGTGACGATGTCGGAGACGTTATCCTCCAGCCCCGAGCCCGGCAGGTAAACATAGTCCTTGTGGAACCGGTAGGACTGGCCGACCAGCCCGTCCAGCGTCATGCCGCCGGGCAGGTACCAGGCGCTGTGCAGGGCGTAATCCACCCGTGTGCCGCCCTCCAGCCGGTCGATGCCGGGGTAGCGGTTGAAGTCGAACAGGTTGGCGTCGGAGAATTCGAGGTCGAGGCTGTCCTCGTTCGGGATCTTGGGATTGTCCGAGATGCCGGTGACCGGCGAGGTGACGAGCTGTACGATCGGCTCGATGAGCTGGCTGCCCCAGTTTTGGGTCGGGCGGATGAACGGCCAGCGCAGCATGACGGCGCCGTAAGGCTGGGCGCGGGAGATGCTGGCCTGCTGGATATTGCTGTTATTGGGCTGCTGGTTCAGCTTGTCGGCATTGTAATAGGCGGCATCGAGCTGCAGCCGCGCGGTGCCGACAATGCCCGCCGGCAGCATGAAGGGCACCGAATAGGCCGGAATGGCGGCAACGCGCCGCGTGTTGGTGCCGACATTGCGCATGACGTTGAAGCTGCTGGTGTCGATGCTGAAGGTGCCGCCGAGCAGATTATCCGGCTGCGAGACGAAATGGTACTGCCCATAGGGGGCGACGATGGGCAGCTCATTCTGGTTGATCGAGGAGACGAGCCCCTGGAAGGTCTCGGCGTCCAGCCTGGCATAGGAGCCCGAGGAGAAGCCCTCCAGATAGGCATTGCTCGCCAGGTACGAGGCGTTCGGCAGGATGTTGAAATCATCCAGGTATTGCGGGTTTGAGGCGTGGTTGAAGGAGAAGCCGGTGCGCCAGTAATTGTTGATGTCGAAGCTGCCGTTGGCGAAGATGGAGTTGCCGAACTCGCCGCGGTCGTGCCCGGCGGAGAGTTTCACGTCCAGAATGCCCTTGTTGAAGGCTTGCCGGTAATCCGCCTTCAGCGCCGGGCCCTGCTTGGTGGCCAGCACCGGGGAGAGGGTGAGGTCAGCCGATTTGCCGAGGGTGATGTAGTAGGGAACGACGACGAAGGCGCCGAGCTGCGAGGAGGCGCCGATATCGGGGATGAGCAGGCCGGACTGGCGTTTCACCGAAGGGTCCGGCTCGGTCATGTAGGGCAGGTAGAAAACCGGCACGCCCTTCATCAGCAGGGTGGCGTTGCGGAACTCGATCATTTTGTGTTCGAGGTCGCGCGTGGCGCTGGTGGCGCGGATCGCCCAGGTGGGGGGGGAGCGCGGGTCGGTCTTGCACAGATCGCAGGCGGAATAGACGGGCTTGGAGAGCTCGTCGATCTTGCCGTTATAGCGCCGCCCGCCATTGGCGATGATGCGGGCATTCTGCGCGAGCCGCGCCGCCACACCGTTCATCACCGCGTTCTTCATGTTGTTGGAGAGCACGACATGGTCGGCATAGACCGTCTCGCCCCCCGGCTGCACCAGCACCACATGGCCCGTGGCCGTGACCACGTTGGTGGTGCGGTTGATGGTTACGCTGTCGGCATGCAGGGTCTGGCCGTTCTGGAGGGCGGTGACATGGCCGGAGGCGGTGATGATGTTGCCGGTTTTGTCGTAGGACAGGCGGTCGGCGGTGAAGCTGACCGGCGCGTCCTTGCCGCCGGTGGGCGCGGGGCCTGAGACCAGTGCGCCCATGGACTGGGCCAGCGCGGGCCCACCCAGGCAGGTGGAGGCGAGAAGGAGCAGGATTCGGCCGTTACGGATCATGACTCAGCCATCTTCCAGATGCAGCAACAAGGCAAGCGCCAAAAACAATCCCGATAGCGCCGGGGCCCAGGCGGCCAGCCCCACCGGCACCGCGCCGGAGGTGCCGAACTGGTTGGCGACCTCGGAGATCATGAACAAGGCGAAGCCGAATCCCACGCCCGAGACCAGCATGGTGCCTGCCCCGCCGCGCCGCGAGGGGCGCATGGAAAACCCCGCCGCCACCAGCGCCATGGTGCCGCAGAGCAGCGGCAGCGCCAGCAGGCTCTGGAACACCAGCTCATGCTGGGTGGCCGAGAAGCCGGAGCGCTTGAGCAGATGGATGAAGCCCGGCAGCGCCCAGAAGGAGAGCGCGTTGGGGGAGGCGAAGCTCTCCTGCACGCGGTTGACGGTGAGATCCGTCGTGAAGCTCATTTGCGCGATCATGCGCGGCGGCGCATCCGGCCGCAGCACGGAGACGTTCTGCAGGTCCCAATCACCGGATTTCAGCGTCGCGTGCCCGGCCTCCAGCCGTTCGAGCAGGCTGGTATCGGCATCGAGGCGCAGGATACTCACCTGGTCGGCCTCCAGCGAGCGGTTATGTACCCGGACATTGCTGGCATGGAGCACCGCGATGCCCTGGGGCGTGAGGCCGTTATCGGCCTGGCGGACCCAGAGCGAGCCGCCATTGAGCGAGAGCGGCCCGCCCGAGGGCTTGAGATAGGTATTGTCGAGCTGCTCGGCGCGGCCATACATCAGCGCCGAGAGCGGGCTGATCGCGGTGGTGCAGAGCCCGCCCATCAGGCAGGCGATGAACACGGGCGTGGCCAGGAACTGCCAGGCGGAGATGCCCGCGGCGCGCGCCACCACCAGCTCGGAGGAGCGCGCCAGCCGCCAGAAGGCGTAGATGCCGCCCAGCAGCACCGCGAAGGGCATGATCTGCATCATGCTCCAGGGCAGGCGCAGAAGCTCGATCTCGGCGATGATGCCGAAGCTGGCATGCGGCGCGGTGGCGGATTCGCGCAGCAGCTCCAGAAAGTCGAATAAAGCGACAAGCCCGGTGAGCCCGGCGGTCATGGCCAGCACGGCGGCGGCGAAATGCCGGCCGAAATACCCGGCGATGGTGAGCGGCAGCTTCATGCGCGCGGGGCGCCCTGGCGCAGCAGCAGCGTGAGCGCGACGAGGCCCGGCGCCACCGACCAGACCCAGATGAGCGGCAGCAGCGCGGTGTTGCGGGCGGCGAGATTGCTCACACCCAGCCCCAGCGCCACCAGGGTGGTGACGATGCCGACCGCGCCGATGATCCGCGCCAGCCCGCCATGGCGCCGGAAGCCGCCGCCAAGGGCCGCCACCAGCGCCACCAGCGTGTAGCCGAGGGTGGAGAGCGGGGCGGTGAGCCGGCGCTGCGCCTCCACCAGCCATTTGGCGCGGTCGCCTTGCGCCATGTCGGCGGGCGGGTGGAACAAGGCCTTCAGCGGCACCTCGGCGGCATCCGTGTCCACCGGCATGCCGGTGCGGGCGGCTTCGGCCAAGGAGAGCGTGTTGCGCTGGAAGGTCAGCAGGTCGAGCTGGCCGGTCTTCGGGTCGATCTGCTGGCGCGAGCCGTTTTCCAGCACCACCACCGGGCCCTGGGCGGTGGAGACCAGCTCGCCGGTGCGCGCCAGGATGGTGGCGGGGGCGCTGGGGGTGCGGTTATCCTCGATGATGATGCCCTTCAGCCTGCCATTGGCGCCGCGCGCCTGCACATAGACCGTGATATTGCCCGATACCGGGGTGAACACGCCCGGTTCCAGCAGGAAGGCGGCGATCTGGTTGCGGATCTCGTACTGGTAGGTGCGAAAGACCGAGAGGGTCCAGGGCACGGCGCCGAGGCTGAGCCCATAGCCGAACAAGGTGACCGCCACGGCCAGCGCCAAGGCCGGGCGGGCCACCGTGGCATCCGACAGGCCGAGCCCGCGCATGATGGTCAGTTCCCGGTCGCCGGCGAGGCGCAGATAGATGAACAGCACCACGATGAAGCAGGTGATCGGCAGGATGGTGGAGAGAAAGCTCGGCACCAGCAGGGCCGTGAGCTTCACGAACACGAAGGGCGAGAGCCCGTGGCTGACGATGATCTGGATGAAGCGCAATGACTGGGTGAGCCAGATGAGCGCCACCAGGCCCGAGGTGACCAGCGCCAGCGCCAGCGCCAGCTGGCCCAGCACGTAACGGTCTAAGCGGTGGAGGAACGGCAGGGCGGGCATCTCGGTTGCATCTCTGGCCGGGCGCGGACGGGAAGGCAAGGGCGGTGGAGCGGGCTGATACATGCCGTGACCAAACAGCCAGGAAACGGCAAAATTATGCGTTGCAAGTGCCACAGAAAAAATGTTGTATTTGCCACAGCTCTATGAGGTGATGGACGTATGATGCGTGGAGGCACGTGCTCCGGGGAGCCGGAGTGCGCCATTATGCCTTTTTTTGCGGGGGGTCTCTCACCGCAAGAGGGTTCATGGCCGGCATAGGGTCGTTACTGGCCGCCGGCGGCACCGATGCCGCGGATATGCGAAACCAGGACGCCGCGCTTGACAGCCGGCTGCGGGCGGGCCGGGAAAGCCTTGGCCCCGCCGCCACGCCGCATTACGACAAGCCGTTGGAATTGGCGCGCGGCGAGGGGGTGTATCTGTTCGATGCCGCCGGAAGCCGCTACCTGAACATGTATAATAACGTGCCCCTGGTTGGGCATGGTCACCCGGAGGTGGTTTCGGCCATCGCCGCCCAGTCCGCCACGCTGAACATCCCCTCAGGCTCTCTGAGCGGCGTGGTGAAGGCGTATGCGGCGCGCCTGCTGGGGCATTTTCCGGCGTCTCTCGGCCAGCTGGTGCTGACCTGCTCGGGCAGTGAGAGCAATGATCTGGCGCTGCGCGTCGCCCGGGCGGTGACGGGGCGCCAAGGGGTTGTCGTGACCCGGGCGGCCATCCATGGCGGCAGCGCCGCGGTGGCGGAGATCTCCCCCCTGCTGTCGCGCGGCGAAGGGCTGCGGCCTTATGTCAGGACCGTTCCGGCCCCCGATGCCGCGCTGGCGGGCACGGCGCCGCTGGGCAGCTGGTTCGCGGCAAGGGTGCGCGCGGCGATCACCGCGCTGGAGGCGAAAGGGGCCGGTTTTGCGGCGCTGATCCTCGATGGCGCCTTCGCCTCCGATGGCGTGTTCACCGACCCGCCGGGCTTTCTGGCCGAGGCGGTGGCGGCGGTGCGCGCGGCGGGCGGGCTGTTCATCGCCGATGAGGTGCAGGCCGGGTTCGGGCGCATGGGCGGCGGGTTGTGGGGCTTCACACGGCATGGCGTGGTGCCGGACATCGTGACGCTCGGCAAGCCGATGGGCAATGGCTATCCGATGGGCGGCATGGTCACGCGCCCGGACTATCTCGCCCGGGCCAGTGAAAGATCGCCTTGTTTCAGCAGTTGCGGCGCCAGCCCGGTGGCGGCTGCGGCGGGCATGGCGGTGCTGGATGTGATCGAGGGCGAGGGGCTGGTCCGCAATGCGGTCCGCTGCGGGGAGATTTTGAAGGCAGGCTTGCGGGGGCTGGCGAAACGCTTTGCCTGCCTTGGCGCGGTGCGCGGGGCGGGGCTGATCATCGGCGTGGATGTGGTGGACCCGCAGAGCGGGGCGCCGGATACGGCCGGCGCCCGGCGGGTAGTTAACACGCTGCGGCAGAATTTCGTGCTGATCGGCACGGCCGGGCTGGATGGCCATACGCTGAAAATTCGCCCGCCCCTCTGTTTTACGGCGGCGCATGCGGCGCATTTTCTGGAGGTTCTTCGGGCAGTTCTGGCCAGTCTGGGGTGAGGCGTGGCCGCCGGGGGGGAGTTTTGCGCGCTCACGCCTCGACATCAGGCTGTCACATCGCTAGTTGAAGCGCGGATGAGCAAGGCGGTATCGGTATGATCGACGACGACAAGCCTCATGAGGAGTGCGGCGTATTCGGCGCCTGGAACGTGGCGGATGCCGCGGCCATCACGGCGCTGGGGTTGCACGCCCTGCAGCATCGCGGCCAGGAGGCCACCGGCATTGTCACCCATGACGGGGTGCGGTTCCATTCCCATAAGGGCCTTGGGCTGGTCGGCGATAATTACGGCGACGCCAAGGTGATGGCCGGGCTGCCCGGCGCACGCGCCATCGGCCATAACCGCTATGCCACCACGGGCGATACGGTGCTGCGCAATGTGCAGCCGCTTTTCGCGGAATTCGAATTCGGGGGCTTTGCCGTCGGCCATAACGGCAACCTCACCAACGCCCACACGTTGCGCAAGGCGCTGACGCGCCGGGGCTGCCTGTTCCAGTCCACCATGGACTCGGAAGTGTTCGTGCATCTCATCGCGATTTCGCTCTATTCCAATGTCATCGACCGGCTGATCGACGCGATCAAGCAGGTGATCGGCGCCTATTCGCTGGTGGCGCTGACCAATGAGCACCTGATTGGCGTGCGCGACCCGCTGGGCGTGCGGCCGCTGATTCTGGGCAAGCTGAGCGGCGCGGATGGCAAGGCGGGCTGGGTGCTGGCCTCCGAGAGCTGCGCGCTCGATATCGTGGGCGCGGAGTTCGTGCGCGATGTGGAGCCGGGCGAGATCGTGCTGATCGACGGCAGCGGCGTGCAGAGCATCAGGCCCTTCGCGCCGCTGAAGCCGCGCTTCTGCGTGTTCGAATATATCTATTTCGCCCGGCCTGACTCCATCATGGAGGGCAACTCGGTCTATGTCGCGCGCAAGAAGATCGGCGCGCAGCTGGCTTTGGAAACGCCGGTGGAGGCGGATGTGGTGGTGCCGGTGCCCGATTCCGGCGTGCCCGCGGCCATGGGCTTCGCGGAGGCCTCGGGCATCAGTTTCGAGCTGGGCATCATCCGCAACCATTATGTCGGGCGCACCTTCATCGAGCCGACGGATCAGATCCGCCATCTGGGCGTGCGGCTGAAGCATTCGGCAAACCGCGCGATGATCGAGGGCAAGCGGGTCGTGCTGGTGGATGATTCCATCGTGCGCGGCACCACCAGCCAGAAGATCGTGGCGATGGTGCGCCAGGCCGGAGCGAAGGAGGTGCATATGCGCATCGCCGGGCCGCCCACCACCCATTCCTGCTTCTATGGCATCGACACGCCCGAGCGCGGCAAGCTGCTGGCGGCGCGCAACTCCGTGGAGGAGATGGCCAAGCTGATCGGCGTGGATTCGCTGGCGTTCATTTCCATTAACGGCCTGTACAAGGCGCTTGGCAAAGAGGGACGCGATGCGACCGCGCCCGCCTTCTGCGATGCCTGCTTCACCGGCGATTATCCGATTGCGCTAACAGACAATGCCGAGGCGCGGGAAACCAAGCCGAGTCTGCTGGCCGAGCTGAGCTAACGCAGCGGCCACGAATTTAAAAAACCCCGCCTCAGAGCGGGGTTTTTTGATTCAGCGCGCGTGGGGGCGCACGGCGTTTGCCGCCTGGGCGTGCAAGCATACGAAAGCCGTAAACTCAAGCCACTAGCTCACGGAATGTGTCATTTCAGCCACACGGTTTCCGCAAAGCGAAAAGGCTTCGCTTTCATATGGAATTTCATATGGAATTTTTATGGGCTTGGTATGTAGATGTCAGAATGATTACCGCCGATGCCGCTTGTGCGGGCGTTTTTTCCCGTGCGCGGCGCTGTCGGGTTACGTTTTGGG
>Ga0335083_10010425_pt1 | contig 11229 bp, 5 predicted proteins | sample Lox_Sample_42_FD_206716 | JGI IMG/M metagenome (GOLD analysis project Ga0335083, IMG submission 206716) | Soil microbial communities from Loxahatchee National Wildlife Refuge, Florida, United States - Lox_Sample_4.2 | ecosystem: Environmental > Terrestrial > Soil > Wetlands | place: USA: Florida... | reverse complement strand
ACCGCGCCCTAGTCCTTACGGTGCCTGCCACCTTGTGGGCTCTTATGGCCATTTTGGAATATTTGAATGGCGATCGCACCGGTCAGCAGCTGACCCTGCCTGAGCAAAAATCTATTTTGGGCCGGCATCCAGAGTGTGATATCGTGCTCGATCAGGGAGCCGTCAGCCGACAACATGCGCAAATCTCGTACATCGACGGCGAGTATGTCATCGAAGATCTTCGCAGTCGCAACGGCACCTTGGTAAACGGCCAATTGGTGCAAGCGCCGCAGCCGCTGCACGACGGCGATGAGTTGAAAATCTGCGATCATACGCTGGCGTTCCACTCGGACAATGCGCCCGCTCGGGCGGCGGTCGGCGCCGGTGCGGCGGGGGACGGGGCGGCGCTGGAAGCCAGCCCGTTTGAAGTCACGGAAGATAATGCCCAGGTGAGCCGCAGCAGCACGGTGATGTGGAAGATCGACCTGACTTCCAGCGCCGATACCGCGCGGCTGACGGTGAACCCGGAAACCAAATTGCGGGCTTTGATCGAGATCACGCAGAATCTCAGCCAGGCGACGGCCTTGGAACAAATTTTGCCGAAGGTGCTGGACAGTTTGTTCAACATTTTTGCGCAGGCCGATCGGGGTTTTGTGGTCCTGTGCACGGCCGAAGGCCGGTTGATTCCCAAAGCGTTTAAGCAGCGCAAGGGAAAAGAAGAGGAAGGCGCCCGGATGAGCCGGACCATTATTAACGAGGTGGTCAAGCAGCGGCATGCCATTCTTTCGGCCGATGCCGCCAGCGACGCGCGCTTTGAGCTGAGCCAAAGCATTGCCGATTTCCGCATCCGCTCCATGATGTGTGCGCCGCTGGTCACCGGCGAGGGGAACGTGCTGGGGGTGATTCAAATCGACACGCTCGATCAACGGGCCCGTTTTACCAACGACGATTTGGACGTGCTGGCCAGCGTGGCTTCGCAGGCGGCGTTCGCGATTGAGAATGCTCGACTGCACGAACGGCAACTGCAACAGCAAAAAGTGCAGGCCGATTTGAACGCCGCCCGACAAGTGCAAAAAAGCCTGCTGCCCACTGCGCCGCCGATGGTGGAGGGTTATCAGTTTTTCGATTTCTATGAAGCGGCCAACGAAGTCGGCGGCGATTTTTACGATTATGTGCCGCTGCGAGACGGCCGCGTGGCGGTGGTGCTGGCCGACGTTTCCGGCAAAGGCGTGGCCGCCGCGTTGGTGATGGCCAAGCTGTCCGCCGAGGTTCGATACTCTCTCGCCAGCGAGCCCACGGCCGCCGAGGCGGTGAACCGGATCAACGAAAGTTTTTGTAGCGCCGGCTGGGAAGGCCGCTTTGCCACGTTTGTGCTGGCACTGTTGGACCCAAAAACGAATATGGTCACCCTTGTCAACGCAGGGCACATGCCGCCGTTTGTGCGACACGGCGTTGGCAAAGTTGAAGAAGTGGCTCCGGAGATTTCCGGTCTTCCTTTGGGAGTTACCGATGGCTTCACGTATGACGCCGCCGAGCTGACCTTAGCCCCCGGCGAAGTCATTACACTGTTTACTGACGGCATTAGCGAAGCTCTGAATCCCGACAACGAGCTGTACACCCTGGAGCGGCTGAAAGCGCAAGAAGAAAAGGACGCCGAAAACGCTGCCACGCTGGGTCGTACGATCTTAGACGACGTGAAGCGGCACGCCAACAATCGGGCTCAAAGTGACGACATGTGCCTAGTGGTTTTCGGCCGCGATGCGTAACATTCTCGTCTGCCGGCTGGTGTAAATTTTGTGAATGGGGTGGCTGTCCTCAGCCGCAGAGACAGCGGCCACTCTATCCGTCACGCCTTCCAGAGATGCACTGCTACCCCATGGTCAGCACGACACGGAACCGAGCCTTCCCGCTGATCATCCGGTCGTAACCTTCGGCCGCGCGATCGAACGGCAACACTTCGTTCATCGACCGCACGCCGCTACGGGCGCTAAAGGACAGAGTATCTTGCGAATCGATCGAAGTGCCGCTGTACCAGCCTTTAACCGACCGGCAGCCCGTCAACAGAAATATTGGCGACACTTCCATCGACGAGTCCGCTCCAATCACCAGGATCGTGCCGTTCATGGCCAACCCATAGGTGATGGCGCTCATTGCTTCGCCGCTGGTCACGGTAGCCAAAATCGCTTTGGCGCCGCCCAGTTTCTGCAGTTCCGCCGCGGCATCGCCGGCTGCGCTGTCAATGTAAATCGCCGCACCCAATTTTTTGGCCAGCGGTTCCTTGTCTTTTCCCCTCGCAATGGCCACGGTGCGAAAACCCATCTTCGCGGCGTATTGCACGCCTAAATGTCCCAGCCCGCCCAGGCCGAAAACGGCCACGACGTCGCCGCCCCGCGCGCCGCTGTTTCGTAGTGCGTTGAAAGTCGTCACGCCAGCGCACATCAAGGGCGCAGCCTCGACGGGCGATAAATCATTTGGCATCAGCGCGACCGAACTGGCGGGCGCGACCATGTATTCGGCGTATCCGCCGTCGTGCGAAATGCCGGTGGTTTTGAGATTGCTGCAGGCAAAAAATTCGCCGCGGCGGCAGAAATCGCAGTAGCCGCAGTTACCGCCGAACCAACCCACGCCCACGCGCTGCCCCTTCTGCCATGCGGCCACCCCCTGCCCTACGGCATCGATGACGCCCGCCACTTCATGACCGGGCACGCGTGGGTAGGGAATGTTCGGAAACGATCCTTCTTTCACAATGCTATCGCTGTGACAGATGCCGCAGGCTTGCACTTTGATCCGGACCCAGCCGGCGGCGGGTTCCGGAATGGGCCGTTCGACTAATTCGAAAGGACCCTTCGGACGCGAAACTTGCGCCACGCGCATGGTAGCCATGAAGCTCTCCTTCGCTGGTTTGCATAGGTGTAGGTGATTTTTCTGTCCGCCTCTTAAGCCGATTCCAATCAGCATCCGCCTAATTCTGCCCGTTAGCAACCCACCCCGTTATCTGAGTGCAAGAATGTGCACCCAAACCCGAACGGTTTTCTGACTTTTCTTGATTATTTGCCGCGGCTTGGTCCAACCGGGCCGGCATAGCTAGAATAGAAATTGGGAGTTCGCAATCGGCTGCTCCCGCTGCCTTTGTTCTGCCGTTGTGCTCGCGGTTTTTCAGGCCGCGAAGGTGTTTTTCACGTGTCTGTTGCGTTCGAACATCCCTGGTATCTGACGCTGCTGCTATTTGCGCCCGTCTTGTGGGCGTTGGGCTATCGCAGTTTGGCCAGTTTTGGCGGCTTGCGGCGAGCGGTCATCCTGACACTCCGCACCGCCGTATTCGTGCTAATTGTCCTGGCGCTTGCGCAAATGCAAAATGTGCGCACCAGCGACCGTTTGACGGTGTTATATTTGCTGGATCAATCGATCAGCATCCCGGAAACTCAGCGGATCGCAATGTCGGAGTATGTGAATCAATCGATCGCGCAGCATCGCAGCGCGCAGCGGCAAGATCGGGCCGGGGTGATCATGTTCGCCAAAGAGCCGGCCGTCGAAAATCCACCCGTCGACGAAAACCTCCGCCTGACTAACCACGCAGAAACGTCGCTTGACGGTAGTTACACTAATCTGGCCGGCGCTATGCGTTTGGCCATGGCCACGCTGCCGGCCGATTCCGCTGGCCGCGTCGTCATCGTCACCGATGGCAACGAAAACCTGGGCAACGCAGCCGAGGAAGCCCGGCAACTGGCCGCCCACGGCATGGGGATCGACGTGGTTCCCATTCGTTACCAGGCGCGGTCGGAAATCGCGGTCGAAAAGCTGTCGCTACCGGCTGAAATTCAAATTGGCGTGCCGTTCGAACTGCACGTGGTGTTGGCAAATCTGGCGTCCGACATGCCCGAGGCCAAATCTATCCCGGCCCACGTGCAGATTTTTCGGAAGTCCGACGGCGACGAACAGCAGTTGATCGATCAACCCATCGAACTCCCGCCTGGCAAGCGGGTGTTCAGCCTGCGCGAAAAAATCGACGTCGCCAATTCTTACACGTACACGGCCCGCTTGGTGCCCGACAATCCCGCGGACGATTACTTGAAGGAAAACAATGTTGCTACTGCCTTCACGCAGGTGCGGGGCCAGGGGCGGGTGCTGTTTATTGTGGATGCGCTGCGGCCGGACGATTTCCGCCCGCTGATCGAGCGCCTGCAGCACGAAAAGCTGGAAGTGCGGGTAATGACCACGGACGACCTGTTCGCATCGCTGGGCCAATTGCAGGCGTTCGACACCGTCATTTTGGCCGACGTGCCGCGGGAAGATTTCACTGATTCGCAAATTAAAATGCTGGTGACCAACACACAACAATTGGGAGCGGGGCTGATTATGCTGGGCGGTCCCAACAGTTTCGGCGCCGGCGGTTGGGCTCATACCGAACTGGAAGAGGCGCTGCCCGTCGATTGCCAGGTGAAAGACCCCAAGGTGCGGCCGGTGAATGCGGTGGCTTTGGTAATTGATCGATCGGGCTCGATGACCGGCGAAAAGCTGGCCATGGCAAAAGCCGCCGCCGGCGCTTCGGTCGACATGTTGTCCGACTCCGATTATGTCACCGTCATTGCGTTCGACGCGGTCGCCTTCCCGGTGGTGCCATTGGTTCGCAAAGGCGATTCGCAAACCATCAAATCGCGGATCGATGAATTGGGCGCCGACGGCGGCACCAACATGCAGCCGGCCATTATGATGGCACACGAACAGTTGCAGCACGCCGCCGATGCCACGGTTCGGCACATGGTGATTATGACCGACGGCGAGACCGAGGGCAGCGATTATCCACAACTCATCCAGCAGTTGCACCAGGAAAAAATCACCACCTCAACCGTGGCCCTGGGCGCCGATGCCGACTTTGCACTGCTGGAGCAAATGGCCCACGCCGGTGGCGGACGCTACTACAATGCAAAGGTGCCCCGTGTGCTGCCTCGCATTTTTCAACAAGAAACACGACTTGTAACCCGGCCGCTGGTTTTCGAGCGCGAGTCGGGCTTGCAGCCGCAAATCAAATTTCCGCACGAAATTCTCAAAGGCATCGCGACGCCGCCACCGCCCATCACGGGTTTTGTATTGACCACGCGGAAAGAAAACCCGTTGGTCGAAGTGCCGCTGGTTTCGCCGCTGCCGGTCGAAGACGAAAACCGCAGCCTGTTGGCGACGTGGACGTACGGCCTGGGAAAAGTGGTGGCCTTCACCACCGATGCCGGGCACCGCTGGGCCAGTCGTTGGACCGATTGGTCCGATTACGACAAACTATTTAGCCAAATGGTCCGCTGGTCGTTGCGTCCGGCGGGTAATCAGGGACAGTATGTGATCGATTCGGAAGTCCGCGATGGCAAACTGCGGCTGACGATCAACGCCTTCGATCAGAACGACAATTATCTGAATTTTCTTACGCCTAGCGGCAGTGTCATCGGGCCCGACATGCGGTCGCACGCGGTGCAGCTTCGCCAGACTGCGCCGGGCCGCTACGTGGGCGAAGTGAATGTGCCCGACGCCGGCAGTTACTTTTTCACGCTCACGCCGTCGCCGGGGTCGGCGCCGATATTGAGCGGAGTCAACGTCCCCTACTCTTCCGAATTTCTCGACCGGCAATCGAACGACCATTTCCTGGCCGAACTGGCGGGCATCACGCCCGCCGGAGGCCGGCCGGGACGAGTGATCCAGGATGAAGACCACTACGGCCTTCCCGGTTTGCTCTCGGCCGACGTGTTTCGGCACGATTTGCGTCCGGCCGTCAGCAGCCAAGATGCGTGGCCGCAGTTGCTGTTATGGGCCAGTTACGTTTTCCTGTGCGACATTATTGTGCGGCGAGTCCGATTTAATTTCGGCTGGCTCGTGCGGCTTCCCCAGCGTATTCGCAACCGTTTTCTGCGGCGCCAGACGCCGGCGGTGATAGAAACGATTGCCCGGTTGCGCAGCCGCAAGGCGGCGGTTGTAGAATCAGTGGGATCGCAGAAATCGTCCTTGCGCTGGGAACCCGTGGCTGACGGTCATGAGTTTTCAAGAGGCTCGACTACCGCCCTGCTCGAGGCGACGACGATGAATGAAGACAAGGCACTGGAGAAACCACCCATGGCTGCCGCGGCCGGTGAGGAAGCTGCTTCGGAAGAGTACACCACGCGTTTGCTCAAAGCCAAACAGCAAATCAGCCGGCAACTTGACAGGCACTGAAAGCGCCGCGAACATAAGGGCCGGCTCCGTCGATGCGGTAATGCCAACGGCTGTGTCCTTGGGGGATGCCAATGCACCATCGCAAGCTCTGGTCGATTGCGCTCGCCCTTTATGCGCTCTACAGTTGCCGAAGTGCCATTGCGCAGACCAAATCGGATTTTCCCCACGCGCATTGGGCCGGAATCAACTTTCCAACCGGCTGGTCGCTGTTGAGAGAGGGGGAAGCCGCGGGAACTATCGAGCAAGATGCGAAGCATCCGCAGCGCACCAGCCCACATCTGTTGCACATCAGCGTTACCAAAACCGCGGACTCCGGCAAAGGCCGCGCCGGCGCGACCAACAGCACGCCCATCGACGTTTACGACGACCACTGGTACGACATCAGCTTTTCCGCCGTCACGGAGGGCGGCTCGATCGGCCTGGTTTTTTCGCTCGAAACAGCGGAGGGCAAAGTTCTGGCACGAACCACGCTGCCGGAAATTGGCCACAGCGAACGAGATAACCCCGACACACCGGCTGAGGCCGCGGCCAGCCCCTGGCGGAATTACACGGTTAGTCTTCATGCCCGCGGGACCGATTCCCACGCGCATTTGGTCATTACTCCCATCGAGCCGACTTCGATTTGGCTGGACGATTTAAAGCTGACACCGCGAACCGTAACACCGTCGTCTGCCAAATAATGGAGCGCGCATGAAATTCCGGTGGCAATTGTTTGCCGTGGGTGCGGTTGGATTTATGACGGCCTATGCCGCGGTGGTCATGTTTGCGCAAAATCCGTCGGATTCGAATCCATCGGCTTCGAAACCGGCAGTTTCGAATCCGGCGGCGCCTTCCACGGATGAACAGCAAGAAATGTTGCGGCGCGATGGGAACCGCGGCATTCGGGTTCATGATCCATCCACCATCGTCAAATGCAAAGATGAATTTTGGGTCTTTGCCACGGGAACCAACACGCCGTCGTTTCATTCCAAGGATTTAGAACATTGGATCCGTGGTCCGCGAGCCAACGCCAATCCTCCGGCTTGGGTCAAGCAAGCGATTCCGCGCAACCGCGGCAACGATTTTTGGGCGCCCGACATCATTCACGTGGGCGATAAGTACCTGCTGTTCTTTGCCGCGTCGAGTTTTGGAAAAAACACTTCGGCGATCGGCGTGGCCACGAATCCAACGCTTGATCCTTCGGATCCCGCTTACCATTGGACCGACGGTGGCATCGTCGTGCAATCGAAAGAAACCGACGATTTTAATGCCCTTGATCCGGCCGCCTTTTTGGATCAAGACGGGAAGCTGTGGCTGTCATTTGGTTCTTTTTGGAGCGGCATCAAGCTCATCGAGTTGGACCCCGCCACCGGCTTGCGCATTTCGCCCGACTCGCCGATGGTTTCGTTGGCGCACTGGGATTCCATCGAGGCGCCGTACATTTATTTTCACGACGGCCGCTATTACCTGTTTGTGAACCAGGGACTGTGTTGCCGCGGAGTCAACAGCACGTATCGCATTTGCATCGGCCGGGCCGATAAAGTTACCGGGCCGTACCTCGACAAAGACGGGAAAGACATGTTGCTTACCGGTGGCACGATTCTGCTCGATCGTGACGGACCGTTCATTGGTCCCGGTCACGCGGGAATCATCGAAGATCAGGGCAAATATTGGTTCAGTTGCCACTTTTACGACGGCACCGATCGCGGCGTCAGCAAGTTGAGCGTCCGCCCACTTACTTGGGGCGCCGACGGTTGGCCAGTGGTGGGCAAGCTGGACGAGGCACAGTAACGGCAAAGCAGTCGTGCGGCAGCGGGTGAAAAGGCAAAGAGAAACAGCGCGTTGAGCTTCCGCTATTTTTTCAAAATGGTAAATAAGTTGCTGAACTTGTCGGTGAACAGAGGCACATCGTAGTCGGGCTGGAGATATTCTGCCAACAGCACGGGCGGCACGGCCGCCAAGAAATTTTGGTTGCGGGTGAGCATCATAAAATCGGTGCGGTAGAGCAGCTTTTCCGGCTCGTAGTCGGTCATGACCCGCGTCACGCCCAGGCCGTATTTTTTGGCGACGGCGTTGATGACCGGCGCCAGGTTGATGTACCGATTGGTAATGTTTACGACAATCACGCCGTCGGGATTGAGGTGTTTCAGATAGATGGCGAAAGCCTCGTCGGTGAGCAAATGCACGGGAGGAGCATCGCCGGTGAAGGCGTCCAATGCCAACACGTCGAAATGTTGCGGCTGGCCGGCGGCCAGTTCACGCTCTAATGCCAAGCGGGCGTCCGATAACACCACGTCGTATGGACAGAGGCAATCGCTTAAAAACGTAAAATAATGGTGGGCGATGTCGTTCACTTGCTCGTTGATTTCGTAAAACCGAACGTACTGCCCCGGCTTGGCATACGTGGCCACCACGCCCACGCCCATGCCTACAACGCCGAAACGAGCGCCGGGCAGATTTTGAAAGTACTTCAGGGTTTGGCCGATGCCGGTATGCTCCGCGAAATAGGAAATTGGAATGCGCCGCTTGTCCGGCGCCATGAACTGTCGTCCGTGCCGAGTCGTGCCGCTAACAAACGTGCGATGGTGCATGTCGGGATTGTCACGGTCGCTTTCCAAGACCGAAACGGTGCCGTAGAAATTCCTGGCCCGGTAAATGGCCTCGGAGCTGCCGCTGGCAGTTTCGATTAACCAATGGACACTTCCGAGTGCCGCAATTCCGACGGCCGCAAATGCCAGCCACTTTCCGAGATTGCGCGGAGGCGCGTTGCCGGCCCAGCGAAGGATGCCCTCAATCAAAACCGCTGCGGCCACGATCAGGCTGGCCCCGAGGGCTAAGGTCCATTCGAAATGGGTGCGGAAAATATGCGGCGCAATCAGGGTTACAAACACGCCTCCCAGGGCACCGCCGGCCGAAATCAGCAAATAAAATTCTGTTAAAAAGCGGGGCGCCGGGCGCAATCGGACCAACTGACCGTGACACACCAGGCAGGCGAAAAACATGGTGCTGAAATAGAGCGCCAGCTCATGCACAAACGTCATCCGAATTTGGAATAGATCGAACAGATCGTCCGCCGCGCCGGCAGATAAAATCAGTAGCGCTAGTGCCGCCACGCCCATCAGCATGGGCCGATACCAGCGTGGATGATCGAAGCAAATGATGAACGTCAACAAATACAACGATAGCGGCACGACCCATAAAAACGGAATCACGGCCACGTCTTGGCACACGTAATTGGTGGTGGCCAACAACATCAGCGATGCGCAAGCAGGCAGCGCGATCCACAGCATGCGCCGACCGACGGTGGGCCGTTGTGCAACAAGCGTTAAGCGATGGACGTCGGTCAGAGTGTCATGGGTCGCAAGGGCTGCCGCGCCAGCCGCGCCCGGTTCGGTTTGCGGCAACCGTAAAATCCACACGGCGCATGCGCCGCACAACGCCGCAAACAATCCGAAAGCCGCGGTCCACATTCCCGCCTGCGTGTCGGAGGCGAAGGCCGGTTCGAACACGAACGGAAAAGTTACCAGCGCCGCCAACGAGCCGGCGTTGGACAGCGCGTACAGCCGGTAAGGCGAGCGCCCCGGCCATGCCCGCGCAAACCAGGCTTGCACCAAGGGGCCCGTGGTCGAAAGCAAGAAATAGGGCATGCCGACTGTGGCCGCCAGAAGCCATAAAATGCGACCTGTGGGATGGCTGGGATCGAGCGGTTTCCAACTCACCGACGGCGCGATCGTGGGCAGTGCCAGTGCCAGGGCCAGTGCAATGAGCGAGAGATGCACCACGCCCTGCTTGCGTGGGGAAAAAAATCGCGTCAGTATATGGGCGTATGCGTACCCGCCGAACAGCGTCAATTGAAAAAACAACATGCAAGTTGTCCAAACCGCGGGGCTGCCGCCGAACCAGGGCAAAATGAACTTACTAATCAGCGGCTGCACCTGAAACAACAAAAAGGCGCTAACCAGAATGGTCAGCGCAAACATCAAACCCAGCCATTGAGGTCCGCCGCCGGTGACCAGCGGTTTTGTCTGCTCGTGAAAGATGGTAGGCAACCGGCGAACGGGCCCTTCCACTGGCGACGACCTCGCAGCCGAAACTGCGGTGGCCTTTGCTTCGGGTGAAGTCAATTCGGCGACATGGATGTCACTCTTAGGAGTCGCAGGAAGCGCAGGCATCGAAGGCGATGCCGGAAGAGAATCGACACTCATTGAGGTTTTATGGCGGGATAAGATGGTGGGAGGGAGCGTGAGAAAATGGCGGGGAAAGATGAGCAAATTCGATGCCGACCCTAAAAAATGCTCTAGCGGCGCTCTTCCGCCGCCCTTGTAGGCGGTATGCCAATCATCTCGCGCAGAAAATCAGCACATCTATCCGTCTCGTTTTTTCCGCACCTTTTACGACTCTCGGCCGATCCCCGGATTCGTTCAGTGCCGGAATAGCGCCAATAGAATCTCCAGGGCAATCAGCAAAATTACGGTGATCTCCAGCAGCTCTACCCGGACCGTGGACGATTGATCGCTGACCACTTGGTATGCTCCCTCGACGACATCCAGCGAGGCGCGAATGCTTTGTTCCCATTCGTTCAAATGGAAGCGAGCGGCGATCATACGATAGACCCGAGCTAAATACTGGTCGCCCACCATTTTGAGCGCATTGGTGGTGCGTTCGAATAAGTTAATGGCGTCAATTCGCAGTTCTCCCAATTGACGCAGGGGGCGGCTGTGGCTGCGCCAAAATGGCAACACGCGTTGGACGGTGCGATGAATGGTTGTGTACGCCGCCGCGAGCCGCTCGTCCAGCAAGTTGTCGATGTAGCGGTACTCCAGCAATTGCAAATTGGCGAACTCGATGGCCTGCAGCGTTTCTTCACAGTCTCGGTCGATCAATACCGAAGCTGACCAGGCGGCCAACAGCACGTCGCCGGGGGTGTAACTGATGCGCGATTGCAGGGCCGCTTCGATCTCGCTGGAGCTCAGCGGTTCCGATTCCAAACGCACCAGCCCTGCCAGCCAGCCGGCATGATTTTCCAATAGCGCCTCTGGTGGCGGAACGGCATCGCACGGCGGAATTTGGAACACGAAA
>Ga0335083_10010424_pt1 | contig 11229 bp, 10 predicted proteins | sample Lox_Sample_42_FD_206716 | JGI IMG/M metagenome (GOLD analysis project Ga0335083, IMG submission 206716) | Soil microbial communities from Loxahatchee National Wildlife Refuge, Florida, United States - Lox_Sample_4.2 | ecosystem: Environmental > Terrestrial > Soil > Wetlands | place: USA... | reverse complement strand
GAGCGCCAATTCGGCGGCGAGCGGACTCACCTGCGCTGCGTACGCGGCAAGCTCGCTCGCAGCAATCGGCTGCGCGTTGGGCAGCGCGATCGTCAGCGGATCGCGCTGCACGTTGTCGACGCGGAACTCGTAGTGCAGATGCGGGCCGGTAGCCCACCCGGTCTGGCCGACGTAGCCGATCACCTCGCCCTGCCGCACCGTCGCGCCGACGCGCAATCCGGCCGCGAAACGCGACAGATGCGCATAGAGCGTCGAGTACGCTCCGTTATGCTTGACTGCCACGACGTTGCCGTAGCCGGTTTGTCGCGCGACGAGCGCGATCTTGCCGTCACCCGCTGCGCGCACCGGGGTGCCGGTCGGCGCGGCGAAGTCCACGCCCTTGTGCGCGCGCCAGGTCTGCAGGAATGGATGGAAACGCGCGAGCGAAAAGCCGGAGGTGATGCGCGTAAAGGCAAGCGGCGAGCGCAGGAATGCCTTCCTCAAGCTCTTGCCGTCCTCGGCGTAATAGCCTTCGCTACCGTCTGCCCCGCGCCAGAGGAACGCGCGGCGCGGCGTGCCCTTGCTGACGAACTCCGCGGCGACGATCTTGCCCGCGCCGATCGGCTCGCCGTCGACGTAGCGCACCTCGTAGACCACGGCGAAGCGGTCGCCGCGACGCAGATCGTGATGGAAGTCGATGTCGCCGGAGAACACGTCGGCGAGCTGCATGGTCACGGCATCCGGCACGCCGACCGCATCGGCGGCGGCGAAGAGCGAGGAGTTGATTTCGCTCGACCGGATCGCGAGGCGCACGTCGCTCTGCGGCGCGATGGTACGCGCATTAAAGTCGTTCCCATTGCGGTCGATCGTGAGCTGTTCGCCGCCGGGCAACAGGTAGCGCAGCGCGAGGATGCGCCCATCTTCGTCGGTCGCGAGTCGAAGCGCCTTGCCCGGACGCAATTGATACAGGGCCCGCGCGGTTGCGCTGGTGTGCAGGAAATTCCATGCGTCGGGATCGTCCGCGCCGAGCCGCGCGAGCATCTGGCCCAGCGTGTCGCCGCGGCGCACGCGCTCCTCGCGCCAGAATCGGTCTTGGGCCGCGGGCAACGCGATCAACGGCAGCGGCAGCTCCCGCACGATGCGCTCGGTGGGCACGGAGTCGAGGGTGGTTCCCGGGGCGAGCCCGAAGGCGGCGACGATGCCGCCGCAGGCCAACGCGGCAATGACGGCGATGAGACCGAAGCGGACGCGGCCGGCGTTCATCGCGATCCTTTGCGGTAACATGGCGCGTTTGCGAAAAACTCTTCCATCAATCGACGCTCTCCGGCGCTGCTCCGTCCTTTAAGGTCGGCGGATTGTAGCAGAAGCGCGAAACGACCCATGACCCCCGACATCGAGCACCAGCTCGCCGTCTTCAAGCGCGGCGCCGACGAGCTGATCGTTGAGGCGGAGCTCGCTGCCAAGCTCAGACGGGGCAAGCCGCTGCGCATCAAGGAAGGATTCGACCCGACCCGGCCTGACTTGCACCTCGGCCACACGGTGCAGTTCAACAAGCTCAGGCAGCTCCAGGATCTCGGCCACCACATCATCTTCCTCGTCGGCGACTTCACCGGGATGATCGGCGACCCGACGGGCCGCAACATCACCCGCCCGCCGTTGAGCCGCGAAGAGCTCGAAGCCAACGCCAAGACCTACACCGACCAGGTCTTTCTCATCCTCGACCGCGACAAGACCGAGGTCGCGTACAACTCCAAGTGGCTGCAGGCGCTTGGCGCCGACGGAATGATCCGGCTCGCGGCAAAGTACACAGTGGCGCGCATGCTCGAGCGCGACGATTTCGCAACGCGCTATCGCGAGGGCCAGCCGATCGCCGTGCACGAGTTCCTCTACCCGCTGGCGCAGGGTTACGACTCCGTCGCGCTGAAAGCAGACGTCGAGCTGGGCGGCACCGACCAGAAGTTCAATCTGCTCGTCGGGCGCGAGCTGCAGCGCCATTACGGACAGGAGCCGCAGGTGATCCTCACGCTGCCGCTCCTCGAAGGGCTCGACGGCGTCAACAAGATGTCGAAGTCGCTCGATAACTACGTCGGCATCACCGAGCCGCCGGAGGAAATGTTCGGCAAGCTCATGTCGATTTCCGACGAGCTGATGTGGCGCTACTACGAGCTGCTGTCGTTCCGCCCGCTCGACGAGATCGCCAAGCTCAAGCGCGAGTGCGCCGAGGGGCGCAACCCGCGCGACGCGAAGGTCATCCTCGCGCAGGAGATCGTGGCGCGCTTCCACTCTAAGCGTGCGGCGGAGGATGCGCTGTCAGCATTCGAGGCGCGCTTCCGCGACGGCGCGCTGCCGGAGAATATGCCGGAGGTGGTGCTGAACACCAACGGCGCGGGACTGCCGATCGCTCAGCTCGCGAAGAAGGCGGGGCTGGTCGAGTCGACCTCGGAGGCGCTGCGGCTGATCGCCCAACGCGGGCTCAAGCTCGACGGCGAGGTCGTGCCGGACAAGAGTCTCATCGTCGCGTCGGGCGCGACGGTGGTGGTGCAGGCAGGCAAGAGGAAGTTCGCGAGGGTGAAGGTCGTCTAGACCGGCGCGATGCCCGGATTTTTCTCGACGCCAATCAGCCTCGGGACGTTGAGCGCACGCGCCTTGATCGTCTTCTCTCCGCGCAGATGGCGCGCCACGACATCCCAAATGGGTTCGCCGCCCGCGGCCCTCGCCTCTTCCGACACAGGCGCCCAGCCGACGACCTTGTATTTCTTGTCGGCTTCGAGCGGCTTGCCGTTCAAAGAAAACTCGCTGATGCGCGAGCCCATCCGCGCGTTCGGCTCGCACGTGTAGCGCAGACCGCCGACGCGAACCATGTCGCCGCCCTGCTGATAATAGGGATCCGGATTGAACAGATTGTCGGCGACGTCTTCGAGGATCGTCTTGATCGTTTCGCCCGTGAGTTCGTTCACAGTCACGTAAGGATAGGTGATCGCGCACTGATTCATGAGCTGCTCCATCGTCATCGGCTCGCCGGCGAGCAGCGTCGTGCCGAAGCGAAACCCGGGCGAGAACGCGATTTCGGCGTTCTTCTCCGCCATCAGCGCGTCGAGGATCAACTGATCGAAGCTGCCGTTGAAATTGCCGCGACGATAAAGCAAGTCTTGCGTCACCGCCAAGCGCTCGTCGAGCTTTTCGCGATAAGGCGCGCGTAATCTCGTCACCAGCGCCGCCATGTCGTGATCCTCGGGTAGCAGATCGGAGAACACGGGCAGGAGCTTGTAGCGGAAGCCGGTCACGACCCGACCCTTCACTTCGAAGTCGAGCACGGCGAGAAACTTACCGTTACAGCCGGCGTTAGTGACGAGCGTCTTGCCGCCGCGGTTGGCGACGAGCGACGGTCGCGGCACGCCGTCATGCGTGTGGCCGCCGAGGATGGCGTCGATGCCGGACACGCGCGACGCGAGCTTGAGATCGACGTCCATTCCGTTGTGCGAGAGGAGCACGACCACGCGCACGCCTTTTCCGCGCACTTCGTCGACGAGCTTCTGCAGATCCTCCTCGCGGATGCCGAAGGTCCAGTCCGGCACGAAGTAGCGCGGATGCGCGATCGGCGTGTACGGAAACGCCTGTCCGATCACGGCGATCGGCACGCCGTTCTGCTCTCGCAGTGCATAGGGCGCGAACACCGGGTCGCCGAAATCCGCGGTCCTGACGTTCTGCGCGAGGAACTCGATGCTGCCTTTGAGCGATCCGACCAGCTCCTGCACGCGCTCCTCGCCGTAAGTGAACTCCCAGTGCGCGGTCGTCATGTTCACGCCGAGCGCACGCGTCGCGTCGATCATGTCCTGCCCGCGAGTCCACAGCGCGGTGGCCGACCCATGCCAGGTGTCGCCGCCGTCGAGCAGCAGGGCGCCGGGACGGCTGGCCTTGAGGCGCTTCACCAGCGTAGCGAGCTGCGCGAACCCGCCCACCTTGCCGTAGGTGCGAGCCGCGTGCGTGAAATCGAGCGACGTGAACGCGTACGCCTCTCGTGTGCCGGCGCTCAGCGCGAATTCCCTGAGCAAAGCCTCGCCGACAAGATGGGGCGGCTTGCCTGACGCTTCGCCCACGCCGATGTTCACGCTCGGCTCGCGGTAATAAGACGGAAGAAGCTGCGCGTGGCAATCGGTGAAGTGCAGGAAATGCACGTTGCCGAACTTCGGCACGTCGTAGAACGCTTGTGCGCTTCGCTGCGCTTGCGCAGCTTCCGCCCCCAGCGGCAACCCGGCCGCGGATGCGGCGGCGAGAACGCGAAGGAAGTCGCGCCGGTTCATGCCACGGTGGTCGTTCCCGCGAACGCGGGAACCCAGGGTCGTACGTCGTACGACACTAGATCCCCGCTTGCGCGGGGATGACGCGGCTGTTTCCGATCGCCGCGACGCTACGCGTCTCGCTCTCGGACATCCGCGTCACTGATTGACCGGCGAAGCCGGGTCGAGCAGCAGCGCCGTCACGTCCTTGATCTGCTGCTCGGTCAAAATGCCCTTGTAGCCGAAGCGCGGCATGTTGCTGCACGCGATGAAGGCCTCGGAGTTGAATATCTTGCCGTAGGTGTAGCGCTGCACTTCGACGCTGTTGCCGTGCGACTTGCCGTACTGATAAAGGCTCGGCCCGATCGTGCCGAAGGAAAGCTCGGACTTCGAGAGCTGATGGCAGGCGTAGCAGTTGGCGCCGACGGGGCCTTTGGGATCGTCGGAGAACTGCTTGCCGCGCCCTTCCTGCGCAATCTTCTCGCCGTTCTTCCAGTCGCCGAGGAGCTTGCCGTCGGCGGGATAGCGGATCGTCGCCAGGTTGGCCGCTTCGATCTTGGCAGCGATCTCCCTTGGCGGCGTCTTGCCGGAGAGCGCGCTGCACGCGTGCTGCGTCTCGTCCTGATCGAGCCGGTCGAGCCCGGCCTGGCCGGCCGGCTTGAACGACCCCTTGAGCATGGCGGCCGCCTTGCCGGAGATCTCCTCGTCGCTCGGCGCAGTCGCGCACGCCGCTGCGAGCAGCGCCGCAAGCGCGAACATGGCCGAGCGCGATTTCATCTCAACGCTTGATTGCCGGCCCATCGTATACGCCGCCGTTGGCGTTGTGCGCCAGGAACGTGGTTAGCGCGATCGCCGCATCGGAATCGTAGACGAGCTCGGGAAAACGCTGCTGGCGGAAGCAGTCGTAGAGCCGCCATTCGAACGTGCGCAATTCTCCCTGCGACACGCGATACGCGGGCCAGGTCGTATACGCCTTCTGCGCGCCTTCCGTTTTCATCAGGTTGGGCAGGTCCTGCAGCCGGATGCGCCTGTCATCCTCGCCGTGGCAGGTCGCGCAGGCGAAGTCGTGCGTCCCGCCGCGATAGTAGAAGAGCTTCTCGCCGATGCGATAGGCTTCGACTTCCTTCGGATGTGCGAGCGCGACGTTCATCTTCACGCCGCGCGATTCGGAGGTGACGTACGCGGTCAGCGCTTCGAGGTCGGAGCGCTTTCCGGCGCCGTTGCCGAAGGGATTCTTCTTCGCGTCGGCATCGCTGTACCCCTGTAACTTGACCATGCACCACACGAGTCGCGTCTCGAGGTCCATCACGCGATCGGCATCGGCGAAGTAGCGCGGCAGCTCGGCGTACGCGCCTTTCACTATGCCCGGCCCCTTGCCCAGATCGCAAGCTTCGAGCGAAACCTGCTTCGGGCCGCGTTTCGCCTTCCAAAGCGCCTCGCCGCGGGCCTCCCACAGCTCCGCGGGATTGCCGTCCTGCAGCGCGGCGCGGTACTTCGCGATCTCGTCGGTGGTCGAGGATTGCGCCGGAGCGAGCGACGCGAACGCCAGCGCGGCAATTGTCATTCCGAGCGAAGCGAGGAAGCTGCCGTTACGTCGGATCATGGGCTTGCAAGAACAGCAGGTTCCTCGTCGCCCCGCTCCTCGGAATGACAGTCAGGCGATGACCGCTTCGTCGGTCCGCTGGTCGCCACGGCTGTCCACCCAGCGGATGACGATCCTGTCGCCCTTCGCGCCGCCCTTGAACTTGAACGAGAGGAAGGGATTCTTCGCGATCGCGGTTCCCCACTGCGCCGAGAGCACGGTCTTGCCGTTCCAGGTTGCCAACACGCTCTGGATGAACCAGGCCGGAATGGTCTGGCCTTGCGCGTCCTTGCGCTGCCCGGTCTCCATCTCGTGGTTCATCAGCACCTTGACCTCGGTCTGATCGCCCGCGAGGGCGGCGCGGATCTTCATCGGCTCGCCAATCGCCATCACTAGCCTCCGCACCCGCCGAGCGTCACCTTGATCTCCTTCGTGGCGACGTAGTAGCGCCCGTCGGCCTTCACCAGCGCGTAGACGTTCGACGTCTGCGCCATCTTCACCCGCGTCGAGAGCGTGGGCTCGGTGCCGGGCGGGATGTCGAACACGGCGGCAAGCATGTTCGGATTCTTCTCGATCAGGATCGCGATCGATTCGGTCTTCGGAATCCGGCTCGTCACGCCGACCGGAACGACCGCGCCGTTCTCGGCGATCTCCGGCGTCTGGAAGAATTCGATGTCCTTGCTCTGCACAGGGTCGCTGCCGCCCAGCGCCTTCACGCTCTCACCGAGGCTGTGCGCCTCGAAGGCCGCCTTGTTCCAGCCTTCAGCTTGCGCGCGCCCGGGCTGAGGCCAGCCGGCCGCGGCGAGCAAGGTAGCGAGCGTCAGCCCGCCACCTGACTTCAATGCCTTTCTGCGTCCCCGATCCATGCGCACGCCCTCGACAGACGTCTGCATTCTAGCAGGACCAATGCGAACCGGCGCGAGCAACCGCTGCGCTCGCGCAAACTCGGTTCCAGGGGAAACGCGATCAGTGAACCGTCGCGTGCGAGAGGAAACGCAAAACAGCGCCCGACTTCAGCCGGAAATGGCCGTCGCCGACGTACTCGGCATCGTCGAGCTCGTCACGCGTGAACTCGACTTCCGTGTTGCCGAGCTTGAGCTCCATGACCACGTCTTCGGCCACGGTGGACTCGTCGGGAACGCGCAGATATTCGGTCTCGAAAACGATCCCGTTGATCTGTACGTAATCCGCGTCGCGCATCGCTTCCGCGAGTGGTAGAGAGCCAGCGTTCATCTATCCTGTCCAACGCGCCCTCGAAGGTGGGCGCCATACAGCTTAGATGCGGACGTGCGGCCCGAGGTTCAAGAGCCGCATCGGACATGCGCCGGCAGGCGCTTAGGACGATCGCCTACGTCGCGGCGACGAGTTCGCGCACGAAATTGGGCAGCGCAAACGATGCGCGATGCGTCTCGCCGTTGTAGTACTGAAGATTGGCGATGCGTCGCATTGCAATGCGCCGATCGACTTCGAGCGGCGTGACATATGCAGGACTCAACGTGGCCGATGCGCAAGCCATCATCCACAGTCCGCCATAGAGCGGGATCGACACGAGGTACGGCGTGACCACGGCAAACGCGGCGCGCAGATTCGCCACGCCGGCGCGGATGCGGTCGGGATGCGCAACCGGCGAGGCGATATGCAGCGTCATCGCGCCGTTCGGATTCAGTCGTGCCGCGCAGGCGCGATAGAAGTCCGCCGTGTACAGCGGCTCCGAAGGGCCGCCCGGATCGGTGAGATCGAGCACGACGAGATCGTAGGTCTCGCTTGCGCTGCGCACGAAGGCGAGCCCGTCCTCGACCTTGATGGTGAGCCGCGCATCGGAAAGCGCGCCGCGATGCACGGCCGCCAGGTACTTGCGCGATACGTCGATGACGGCGAGGTCGATCTCGACCATCGTCACCGACTTCATCGTCGGATATTTGAGCAGCTCCTCGGCGGAACCGCCGTCGCCACCGCCGACGATGAGTGCGGTCTCCGGCTTCGGGTGCGCCATCGCCGCGGTGTGGACGAGATTCTCGTGATAGAAGAATTCGTCCTTCTCGGAGGTCATGAAGTGACCGTCGAGCCGGAAGAGCTTCCCGTACGGTGCCGTGTCGTGGACTTCGACTGCCTGGAACGGCGACTGGAAGTGCTCGAACTCGCGCGCCGAGCGCACGAAGAAGCCGGTGTCGTCGGTCAGGTACTCGGTAAGCAGGCCAGGCTGGAGGTCTCCATTTCCCTTGCCCTCAGGCATCACGTCCCCCGCGATGGATCGCCTGGTATTTCGTGCGCTGCGGACGCAGGGCGTCTTGAATGGTGCGGAACAGACGCTCAGCCTTGCCAGTGTTATCGGTGGTGTAGTTGCAGACGTACACGTCGATGGTCACGAAGCCGTGCTCGGGCCAGGTGTGGATCGCGAGGTGGGATTCGGCGAGAAGTACCGTACCGGTAACGCCCTGCGGCTCGAACTGGAAAAAACGCTCACCGACGATCGTCATTCCCGATGCCGCCGCCAGCCTCAGGCACAAGGTGCGCAGGGCTTCCGAGCGGATCATCTCCGGCGCATCGGCCGGGCAGCCATACCATTCTCCGAGCAGATGAATGCCGTCCACTTTTCTTCTCCCCCAGAGCCACGGCAAATATCAAGGCCGGTTAAATCAAATATTATTGCCCAAAATCGATGCCTGGGCGATAATTTTAGCGCTTTATAGCAGCGTTGCGCACACCAGTGTCAGAGGCAGCCGAGTGAGCGCTGCTCCGCGCCTTCCATCCCGCCGCTCCCGAAGACGATGACTGCTCCGTTGACTGCGCCGAATCGCGCTTCCGCGCCGCCGTCGGGCGCGAGCGCGGTGGACACCGTCCTGCTCGCCAACTCGATCCGGGCGCTCGCCATGGACGCGGTGCAGGCGGCGAACTCGGGGCATCCGGGAATGCCGATGGGGATGGCGGAGATCGCCGTGGCGCTGTGGCACCGGCATCTGCGCCACAACCCCGGCAATCCGCACTGGCCCGATCGCGACCGCTTCGTGCTCTCGAACGGGCACGGCTCGATGCTGCAGTACGCACTGCTCCATCTCACCGGTTACGCATTGCCGCTCGACGAGCTGAAGCGCTTCCGGCAACTGCATTCGATGACGCCGGGCCATCCGGAAGTCGGCGTCACGCCCGGCGTCGAGACCACCACCGGGCCACTCGGTCAGGGACTGGCGAACGCAGTCGGCATGGCGCTCGCCGAGCGGCTGCTCGCCAGCGAGTTCAACCGCCCCGGGCATGCGATCGTCGATCACCGCACGTACTGCTTCGCCGGCGACGGCTGCCTGATGGAAGGCATTTCGCACGAAGCCTGCTCGCTCGCCGGCACCCTGGCTTTGGGCAAGCTCATCGTCTTCTACGACGACAACGGGATCTCCATCGACGGGAAGACCAAGGGATGGTTCACCGACGACACGCCCATGCGCTTCGCCGCCTACGGCTGGAACGTCGTGCCCAATGTCGACGGTCACGACGTCGAAGCGCTCGACGCCGCGATCCGCGCCGCATACGGGGTGACCGACAGGCCGACGCTCATCGACTGCAAGACGGTCATCGGCAAGGGCTCCCCGAACAAAGCCGGGACCAAACAGGCCCACGGCGAAGCGCTCGGCAAGGACGAGGTCGCGCTGACGCGCCGGGCGCTCGGCTGGCCTTATCCACCGTTCGAGATCCCGCAGGAAATCTACGACGCCTGGGATGCGCGCGAGCGCGGCGCCGCGTTCGAAGGCGACTGGCAGCGCCGCTTCGCCTCGTACAAGGCTGCCTGTCCCGAGCTGGCCGCGGAGTTCGAGCGGCGCATGAGCGGCAAGCTGCCGGTCGACTTCGGCGCGCGTGCTGCCGCGCTCGTGCAGCAGCAGCTCGCGAAGGCGGAGTCGGTCGCCACGCGCAAGGCCTCCCAGCAGGCACTCGAAGCGTTCGCGCCGGCGTTGCCTGAGCTGATCGGCGGCGCTGCGGATCTGACCGGCTCGGTGCTGACGAACTGGTCGGGCAGCAAGACGGTCACCGCCAAAGAGGCCGGCAATTACATCTACTTTGGCGTGCGCGAGTTCGGCATGAACGCGATCGCCAACGGGCTCACGCTGCACGGCGGATTCATTCCCTACGTGGGCACTTTTCTCACCTTCTCCGACTACGGACGCAATGCGGTGCGGCTCGCCGCGCTGATGAAGATTCGCGTGATCTTCGTCTACACCCACGACTCGATCGGGCTGGGCGAAGACGGACCGACGCACCAGCCGATCGAGCACGCGGCGGCGCTGCGGCTCATCCCGAAGATGGAGCTGTGGCGCCCCTGCGACACGGTCGAGTCCGCCGTGGCCTGGGCGCGCGCGATCGAGCGCGCCGACGGCCCGACCTGCCTTCTCTTCACTCGGCAGAACGTGCCCTTCCAGAAGCGCGACGAGGCGCAGGTCGCGGCGATCCGCCGCGGCGGCTACATTCTCGGCGATTGGAACGAGGGCGCCGCGCGGCGCGCCGTGATCATCGCCACGGGCTCGGAGGTCGGCCTTGCGATGGGCGCGCGCGAGGCGCTCGCCGGAGAGGGCGTCGGCGTGCGCGTGGTTTCGATGCCGTGCACGAGCGTCTTCGATCATCAGGACGAGGCCTATCGCCGCTCCGTGCTGCCGGAGGGCGTACCGCGCGTGGCCGTCGAGGCGGGCGTCACCGACTACTGGCGCAAGTACGTCGGGCTCGACGGCGCGGTGATAGGCATCGATCGCTTCGGCGAGTCGGCGCCGGCCGCTACGGTGTTCAAGTTTTTCGGCTTCACTGTCGAGCATGTGGTCGCCGCGGTGAAGAGTTGTCTGTAGGACCGGGATTTCATCGGTCAACCGTCGCCAAGGAGAGAAGCGCATGACCCTCAAAGTCGCGATCAACGGCTACGGCCGCATCGGCCGCAACGTTCTGCGCGCGCATTACGAAGGCGGGAAGAAGCACAATCTCGCCATCGTCGCGATCAACGATCTCGGCAGCCCCGAGACTAACGCGCACCTCACCCGCTACGACACGGTGCACGGGAAATTCCCGGGGAAGATCGAGGTCGACGGCGACGCGATGGTCGTCAACGGGGATCGGATCAAGGTGCTCGCGGTGCGCAATCCCGCCGAGCTGCCATGGGCGGCGCTCGGCGTCGACGCTGTGCTCGAATGCACCGGTCTTTTCACCACGAAGGAGAAAGCCTCGGCGCACCTCAAGGGCGGGGCGAAGAAGGTGATCATTTCCGCGCCCGGCGGGAAGGACGTCGACGCAACGGTCGTGTACGGCGTCAATCACTCGACGCTCAAGGCCTCGCACACGGTGATCTCGTGTGCCTCGTGCACCACCAACTGCCTCGCGCCGCTCGTGAAGCCCCTGCACGAGAAGATCGGCGTGGGCAACGGT
>Ga0335083_10010423_pt1 | contig 11230 bp, 9 predicted proteins | sample Lox_Sample_42_FD_206716 | JGI IMG/M metagenome (GOLD analysis project Ga0335083, IMG submission 206716) | Soil microbial communities from Loxahatchee National Wildlife Refuge, Florida, United States - Lox_Sample_4.2 | ecosystem: Environmental > Terrestrial > Soil > Wetlands | place: USA: Florida... | reverse complement strand
CGTTTCACTCCCCGAACCTGGGACTGGTCGCTCTACAGGTTCGACCAGACCTTCGGCGTCCAGCCCAGCTTCGCGCTGGCGAAAATCTATTGGCCGAACCCTCCCCTCCGCTTCATCGCCGGTCTCGTCTACAGCAGCCTTCCCGTCAATATGTGCCTGATGTGCGCTGTCTGGATCCGGCGTAAGCCCCGGACCGTTCCCGACGTCCGCCTGGCATTCGTTCTCATGGGGGTCGGCGGATTTCTGCTCTATCAGTTGTGTCCCGCCGCCGGCCCGCTCTACCTTGCCGGCCGCGCCTTTCCCTACCACCCGCCGGCCATCTCCGATGCCCTTAAAGCCATCCACATAAACGGCGTCCCCCGCAATGCCATGCCATCCCTGCACGTCGCTTCCTGTCTCCTGATCGTCTTCAACAGTTGGCGCTGTTCCCGGCCACTGCGAATCTACGCGCTTCTCTGCCTGATCCTCACCGCCTTCGCCACCCTCGCCACCGGCGAGCACTACCTCATCGACCTCATCGTCGCCGTCCCGCTCGGCCTTGCCGTGCAGTTGGCCGCATCCAAAAAGCTTCGCCCCGCCATCGTCCTTCTCGCGATCGTCATCTCCTGGCTCATTGCCCTGCGTACCGGCCTGTTCACCAGCCTCCCGCAGCCGTTCTTCTCCTGGCTCGCCGTCGCCGCCACTCTGTCAATATCGGCCATCGTAGGGCGTCGGCTGTCCGCGTCACAGCGAAATCGTGGGGCGGACCTTCGGATGGCAGCCGATTTTTGATCGGCCCTCGGCGCCAAACATAAGATTTCCCATTTTCAAACCATCACGCATGTGCTATAGTCCCCCTAACTTGAGGTTGCCCAGCCTTCTCTGCGCCAACCTCGACAATTCCCGGGAGGCTGATATGTCCCGAGTCCGAGACATCGTGCACAGCCGCGAGCTCTTCCGCGTAACGGAACACGAGACGGTCGCGGATGTAGTCCGGCAAATGGCCGAGTACCAGGTCGGAGCCATCCTGGTCCTCGATGGAGAAGCACTCAGAGGCGTGTTCAGTGAACGCGACCTCATGAAACGGGTAGTTCTGGCGCGCCTCGATCCCGAGCGCGCCATCGTTCGCGACGTCATGAGCACCGCGTTGGCGACCATCGACGAATTGGCTACCCTGGAAGAAGCCATGGAGGCGATGCAGTCCAACAACTGCCGGCACCTGCCCGTAATGCGGGCAAACCATGTGGTCGGATTTCTTTCCATGCGCGACCTGATGAATTACGAGCTGGCGCGCAAAACCGAGGAACTCCACCACATGCGGGCCTACGTCGCCGGCAGCGCGTAAAAGGTGACCACCGGGATCATCGTGTTCGCGCACGGCTCGCGCGTCGAATCGGCCAACCAGGCTGTGCGCTCGGTGGCTGCCGAACTCGCGCGCGCCGGCGCCTATACCCTCGTCGAAGCGGCCTTCCTCGAGCTCGGCCAACCTGATTTGGTCGCCGCCGCCGCCGGTTTACTCCACCGCGGCGCCGATCGCCTCATTGTCCTGCCGTACTTCCTGACTCCCGGCCTCCATATGGAGCGCGACCTGGCGCCGCTCATCGCCAGAATCTCCGCCGCGCATCCCGGTATCGAAGTCACCGCCGCTCCCTCGCTCGACGGCCACCCCGGCCTGGTTCAAGCCCTCCTCGATCGCGCCCGCGCCCTGGACCAGTCAACCTAGGGCATTCCGTTACCCGGTGGCAGTTACTGGATGACACTCAAACGGTAACTTCCTGTTGTCTGATTCCGCCCCGAGACGTTCACGTAATACACCTGCCCCTCCGCCGCCTCGATCGTCCGTGTCAGCTTCATCGCCGAATCGCCGGCATCCGCCGAGACCTCCATCGGCTGCCGGTTCGGTCCGAACAGCGCCACCCCCGGCCGCAGGTTCGCCGAAGCCGCCTCCACCCTCACCGACACCCTGCCGTTCCTCTCCGCCACGAACGAATAATAATCGTTGTCGTCGCTCCACATGATATTCGCTTCCAGATCCTTGCCGGTCGGGATCCTGTGCGCCGCGCCGATTTCGTCATTCGGCTCGAAGCTGTCGTAGCTCCTGGTGGGCGTGATCTTCAACGCATACGCGCCTTTGCTCTGGTGATTCCCGGAAACTTCCACAAACAGGGTCGTATTCGAACGCGGCGCGATCAGCAGTTCCAGCGGCGCGCCCGCGTCGGGGCTCTCCGCCTGTTCCCCCGTGGGCTGCGACTCCGCATTGTAGATGGTGATGCGCGGCGCCAGCGACGTCGACTGGCTCTTGATCTGGATCCGCAGCACGTCTCGCGGCGAGCGCGGCGCGCTGAACCGGAAGCAATCCGTATCGCTCTCGCTCGAAATCTCTCCCACCACGTCCACGCCCAGCGAAATCAGGTTGGCCTGAATGCAGGTGTCGTTAGGCTCCGCCTCGCTAGCGATCGGATCGGCGGCGCGTCGATCGTACCCGCGCAGAGTAGCCAGGCTCGTGCGCACGGATTCATAGAACGGGTCGCGCGCCAGGGTCTCGCGAAATGCGGCCACGGTCTTGTCGTGGTCGTTCATCTGCGCGTACACCAGGCCCAGGTCGTAAAACACCACCGGCACGGCGCACTTCCTGGCGACGCTCTCCAATAGCGCCGCCGCGCCTTGATAGTCGCCCTTCCCCGCCAGGTCGTTGGCATTTTGAAACTGCCGCAGCAGCGGTGAATTCGTAAGCGGTTTGCCCTCGAATTCCAGATACTCCTCCTGCAGCGTTTCCGCGTTGCCGACGTACCCGGCCACCGGCGCCGGCGGCATCAGGTGCGAAATGTACCGCACCGCCAGAATCGCCAGCAGCATCACGGCGATCGCCGCCGGAATCCATACGTCGCGCAGCCGCCGCGACCTGCCGTGCCGCCGCCTCTTCTTTCGAACCCGGACGATGTGGCGGCCTGCCGCCGGGTCCGGCGACGCTGGAGCGTCAGGTGTCATCGGGCCTCTCTGTTACAATCCATATTCTATGCGCTCGGGGCGCGGCAGGCGGGGTTCGCGAATGATGCTCGGCGCAGCGTTATCCGCCGTCGCGATGCTCGCCGTCGGGATCGCCCGCTCCGCTCCGCCCCAGAAAAAAAAGAAAGACGACGACACGCAGGTTCTGCAACTCCCCAAGGAGTTGCCGGGCGCGGTGACCGGAGACACGCGCCGCCTCACCTTCTATTCGTCGCCGCTCTCCGGCAAGGGACTTCTCTCGCAGCAGATTCACGACGCCGTCAAAGCCCTCGAGCGCCGCGCCTCCGGCGACACCATTTTGAAAATTCGTGCTTTCGTAGCCGGCCCCGGCGACGTGCGCCGCGTCCGTGACCTGGTGAGCCAGCTTTTCACCGACCGGAAAGCGCCCCTGCCCGCCCTGAGCCTCATCCGCTGCGGCGGGCTGCCGCTCGAAGGATCGCAGGTCGTGTTCGAAGCCATCGCCGAAACCCGCAAAACCGCCAATCCCCACGGCCTCGCGTTTTTCTCCGGTCTGGCCGCGACTTCCGATAACCCCTTGGACCCCGTGGAGCCGCTTATGCAGAAATCGGCTGCGGCCCTTCGCAAAGCCGTGGAGAAATCCGGCGCGATATCCAGCGACGTCGTGCGCGTCACTTGTTTCTTGAGTTCTCTCGACAATCTGGCGGCCTCCCGCCCCATCATCGAAGGCGAATATCCGCATGCCGCCGTCACGTACTTGCAGACCCAGCGCGCGCCCGATCACGGCCTCGCCGAATGCGAAGCGGTGGCGCGGATCCCCGCCGATCCTCAGCCGCCCGTCCGCATGATCTCCGTCGTGGGCACCCCCGGTGAGGCCGGCCAGTCGCAAATCGCCCTCGTCGATACACCGCAGGCGGTCCTCACCGGAACCCAGATGTCCTTCGGCTTCGAAGTCAAGGATGCGCACCTGGCCTTCGAGCGGCTGCAAAAGGAACTGGAGCAGGCCGGCACTTCTACCCGCAATGTCGTGTTCGCTCATTTCTATCCCCTGGCGAAGCCCATCGCGGCCCAGATCCGCGATCTGCGAAAGGAGTTCTTCGATCCCGCCCGCCCGCCCGCCGGCTCCATCCTCCTCTTCGAAGGACTGCCTTCGCTCGATTCCGGCTTTGCGGTGGACGTCGTGGCTGTGAAATAACGGCACATTCAGCGCCGTCTTGCGCGGGGTAAAATAAGAGCGAACGCAGGCACTGTCATGTTTCTTTCTCCTCCGCGACTTCTTCCGCTCGCCTTATTGGGAGGCGTTTTGCTCTGCCTGATGGCGATGGCGCAGCAGAAGCCCGCCGAATCGGCGAAGACCGATCCTGGTACGCAGCCGCCGGCGAAGAAGACCGATCCTGCCGCTAAACAGGACGACAACCTGCTGTTCACCTCCAAAGTCCAGGAAGTAGTCCTGCCCGTAACCGTCCGCGATCCCAAGACCGGCAAATTCGTTTCCAATCTCACAGCCGCTGATTTTCGCGTGCTTGATGAAGGCAAGGCGCAGCGCATCAGCGTCTTCAACCACGCCGAAAAACAGCCGATCGTGGTCGGTTTTCTCGTGGACCAGTCCAGCGACGTCCGCATTCACTGGGATAAGTTTCGAGAGGCCGTCAAAGAACTGATCTGGACGCTCTTGCCGGGCGACCCGCGGTACAGCGGATACCTGATTCAGTACAACACCAAGGCGGAACTGCTGGTGAACACCACCACCGACAGCGACAAGCTCTCCAGCGTGGTGGACAAGATGAAGCCAAGCGTGGGAGCGGCGCTCTTCGACGCGATCTACCGTGCTTGCACCGACCGGGCGCTGGTCAAAGGCGAGCCGTACGAGCCCCGCCGCATCATCATCATCATCGGCGATGGACGCGACAACGCCAGTCAGAAAACCCTCGGTGAGGTCCTCGAATTGGCCAAGCGCAACCAGGTGACCATCTACGCCATGAGCACCCAGAATTTCGGCTTCGACAACCCGGATGACGATGCCCTGCAGGCGCTGGCGAACCAGACCGGCGGCCACGTCGAATACCCCTTGAACAAGCTGTACGCCGATGTCTCGGGCTACCTGTCGCAACCCTCCGACGACGGCAACTACGCGCTCACCGTGGGCACTGGCGGATATGCTTCGGAAATCTCCTCCGGCATCGTGAAAGCCGTAGCTGGCCTCGCCGGCGAAATCACCACGCAGTACGTGATCCGGTATACACCGGATATCGACCCGAAAACCGCCGGTAAGGACTTCCGGAAAATTAAGGTGGACATCCCTTCAATCCCCTTCCTCCGGCCGATTACACGTGACGGATACTACCCCGACCCGATCCGCAAGCCAACCGTTCAGTAACCTCTCCGTGGCGCACGCACTCTTGCGTGCAGCGCCGGCACTCATGCCGGCGTGGTCGCTGACGGCCCGGCACCGACCCTTTGCGCTGGCTCAGCGAAGCTGGCGAGCGGAGCTCAGCTAACTCGCCTCGTCGGCGCTCTTCTGCAACACCTCCGCAATCCGCTCGGTCAATCGTTTCAGCACAATCGGCTTGGTCTCGTACGCCCGGCAGCCGGCGGAAAACGCCGCGTGCACATCCTCATGCGAACAGTGCGCGGAGAGGACGATGATGGGAATTTTGAAAGTGTGCGGATCGTTCTGCAGCGCGCGGATGGCCGTATGTCCGTCCATCACCGGCATGTCCAGGTCCATCACAATGATGTCGGGCCGGGATTGCCGCGCCGCTTGTAGCGCCTCTCGCCCATCCGCCGCCACGATCATCTCGAAACCCTGCCGTTCCAGCCGCCGCGACAGCATATCGCGGCTGAATTCGTCGTCTTCCACCAAAAGCAGTTTGTTCATGAACTCCTTATGCGATCGCTTCGTTCGAAAACGCCGCCCGCGCCCGCGAGCCAGGATCCGGCTCGGGAAGCCGGCGGCCCGCCAGCAGCTTCCGTAATGTCATCAGATCGACCGGGCGCGAAAACCAATATCCCTGCGCATACTCGCAGCCCATGTAGTAGAGCATCTCCGCCTGCCGCCGCGTTTCCACTCCTTCCGCCACTACTCCCATCTGCAGCGAGTGCGCCAGCGTCAGGATGGCCCGAATAATCGCCACCGCTTCCGGCTCCGACGGCAACCGCATCACGAAAGAACGATCGATCTTGAGCGTATCCACGGGGAACCGATGCAGGTACATCAGGGAAGAGTACCCCGTGCCGAAATCGTCCAGCTTCAGCCCGACTCCCATCTTCCGCAGCCGCCCCAGCATCTCCAGTGCCGTTTCGGGATTCCCCATAACCGCGGTTTCCGTAATCTCCAGCCGGAGCGCGGCCGGCGGCAGCCCCGAGATCTCCAGCGCCTGGCCCACCGTTTCCACCAGGCGCGAATCCGCGAACTGCTGGCCGGAAACGTTGACGCTCACCGTGACGTGCGGATACTGCCGGCGCAGCCCGGCGGCGTCCAGACAGGCCCGCTCCAGCACCTGCTTGCCGATCCCCACGATCAATCCGCTGCGCTCCGCCAGCGGGATGAAATGTTCCGGCTGCACCAGTCCCGCGCGCGAACGCCGCCAGCGCAGCAGTGCTTCGAAGCCCAGGATCGATCCGTCCCGCAGCGAGACTTTGGGCTGGTAGTGCACGATGAACGCGTTCTCCTCCAGGCTGCGCCGCAAATCGGCTTCGATACGCAATTCCTCGATCGCCTGTTCGCGCATGCTCCGTTGGAAGACCCCCGCGCCCGCGGCGCCCAGTTCCCGGGCATGACGAGTGGCTGCGTGCGCGTTCGACAACAGCGCCTGGGGCGTCTCTCCGTGGATCGTGGTGGCGATCCCGGCGCCGGCCCCGGCGTACAGGGTGCGGCCATCGAGTTCCGCCGGCTGGTTTAACGCCGATTGCATCTCCGCCGCCAGCCGCTCCAGTTCCTCCCGCGACCGCGCGCCGCGCAGCAGTACGGCAAATTCGTGATCGGCCGAACGGACCAGCGAAGCTCCCCGCGGGTCCCCCTCCCGCTCCAGCGTGGCGCGCAATCGACCCGCCAGCGCTGCCAGGAACGGTCCCGCGCCGCCGGCCGGCAGGCTTTCCTCCACACGCTCGAATCCATCCAGAGCAAGGAGAATCAGCGCGGCCGGCTGGCCGTTTTCCTCGAGGTTGTGGAGTTCGTCTTCCAGCCAGACGCGGTTCTCCAGCGAAGTCAGCGGGTCGACGGTTTTGCGCACGGTAATATCCGTGTTCGCACCCGCCAGCCGGATCGGCCTGCCGGCCTCGTCCAGCACTTTGCTCGCCCGGCTCTCCACCCATCGCCAACCCCCGTCTTGGTGGCGCATGCGGTACTCCATCAGCAGATGGCCGGTTTCTCCCATCAGGTACGCGCGGACCATTGTTTTTACAGGGCGCCGGTCGCCGGGATGCAGCCGGCTGAACCATTCCTCGGGACTGCAGGAGATTCCGTCCGGCCCCAATCCCAGCATTTCCTTCCAGCGGAGCGAGTATTCGATCTTCCCGGCCTCCAGGTCCCAATCCCATAAACCTTCGTCGGATGCTACCGACGCCAGGCGGTACAATTCCATCTGCCGCAGCTTCTCGCGGCTGCACGCGCCCAGCGCCAGCCTGGTTTCGATCCGCGCCTGCGCCACCGCGAAATCCACCGGCTTGGTGATGTAGTCGTTGGCCCCCGCCCGCAGTGCCGTCACCACTCCGCTGCTGTCATGGTTGGCGGTCACGATGATCACCGGCAGTTCGCTCGCCGGGTGAATCTCGCGGATTCGGGCCAGAACTTCCAGCCCGCTCATCTCCGGCATCATCAGGTCGAGCAGCACCAGGTCCACCGGCTCGCGCGCCAGAATTTCCAGCGCCTCGCGGCCGCCCGGTGCCAGCAAGACTTCGTATCCGACGCGGAAAAGCCGCCGGCCGAGCATGTCGCGATTCGACTCATCGTCATCGACTACCAGCAGGCGTTGTTTCGGCATGGTCCTCCTTTCCCGGTTGCCCCGCGCTCGGCGCGGGGAGTTGCGCCGGCAGCCGCATCCTGAATGTGGATCCCTTCCCCAACTCGCTCTCCACGGTGATATCGCCTCCCATCAAGCGGCAAAGGCGCCGGCTGATCGCCAATCCCAATCCGCTCCCGCCGAAGCGCCGTGTGGTCGACGAATCGGCCTGCACGAAGGCCTGAAACAGGTTCGCCTGCTGCTCGTCGGAGATGCCGATTCCGGTGTCGGCGACGCTCACCTCGATCCAATCGCCCCATTGCGACGGCTCGCGCCGCAGGTCCACCCGCACCGAGCCGTTCCGTGTGAATTTGCAGGCATTGGCCACCAGGTTGAGTAAGCTCTGGCGAAACCGCACCAGGTCGGTCGAGACCGGGAACGGTTCGGCGATCCCGCTGACGGTCACGCGATTGCCATTGCGCGACGCCAGCGGAGCCGTACTCACGATCACGTCGTCCACCGCCGTGCGGGCGTCAAAAGTCTCCTTGTGCAGACGAATCTCGTCGGCCTCGGCTTTGGAAAAATCCAGGACCTGGTTCACCAGGTCGAGCAGCATGTTTCCGGAGCGTTCGATGCGCTTCAGATCGGCGCCCAGCCCTTCGATTCCCCGGTCCTCGCAGGTTTCCTGCAGCAGTTGGCTGTATCCGATGACGGCGTTGAGCGGAGTGCGCAGCTCGTGGCTCATGTTGGCCAGGAACCGGCCCTTGGCCGCCGCCGCAGCCTCGGCCTTTTCTTTCGAGACCAGCGTCTCGCTCAAACGCTCCACCATGCCGTTGAACGCCATCGCCAGGCGGCCCACTTCATCCATCCGTTCCACTTTCACCCGCTGCCCGTCGAGCGAACCGGCCGAGATGCTCACGGTGGCCTCGGTCAGTCCCCGCAGGGGCTGCAGCAGGGCGCGGAGCTGCACGCCTTGCAGCACGGCGCCGAAAAGCAGACACGCCACCGCCATCGCCGCCGTCACCCACGCGATGCGCAGCCTCGCGGCCTGCTGTGGCTCGGTGGACATCAGGACGCGCACCGTCCCCAGCCGCGCCGGAGTCCGGCTGGTGCCCTCCCATCCGATGCGGTCGACGGCATCGGGCCGGACCACCTCGCGGACCGCTTCCACCCAGTTCCGCCGCGACTCCTGGAATCCCGCGCGCGCGACCGATACCGGCTCGGCCGATTCGCTATCGGTCAGCGTCACCTGCACCATGTCCCCCGAACCCACCGCGTTGCGCGCGATCCGTTCCAACTCGCTGCGATCGCCGACCAGCATGGGGAACTCGCTCTGGCGCGACAAAAACTCGGCCGTCGTCTGCGCCCGCCCGCGAATCTGCCGCTCCAGGTCGCGGCTGTACGTCCACAGAAACAGGCCTGTCAAACTCACCAGCAGCGCCGCGCTCAGCGCCACGTTGGCGACCAGCATCCGCCGGCCCAGCTCGCTCCGCAATACGTTGGTCATCGAAAGACCTCCACCCCGGCGTCCAGATGGAAATCCAGCCCGAGCAGACGCGCGATCCGCTGGTTCACCGCCACCCGCACTTTCGACGGCGATTCCTCGGAGCCTTCACCTCTGAACTCGTGATGCTGCGCTCGAAGCGCCAGTTCCGCCGTCTGCCGTCCCACCGCGCGGTAGTCCGCATAGACCCCAACCGCCGCTCCGGCGTGCACGAAGGCCGGCGAGAAACCCACGATCGGCAAACGGTATTCGAGGGACGCCATCACCAGCGGCGGAATCGTCGCCGGGTTATAGAGATCGGGATCAGGAAAGCAGAGCAGGACATCCACCCGGTTGCGGAGCGACGCCAGGGTCTTGAGCAGCCGCGCGGGTGAATCGCAGTCCTCGATCAGCGTCTGAAAACCCTCGTGGCGGGCCTGATTCTCCAGCGCCTCGATCGAATCGCGCGATCGCAACGGGTTGCGGATGATGCCGATTCGCGAGGCCCGCGGCAGCAGCGTGTGGATAGCGCCCAACGGCACCGCCAGCGGCAGATCCAGGGTCAATTGCGCGGTGGCCTCCACCCCCGCGCCCCGCAGAATCATGGTGGCGATCACCGGCTGCGCCGGTTTGCGGGCGGCCACTTCGCTCAACGCCCGGCTGCCCACCGCAACGATCACTTGCGCATCGCGGCTCCGCAGTGCTTCGGCCAGATCGAGGGCGCCGCGCGGCGAATCGACATCGATAACCCGCGCCGACGTCCCCAAAGACGCGGTCAGGCCATCCACCGCGTCGGCCAGTGCCGGCACACCACTCTCGGTCACCACCAGTACATGCCCGGGCGCCCGCGGCACGATCACCACCGCCAGCGCGATGCGGGCCACCAGAAGGGCCCGGGCTTGTCGGCCGATCATTCCCATATCCGGATTACCAGCTTCAGGAACGCGGTCCGGCCTGCGCCCGGAATGCGGTCGGTGGCGCAGTAGATCGGATCCTGGTAGCGCCGGTCGAACAGATTGCGGACGCCGCCTGTGAGATCGAACCGGCGGCCCAGATGCAAAGTGGCCGCGGAGTCGAATAATACGAAGCCGCCCAATACGCCGCCCAGGTCGGCGGCGCGGCCGGAGAGGTACTGCGCATCGGCGGAAGCGAACAGCCGCCGGCCGGCCGGAATGCCCAAACGCAGCTTATGGATCTGATGTGGAGAATTGGGCAGCCAGGTCGAGGGTGGATTGACGCTCCTGGCCGTCTGCCAGACCGTGCTGGCGGTGGCTTCCACACCGCGGGAAAGTTTCCCGGACAGCTCCAGTTCCAGTCCGGTGGTGCGGATGTCGCCGGCATTCTGGTACTGCTGCGCTCCGCTGTCCAGCGTTACGGCTTCGATCATGTGTTCCACGCGATAGTGGAACCCGGCCGCCGTCACCGTCCAGCCCGCGGCCACTCGCCGCTCGATCGATCCCTGCCAGGTTTGCGCGCTCTCCGGCAGCAGCCGCGGAGCGGGTATGTACGAAAGCCCCCCATCGTTGTAAAACTGTTCGAAGGCGCTGGGGTTGCGGAACGGCCGTCCGTAGACCAGCTTATAGACGGTGCGCGAGGTGGGCTGAAAGACCAGGGCCGCGCGCGGCGAGAGGAAATGACCGAAATTGCGTGTCCCGTCCAACCGCACGCCCGTATGCAGCGAAAGCCCCGGCGCGATCCTCCATTCCTGCTGGGCGAACACCGCGCCGCCGCGATCGCGTCTTCCAGCGATGTTTTCACGCACACCATTGGTGATGTTGTATTGCAGGCTGTTGATGTCCCAGAAGCCTTCGATGCCCGCGGTAAACGTCCCGATGGCGGACACGGGCCTGGAATAGGTCAACTG
>Ga0335083_10010422_pt1 | contig 11231 bp, 10 predicted proteins | sample Lox_Sample_42_FD_206716 | JGI IMG/M metagenome (GOLD analysis project Ga0335083, IMG submission 206716) | Soil microbial communities from Loxahatchee National Wildlife Refuge, Florida, United States - Lox_Sample_4.2 | ecosystem: Environmental > Terrestrial > Soil > Wetlands | place: USA... | reverse complement strand
TGGTGAGCGCGGCAGGACTCGAACCTGCGACCCATGCCTTAAAAGGGCATTGCTCTACCAACTGAGCTACGCGCCCCCAATCTTCTAACTTAACACATTCTTCTCGTCTCAGTCCTCGCTCCCACTCAAACTGTTGCGTCCGGCAATCGCGATCCCAAAACATAAAGGCCGCCCTCGCAGGCGGCCTTTCTCGTCAGACCCTCACCGTTCCTATGGTACGAAGTTAACCACTCCAAAGAACCCATTCGCATCGCCCGGTCCGACCGTGACGAACAACTGGTTCGTATTTCCGTTCAGGCTCGAGCCGCCGCCAAATTCAATTCCCCACAGTCCGTTGATCACGATCGGCTTTCCTGCCGAGTTCGTAACTGCAGCCACCGGCTTCCCCGTAGTCTGGTTGAATCCGAGGATCACACCGCTCGGCGAGTTATTCGAAACCAGCAGCGTTCCGCTCAGCGGCCCGAAGTTTGACGGAGCCACCGCCAGGCCCCACGGCTGGTTCAACGGCTTGCCCTGCGCAAACCGCTTCACGAACGTGCCGTCTTCTCCGAAGATGTCGATGTACCCGCCCGGTCCTCCGCTCGTGCTGGCATACGTCACATACACCTGCCCGGCAATATCCTGGATCCCAAACGGCGCAAATCCCGCCGGAATCGTGCTGTCGGTGAACGACTTTACGAGATTAAAATTCCCGTCGTACATGTCCACCTTATTATTAGCGTTGTCGGCCGCATACAACGAGTTCCCCGACGTATGGCTGGTAATCGCCAGGCCGGTATACACTGCGCCCGCCTGCCGTACCGCTATCAGCGCCGTGCTCGGTTCAAACGACGACCATCCGCTGATAGTTCCATCCAGCGTTGCAAACAAAAACAACGACGTCCAGGTGTCAATCTTGAATTGCGTGGACCCGTTGTAGACGATCCCGGTCGGCGTCCCCGGACCTGCGCCCGACGACGGCGGAACAACCGCTTTCAACGCCTGTATATTTCCGCTCCCATCGTAGAGAGTCGTCCAGCCCGAAGCTTCGTCGCTGATCCAGAACGGGCCGGTCGGCGCATACGCCAGCCCCCAGGCATTCTTCAATAGCGGATCAGTAAACTTGGCTTTTCCGGTGAGATTCGAATCCAGGGCGGTAGCGGTATAGTGCTGAGCCAGGGCCGCGCCAGACGCTGCCAGCACGAGCCCGCAGCTAGCGGCGAGCGTGATTACACGACGAATAAAACTGGACATGCAAAATTCTCCTTTAACGCAGTGATTGGGGGGCCCCACGACGAATACGAACTGGTTCACACCATGAAGGAACAACCCGCAGGTTCGGATTCCCGTCCCCGCCCTGCCAGCCTCAGAATCCTAGGCCCGGCGCAGCTACCCATTTGTCACCGCCATGTCAAAAGTTTTCATATTCCTGTCAGCCAGAGAACATGCGGGATTCCCAATCCAAGGAAACGTTGACCACAGAAAAGAATCTCGAGAGTGCCCATTCTAACGTCGCGCCTTCTGCGACGTTAGAGTGGGGATTTTGATCCAGAAAAGTAGGGAACAGAGCAGTCACTCGCCGACTACCACCCGCCCGCAACAATCTCCTAAGGCAAGGTTTGCCACCATATAAGAAACGTTGGCCACTGAAAAGAATCTCGAGGGTGCCCCATTCTAACGTCGCGCCTTCTGCGACGTTAGAGTGGGGATTTTGATCCAGAAAAATCATGAACAGGGACAGCCACTCGCCGCCTCTACTTCGCCCACCCCAACCCATCCGCAAACTTTCCCGCAACAATCTCTTTCTGCACCTTCCATTCCGCCAGATCGATCGCCACAACCTTCCCACTCGTATTGCACGATACATACGCGATCTTCCCGTCAGGACGAATCAAAACTTCCTGCGGCGTACTCGGTACATCGATCCTCCGCGCCACCTGCATGCTTCCCAAGTCCACGACCGCCACCTGATTCGTCGACGGCACCGCAACCAGCAGCCATTTCCCGTCCGGCGTCGCAGCCGTCCCGTAGCCCGTGCCCGGCAGTGCCACCCACATCTTCACCTTCTGACTCGCCACATCGATCACCGCCAGCTGCGGCTTAGTCTGGTCCGATGTAAATACAAGTTTGTCATCCGCTGAGATCGCAATCCTCTGCACTTGCCCCGACACCGGAATCACAGCCATCGTCTTCCGCCCGACCAGATCCAGAACCGAAACCGTTCCTGGCCCGACATTGGCCGTGTAGCCGCGCTTTCCGTCATGCGACAGGACCAGCATATGCGACTCCTCCTGCCCGGTTGGAATCGCGCCGACGATCTTTCGGCTCCGCGGATCAATCACCGTCACACTCTTGTCCAACTCAGTCGTGACATAGAGCAGTCCGTCCACCGGATTCAAAACCGCAAAATGCGGACGCACCCCATGACCAAAATCAACGTGCTCCACAATCTTCCGTGATGCCAGATCGATCACCAGCATCTCGTGGCCATCGATTCCCGGCTTACCCACCCCGGAACTGCCATAGATGGGTACGAACGCTGTCCGTCCGTCCGCGGACGCGGCAACCTCATGACCGTGAACTCCGGTGGTCTTCTCGGCAATGGTCGCCACTTCCTTCGCCGAACCCGGATCCACAAGGCTCACGCTCGTGTCACCCTGATTCACCACCAGCAATGTTTGCGCGCTGAGCGGAACGATCCCAAATCCGAGAGAGAGAAGAACACGAGCCGCAGCCAGCAGTAGAAATCGCGAGACAAGTTTTCGCATAGGTCCAAGAGTATACCGCCCGTCGCAGGATTTTCGGCACACCCGAGCGAAGCCGTATTGCAGTCGCAGAGAATGTCGATCAGGGAGTTCCAATCGCGCCGGGAGAGCGCTACCTATGCGGGGAAAAAGCGGCCCTTAACCGGAGAAGCGCGGCCCCTTAGCCGCAGAAGGGCGGCGCCTGAACGCGGAAGACCGCTGCCCGAACACGGAACAGCGGGCCTGAGCCGTAGCAGCCCGAACCGTAGCGGCCCGAACCGTAGCGGGCCCGAACCGTGGAAGAGCGGCGCTTCAGCGCCGCGTCAGTCGCCCCAAAATACAAGCCCGGGCTTCAGCCCGTTGGTCGGGTTTCACTCAACCCAAACCGATGGAAAAAGAATCGGGCCGCCCAAGGCGGCCCGCATGTGCTTAGCTAGAAGCTAGGAGCTAGAAGCTAATAGCTGCTAGTCCCCCGCCACCGGCTCCGCAACCTCCGGCTTCTCCGCGGGGGCCGCGTGCCCGTTCCCATTGCTCTTCGGAGCTGTCAGCGCCCCCAGCGGAATGAATCCGTTCTCGGCGACGACTGGCTTCTCCTTCAGCACGACTTCGCGATACATCGCAGCCATCCGTGCGTTGTAAGCCTCATCGTTGATCTGCGGACCGCGCGCCTCGGCTTTCGCATCGGCAGTCTGCTTCTGCTTCAAATCCCGCGCTCGTGTTTTTTCTTCGCGCGCATTCTTCGCGATGCCCTTGCTGTCGAGATCATGCTGAAGTTCGGTCGTAACGATCTCTTCGCGCAGCCGCAGATAGTCGACGTGCTCCTCTTCCATCTTCACTTTCTTGCCGCCCGCGAAAATCTCGTGCCGTCCGTGCTCTTCGTACCACTTGGTGAGCGTGGCCGTCATGTGCATCTTCTCGATGATGTTCCGCCATCCCACGCCCGTGTTGTAAGCGCAGAATGAAATCTCGCCTTCCTGCGTCGCGTAAGGAATGATGCACTGCTCGGTCCGCCGGAAGTCGTAGTTGAACAGATCCTGGAACCACATCCCTGCGATGAACAGGAAGTTCCAGCGGTCCGTCGTACGGCGCTTCATGACGTCTTCCACCGTCCGGTCTGGACCGACCTTGCCATAATTCTTTCCCGTGATGTGATAGTTCTTGTCGAACTTCTTCAGCAGGTCCATCAGCTTGAAGTGCGTCGGCGACTGGAACGGATCGTAGTTCTTCATCAAACACAGCGCCATTCCGAGTCCCGTCAAAAATTTCCCGCGCGACGCGTCATTGACCTTGGCAATATCTTTCGCCAACTGATCCCCGTGCAGGAACGCAGTCACCGGAACCGCTTCCTTGGTTTCCTTGTCAATCATCACAGCCATCCCAGTCCCGCAATTCGGGTGACAGCCGCATGATAGTTGGCCCCAGTCGTTTTTTACGTCGTTGACGTGCATGAGGTCGGCCCAATCGCTGAAGGTTCCCATGAAGCTGATTGGGAACCAGTCTCGCGTTGGCTCGCCTAATCCCGTTTGATTTTTTACGTCATGCGCGAGGTGTGAAAGCGTATAACGCTGGGCGGCGCGGCGATCGTCGGTGACGGCTTCGTCGCGGCCGGTGAAGCTGACCGGCTGGAAGCTCAGGAAGCTGATGGTCTTCGGATTGTCGAGGGCGAACTTGATGATTCGTCCGACCTGCTCGTTGTTGATGCCGTTCACGATCGTGACGACCGGAACGATTTCGACTCCCGCCTTATGCAGGTTCTCGATCGCCTTCAACTTCACGTCGAACAAATTGCCGACCAGGCGGTGTGCGTTGGCTGCGTTGCCGATGCCGTCGAACTGCAGGTAGGCATAGCGCATGCCGGCTTCGACTGCCTGCTGGCAGAACTCAAAGCTCTTCGCGAACTCAATGCCGTTGGTCGCGGCTTGCACGGAGTTGTATCCGACCTTGCGGGCGTAGCGAACTGCATCGAGGAAGTACGGAGACAACGTCGGCTCGCCGCCGGAGAACTGCACACTCATCTGCCGACGCGGCTTGATGGTGATGGCGTTGTCGAGCATGGTCTTGATTTCTTCCCAGGTCAGTTCGTGGACGAATCCGACTTGGTTCGCGTCCATGAAGCAGGGATCGCACATCATGTTGCAGCGGTTGGTCAGATCGATGGTCAGCACCGATCCGCGCCCATATTTCACAGTGGAAGATCCGTGATGATGGAGCTTCTCGTCGTTGTGCGCCGCGATGTCGCGGCCGGGGAACACTTCTTCCAGATGCTGCGAGAACGCGGTGTCGATCGACATCACGTCTTCGAAGTGGCCATGCGTCGGGCAATCCTTCACCATCAGGATCTTGCCGTCGCGCTCCACGATCTGCGCCTTGATCTCGCCGACCTTTTCGTTCATCAGCACTTCATGCGGCAGGTGCCCGTCGAGAATCTGCTGCCGGATCTCCGGCACGCACTTGGGGCAGAGCGAATCGGTCGTCCGCGGCCAGCCGAGCGGCGGCTTCGACTTTTCGTACGACTTGAGCAGCGGCTTATCCGACCACTTCGGCGTGGGCGACGGATTCGGCTTCACGCGATTCAAGCGCTCGAATACGGCCCAAGTTCCCTTGGCGGCGACGACGACTGCTTTTTCCACGTACTTAATCGGCTTGCGCATGTTAGCTTCTGGCTCCTGGCTTCTGGCTTTTCGCCAGAACCTCTCGGTTCTGGCTTTCATTTCTTCTGGATAGCTTCGACCTCTACCAGTTAGTGCTATCCCTCAACCTGCGAGTCTGCGACTGCTTTTCGCTCGCTCTGGATGAACCTGGTAGATCATCCAAACAAGATCACCTATCGAAGATCGCCAATCCTATGGCTCTCCGCGGGAACCGTTCCCCAAGCCTAAAAACCATGGGTTCCGGACTGCGATGTCTACACTTTTCCCTAGGTATTGATCTGCGCCTATCCTATTGGAACGCTAGGGAATGGCGCATCCATAACCCAACGAACGGTGCAAATTTGGGGTTTAGCGGTTCTGTGGGGGATTATACGGGGTTAAGTCGTTGAAAGTAAAGGAGAGACGGTCGCTGAATGCCCGAGCAGAGCTACGGAACGGTTTGGATCGAAGCGCCTTCCATATTCCCTCGACAGAATATTCCCTTTGTGGAATACTTACACTATGGCGTGGGAGGTCGAGTTCACGGACGAATTCGCCGATTGGTGGAACTCCCTGCATGAGGGGGAGCAAGAGGATGTTCAGGCAAGCGTGATCCTTCTCCGCGAACGTGGACCAGCATTGGGTCGTCCGCACGTCGATCTGGTGACAAGCTCGGCGTATCCGAATATCGATCGCTGGTACATGGAGTTCGTGCCGCGTGCTGACAAGGTTTATGCCGAGCACCTGCGTCAGATAGAGAAAGGACGCGAAAGAAGCGTTAAGAACCAAGGAGGATTGGATGCCAAGAAATTTTCGTGAACTGGAAGCAAAGATGTCGCCGGAGTCGAGGGCGCGAGCTGAAGCGAAAGCAAAGAAGATGCTGGCCGAAATGCCGTTGGACGAACTGCGCGAAGCTCGTGCGATGACTCAAGTGCATCTGGCAAAAATCCTGGGAGTGAATCAGGCTGCCGTTTCGAAAATGGAACGGCGCACCGACATGTACGTGAGCACCCTCCAGGATTTCGTGAAAGCCATGGGTGGTGAGCTAAAGATCACCGCGCGCTTCCCCGAAGGGACCGTGGAAATCAGCCAGTTCGAAGCTGTAAAGAAGGCTGCTGGCGACGAATAGCACCTCCGATCGCGCAAGACGGGAAAGCATTATGCACTCGGCAACCCAGGTATAAAATAAACGAACGCGGAGGCAGTCATGGCACAGGTCACGCCGCAACTTTCGGAACTCCTGGAAAAGGCGCTCGCCCTTTCGACGCAAGATCGCGGTGTGCTCATCCATCGTCTGATCGCTAGCCTCGATGAAGATGCGCCGGAAGAGGGCGTCGAAGCCGCATGGGACGAAGAGATCAAGCGCCGCGTGGACGATATTCGCTCGGGACGAGTGAAAACGATTCCCGGCGAACAGGTGCTCGGCCGCCTGAAGGCTCGGCTGCGCGATGCCAAAACCTAAGCCGTATCGCCTCCATCCGGAGGCGTGGTTGGAATTCGAGGCCGCTGGTGGTAGAGATCGACGAGAGCGCCGTCGACGATGACCGAAGACTTTGCCCGCTTGATGCGGTATTCGGGAACCAGAGTGAGCTTAGGATCAACGCGCTGGCCGCATTTGGCCAAAAGCGTTTGGAAGGCGCTGCGGACGGCTCCTTCATGGTCGATGTAGAGCTGGCCAAATTGGTGCAGGGTCTCGTAGTAAGCCTGGACGGTGGCATGCGTCGGCTTGAGGGAAAGAGACGTAGTCTGCCGGGGAAGCCGTAGTTTACAACGGATTGAGAAGTGGCGACGATGTCTCGGGTGGTGCCGAGAAACGCGAGCCTCAGCGGCTGAAGCCGGTTCTCTATGACGGACGGGATTGGTACGACTGGAAGTCGTACCCTTCCCGGTATCTGAGATCTCCCGCAGTGGTTGAGGAAGGATCAGTCGTCCCTCCGGGACGAGTTGCATCATTCCCACGCTGACCCGGCGCTGAAGCGCCGGGCTATTTTCGGGACGCGCCTCCGGCGCTCGATCTTGGCTCCCTTCTGCTTTTGCGACAGTGTGTCTTGAGAATGGGTTCTAGGTTCTCCGTCATCCTGAGCAAGGCGAAGGATCCCGCTGACGTCAACGCTATTCAGGAAGATGCAGGGCATTCTCCCGTCGGCGCGGGCGATCGTGAAAATGCCTTGACGCTGCATAGGCGCTGTAGGGGGAGGATGACAGGGGAGCTTTGTGCGCCGCAGCGGTCGAGGCCCTTTAAGGACCGCTCGTCACTCCCAATTTCGGGTGCAGCCAGCATCCACTGTTCGGAGGAGCAGCCCATGAAAGACCCGGCTTGAGGTCGGTGGCAAGCCCAGTTACCTGCGAGCTTCGCTCTCCGGCAACGGCCTTCGGCAGAGAGGAATGGTTTTCTTTTTTTCCTTTCGTGACGCGGCCCTCGAAGGGCCGCTCTTCCACGTCACTTCTAATGTCGGGGGGAGCTAGCATTGCATTGGGACAACTTACGACCGGCGAGGTCCCTGAGCGCGTGGCGAGAAACTAGGGGAGCATCTTCGACAGGTTAGACGGACCTTGCTGCGGTTTCAAATGGAAGATGCCAGGTCAACTCACCTCGTGGGCGGCGGGGAGACTCGCTTTCATTTGTTGCGCGGCGACATAGCCAAAGGAAAAGAAGAGGACGGTGAACCCCAGCGGGTCCAAGATTTTGGGCGGGCTCTGGTAACCGAGGGGCAGCGACAGATTGCCATACAACGCTTCAACCGCGAAAAGAAATATGCCTATGGTCGGAATGCGGTTGGGCAGGATGAGGAACGCGCTAGAGAGTTTGGGCACAGCGACCACCGTTGCCAGCAGAGCGAGCAAACAGGCGGCGAGGAGATGATTGTAGGGCATCACTTTGTTGGACGAGCCCGTAAACAGGAAAGAGCCGATACCTGCTAGAGCAATTGCCAATCCCACGAAAGTCATTCCTTGCAGTAGGAGCCGTAGTGTGCCGCGGCTTAGCTGCAAAAAGGCGAGCACAGCAACTACCACTACCGAATACGCGAGAACCTCGCCCAGATATGGAAGAGTGACGTGAAGCCAGTGCGGCAGAAGTCCCGCGCCATCTAACAAAGGAACCAGGGAGCGGGCCTCAATCGCACTCAAAGCTCCCAGCCAGATGAGGACACCCGCTCCGCTCCGGCGGCGCGTCAGGGCGATGCTCCAGGCGGCCAAGGCAACAAGCAGGAAAAGTGTTCCAAAAACAACATCAGAAGTCCGGTCGTGGAGCATCATCAGAACTTGAGCGGTCAAGACCAACCCTTCCGTAGGCCGTATTTCAGCCACCAGTATCCTGCGCCGCCGCCTTCTGCCTGTCAGTGACCGGCATCACGGCTCAAATGACGTAAGCAGGCGCACTGCTCCCTTACGGGGTGAACGGGATCCTTCGCTTTGCTCAGGATGACAGAGATCGCGAGAGCGGGGATGATGCAGGCAGCTTTTTTGTTTTGTGGTTCCCTCATTGGGAACTGCGCCTGCGGCCGTGATCATCGATTCATTCGGCGCTTGGCGCGTCGATTTTACGATGGTGCGTCGGGAAAGATTCGTTTGCCTTTTCTGGTGGCTAAGATTCTTAGGGGCGGGATGGGCCAAGGAGCGAGGGAATTTGCCAGGCGGACCGGTACGGTCTTCGCGCAGAGGGTGTGGTAGGTCTGGAGCATCGCGTCGGGAGCGGCGGAAACGGTTGCAAGAAACGCAAGGTTCCTCGACTCCGGGGATGATCCGCTTTCGCGAATCATCCCGCTGCGCTCGGAATGACAGGAGTTTTCTATCGTTTCGTCGGCGCAGGCGTTGAGTTCGATTGTCTCCGTCTCTTCCTCTTCTGGGGCATGGAGCAGGTGCCAGGCTTCGCGGTAGGGCTCCAGGCGCATCTTTTTCGCCTGACGGTGGGGATAGAAGCGGAGCATGGGAGCGGGAGTGCAGACTTCAACGGGGATGATGTACCAGATGTCGAGGGGAACGACGTGGGCGGCGATGAAGTCGATGTCTTTCTTGGTGTAGACGGCGCGTCCTTTACCGGTGGTGTAGGTGGCGCGGGTTTCATAGGCGCGGGCTCGGATGGCCTCGGTGCACTTGACTTGAATGCGGTGGAGGCGCTCTCCGTTGTCGAGGATGAAATCGTAGCGGCGGCTGTCGCCCCAGGGCTTGGCGATGCCGAATTCCAGAGTGGCAGCTTTGTGGAGGAAGGCGGCTTCGGAGCGTTCTCCGGTGACCTTGGTATTTTTGCGCGGGGCGGGCTTGTCCGGCTTCGGCTTGCGGTGGGTGGACATGAGAGAGACTCCTTGTAGGAATGCGAATGAGACGAAAAGGGCGGAACTGGGAGTTCCGCCGATTATGGAAACATCTTCATAATTTTACGAGCGGGAGAGGTTCGAGTCCGCGGAAATGGATGATTTTTTGGAGTGGATTCCCGAAATGGGAATGGCGGAGAGATCGAATGGGTGGCAGCAGTCGCGAGCGGGCACCCGCGCCACAGACGGCTGCGTTCTTCACAAGGTTAGTGCTTATAAGCGCGGACAGCAGGTCTCTCCACTAGGCTTGCCCTTCCTTGTCGGAAGGGCAAGCTACGGTCGAGATGACAAGTTCCGGGTGGAACGCAAGGCTGAGGGCTGACGGCTGACAGCTTTCCTAGAACCTGACGCCGACGCCTCCGGTGACCATGTTGCTCTTCCAGTTATAAAGGCTGCTGGGATTGCCGAGGCCTGAGGCGAATTTGAAGTAGCGGGTCTCGGCGGTGGCTTTGGCGTAGTACCACTTGCCGAAGTTGTAGCCGACGCTGGCGCGCACGGTGTAGCCGTAATCGAAGGCGGGATGAGGAGTGGGGACGACGGTTCCCTTGGGCGTCTTGTAGTGCGGAGTGAATTCAGGCTCGCCCTGGACCTGCACGAACGCGCGCTTGTCGGGGCCAAATTTATATCGGATGACGACGGGCAGTTCGAACAAGTTCATGTTGTAGCGGACGACGATCTGGTTATCGATGGTGGCGGGCGGAAGGATAATCTTGCGGACTTCCCCGTCAGCGCCGAAGGAAAAATTGTGGACATCGAAGGCCACGCCGCCATAGACGGCATACTCTTTGGAGTGGTTGGCATCGTTGGAGGGAACACGGATTTCGCCTCCGGCCAGAATGCTGGGGCCACCCTTTTTGGGATTGGGCTTCTTGATCACGTAATAGCCGTTCATGTCGAGGACGGCCCCAGTGAGCTTGGGCAGCGTGCCATATTGGTCGGAGACTTCACCGACGTTGAGATCGAAGGTCCCCCGTTGACAACAGGCCGGAACCGCGGCCCAAGAGAGAAATAAGAGCGAAAGAGCTAGGAAAAATAAATGCTTGCGGACTCGATCCGCCTTGCCGGGCTTCATCAATACGTTTCCTCCCCCAGAGGGCAGTGTACACTCCCGCGAATCCCAACGGACAGAGAGCGGCCGGGTTCTGGGGTCACGGAGTTCGATTGGCGAGATGCTTACTGTCTGATGCAGGCAAGGAGAGAAGCGTTTTATGGGCGGGATCGGGCGGAGAGGCGACAGCGGGAACTCGGGAACATTGCACGAGCGTGCGCTCGGCGGCCGAGTCAGAGACCCGGCCCCACACGAGAGTCAATCCTTTAGGAACTACGAGCCTTGTTTCTCGAGAACCTTTTCGGCTTTCTTGGCGGCCAGCTTTTCTTTGCGGTAGGCGCGGGCAATATCGCCGAGAGGCGCGGGCGCTGGATTCGGAGAGCCAAACTCCCAGAGGGGAACCTCGCCCTGGGCGTAGGTGTAGGCATCGGAGCCGGCTCCAACAAGAGGATGCTCGGAGGCCATGGCGACGCGGTCGGCATGACCTGGATGGTCGGGAATTTCGAAGATCTGCGGT
>Ga0335083_10010420_pt1 | contig 11233 bp, 10 predicted proteins | sample Lox_Sample_42_FD_206716 | JGI IMG/M metagenome (GOLD analysis project Ga0335083, IMG submission 206716) | Soil microbial communities from Loxahatchee National Wildlife Refuge, Florida, United States - Lox_Sample_4.2 | ecosystem: Environmental > Terrestrial > Soil > Wetlands | place: USA... | reverse complement strand
CGTGCGCCGCCGAGAGCTGGGTGCGGATCCTGGCCTGGCCCTTGGGCACGACCGGGAAGAAGAACCCGACCACGTAGATCCCTTCGGCGAACAGGTCCCGCGCCACGTCCTGCGCCAGCTTCGCGTTGTACAGCATCACCGGCACGATCGGGCTGTCGCCCTTCTTCACGTCGAAGCCGGCGTCCACGAGGAGCTTGCGCCAGTAGGCGGCGTTCCACTCCAGCTTGTCGCGCCGGTCGGTGGAGCGGGAGAGGATGTCCAGCACCTTGATGGCGCCCGCCACGATCACCGGCGCCACCGTGTTGCTGAACAGGTAGGGCCGCGCGCGCTGGCGGCACATCTCCACCAGCTCCCGGCGCCCGCTCACGCACCCGCCCGACGCCCCGCCCATCGCCTTGCCGAGCGTCGTGGTGATCACGTCGATCCTGCCCACGACGCCGCAGTGCTCGTGCGTGCCCCGCCCCGTCTTGCCGATGAAGCCGGTCGAGTGCGAGTCGTCCACGCACACCATCGCGTCGTACTTCTCCGCCAGCGCGACGATCTCGTCGAGCTTCGCGAGGTCGCCGTCCATCGAGAACACGCCGTCGGTCACGATCATCCGGAACCGCTTGTCCTGGTGCTCCTGCAGCTTCTCCTCCAGGTGCCCCATGTCGGAGTGCTTGAAGGAGTCCTGCGTCGCCTTGCAGAGCCGGATGCCGTCCACCAGCGAGGCGTGGATCAGCCGGTCGGCGATGGTGACGTCCTGCTCCCCCAGGATCGCCTCGAACACGCCGGCGTTGGCGTCCATGCAGCTCGGGAAGAGCAGCGTGTCCTCGGTGCCGAGGAACGCCGTGAGCCGCTGCTCGAGGTCGCGGTGGATGTCCTGCGTGCCGCAGATGAACCGGACCGACGACATCCCGTAGCCGCGCGTGTCGAGGCCCTTGCGCGCGGCCTCGACCACCTCGGGGTGGCTCGACAGGCCGAGGTAGTTGTTCGCGCACAGGTTGATCACGTGCCTGGGCGCCGCGCCGGCCGGGTACTCGACGTCGATCTCGGCGTCCTGGCGGCTGCGGATGTAGCGCTCCTCCTTCAGGAGCCCGGCGCCCTTGATGCCGGCGATCTCCGCCTGGTAGTGCTCGCGTGCCTTCGTCCCGTATGCCATGACGTGCCTCCAATGCCCACACCCTACACCCTGGACCCTAACCCCAGGCGCCGGGCGGTCTCTATGCTTTGACGGCCTGAAACCTCTCCACGAGCTCGGCGATCTTCCTGACCGAATCGAACGCCGCCGGCGTCGCGTCGGCGTCCGGGATCTGGATGGCGTACTTCTTCTCGACGAACCGCTTCAGCGACACCATCGAGAAGCTGTCCACGATGCCGCCGCTGATGAGCGGCGTGTCCAGGCCGACCTCGCGGTCGTCGCCCTCCTCGATGTACTCCCGCTTCACGTAGTCGAGGATGACCTTGGTGAGGTCGTCCATGTCACTCCTCCATCACGGTTGAGACGTCGCCTTCGGGCTCGCCGAACTCCCGCGCCCGCAGGATGCGCCGCACGATCTTGCCGCTGCGGGTCTTGGGGAGCGCGGCGATGAACTCGATTTCCTGCGGCATCGCCAGCGGCGAGAGCTTCTTGCGGATGGCGTTCATGATCTCCAGCTCGAGGTCGCTGGAGGGCTCGAAGCCCGGCTTCAGCGTCACGAACGCCTTCACGACCTCCATGTTGATCGGGTCCGGCTTGGCCACCGCCGCGGACTCCGCCACGGCCGGGTGCTCCAGCAGCGCCGACTCGATCTCGAACGGGCCCACGAGGTGGCCGCCCGTGTTGATCACGTCGTCGTCGCGGCCCACGAACCAGAAGTAGCCGTCCGGGTCGATGCTGGCCCGGTCGCCGCACAGGTACCAGCCGTTCTTGAACTTGTTCTGGTACGCGGTGGGGTTCTTCCAGTAGCTCCGCATCATCGAGGGCCAGCCCGGCCGGAGCGCGATCAGGCCCACGCGGCCCGGTCCGTCGTACGGTTGATAGGTGCGCGGATCGAGGACCGTCGCCTCGATGCCGGGGAACGGCTTGCCCATGGAGCCCGGCCGCACGGCCATGCCGGGCAGGTTCGTGATGACGATGCAGCCCGACTCGGTCTGCCAGAACGTGTCGTGGAACGGCCGGCCGAACACTTCCTGCGACCAGATCACGGCCTCGGCGTTGAGGGGCTCGCCCACGCTGCACAGGTGCCGCAGCGAGGAGAGGTCGAACTTCTTCACCAGCTCCGCGCCCTCGCGCATCAGCAACCGGATGGCGGTGGGCGCCGAGTACCAGACGCTCACGCGGTGCTTCTGGAGGAACGCGTACCACTTGTCGGCCTGGAAGCCGGAGTCCAGCACCACCTGCGTCACGCCGCAGGCCCACGGGCCGATGATCCCGTAGCTCGTGCCGGTGACCCAGCCCGGGTCGGCGTTGCACCAGTAGACGTCGCCCGGCTTGAGGTCCAGCACGACGCGGCTGGTGAGGTACTGCGAGATCAGCGAGTAGTGGACGTGCTGCGCGCCCTTGGGCTGCCCGGTGGTGCCCGACGTGTAGTGCAGCACCGACGGCGTCTCGGCCGTGCTCGGGTAGACGTCGAACGTCTCCAGCGCCGGCAGCGCGTCCATGGCCAGGGCGACTTCGTCGCCCTTCAAGGTGCCCGGCGCCGCGTCCACGACGATCACGTGCTTCAGCTCGGGGAGCTTGTCGCGGATCTTCCGCACCTTCAGCACGTGCTTCTTCTGCGTGACGATCGCCGCCGTGCCCGCGTTGTCGAGCCGCGTCCACAGCGATTCCTCGCCGAAGGCGGAGAACAGCGGCTGGGCGATGCCGCCCATCTTCAGGATCGCGAGGAAGCCGAGGTACAGCTCGGGCACCCGGTCCATGAACAGGCACACCCGCTCGCCCGGCTTGATGCCCAGGCTGCGGAGCCACTGGGCGAAGGCGTTGGTCCGCGTGCGCAGCTGGTCGTACGTGTAGACCTTCTCGGCGCCCTGGTGGTCCTCCCAGCGCAGGGCCGTGGTGCCGCCCAGCCCCAATTCGCACAGCCGGTCGCTGCAGTACCACCCGATGTTGATGGGCCCGCCGCGGCGGTAGCCCAGCTCGCGCTCCGCGGCCTCCCAGCTACCGGGGGCGATCGTCGGCGTGACCATCGGGGGCCTCCAGGACCACGCTGGCGACGGCCCAGTCGCGGGTGTGGGAGAGAGAGATGTGGACCGAGGCCACGTGGAGGGAATCGGCGGCCTCCCGGACCGGTCCGTGGAGGAGTACGTAGCTCCGCCCGTTGCGCTCGACGCGCACCTCGACGTCGCGCCAGTGCGAGCCGCTCAGGCCGGAGGCGCCGAGCGCCTTGAACACGGCCTCCTTGGCGGCGAACCGTGCCGCGAAGTGCTGGGCGGGATACCGCTTCGACTGGCAGTAGGCGATCTCCTCCGGCGTGAAGATCGTGTCCCGGAGTCCCTGCTCGCCCTTGTCCAGGTCGTCTTCGACGCGCGGAACGGAGAAGAGGTCAACACCGATGCCGACGATCACGGCCAGACTCCCGGCGTGCGAGTAGTCCTAATGCGAACGATCCAAGCGCAATCTGCGTGCCGCCCGCGGCTCAGAAAACACCGAGCGTGAGTCGGAGATGCGCGCGGCCGCGCGGCACGGCGGCCGCCGGAGTACGGGAATTGCGGTCCTGGCGTTCGTCGGCGGCCGGACGTCCGGTCGCCCGCCGTGGCGTTCACCGGAGCGGCGCCCATGGATCTGAACTTCGATTCGCAGCGGATCATCTACCTCGACAACGCGGCCACCACCTTCCCCAAGCCCCGCGAGGTGCTGCAGCAGGCGCTGGACGCCTACGCGCGCTTCGGCGTCAACCCGGGGCGCTCGGGCTACGACCTCTGCCTGGTGGCGGGCGAGCTGGTCTTCGAGACGCGCAAGGCGCTCGCGACCTTCTTCGGGGGCGACAAGCCGGAGCGGCTGGTGTTCGCCGCCAACGCCAGCGACGCCCTGAACCTGGCCATTCAGGGCCTGCTCCACGCGGGCGACCACGCGATCACGACCACGGTCGAGCACAACTCGGTGATCCGGCCCTTGAACCACCTCAAGCGCGACCGCGGCGTGGCGGTGGACTTCGTGCCCTTCGAGGCCGGCGGCCTGGTGGACCCGGACGAGATCGCGGCCCGCTTCCGTCCGAACACGAAGGTCGTGGTCGTGAACCACGGCTCGAACGTGATCGGCACCATCCAGCCGGTGGCCGAGATCGGGAAGCGCTGCCGCGAGCGGGGGATCGTGTTCGTGGTGGACGCGGCGCAGACGGCCGGCGTGATCCCGATCGACGTCGTGGCGATGAGCATCGACGTGCTGGCGTTCACGGGCCACAAGTCGCTGCTCGGGCCGACGGGCACGGGCGGGCTGTACGTCCGGGACGGCGTCGACATCCGCCACACGCGCTTCGGGGGCACCGGCGTGCACTCGGCGCACCCCTACCACCTCGACGAGTACCCGTACCGGCTGGAGGTGGGCACCGGGAACGTGCTGGGGATCGCGGGCCTCTATTTCGCGCAGCAGTACCTCGCCAAGCGCGGCGTCGATGCGATCTACAAGCACGAGATGGAGCTGTTCGCGCGGCTGCAGGCGGGCCTCGAGCGCATCGAGGGCGTCAGGCTCCACGGGACGACGAGCCTGGAGCACCGGCTCCCCGTGCTCTCCTTCACGCTCGCGGGCCGCGATCCGGGCGACGTGGGCTCGCTGCTCGACGTGGACTACGACATCGCCTGCCGCACCGGATTGCAGTGCGCACCCCTGATCCACGAGCAGATGGGGACGGGCGAGCACGGCACGGTGCGCCTCAGCGTGGGGCCGATGAACGAGCGGAAGGACGTGGACGCCGCGGTCGCCGCGGTCGGGGAGATCGCGGCCGAGGTGCACGCGGACGCCTGACGCTCGGCGCGGCACGTCCGGACGTGCGAAGGGGCGGCCAGGTCGGCCGCCCCTTTCGCGTCACCGGTTCGCGGATTCGCCTCGCGGGCCGGGTGCCCGGTCAATGATGATGGTGTTGGCAGCCGAGCTCCGGCCGGTCGACCAGGGCCCCGCGCGCGTACTGAGCCACCGCCTCGTTCACGTCGGTCTCGTCCGTGATGAACACCTCGAGGCCGGCCTGCTTCAGGTCGTCGTACATGCGCCTCCCCATGCCGCGGGAGATGACGACCTGGCAGTCCCTCAGGGCGCTCAGCACCGGCCCGTGACGGTCCACCTCGTGGCCCGCGCCCTCCAGGCCCCGCACGTGTCCCGTGAAGGTGTTCCTCCGGTACTCCCGGCTCCCCGCGTTCCCGTTGTCGACGTCCACGACGACGAAGCCCCTGGTCCTGCCGAAATGCTGGGCGATCTGCGCCTCGTCGTCGGATGCAATGGCGATTCTCACCGATGGACTCCCTTCCTCTCGGCGCGACGGCTCATCGACAGCCGTCACGGCCCGCGTTCTAGAAGCGCCAGCCAAGCCCCAGGGAAAGCTGATCCTCGCCGAGGCGGCTCGCGGCGCCCGCGTATTCCTGGGCGACGAGGCTCGGCGTGGCACCCGTCTCGGAGTTGGCGAAGGTGTGCGCGTACGACAGGTCCACCGTCGTCGCGCCCACGTGAATGCCAACGCCCGCGGTCAGCGCGAACTCCGCCACCGCCGGGAAGATGGTGAACAGCGTGTTGGACGGCACCGGGTTGGTGCCGTACATCCCGCCGATGCGGATCTTCAAGGCCGGCGTCGCGCCGAACTCGGCGCCTCCGCGGGCGACCCAGCTGTCCTTCCAGTCGAGCGGCCACGCGGTCGTGAAGGTCCCGTTCGTGGGGCTCGCGTTCATCAGGATGTTGATGTTGGCGTTGGTGCCGCCGGTCATCCGCATCGGCATGCTCTTGAACGCGCTCGCGTAGCCGATCCAGCCGAGGTCCACGCCCAGGCTCAGTCGCTCGGAGGGACGCAGGCCGACCGCCAGCGTCAGCGTCTGCGGGACGCCGAAGTCGGTCTCGGCCTTGAAGCTCGTAGCCATGCCGTTGGCCATGTTGATGCCGAAACCCGCCAGCTGGGCGTTCACCGAATCGGCGCTGCCCTTCGCCGCCACCATGCCCTCGTACAGCAGGCCGAACTGCGCGTTCATGTCCATCGTGGCCGTGCCGCCGCTCAGCGTCAGCGTCGAGGCCGGCGTCCAGGCCAAGGCAAGCGTGACCGCCGAGGTCGGCTGATAGTGCACGCTCAGCGCACCCGTCAGGCCGAACCCGGTCAGGCCCGTGAGGTTCGCGTACGCGGTGGCCTCCGTGAAGCCGGCCATCATCGTCGCGTAGCTGGGGTCCTGCGCCAGCCCCGCCATCCCGGCGAGGCTCATCGGATTGACCGCGTACGGGGTGGCGAACTCGAGCTGCCCGTACAGCGCCCCGATCATCCCGCCCACGGTCAGCTGCGGCGTGACCTGGAGCCCGGCCGCCAAGCCGCCCTTCATCAGTGCGATCTTGGAGTGATAGCGCTGGTTCGCCCCGAGCACCGCATTGGTCAGCGAGTAGTCCGCACCCATACCGCCGATGGCCTGCGCCCCCAGCCCCAGCGTGAGGGGACCCCGATGCCGGTCGACCACGTACACGGCGGGCATCGGGAACACGTTGTTCTTGCCGTCCTGGCCCGGGTTCAGGGCGTTGGAGTAGTGCAGGCCCGGCATGAAGGCCGCCCCGCTGACGGTCAGCCCGCGGCCGGCCCCCGCCAGCGCCGCCGGATCGGCGAGAATGGTGGATGCGTCGGCCTGGCCGGCGAGCAGGGTGCAGCCGGCGCCCAACTGCGATGCGGCGGAGCACGGCAGCAGGTAGCCGGTGGTCTGCCCCTGGGCGGCGCCGGCGCTCGCGAGGCAAAGCGCCGCGACGAGCTCCGGCACGAGTGTGTGTTTCATCGGTAGCTTCACCTTTCGTTGGTCGAGTCCGCTCGTTCCCCCGAGCGGTCAGTAGTTCAGGGTCGCCTTCGCCTCGAGACACTCCTGCACCACGCGCGCGGCCGCGATCGGCTTGGCGCCGGCGATGAGCGACTCCGGGGCGATCTGCCGCGCCTTGAGGCAGGGGGTACACACCAGCAGCTCGCCGCCCTGGTTCACGTAGCCGTCCATCAGCTCCTTGAGGGAGGGCATGTTGGACGCGAAGACGTGCTCGTAGCAGCCCGGCGTCGCCAGCGAGACGCCGAAGCCCTGCAGGACAACCACGGCCTTCGTGTCCATCGCCTGCGCCGCGTTGGCGACGACGAACGGCAAGGTGGCGCGCTCCGGGTCTTCGGCGCCGTGGGTCGCGATGATGAGGATCTTGTCTTCGGTACCGGCCATGGGTTGCTCCTTGAGGTTCACGCCGCGCGCTCCAGTGCCGGAGCGGCGGCGGCCTGCACCCGCCTGCGCACCGCGTCGAGGTAGACCGCGAAGGGGCGGTAGAACATGTGACTCCACTTGCCGAACGGGACCTGCAGGATGAGGAACGGCGCCACCACCGCGAGGTGGACGGCGTAGAGGTCGTACGTCGCGATCGGGTGCCCGGACACGCGGGCGATGTGGACCAGGATGCCGGTCAGCGCGACCAGGAACAGGAGGCCGACGAACACCCAGTCGCTGAAGTGGGAGTGCCGGTGGATCCAGTCGCGCCGGCGGATGCGGCCGACGATGAAGTCGCCGGTGCCGTAGAGGAGCACCGCCGTGGCGTAGTAGCCGAAGAGCCGCGTCGGGTGCCAGAACGGAACGATCGTGTCCGTCTGGAAGGAGCGCAGGAACACCTCGACCAGCACCATCATCGTGACGTAGCCGCTCACCAGCAGCAGGTGCTTCAGCCACCGCCACCGGCTGCCGGTGCACGTCCGCCACCGCGGCTGGGTGGCGAAGTGCAGCACGAACGTCTTCGCCTCGCGGAGCAGCAGGCCGGCCGGGATCGCCGCGCCGTTCACCGGGCGCATCACGGAGCGGTACATGCGCCACGCGTTGGAGAGCAGCAGGACCGAGAGCGTGCCGGCCATGATCCAGTCGGCCCGCTCGATCCACTCCACCGGTGCGTAGGCATTGAGCGCCACCGTGGCCGTGACCACGGGGCCGTGCAGCCACTGGACGAGCCCGGCGACCGCGAGGCCGACGAGCAGCACCGCGGCGAGCTGCGCCCACCACGTCCGGTAGAGGCGCCGGCCAACGCCCGTCCAGTCGTACTGCCCGGTGAGCCAGCGGCGGGCGGCCATCATCGTCTCGGCGGGGTTCGCGTCGCGCGGGCACGTCTCCGAGCACTCGCCGCAGTAGTAGCAGAGCCACGGCTCGAGCATCGTCCGCAGCTTCTCGCGGTTCCCCACCTGCAGCAGGTGGATGACCTGCCGCGGAAAGCCCTGGGTGTCCGTCGAGAGCGGGCAGGTGGCCGTACAGTTGCCGCAGTTCATGCAGGCGGTGACGTCGCCGCCGCCGTACCTCGCGATCTCGCGATGCAGACCCGGATCCAGCCTGACGGCCATCAGAGCTCCCCCATCCGGCGGTACCGGTAGTAGTCCTCGGCCTTCGGCTTCGGCAGCTCCTCGAGCGCGCCGTAGCGGCGGAGCGCCATCACCCACAGCGTGACCTCCGGGGCGGGCGCGCCGAGCGCCTCGGCGATCTCGGGGATCGTCTTCGGCCCGTCGGCCAGCGCGGCGAGGATGCGCGGGCGCACCGTCATCTCGTCCCGCATGATCTCCGCGGGGCTGCGTGGCATCGCGGGCGCGCTCACGCGGCCTCCACGGCGAGGGCCTCGATCATCGCGCGCATCTGGGCGTTGCTGTAGCCGGCGAGGTCGATGGCCTCGCTGGCGCACACCGGCACGCAGCCGCCGCAGCCCTTGCACAGCTCGGGGTGGATCGCGGCGACCTCGCGGCCGGCGCCGAGCACCTTCTCGACCGCGCCCTCGTAGGGGCACGCCGCGGCGCACTCGCCGCACCAGGTGCACTTCGCGGCGTCCACGCTCGCCACGAGCGGGGGGATGTCCACGTAGCCCTTGAGGAGGAGGGCGGCGCCCTTGGACACGGCCGCCAGGGAGCTCGCGACGCTCTCCGCGAGCGACTTGGGACCCTGCGCCGTGCCGGCGATGAACACCCCGTCGATCACGGTCTCCACGGGCCGCAGCTTGGGGTGGATCTCGTTGAAGAAACCGCCCGCGTCGAGCGGGAGCTTCAGCGCCTGCAGCAGCGTCGCGTTCTCGCGCGGGACCATCCCCGTGACCAGCACCACGAGGTCGGCCGGGATCTCCACCTCCTCGCCCGTCATCAGGGTGTCGCGCACGCGCACGAGGAGGCCGTCCCCGTCGCGCTCGACGGTGGGGGGCGCGTCCTCGGCGAAGCGGAGGAAGACCGAGCCCTTCCGGCCCGCCTCCTCGAAGAGCAGCTCGTTCTTCCCGTACGTCCGGATGTCGCGGTAGAGGTGGTACTGGTCGATGGCCGCGCCGCCCGGGGTGGCGCGCGCGAGGAGCGCCGTGTGGACCGCCGCGTTACAGCAGTAGCGCGAGCAGTACCGGTTCGGCTTCGCGCACGCCTCGCTCTCGGCCTGGCGGCTGCCGACGCAGTACACGTAGGTGATGGTGCGCACCGGCCGGCCGTCGGGGCGCACCGGGCGTCCGTTCCTGGCCAGCAGCTCCCGGAACTCGGGCAGGGTCACGACGCCGGGCAGGCCGTAGCCGAACTCGCCGTCGGCCGGCGCGTACGGATCGAAGCCCGTGGCGACCACGATCGCGCCGACGTGCAGGGACAGGGTGTCGTGCCCGGCGCGGACCGCCACCGTGAAGTCCCCGACCGTGCCGCGCTTCTCGACGACCTCGGCCTCGAGCAGCAAGGTGACGTTCTCGCGCGCGGCGAGGCCCCGCCCCAGCGCGGCGACCAGCTCGGCCCCCTCGCGGTCGTTGGGGAAGAGCCGGCCCCACGCGGGAACGCGGCCGCCGACCTCGGCGGCGCGCTCGACGAGGTACACGGCGACGCCCATGTCGGCGAGGGCGATCGCGGCACGCATCCCCGCGACGCCGGCGCCGATCACCATCGCCGCCTGCGTCGTCTCGACCCGGAGGTCCGTGAGCGGCGCGCCGAGGCGCGTGCGGGCGACGCCGGCCCGGACGAGGTCGGTGGCCTTGGCGGTCGCCGGCCCCGTCGCGTGGCGGTGCGCCCACGAGCACTGCTCGCGGACGTTGCACTGCGTGTACATGTACGGGTTGAGGCCGGCGCGCTGCGCCATCGCCCGGAAGGTCGAGAGGTGCAGCTTCGGGGAGCAGGACGCGACGACGATCCCGTCGAGCCCCTCGGCCCTGATGATCTGCTCCATCTCCTGCTGCGCCGCGTCGGAGCACGCGAACAGGAAGGTCTTCGCCACCGCGACGCCGCCTTCCTTCTCGGCGGCGGCGCGCACCTTCTCCACGTCCACGAAATCGGAGATGTTGCCCCCGCAGTGGCAGATGAAGGCGCCGATCTTCTTCGCGCTCATCGGGCCCCCCCCGCCGCCGCGAAGGCGGCCGGCGCGGCCGCGCCGGCCCCGGCCGAGGCGCGACGCCGGAGGTACGCCGCCACCTGCGCCGCCGCCGCGCCCGAGTGCAGGATGGTGTCGGGAATGTCCTTGATGGCGGAGGCGGTGCCGGCGACGAACACCCCCTCCAGGCTCGTCTTCCCCGGCTCGAGGTCGTCGTCCGGCTCCCGCACGTAGTGGAACGCGTCCGCCTCGAGCTTCCCCGGCGCGAACAGCCCGAACGCCTCCGGGTTGGCCGAGAGCCCGACGGAGAGAACGACGAGGTCGTGCTCGGCGCGCGCCGTGCGGCCCGTGCCCTCGATGTCGTCGTAGAGAACGGTGACGTTCCCGTCGGCCGCGCCCTCGATCTTCGCGACGCGGCCCTTCACGAACCGCACGCCCATCCCCTTCGCCTGCTCGAAGAACTCCTCGTAGCCCTTCCCGAAGGCGCGGATGTCGATGTAGTAGATCGTGATGTCGGCGAGCGGCAGCGCGCCCATCAGGAGCTGCGCCTGCTTGATCGAGTACATGCAGCACACCCGCGAGCAGAGCCGGTTGTCCACCGTGCAGTCGCGCGAGCCCGTGCACAGCACGTAGGCCACGTTCGCCGGCGCCTTGCCGTCGGAGGGCCGGACCACCGCGTTGTAGGGCCGGGTGGGCGCCAGGATCCGGTCCATCTGCATCGAGGTGATGACGTTGGGCAGCGTGCCGAAGCCGTAGGTCGGCTTTCGCTTCGCGTCGAAGAGCTGGAAGCCGGTCG
>Ga0335083_10010419_pt1 | contig 11235 bp, 10 predicted proteins | sample Lox_Sample_42_FD_206716 | JGI IMG/M metagenome (GOLD analysis project Ga0335083, IMG submission 206716) | Soil microbial communities from Loxahatchee National Wildlife Refuge, Florida, United States - Lox_Sample_4.2 | ecosystem: Environmental > Terrestrial > Soil > Wetlands | place: USA... | reverse complement strand
CGCTGAACCACGCGCGCAACCATCGGCGCAAGGACCGCGCCTCCGTCTCGAGCTCCGACGAAATTGATTCGCTGGCGCATCCGGACAGCGATCCCGAGTGGACGCGCGTCGGGCATCCGGAGTGGGCCACCGCGGCACGCCGCATGCTCGGCGAGCTGCCGGCGCAGCGCGATCGGGAAATGCTCGTGCGTTTCTATCTCAACGACGAGGACAAGAGCAGCATCTGCAGTGCGCTCGGGCTCTCGGACGAGCACTTCAACCGGGTGATCTTTCGCGCGCGCAATCGCTTTCGTGCGCTGCTCGAACGCCGCGGCTACGACCGCTCCGATTTCCTGGCGTTCGCACTGCTCGCGCTGGGGCTCGCTGCGGGCGGCCGCGCGGTTGTCGCGGACCGGCCGCTCGCCACCGCAGATCCCGAATCGCACGCCCTGATCGCAACCGCGCGGAGCAACGGATGATCGATGTCGGCCAGGAATTCGAGCGGCTCAGCGACTACGTTGGCGGTCGACTGCCACCCGAGGAGCAGCGGGTATTGGAGGATCGGCTGGCTCGGGAGCCGGAGCTCGTCCGGGAGCTCGAGATGACGCTGCGTTTGCGCGAAGGGCTCGAGCAGCTGCGCGCGCGCGGCGAGCTCGCCTCCGGTACCTCGCCCTCCGGTATTCCGCGTCTCGCGTGGGTGGCGGGTCTCGCGGCCGCGATCATCGGCGCGATCGCCGTGATGCTCTGGACGCGGACCAACTCGGGTCCTCCGCCGCTGCTGACGGCCTCCGTCTCGACGGCGGCGGGCGCGCGCGCGCCGGTAGCTGCGCACTTCACGTTCATGGCGCTGCGCAGCGCTGCGTCGCCGGTACTCGAGCTACCCGCGGATGGCGTCGTCGAGCTGCGTGCGATGCCGACGTCCCTCGCACTCGGGGCCCGTTACCGCGTGCTGCTCGATCATCTGAACCATGCCGGAGGTCGGATGACGGTCGGCACGGTGTCGGGACTCGACCTCGGCGGCGGCGGATTCGTCTACAGTTACGCCGCTGCACGCTCGTTGCAGCCAGGTGATTACGAGTTGCGCATCGAAACCGAAGGCGCGACGCCGGTCGCAGTCGGTACGTTCCCCTTTACGCTGCGATCGGGCGGGCGCTGAAGCGGGTCCAGCGATCCCCCTCAGTGGCATGCTGCTGGCCAGCGCTCGGGCATGGTGCGCCTGGCTGCAACCGCAAGGACGCCGGGTATCGACGTGAGCACCGCCAGCCACCGCAACTCGACGGAACCCGTGAAGACGCCGATGCCGGCTAGGGTTAGGTCGCGTCGAAACCCGACGGCCTGACAGCGGGCGGCCACCTCGTCGATCCGCTCGATCGCCTCGTCAGCGACCGCGACCGCGACGCGGATCCGCCCAGCATTCGGGCGCCCAGGCTCGGTGGCACTGGCTGGCAGCCGCCCATCCGGCGTCAAGTTTCCCGTGCGCTGTCCGGCCAGAATGGCCCGGTTGGGCATGCTGCAGTCCTCCGGCCGGCCGATGCGCGCCGCCTACACCACTACTGTTTCCGGTCTGTGTCGCGTCTCAGCGCCGAGCGCCGAAGAGCGGGATCCGTCGCCGGCGGTGAGATTTCCCGGCGGTCCGCGACAGTTATTCTTTGCGGCGGTTGCCTCTCAGGGAAACGCCGACCGGCGATGTTGCCAACGGACTGGGTACGGACGTCGCCGCCGCCGCATCTCCCACGCCATTGGCCGCGGGATCGGGCTGCCTCGCGGGCAGCGGGTCCCGTGGCGGTTCCTCCACGCCTATCGGCGTGTGGTCGGGAGGCGTAAGGTCACCTCTCGAGGCGAGACGAAGCGCGACGACCGTGCCCATTGAAGGCTATGGGGTCGCGACCGTTTTCGGGGGGAGCGCCGATGAGCAGGCACGTGATCGGGACTGGTCCCGCGGACCCCTTGATCGAGCGCGAGGAACGACGCATCTCGGCTCGCCGACAGCGCCTCGCGCTCGAGGCGCCGGACGTCAATGGAATCGGCCGTGCGGGGCTCGCGATCTCCGGCGGCGGCATCCGCAGCGCAACCTTCGGTCTTGGCGTCCTGCAAGCCCTTGCCAAGGCGCCGGTTCACCCGACTTCCGGCCCATCATCCGCTCCGGATGACCCAGGCGCCGATCCGCCCTCCGTGCTGCGCGAGTTCGACTACCTATCAACTGTCAGTGGCGGCGGCTACATCGGTGCGTTCTTCTGCAGCCTGTTCATACCGGGGCGCTTGCGACCGGTCTCTGGGCCCCCGGCGGACAGCGATATCGAAGCGGCGCGGCAGGCCTACGAGGTGCTGCGTTACGAACCACCGGGGCGGATGCGCTCGAGCACGAACTACCAGGACGAGCCGATCGGGGCGGCGCCGCTTGCTTGGCTGCGGGAGAACGGCCGCTACCTGACTCCGACGGGCGGCGGCGATCTTCTGTACGCGATTGCGCTGGCGATCCGCAATTGGTTCGGTATGCAGTACGTGCTCGGTGCGGTGCTGCTCCTGTTCTTCTCGCTGCTGGCGCTGGGGCGCAACTCCCTCGCAAAGCACTGGGTCCCGTACCGCTCGGTCGAGGATGCACTGTTGGGGTACGCAGATGCGTCCGGAAGCGTCGGCGTGTGGTGGAGCACGCTCGTGATCGTGGTCGCCGCCCTATGCCTGCTGTGGTTGATTCCGTCCTGCATCGCGTTCTGGCTGTCCTATCCCGAGCGCGGCGGAAGCGAGCGCGACCGGCCACGATGGTTTTCGAGCGCGGCCGTCGCCGCGCTCGCAATCGCCGCCGTAACGTTCGGCATCGGGGCCGCATGGATGCTGTTGTTCCCTCACTGGGTGGCCTCGCAGTACGTGACGGCGGTTGTCTGCGCAGAGGCGCTGCTCGGCTTCGCCTTCCACGGCGCCGCGATCATCGCCATCACGCGCAAGGGCACGATCGCAGACCACCGCGTCTGGACGACGCGCAACCTCGCATTCGGTCTGCAAACGACCATTGCCGTCGCGGTTCTGGCGCTTGCCGACACGCTCGGGCAATCGCTTTACCTGGTCGCGCAGACCGCCCCGACGCGGGTCTGGTGGCACCCGGTCACTCCCGCGGCGGCCCTCGGGGCGCTCGTTTGGATCGTTCGCAAGCTGGCGCTCGTATTCGACGAGAAAGGCCGGCCATCGTGGCTCGCCAAGACCCCGGCGACCGTGATCGCCGGACTCGCGGGCGGCACCCTCGCGCTGCTGGTCGCGACGGTCTGGGCGCTCGTCGTGCAATGGTTCCGCTGGCGCGGCGGCGCGCCGAACGTCCGGGGCCTCGAGCATGAGGCCGGCCTCATCATCCTCGCGGGACTGACCTTGCTGGCGGCGGTGCTGGCGTGGACCAGCGGGCAGTTCACCGGCTTCATCAATCTGTCGACGCTGCAGGCCCTGTACGGCGCCCGGCTCACGCGGGCCTACCTGGGCGCGTCGAACGGTGCGCGATTTGCCGGCGACGGCGCTGCGCTGCGCAGCGTCGCCGACGCGGCGCCCGGGGACCAATTGCCGCTCGACCGCTACTACTCCCGCGATGTGCTGGCGCCGCTGCACATCATCAACGTCACGGTCAACCAGACGATCGATCCTGCCGAGCAGCTCGTGCAGCGCGACCGCAAAGGCAAGCCGCTCGCCGTGCTGCCGGATGGCTTCGTGATCGACGGCTGGTATCTGCCGAACTCGGCCCACGACGTCGCGGCGCCAAAGCACCCGGCGCGGGGTGCGCGGCAGACGCTGATGCTCGGTCAGTGGGTCGGGACATCGGGAGCGGCGTTCACCACGGGTCTCGGGCGCACGACCAGCCTCGGCCTGTCGCTCGCCCTCGGACTCGCGAACGTCCGCCTCGGCACCTGGTGGTGCTCGGGCGAGGGTCACGACCCCAAGCTCCCGATCGCCGGCGCATTCAAGAACCTGTTTCCGACTCAGACGTACCTGCTCGACGAGTTGCTCGCGCGCTTCCATGGCCTGCGTCGCGAGCTGCAGTACCTGTCCGACGGCGGGCATTTCGAGAACACGGCGGTCTACGAGCTGCTGCGTCCGGAACGCAAGCTGCGCCTGATCGTGGTCTGCGACGACGGCTGCGACCCGGGCTTCGGGTTCGGGGACCTGGCGAACCTGATCCGGCTCGTGCGCATCGACTTCCAGATCGAGGTCGAGGTCGACGCCGCCATTGCCGAGGACCGCGTGCTCGGCCAGGTGTTCGGAGTTCCGACGGACTTCGCGCCCGGATCGACGCGCGCGAACAAGTGCGCGCTGCTGTTCAATGTCTATCCGCCCCTGTGTCGCGATCGCACGCAGGGACCGGCGTGCCGCCTCGTTGTCCTCAAGCCCGCGTTGATCGCGTCGGCGCCGCTCGACGTGCAGCAGTACGGGCAGACGCACCCGGACTTTCCGCAACAGTCGACCGCCAATCAATTCTTCGACGAGGCTCAGTGGGAATCCTACCGGCGGCTCGGCTATACGGTCGGCACGCGCGTCTTTGGTGGAGACGAGCACGGCGGTATCGGAGTGGGTGCGGCACTGTGGAACTATCTTCGGACCCACCGCGGCGACCGCGCGGCCCGCTGAGGCGCCTTCGAACGGGTGCGCCGACCGTCGGCCGGGGTCCATGTATTAGAGTAGGCCAGATCCCGAAGGTCGGACGCGCACGCTCGGTGCCGCCACGCGTCCTCAGGTCTCGCGCGGTGCAGTACGGTCGGCCCGCACCCGTCTTTGCGATGCCCGTGCATGCCGGGTCCAGCCACGCCCGCGCCAGCGCGCCACCATGATGAGTCCGCGAACCCACTCGTCCGCTGCGTAGGCGATCCAGACGCCGACGAGGCCCAGGCCGAGGTGGACGCCGAGCAACCACGCGCCACCCGCCATCACGAAGGCCATCGACAGCACTCCGGCCGCGACCGGAAAGCGCGCATCGCCCGTCGCGCGCAGTGCGTTGATCACGACAAGGTTTAGCGTTCGGCCGGGCTCTAGAAACACCGTCACCCAGAGGAGCGACTGCGCAGTCGCGATCATCGCGGCGTCCGTCGTGAAAAGTCGCAGCGTCCATCGCGAGGTGGTCGCGGCGAACAGCGCGGCCGATGTCGCCACTCCGAGTCCGACTCGTAGGCTGTGGGCGGCCTCGCGATCGGCATCGCGCAATCGGCCGGCGCCTGTCAGGCGACCAACGAGGATCTCGGTTGCGAGTCCGATCGAGACGCCGGGTAGCACGATGAAGTAAGTCAACTGCAGCGCATAGGCCTGGGTCGCGAGGGCTGAAGTGCCCATCCGCGCGACGAGCGCAAGCGTGCACATCAGCGCGATCCGGTATGCGATACCCTCGGCGGCCCCAGGCACGCCGATGTGGAGTACTGGTGCCAGGCGCTCCGGGTGCAGAGTCCACCAGTCGCGCGCGCGTGGCGCGAGAGCCAGCCGGCGGCGCCACAGGTAGAGAAAAAATCCCACGCCGAACAGCCGGCTCGCCAGCATCGCCAGCGCAAATCCGGGCAGGCCAAGAGCGGGGACGGGACCGACGCCGCGCATCAGCGGCCACGAGAGCGCCAGGTGCACCGCGTGCATAGACAGGATGTTGATCAGCACGTCCCGCGGCCGCAGGTGCGCGCGCATCACCGCGGCCATGCTGGCATTGAACGCGTCGAATCCGAGCGCGAGGGCGAGCACCCTGAGGTACGGCAGCGACAGGGGCAGCACGTCGGCCGGCGCTCCCATCACGACGAGCAGCTTATGTGCGAAGCCTGCGACGCCGACCGTCGTCGCGAGGCCGACCCAGGTACTGGCGCCGAGCGCCGCCCGTGCGGTCGCATCGGCGCGCGCGCGATTGCCGGCGCCGAGCTCCTGCGTGATGGTGACGCTGACGCCAAGGCTGACGACGCGCAGCAGGAGGAAGAACGTCGTCTGGATGCTGTTGGCGAGCGCAAATGCTCCAGCCGCCGCCGGCGACATCTTCGCGGCAAGCGCCAGGCCAACGAGGCCCACCGCGAGTCCCAGCAGCAGCTCGCTGAAGAGCGGCCACGCCAACGTGAACAGACGCGGGCGCGGCGCGGCGCTTTCAGCCGTCATCGGAGATGATTCTCGAGCGATTCACTCACAAGCCCTCTAAGGCGATGAGGCTCGAGCGCGATGCTCGCTGGCGCACGCCGATCAGCGGCTGGTAGTCCGCTGATGCAAAGAGCGCCCTGAGACGGGCCATGTCCGGGAATTCCAGCACGACAACCCGATGTGCTTCTGTCGCTCCTGCGAGGCGCTCGGCGGTCCCACCGCGCGCGAGGTAACGGCCGCCAAACGCGGCGATGATCGATGGCACGCGCTGCCGGTACTCCTCGTATGCCACCGGGTCCGTCACTTCGATGTTCGCAATGACATAGGCGGCCATCCTCCCTCCATTGATACCGGCGACGCGGTGCCGTGGCTGGTCAGGACGCTCAATTATGCCGGGCTCGGAGGCGTGCCCGGCCGCGTGACGCCGGTCACGTCCGGTAAGCGTTCTCCCGCGAACTTCGACCGCAGTCACGGCCGCGGTGCCCGAGCCAGTCCACCATTTGACGATGAATTGGCGAATCCTCTGGCTCATCGCCGTCGCGCTCGCCTGCCTCCAGGGCTGGCGGCAGTGGGAAACCCGCCCGGCCCATCCGCCGGACGGGACGATCGCTCCGCATGAGCCCGTGCAGACGGATCCAGAGAGTGTCGCGGCGATCACGCTGGGGCACTGGAGACTGACGCCGCGAGCGCACTACGACATCACGGCCCGCGTGCTCGGGCGCGAGGACTATGCTTACGATCGGCTCGCAGATCTTGTTCCGGAGGACCTTGCCCTCGGCTGGGGGCCGATGTCCGACAACCGCGTGCTCGCGGCCATATCGATCAGCCAGTCCGCGCGGTTCTACACCTGGCACGCGACGACGCTCCCCATTCCGGTCCAGGACGTCGTTGAACACAGTGCGAATACGCACGTGATCCCGGTGGACGCGGCCGTCCGGGCGCAGCTTGCGCACATTCGACCGGGGGAAGTCGTGCACTTGTCGGGTTTGCTCGTGGATGGCGTGCGCGACGACGGGGCGTGGATCCGCACCTCGCTGACTCGCAGTGACACAGGCGCGGGCGCCTGCGAAGTGATGCTCGTCGAGTCCGTCGAAGTGCTGTAAGCGCCGCAGCCTTCCTCGTGCTGCGGAGCAACACCCTGGCTCGGCCGCGCCGACGCGAGCGCGACAGCCATTGCCGGCCAGTGCACACTCCGCCCGATCGTTCTTGGAGCGCCCGGAGCCGCCGACATGCCACACACCGTCACCCTCGCCCTCGAACTCCCGGCCAGGCCTGCACGCCTGTACTCGATGTACCTGAACCCCAAGACGCACGCGGCGATCACAGGCGCTCCGGTTCGAATCGCAGCCCGCGTCGGCGCGCGCTTCGAGGCGTTCGGGGGCGCGCTCAGCGGGCGCATCCTGGATCTCGTTCCTAACCGCCTGATCGTGCAGTCGTGGCGTTCGACGGAGTTCGGGCGTCGGGACATCGACTCGACACTGATTCTGACGTTCCGCGCGCAGGGGCGCGGCGGCAGAATCGAGCTGACCCACGTCAACGTCGCCGAGGGCGACTTCGGTGGGGTTTCGGAAGGCTGGCCGAAGTACTATTTCACGCCGTGGCGCGCGTATCTCGCGCGCCGTGCGTGATTCGATGGGAACAGATGACTCGGCCCGGCACCGGGCCCGCCAAGAGGGACTCGCATGACGAGGGGCCTGAAACGCCGCGCCGTCCTCCGTAGCCTGGCCGCCGCCGTAGCGGTCGGAGTCCTAGACGGGTGCACGGATGGCCGAGTCCGTCCCGATCTAGCCGTCGACAGCGAGAAGCTGACGCTGCCGCGCCTGCGCGCGACGCCGGATCGCATCACGGCGATCACCGTCTGCACACGACCGTTTCGCGCCGACGGGCCGCGCCTGGACGTGGAGCGGGTCGGCGCGACGACCATCGTGCACAACTACGGCCACGGCGGCAGCGGCTGGTCGCTGTCTTGGGGCTCGAGCGGCCTCGCCGCGGACAAGGTACTGGCGACCGGCGTGCGCGACGTTGGTGTCATCGGATGTGGCGCGCTCGGGCTCACTTCCGCCTTGTTGCTGCAGCGTGCCGGGCTGCGCGTGACGATCTACGCGAAGGAGCTCCCGCCCAACGTCCGTTCCTCGCTTGCGACCGGCGTCTGGACGCCCGATTCGCGCATCTGCTTCGCCGAGCGCGCGACACCGGAGTTCCGTGAGCGCTGGGAACTCATGGCGCGGCGATCGTTCCAGACCTACCAGACGTTTCTCGGCTTGCCGGGCGAGCCCGTCGAATACATCGACAGTCTGTTCGTTCGCGACGATCTCGTACCGCGCCCGCATCCCGAGCGCGAGGACGATCCGCGGCCGAAATTCGCAGAACTGCAGCGCGCCTTGCTTCCCGACCTGCTCCCGAATCCCGACAGCTTTGCGCCGGGCAGTCACCCTTTCGGATCGCGTTACGTGCGTCGCGCGCCGCAGCTGATGTTCAATCTTGGCCCCTACCAGCGCATGCTGATGACGGATTTCCTGAGCGACGGCGGCCAGTTGCAGATTCGAGAGTTCCACTCGCCCGCCGACCTCAGCGGATTGCCGCAACGGACGCTGGTGAATGCAACCGGGTACGGCGCGCGGGCGCTGTTCGGCGATGAGTCGGTGACGCCGGTTCGAGGTCAACTGGCGCGCGTCGTGCCGGAACCGGACATCCACTATGGCCTGATCTACCACGGGGTCGCGTTCGTTCCGCGCCGCGACGGCCTCGTGTTCCAGGTTCTGGGCGGCGGCGACTACTTCGGCTTCGGCGACGCGACGACGACGCCGGACCGCGCGGAGGCGGAGCATGCGGTCAGTACGATTGCCGGCCTGTTCGCGCGCGGCTGAGCGCGGCGTCCGAATAGCTCAGGACTTCACTGGCCACGCCGACGCATCGATGGCTTCCCGGTACGCGTGCCACGTCGCGTGGCCGATCAACGGCATCGTGACCGCGAGCCCGACGAGTGCTGTGGCGAATCCGAGCGCCACCGACAGCACGATGAGAAGAGCCCAAACGAGCATCGCGCGCTTGTTGCGCAGCACGGCATTGACGCTGGTGACGACCGCGGTCACGGCGTCGGTGCGTCGGTCGACGAGCATTGGCAACGAGAAAGCGCTCGCGGCAAATGCCACCAGCGCAAATACGCTTCCGACGGCGCTTCCGATCGCGAGGAAGGTCGCTAGCGCGAGCCGCGAGGGCACGGCCTCCTCGGGGAAGAAGATTTCGACCGCGCTGCCCGCGCGCACCCAGACCAGGCAAATCACCATCAGGATCAGGGAGTAGACGAGCGAGTCGCCGAGATCGCGGCGCGCGACGGCGAGACACGTCGCGAAAGATGGCCTGACGCCGCGCTCGAGGGCCGCGCTGATCGTGTACAGACCCATCGCAAGCACCGGCGCGACGAACACGAAGCCCGACAGGAGCACGAGCAGCAACCAGCCCGTGCCGAAGCGAAGGGCAATCGCCGATACCAGGGCACTCAGAGCCGCGATTCCGACTCCGAATCCGATGCTTTGCAAAGGTGCCGCCATCACATCGCGCCACCCGAGGCGGACCCAACGCCAGGGCGCTGACGCGGCGATCGTGCGGCACGGCGCGACGAACGGCAGCAGGTCGGACGCGGTCTGCGGCGCGGTCATGGATTTCCCCCCGGGCGCGGCGCCGTCTGCTCCGGCGCCCTGGTGCGGCGCCGCGCGCGGCTAGCCTATCGCAATGGCCGTCCGATCACTACTTGGGCGCCGGGCCGTTGCCTTCCGGGGGCGGCCGGTGCGGAATTGAGCGCGCACCGCGTCGAGTGCACCGGTGACACGGACAAGTCCGTCAAAGTCGATGCGCGCAGCGTTTCCTCGGGCCGAGCAACAGAAATCGTCCGCGGACCCGGCAGTACCGAAGTCACGCTTCGCGCGTCGAAGAAGCTCGGGATCGTGTCGGTGGTCACGACACAGCCCGCGAAGCGGCTGAACCTGAAGAAGAGTCAGCGTGGCCTCGCGCTCGTCAAGGCCGACTGCGTGATCCTCGGTGTCGACCAGAGCCGATGACAAGCGCGCGAGCGACAATGCCAGGTGCGTCTCGTGCCCAAATCCGTGTCGGCCGCCGCGCGTAGTGGCGCGATCGCGTCCTGTGTGACACTGAAGGGTACGTCGAAGCGTCCAGCGTCATCGGCGCCAAGGTCCTCGATCGATCGCCTGCAGCCGACGCAATTCTGAGGTGCCCGAGCGGATAGATGATCCGAAGCGTCGGACTGCGATACCCGGCCGGGGCCGCCGGCGTCGCGAGCGGCCGGTATCGTCATTGCCAGGGACGGCAGGCTCTCGACCAGCAGCACGACGGCAATCGACCGGCCTGGAGTGTCCGTAAGACAGCGCCGGACTGCCCTTCCGCCACTCGCGAGCTGGCGTGTCGTCAGCCGCGCCGCCGTGACCTCGCGCATGCTAAATTTGCAGGATACGAACGCGCCGGTGGCGCATCCGCGCCTATCACCCACCGTCACCGGATAACACGCTGAATCCGTAACGGCGAAAGATCGCGGCCGCCTCCGGCCCTCGCAGGTATGCGAGCAGTGCGGCCGCCGCCGGAGACGCTTGCCGCGTCAGGGCCACCGGATATCGGATCGGTGGATGTGAAGTCTCGGGAAACAGGTCCACGACTCGCACCTTCGGGTCGACGCGCGCGTCGGTCTCGTACACGATTGCGAGCGGCACCTCGCCGCGAGCGACGAAAGCCAACGCGCTGCGGACGTTCTCCGCCCGCACCAGCCGGTCCGCGACGTCATTCCAGACACCGAGCGTCGTCAGTGCGGCCTTCGCATAACGGCCGACCGGCACGGAATCGGGATCGCCGGTCGCCAGGCGTTCATCGCGCAGCGCCGCGCGAAGCGCGAAACCAGGCCCGATCTTGAGTTGCAGGTTGCTGCTAACCGGTGCCACCAGAGCCAGCCGGTTGCCGAGCAGGTCGGACCGCGTTCCTTCGCGCAACAGCCGACGCCGGTCCAGATAGTTCATCCACTCCTGGTCTGCCGAGAAGAACAGGTCTGCCTCGGCGCCACTCTCAATTTGGCGCGCGATCACAGAACTGGCCGCGAAGGACAGACGAACCGGCCCGCCGCCGGACTTCTCGTAAGCCGCACCGAGCTCCTGCAGCACGTCCGTCAGCGAAGCCGCGGCGTAG
>Ga0335083_10010417_pt1 | contig 11237 bp, 3 predicted proteins | sample Lox_Sample_42_FD_206716 | JGI IMG/M metagenome (GOLD analysis project Ga0335083, IMG submission 206716) | Soil microbial communities from Loxahatchee National Wildlife Refuge, Florida, United States - Lox_Sample_4.2 | ecosystem: Environmental > Terrestrial > Soil > Wetlands | place: USA: Florida... | reverse complement strand
AGTTGTGCGCACAGCCGCGCGGAACAGGCGCGCTGAAGCAAGCCAAATGCTCCATCGCAAATACACTCAGCGCGCGACTGCGACTCGAAAAAGGGTTGGGTTGATGGGGCGTTTCTTGGACCCGAACGGCCGTCGACTGTCAGGCTGAGCACGGAGATGAGTTTTCGAGACGCCAAGAATGTGCCAACAAAGGGGTGAGTTTCTCGGAGTCCAAGAAAACGGATGCGTAATGCGGTCGAAAGGTGCAAAGACTCTTTCGCTTATTTGCTACGGTTACACTTTGCTGTACCTAGACACACCAAGGAGCGAGATGCCCGTCGGGACTGATTTGATGGTTTCGCCGGCGCGTTGCGACCAAGAGTATTCCCGTGCCAACACACAGCAATGCCAAGGAGGAGGGCTCTGGAACGACGCCGATCGCAATATATTGCGGATCATGCATGACAGTACCGTCGCCGGGATCTGTTGCGAATCGCGAGGGAGTTCCATCCGGCGCGAACTCCTCGATAAAGTTGGTGATGTTTGCGGCGTAAAGGTTCCCGTCGCTGTCAAAGGCCAGGCCTAGCGGGATCGCCAAAATGGAGCTGTCGTTCGGGTCCGCAAATGCCCCTTCATCGTTGCCCAGGGAATTGAACTCCTCGATTTTGTTATCGTTGAAATACGACACGAAGACGTTGTTGTCGCTGTCAATGGCCAGACCGCCCAGAGCATGGCCTGGGGTGGCAAATCGCGACGGGGAGCCGGCAGGAGTGAATTTCTCAATGAAGTTAAGATTGGCCACATAGAGATTGCCCAGGCTGTCGAAGGCAATTCCCTGTGGTTGGTACACAACAGAATGGTCGCCGGGGTCGCTGGCGAACACAGACGGCGTGCCAGCGGGAGAGTACTCCTCAATCGTATTATTGCCGAATCCAGCAGCGAAAAGGTCGCCCATGCTATCGAAAGCCAAGCCGGCCTTATTAGAAGTGCCGAAACTGGAGAAAACCGTTCCTGTTCCACCGGCGGGTGTGTATTTTTCGATCGCCGTGTTGGCGGAATTCGCGGCATAGACGTTGCCAGCGCTATCAATTGCCAATCCTTCCGGAGAGTGCAAGCCGGAGTTTGTAAACTGGGAACCGACGCCAGTTGGCGTGAATTGCTCAATCGTGTTGTTGGTATTCGACACAAAGAAGGCTTCGTCGGCGCGGGCGCTCATGGGAGCGACAGTGAAGATTGCTCCAACGCCAACCGATAGGAGCGCCAGCAGGCTATGGCTTTTCATGTGATTAGCGACTCCTTGAACAAAAGACGCTAGCGAGTTGGGTCGAAAGATTGCAATCTTGCCTCGACATGAATTCCTTAGTCCTTGCCGCATGACGGCAGTGATTTCAATTTCCCCCCCCCCCCATTATGGGCGGGTAATATGACCAAAGCAAGCACTTTTTATTGACTATTCAGAAATTGGCGGAGCCTGAACCGCGACGAAGCACAGGATCGGTCGGAATCTAGTGCGAATGGGCCTCATCGTTTGGCGTTACGGCTGCCCCAACTCTCCAACTGGGTAAAGTAAGCGGTGCCGTGTCAACAAAAGTACCAATGTGTTATCGGGCTAGGGAACGGAGAGCCTCAAGATGATCAGCAAGCCAAGCGTCTGGCAGCAGTTGCGCAAGAAACTCTTCGGCAGACTTAAAGTCCCGAGGTTGACTGGCTAATTGCACGATTACGTCGTGCAAGTGTGCCCGGAGTTCCTCCGGATTCGCTTTGAAGTTGACCGCGCAGAAGACAAATAGGCTGCCCGACGGTCGCAAATTCGTTGGTTTGCCGACGCATTTCTTTGGGTGGAACGGCAACCGAGTACCAGACCGAGAACCTAGATGAGTTTTCGAGACGCTCAGCATGTGCCAACAAACCGGTCAGTTGATGAAATAATTTGTCAGCTCGGTTTCGGACGCAGGCACAATCAAGCGGCTGGGGTTTCCGGTGCGGAAAACTGCACGGTAAAAAAGCAAGCCGCCAGCGGTGGAAATGATCGCCAGGAAAGACGCAGCGGGCTCGGGGACCGTCGCATTTGATCCACCTCCGCTGCGAAGGTCGCTAATCAACGCTTGGATGTCGGCATTGTTAAAATACCCGTCTTGATTGATGTCGCCCAGCGTAACCAAATCGGTGGCGGTCAGATCGTGGGTCGATTCGTAAGCGGCAGGATCCGCAAGCGCCGTCATCATCGCCAGCACATCGGGAGCATCAAGGGCATTATCGCCGGTAAGATCCCCGGGGATAAGCGTTCGGCCGGGCACGACCTCGCCGGTGGCGAGTTGGACCGCATCGGGCATGCCGGAACCCGTGAACACAATGTTGGCCAATTGATAGGCCGATAAACCGGTGGCGTCGGAGCCGACAAAGATTTGATCGGGCCCGCCGCCGGAAAGCGAGCCGCTCCAATCATCAATGGTGAGGGCCCCGCTCCAGGGTATGGCATTGCTGGCGGCAAAGTGCAGGACGCTTGTGCCTGACCCCAAGTCGATGTGCGAATTGGCGGTTACTTGTAGCTTGCCGGCGCCAAAATTGTCGCTGAATCCACCGGTGGTTAAGGTCCCACCAGCAAGTGTTAGATTCGCAGTCGTGGGAAACGTGTTGCTGGCTCCCAACTGCAACGTTCCATGATTGATGGTCGTGGTGCCGGTGAAGGCGTTTGCGCCGGACAAGATTTCCGTGCCGGCGCCATTTTTGATGAGATTGAACGTGCCGGCGCTGGTGATCGTGCCGGTAAACCTGCCGCCGCCGTTGTTGGAGCCGATGGTCAGCGTGTCGGTATGCGAGCCGGAGAAACTGTTCACCACGGCGCCGGCGCCGGCGAGGGCGTTAATCGATTCGCTCGGTTCATCATGGAAATCGAGTGTGGTCCCGGCATCCAGCACCATGTTGCTGTTGGGCGAAAGCGCGCCGCTGGAGAGCGTTTCCAAAGTGCCCGCAGTGACGTGGGTGTCGCCGCTGTAAGTTTTAACGCCGCTGGCGAAGGTCCATTTTCCCGTACCGGATTTCACAACCGAAAGCGTGCCGCCCGATGGATCGGCCACGGCCAGACTGAGCGTGTTGTGCGCGGTGCTGGAACCCGTCAAGGTTAGGGTCGGACTGGAGCTGGCCGCAGTCGCCAGCGCGCCGGTGTTGGTGAAGCTCAATCCGCCGGAATTGTCGAGCGTGCCACCATTGGCGGTGAGTGTGAACAGCCGATTGGTCGAACCCGTGCCGGCCAGCGTGCCGCCGTCGAGAATTAAATTGCTGGCGACGTTGGACGAGGAACCGATGCCGCTGTTGGTTCCGCCATTGGCCACCACGCCGCTGATTTCGCCCCCGGTTTTGATAGTCGTGGCCCCGGTGTAGCTTTGCGAGGCGGTGACGTTCAGGTTCAACGCATTAACAGCTGCGGCACTGCCAAGACCAACCGTAACTGTGGAATTTCCGCTCAGGGCATTAATGCCGCTGACGGTTAGCGTTCCGCCGCCGCCACCGAAAGAGTACGCGCTGTTAGCCGGCGTAAGCACTCCGCTGTAAGTTACCGATCCGATGGCCCCGATGCTGATATAGGGCAGATTAGCACCGCCGTTGGCGCTCAGATTTAAATTGTTCGAACTGGAGGCGGCTAAGGCGACGACGCCTGTGGAAGTGCCGGTGATTCGTCCGAGGAAAGTTTGATCGATGGCGTATCCGGCGGCATCGGTGGCACCGGAGCTAACGGTCACACTGGCGCCGGAGCCGCCGATGCTGGCGGCGGTGTTGAATTGCAAAACGCCGCCGCTGATGGTCGTGGAACTGGAATACGTATCGGTTCCAGAAAGCACCTCGGTGCCGGCACCGGTCTTGGCAATTCCGCCGGCCCCGCCAATGGCCCCGGCGAAACTGCCGGAGGCATCACCATTGCCGAAGGTGAAAGTGCCGGCACTGACAGTGACGGTGCCGCCCCCCGACGAACCGTTATCCAGGGCGTTAATTCCCGTCGTCGTGTCGGCGACGAGGGTCGCGCCGGTGCTGACCAGCACATTTCCCTTTCCCGGGCCGGACGGCAAAAAGCCGCCCTGATACAAGCGCAAGGTGCCGGCCTGAACAGTCGTATTGCCGGAATAGGTCGAGAGTTTGCTTTCCCATAGCCAGCGTCCCGTGCCGTTCGCAATGACGGAGGTTTTGCTCGAAGCGTCGGGATCGCCCAGCGCTGGTGAAAAGGCGTTATGGGTTTCGCTGCCGATTAAATTCAGCGCGCGATTACCAGTCCCAGTGAAGGCAATGGCCCCGGTATTGGTAAAGCCCAAACCATCGCCGCTGCTGCCGGAGCCATCAATGGTGCCGCCATTGGGAGTCATGGTAAACAGACGATCGGTGCTGACGCCTGCTGTGCCGGTGAATTGTAGCGTGCCGCCGTCGAAGACCAGATTCGCCGCCGCATTCGTGGATTGGCCCAGCGGTCCGGCAACGCCACCATTGCCGATGGTTACGATGTTCAGAATTCCGGCGGACAGGGTCGTGGAACCAGTGTACGTGTTGGCGCTGGTAACCGACCACGTACCGCTGCCGTTTTTAATGATCGAGCCGGTGCCGATGGAACTGCTAATGACACCCGAATAAGACTCTGTGTTGGCGCCGACCGACAGGGTTGTGCCTTTCAAATCCAGGCCTTGGGAGCCGGACAGTCCGCCAAACGTGGCGTTGAAACCGTTCAGATCGAGCACAATGCCGGTGGTGGTCAAATTCACCGTGCTTTTTCGCAAGGCCAGCGCGTTGCCTAAACGCAGGGTACCGGCCGAAATGTTGGTATCGCCAGTGAAGCTGTTCGTTCCGCTCAACACCAGCACGCCGGCGCCGGCTTTGGTAATGCCGCCGGACCCGCCGATGGCCTGAGAAATGGTGAAGACGTTGGCGGCAGTGTTGACATCAATGGTGGAGGTGCTGGCGGAAAATGTCGGCGCGTGGTCATTGAGATTCGTGAACGTGATACCGGTGATGCGTAAAGTTCCGCCGGCAAACGTGATGGGACTGCCGACCGCGCCCAAATTGGAATCGTCTGACACCGACAAAACGCCGCCGGTGAGAATCGTCCCGCCGCTGTAGCTATTCATTCCGCTAAGTACCAACGTTCCCGCCCCGGCTTTTGTGAACGAGCCGTTGCCACCGATATTCTGGCTGACCGTGAACGTATTGGCGCTGTTGGCGATGTCAAATCCGCCGTTGAAGGTCGACCAGTTGACGACGTGCGAATTCAACGTGACTAGCGATGTGCCGTTAATTTGCAGCAGGCCGCCGTTAAAAGTGATGGAGCTGCCCGAGCCGTCGATGTTGGCGTCGCTGGAGATTCCCAGTTCACCGGCGGTTAGAATTGTTCCTCCGGAGTAATTGTTCGATGCCGTCAGCGCGAGGATGCCGGAGCCGATTTTTGTAATGGCTGTGTTGCCGGAGATCGCGCCGGAAATCGTCCCGTTGAACCCGTTGGTGTCGATCGTTCCGGCGCTCCCGGACATCGAAATGGGCACGTTGATCGCCAACTGGGCGGCCGCCCGTAGCGTGCCGCCGCTCCAATTCATCGTGCCGCCGCTGGTCCAGTTGCTCGGCGTGCCAGCCCCCAAAGCAATTTGCGAAACCATCAGCGTGCCGCTGGTGAAATTGATGGTGCCGGTATAGTTGGTGGCCGACGGCGAATAAACCGTATCTCCCAAAATGATGTTGTAGGCTTGCACGGTGCCGCCGCTAATGTTCAGCGTGGCATTATTTTGATCGCCCACGGTAATGGTGTCATAAACGCTCAGCGTTCCGCCGGTGGAGACGGTGACTTGTTCGCCGCCGGCGGTGGTGGGACCGTTGCCACCGATGGAAAGTGTCATGGCTGTGGCGGTGCCCGACGAAATTGTAACCGTGCCATTGGTTGATCCGTTGCCGCGGATCAGCGCATGGTCAAAAACTCCTGGCACGGCCGAGGACCACGTGCCGCTGGACCACGTGCCGCTAGCGTTGGACCACGTTTGGCTGGCGTATTCATCGCCTAGCTCGTTGGCGTATTGCTCGATCATGGTGTAGCCCAGCGGATTAAGTTTGAGTGCGCCCGACGGATCGGTCGTGCTCAAACCATGCGCCGCGGCCCAGGTGTCGGGAATGCCGTCGTTGGCGCTGCTAGTAGGTGGTGTGCCACCCGTGATGGTGCCAAAGCCGTTATTCGACAGGCCGGTGTCATTTTCCGTGTTGTAAATAGAACCCTGCGTGCCCAGTGATTGCACCTGACTAATGACTTGCGTATCTACTGTGTCGCGCTGCAGCGAATCGCCGGCGTGGGCCACGTCGAACGTGTAAGCCGCCGATGCGCTTAATAGCGGCAAACTGGTTGTGGTGGACGACCAGGGAGCAGACAGCAAATTTACCCCGCTGGGCGTAGTCGCCGAACCATTGAGGACTCCGTCTTTGTTCGAGTCGAGCAAATTACCAGAAGCATAAGCGCTTTGATTGGAGTCCAACTGGTACCAGGCATCTCCGGCGCTGGTAGTGCTTGGCCCGGCGATAAAATAATTGTTCAGGATGTCGTAGCTGTAAACGCCCGCAGAGTTACCCGTGGTGTAGCCAGCTTGGTAATTATAAACCACGTTGTTGATGTATTGACTGTTCGATTTCGCCAGCGGATTGCGGTTGTGGGCGTTGACCCACAAGTTGTTCACATAAGTGACGTTATTCCCCTCGGTATGCATGTTGAACTGCTGTGCTTTAATGGGATCGGCCAACAGCGAGTTTTGAATGGTGACGTTATTGACGCCATTGGTGCCCACGGCGTCGATGTTGTCGTACTGCGAGTATTCCGCATCCACGTGATCCAGAATCATGTTGGTGGTATCGCCCAAGTTAATGCTGGCCTTGGCGGAAGAGTCGGCGCTGCCCTCTCGGGCGCGAATGAATTCGACAATATCGTTACTGGAAGTTGAAAATGAAACCTCGTGTCCCATGAAGCCAATGCCTTGGCCGGGCGCGGTTTGGCCCAGAATGGTGATGTTGCTTTTCACGCTGACGGCTGACAGCAAATTGACATATCCGCCCACGGCAAATACCACAATGCGGTTGGATTGACTCACTGCGTCGCGAAAAGAGCCAGCGCCGGAATCGTTGAGATTGGTCACCACGTACAGGCTGCCGGCGCGGCCGCCGGTGGATAGTGAGCCAAAACCTTCTGCATCGCCAAAGGCCCTCAATTGTGCTTGTGCGCAGTTCGTGTTTAGCCAGCAGATGGCAGCCACGCAAAATGTCGCCGCGCGCAACACGCGCTTTTCCATTTCCCCCCCTCTCCGACAATGGGCTGGTTCCCGCACATTATTCAGCTTGTCGCCTATCTCAACGGCATTAGCAACCGCCCCTACGGTATTGTTAGAGTTCTCTACTAAAAGATGCTTTCCTCATGGAGCAAGGACAAACGCACACAGGAAAAAAAGAAACAGTCGCTTGAAAGAAATGGAAATATCGGGTGTCGTTAATTTAAATTCTCTGCCCGCCTCAACACATCGGCCCAATCATCCCATAGCTCTCGGCACTCGCGTGCTTCTTCCGGTGACAACCTTTCGATTGAGTTGAAATCTCGCAGTCCCGACAGATCAGGGCTGGCTTGCCATGAATAAAGTTTATGTAGTAGTGTGCAATTCGATTGGCAACTGCCTAGCGTCGAAGCCCAGGCGTCCAAAGTCATCCGCAACCATTTGCGTGCTTGTTGAATATTAAGTAGTCGTTCCGCATCGACTGATAGGTCGCCATCGTTATGAATACAGTTTGCAGTTCGCGCCGCAGCACATGCCGCCTCAAAGCCGCAACTACGATATAATTCGTCTTTTGGTTGTAATGAAGTTTCGAAGCATGCGCTATACAGACGTGTTGATGAGTCATATTGTTGTTTAATGAAGTACAATTCGGCCAGCAATCGGTCGGTGTCTTCGTCAAAGGCATTAGCATTATTCGCGACCCCAGCAGGGAGGTGTTTTTCCAAATCAAAAAGACGTTGGCATTGATCAAGTTGAAGCTTAACAAAGCTGTGCAGGGGATGCCCTTCAGGCAGCAATGCAAGAGCGTGGTGAATTGCGACTTCAGCGTCGTTGAAATTGCCCAGGGCCATTAATGATTGCCCTAGTGCTTCGTAGGCCCTCTCTAATTTGGGGCTGAGTTGAACGGCGGTTTGAAACTGTTCCACCGAATCGCTCAAACGTCCTTGGATTTGCAAAATAATCCCAATGTTGTAATGGGCAATGCCACTCTTCGGATGCATGCGAAGTGCTATTTCACATTCCTCGATTGCCTCCGGAAACTTGCCGGCGTAGGTCAGAGCGGTTCCCAAATCGTAATGCGGTTGAGTTAACTGCGGATTCAGGGCAATTGCCTGATTATACTGCTCAATGGCTTCGTCAAGTCGGCAATATTCCCTGAGGGCATTGCCGAGAACATAGTGTCCCCACGCGTTATTCGGGTCGATTTTCACTGCCTCACGATATTGTTCAATTGCTTCACGAACCATTCCCTGCGTCTTCAACGCACTCCCCAAACTAACGTAGCTCCCGCTATAACTGGGATTGATTTGTATTGCTCGCCAATACTGTTTGATCGCTTCATCAACTTGTCCTACAGCTCGCAAGGCATTCCCTAAACCCTCGTAGACAGCTGCCGAACTAGGACGAAGGGCTAAAGCCGCGCGGAAATAGCCTGCAGCGTCGGGTGATTTCTTTTTTGTCAGCGCAATTCCCAAGAAATAGTTGGCCCAAAAATCGGCGGGATAGGTTTGTTGCACTCGGTTAAGGAATTCAATTGAGTCGCGTCTCTTGGTCTGCAATCGATCACCTACGGCGACGAGTAATTGGACCGATTCCTCTTTGACAGGTGCGGTTTTAGCCAGTTGCACTAGCCTGTCGGTATCCTCCCACGTAACCGGATCGCGGACACAGTCGCGCCATACATCTGGATCGGCCCGCCGAGCGACGTCCATTAAAAGCGTCCGTCGTTTTGTATCATTCGTGCAGACAGCCCAATCGTCCATTGCAGCAAGCAGCGGCGCGCGGATCGACGACGCGGCGATTCTCATCGCAATAGCTGCAGGATCCTTGTTCGTATCGATAATGCCTGCGTCTCGAAATGCAATTGCATAATCTTGATCGGCTTGGAAATTGTTAAATGGCACTTTTTCTACGTTTGCGCGTTCCAAGCGAATATCATCAAAACGCCTCAACAAATCATGATTACGAGCATTTTGGTCTAACTGCTTGATGCGATCGCGGAGCTCAAGAGGTGGGCCGGCTCCCAACCGTTCTTTCACTTGAGCAAGCACAGCATTGGCGTCCGACCAATTGCCTTCTGACTGCAGTTGAGCGACCTCATGCAAATTGTCTTCCGTGAGTCGCAATTTTGTCGCGTTCTTGTAGCTTAGCCAAATCGCTCCGCTAGCAATCGCAAAGAACAACAAAACAATTGTTGATATTGCCATTGCTTGCACAGGGTGCCGACGGGCCCAACGCCAAAGTCGACGACCACGGCCCAAGGGACGAGCCACGATTGGCTCGTGTTTGCGAAACCGTTCCAAATCAGCGGCTAGATCTGATGCCGTGGCATACCGCTTGGCAATATTTTTTTCCAGACACTTCAGGCAGATGGTCTGCAAATCGCGTGGTACTTGCGGCGCCAACCGGAGCAACGGAACAGGTTCCTGGTGGGCCGCTTGCAACAGTGTTTCCATCGGCGTAGCGCCATGAAATGGCGGGCGACCCGTTAGCATTTCGTATAAGATGGCGCCCAGCGAATACACGTCCGCGGCGGGACCAACCTCGTTTGTGTGCCCGCACACTTGCTCTGGTGCAATGTATGAGGGTGTACCCAAGACCATTCCTGATTGAGTTAGTTGACTCGCCGTTTCGTTAAAATCGGAACCAATCTTTGCCAGTCCAAAGTCAGTGATTTTTAGGTCGCAGTCGGACCATACTGTTTCAGAAGGGCGTTCGATCGAAGGACGGATAGATTTTGCGCATTTCGTTTCGAGCAAAACGTTGGAGGGTTTTAGATCGCGGTGGATCACACCACGACAGTGGGCATAACTAATTGCCTTGGCAAGAACCTCGACTAGGCGAGCCGATTCTGCTGCTGGCCGAGGAACCCCGGCCAGCCACCGTGCCAGATTGTCCCCTTCAATTAATTCCAGCGCAAGATAAGGATAGTTACCTTTTTTTCCATAATCGTAAACTTGCACGATATTTGGATGTCGTAAGCGGGCGATGGCCTGCGCCTCGAGTCGAAACCGTTGTTGGGCCTCGCTAGATAGATGCGATGCTGACGACAGGACTTTTAAAGCCACTAACCGATTTAATTCCAGGTGGCGAGCTCGGAATACTACTCCCGACGCACCACGCCCTAATTCTCCCAGAATTTCGTAGCCAGCTAGTTCTGGAGCGGAACAAATTTCAGCAAAGTCTTCCATCGGCGGAGTAAGATCCGGCAATTGACGCGCTAGCACCTCTTCGGTAAGCCGAGCAAAAAAAAACGCTTCGGCAACCGATGAATTAGTCAGGTCCGTTTCGGACAGAGCATTCAAAAGCTGTGGATGAATTTTGGCCGGAATACTGATCGATATTCGCTGAAGCGTTTCCTGGCAACTGGAGCAGCTTTCGATGTGGGATTCGAAAAATTTATATTCGGCATCATCGAGACCATGCCTGAGGAACTTTTCAAGTGAATCTGTTGTGGGACAAGTTATCATCGCGATTTTTATTTACGCAGAAACGAGCGATTACTCATCTCCCAGACGTTTTACCTCTTCGCAAAGCATCCTTTGTACTTTGCTCCGGGCGACGAAGACAGTTGCTACTTTCATGCCGAGTTGTCTAGCCGTTTGTGCGCCTGACTGGCCATCAATCGCTAGTAGGCGGAAAGCATCCCAAGTGCGTGGTTCGACACGAAGACGAACCCGGGCAGCAGCTTCTCGGAAAAGTTCTTGCTCAACCAGCTCAGTGAGCCTCGTGGAAAGATCGTCGCGAGCTTCGAAGGCTGAAAGCTGATCGTGCACCAAATCGCATTCGCTTGGCGTGACAAGCTTGTTACGCTTCTCAAGGTAGTCTCGCCATGCGTGGTGAGTGATTGTTTTTAACCAAGCGCGGAAACAGCCTCTTGAATCGTAGCGAAAATCTCGAAGGCTAGTCGTTAGATTAAGAAAAACATTTTGCGTTACATCTTGGGCGTCAGCTTCTTGGAGTCCCCAGGACCGGCACCAAGCGATA
>Ga0335083_10010416_pt1 | contig 11237 bp, 5 predicted proteins | sample Lox_Sample_42_FD_206716 | JGI IMG/M metagenome (GOLD analysis project Ga0335083, IMG submission 206716) | Soil microbial communities from Loxahatchee National Wildlife Refuge, Florida, United States - Lox_Sample_4.2 | ecosystem: Environmental > Terrestrial > Soil > Wetlands | place: USA: Florida... | reverse complement strand
GCTCAGACCCTCCCGAACCGCAGAGTCGTCATCCACAATGGCGATAACCGCATCAGACTCGCGCATACGATCCCCAAGAACCTCGACTGGGGCAGAAAAGGCTGGGTGACAGTCTGGGGAAAGCATAGGGAACGCTGAGGGACCTAAACTGAACCGGAAACGAGTTTTTCCGGGGCAACTGTATCGCCAAACCCAGACGCCGTTCGATGCAAGATTTCTCATAAATCCCAGTTGTCTCTCCCGCGGCAAGCCACATATCTTGGCAAGCTGTTCATTCCTTTTGACATTCCGGCCTGCCAAGGGTGTTTCTCACTATTCCCACCCTTCTCCCTCGAGCAAAGCCGGCTGCGCGCCCATTTTCTGCTTGTAACCCCCACATAACCCCGTACATCACTGATTCCTTTGCACATTCCGGCCAGCCACCGGATTTCGTGCCCCGCCGCGATGTAACCGTTACTTTTCCCGCTGTAACCGTTACTTGGCGACGGGAGCTGGGATGCGGTTTCATCCGTCCTCCCTTGCTTCCCTTGCTCCGATATAAACCTGGATGCCCTTCTGCATCAACTACATTCCGGCTTCGTTCGTCGGGAGAGCAGAAGTCAGCAGCCAGAAGCCAGGAGTCAAGCGCATCGACGGAGCCGATGATCGCGGTGGTGCCAACATACTTTCCCATATCCTTGTGCCTCAATCACATTCCGGGTTCGTTCGGCGCCCTCGGAGGCCGGGGCAAGTCGAGCAAGCCCCGGATCTACTCCGGATCTACTCCGGATCTACTGCCCACCGGCTGCCCTTGCCCGAGCGCGCCCTTCCAGAACACATCCTGCGAGGAGGTTCGTCCGTTCCGCTGCTCCACGTCCATGATTAATCGCGACTCTCGGGTGATCCTTCTTCGTGGTACGTCGAAAGCGTAAAGTGGAAGCTTGTGCCCGGGCCGTCGTTGGCCGTAGCCCACAGCCGGCCTCCGTGCGCCTGAAGAATGGAGCGGCTGATGGAGAGTCCCATGCCCATGCCCCCGGGTTTCGTCGTGTAGAAAGAGTCAAAGATCTTATCTATCTTCTCGGGGTCAATGCCCGTCCCGGAGTCTTCCACCGTCACCTCCACCTGATCCGAATCAATGTTCCGGGTGGTCAAATTCAGTTCTCGCGAGCGCTCACTTACACTGCTCATTGCCTCGATAGCGTTCATGACCAGGTTGAGCACCACTTGCTGCAACTGAACCCGGTCGCCTAAAACCGGTGAACCATCGTCCGTAAGCCGCGTTCGGATTACCACGGTCTTTTTTCTCGCTTCGTCCCCGACAAGGGCGAGGACGTCCCGAATCGTTTCGTTCAGATCCAGCCTCTCTCGAGCCGTGACAGACCTTTTTGTCAGGGCCCGAATCCGGGCGATCACTTCCCCGGCTCTCTTCCCATCGCGGATGATACGGCGGACATTCTCCCGGGCCTCATCCAGGTCAGGCACCTCTGCGGCCAGCCACCGCAGGCACGCGCTACCGTTACTCACAATGCCCGAAAGTGGCTGGTTAACTTCATGCGCGATGGAGGCGGCCAGTTCCCCCATCATGCTCACCCGGTTGATGTGCGCAAGATCGGCCTCGAGCTGGCGCAGCCTCTCGCGTTCCTGTTCCGCTCTCTTGCGGTCTTCGATGTCCGTCGCGACGCCATACCACCTGAAGATGTTTCCCGATTCGTCCCACAGAGGCACATTCCGGGCCAATAACCAGCGATAGTCACCGTCAGCGTGCATCACGCGTACTTCGGCCTCCATCTTCTGCTGGTTGTTCAAGGCTGCGCGCCATTCGGCAAGGTACCTGCTCCGGTCGTCTGGATGTACGACCGCTTCCCATTTCCATCCCAGGGCGTCGTCCGGCTGCAAGCCTGTAAGGTCCTGCCAACGTCGGCTGATGAAATCAATGGCGCCATCGGGCGATGTGCTCCAAACCACGGCGGGAATGGTTTCGATCACATCGCGAAGTTCCTTCTCGCTCCGGCGGAGCGCTTCTTCGCGGTTGCGCAGCTCGCCATATGACTGACGAAGGCGTCCTGCGGCATAGTTGAATGCCCGCGCCACGGTGGCCAGTTCGTCGTCGCCCGTAACCTTAACTTCCTGCTCGAAATCCCCCTGTGCCAGAGCCTGGGCCCCGGCGTGCAGTTCCGCTAGCGGTTCCGTAATAGTTTGGGTAACACGCCATCCCAGGAGAATTGCCAATAGCATCGTCAGGAGGGACGTGAGGGGCAGCACCATCAAGAGCTGGCGGCTTACGCGCTGCGCGCTCTCGAGTGCTTCGGCGCGCTGCCGTGAAACTTCCGCGTCCACTCTTTCCAGCAGCAGTGCGCTCAAATCCATCAAACCCTGCACCTGGTCGCCGAGACGAAGGCGCACGGCCGGCCAATCGTTGGCCTCGGCCAGATCCTCGACCTTGTCGATTTGAGATGGGAGTGCCACCTTCAGGGTTTGCAGAGTGCTCAAGATCACGGGGTCATGCTTCGTGTCTCCAGGTTTTGCAAACGACTGCTGGGCATTGGTGACATCCGCCACAAATTTCCTTCGGAGTGACGCGGACTCTTTCAGCAAGTTTGGACCGTTGTTGATTTCCGCAAGCGCTGCTAGCCTGTTCTTTAGAGTATCGACGTCGAGGTGAACGGTCAAAGCGGCGAGGGAGAGTTGGTCTGCCTCATTCAACAACTCACTCGGAGCTGCCGTCCGTCGAAATTGCCAAACCGCCACGAGATTTGCAACAAGCATGGCAAAGATGATTGCTATGAAACACGAGGTTAAGCGCGTCCCAATCTTCAGGTGTCCGCGACGAAGCGGGTTCCTAAACAGGACTGACCTGGGCTCAATCGACTTTCCCGCCAAGCTTTCACTTTCCATGTCGTGTTCTCGCGTCTCGTTCACCAGCCTGCGGTCACTCCCCGGTCACCCGCGATTCCCGCCTAGTCGGCCAGACCCACTCGACGCAGCAGGTTTTGAAAGCGTGGATCAGAGCGCAGCGGATCCACGCAGGGGTCCATCTTCAGAAATGTGAGACCTTTGTCGTGCACTTGGTAGGACTTTTCCAACCAGGCGAAGGCCTCATCTTTGCGGCCGAGGCCGGCATAAACGAGCGCGATTTCGTAAGTGCCGACTCCATTCTTCGCCACGTGCACTCGCAGTTTGGCGATCGTCTGATACGCTTTTTCAATCTGACCGGCTCGCGCGTAAGCGTTCCCCATATGGCCCAGGACGTGGGCGAAATCGCCAATGACCCGAAACTCGTCGATGGCCTTTTGGAAGTTGCCCTTCTCAACATAGAGCACGGCAAGGTCCCAATGCAGGGGATTGTTAGGAGACGTGCGGTATAGGTCCGCTGCCTGTCGAATCGACTCAAGTCCCTGGTCATACTGGCGACCAGCCCAATAAACGAAGGCGACGTTATCATACGCATCCAGCGATATAGGATCCAGCTTTAGTCCTGCTTCCGCCTCCGCTATGGCTTCCTGTGTTCGGCCCATTTTTGCCAGGTAATGAGCGTAAGCGAAGCGTGCTGTAGATGAACTTGGATTGAGCTCAAGGGCGCGGCGAAACTCTGCTTCCGCCGCCGTCCAGTCCCAATCATAGTCACTCAGGGTTTCGGCCAGAACTGCGTGTCCCTCCGCGAGGTTGCTGTCGAGTTCAATCGCCTTGCGGGCGGCGAGTTGGGCCTGGGAGTAGGCTTTCGAGTATTCCAGCAATCCATTTTCACCAAGCATCCAATAGGCGGCGGCCAGGCCGGTGTATGCCGGCGCGAAGGACGGGTCTTTCTCGATGGCATTTTGGAAATAACCGATCGCCTCCTGATAAGAATCATAGTTGACACGGTTCAGAAAGTATTCGCCTTGCAGGTACGCATCTTGTACATCCGGATCGGTTGGGTGCACGGTCGCGGGGCCGGAGTCCTTTTGCGCCCTCATTTCAGCCCGGATCTGCTCGGCCAGATCGCGTGCGATGTGGCTCCCCAACTGAAGAGCACTGGAGAACTGTCCCGAATACTCCCGTTTCCAGAGCTGCCGTCCGGTCTTTCCATCGCTCAATTGCGCGGTGATTCGTATCTGATTGCCATCGCGAACCACGGACCCATCGACCACGCCGTCTACACCCAGTTGACGGGCAATCTCAGGAATGCTCCGGTTCGTCTGCCTCAAACTCATCGCCGAGGTTCGCGAAATGACGCGCAAGGCCGAAATCCGGCCGAGGTCGGAAATCAACCTATCGGTAATTCCATCGGCTATATATCGATTGGCGTCTCCTCCCGGATTCCGCAGGGGGAGGACCGCAATGGCGTGAATCCCCCGGGCTGATTTCGCCAGCGAGCGCCAGTGCTGCACCTTGACGGCGAGACCGAGCGCGACTGCAACGCCAACCAGCAGAAAGCCATAACGCAGGACGTGCGAGGTCGCCTTTTGCGGTCGTACGTTTGCCGTGGGCATGGTTCTCACGCGCACATACACTGGGTTTAGAAGCCTTACTATTTTATGACACGCCCGCCGGACTGGTGGCACCCATCGGCGGAGCGTGTCGCATAGTTCGGCCTTCGCGACGACGTCAATATGAAAATGCGATATCGTCGGCAGCCCGCTAAGCACTTCATTCTTAAAGAGATGACTCGCTCGTTGATCAGCCTACGGTCACTCCCCGGTCGCCCGCGATTTCCGCCTAGTCGGCCAGACCCACTCGACGCAGCAGGTTTTGAAAGCGTGGATCGGAGCGCAGCGGGTCCACGCAGGGATCGATTTTCAGGAATGTGAGGCCTTTGTCACGCACCTGGTAGGCCTTTTCCAACCAGACGAAGGCCTCATCCTTGTTGCCGAGGCCTGCATAAACGAGCGCGATTTCGTATGTACCGGTTCCACGCTCTTTCACGTGCGCTTTCAACCTCGCGATCATCTGATTGGCCTCTTCAATCTGACCGGCCCTGGCGTAAGCATTCCCTATATGGCCCCAATCGCGGGCCACGCGAAATTCGCCGAAAGCCTTCTGATAGTTACCCTTCTCAACATAGATGGCGCCCAAGACCCAATGTAGGACATTACTCGGAGACATGAGGTTTAGCTCAGCCGCCTCCCGAATCGTCTCCAGCGCCCTTTCATACCGGCGGTCAGCGTAATAGCAGTAGGCAACCTCGTGATATGCAAGCAATGATAAAGGATCCAGTTTTCGCCCTGTTTCCGCCTCCGATATGGCTTCCTGTGATCTGCCTAGTTTTGTGAGGTAACGAGCATACACGAGGTGTGCGGAAGCCGAACTCGGATTGGCCTCGAGGGCGCGGTGAAACTCGTCTCCAGCGGCCCTCCAATCCCAATCTAAACTAACCAGGGCCTCCGCGAGCGCCGCGTGGCCTTCCGCAGAATCTTTGTCGAGTTCGGTCGCTTTTTTCGCTGCGATTTTGGCCTTTGAATAAGCTTCGGTGTAGGGTAGTGATCCACCCCGACCGAGGCCATTGTAGTCTGCGGCCAAACCCGCATAAGCAGGCGCGAAGGACGGGTCCTTTTCGATTGCTTTTTGGAAGTAATCAATCGACTCCAAGTAGTCATCGCCGCGGTTCAGAAAGTATTTGCCTTGCAGGTACAAATCTTGGGCTTCGGCGTCGGGTTGGTGCGCCGGGGCAGACCCGGTCTGCTCTCTCGCCTTCACCCCAATCCTAATCTGCGCAGCAATGTCGTGTGCAATATCGCTTGCTAACTGGAGCGTACTCGAAACACTCCTGAAATACTCGCGTTTCCAAAGCTGCCGGCCCGTGTTGCCATCGCTCAACTGGGCATTGATTCGTATCTGGTTGCCATCGCGAAGCACAAACCCATCCACCACGCCGTCAACACCCAGTTGACGGGCAATCTCAGGAATGCTCCGATTCGTCTGCCTCAAGCTCATCGCCGAGGTTCGCGAAATGACGGGCACGGCCGAAATCCGGCCGAGATCGGAAATCAACTTCTCGGTGATTCCATCGGCTAGATACTGATCTCGGTCTCCTCCAGCATTCCGCAGGGGCAGGACCACGATGGCGTGAATCTGGGGAATTGACTGCGAACGCGAATGCCAGTGCAGAACCTTCAGAGCGAGAGCGAAGGCTGCTGCTACGCAGAGCAGCAGTAACCCATAACGCAGGATCTGCGATGTTGCCTCTTGCCGTTCTGCGTTTGCTATCGGCATGTCCCCCCTCGCCGGCGATCCCCGGCTAACCGCCGAGTCCCACTCGATGCAGAAGGTTGTGAAAGCGTGGATCAGAGCGCAGCGGATCCATGCAGGGATCAATCTTCAGAAATGTGACACCTTTGTCGCGCACCTGGTAGGACTTTTCCAACCAGGCGAAGGCCTCATCTTTGCGGCCGAGGCCGGCATAAACGAGCGCGATCTCGTAAGTGCCGACCCCATCCTTGGCCACGTACACTCGCAATTTGGCGATCACCTGATTCGCTTTTTCAATCTCACCGGCTCTGGCGTAAGCGTTCCCCAAATGGCCCAGAGGGTGAGGCGAATCACCCATGAGCGCAAACTGATCGATAGCCTTTTGGAAGTTGCCCTTCTCAACATAGATCTCCCCAAGGCCCCAATGCAGGGGATTGCCAGGAGACGTGCGGTATAGGTCCGCTGCCTGTCGAATCGTCTCAAGTCCCTGGTCGTACTGGCGGGCGGCGTAGTAAGCGTAGACGACGTTATCATACGAATTTAGCGATATAGGATCCAGCTTTAGTCCTGTTTGCGCCTCTGATATCGCTTCATGTGTCCGGCCCACTCTTGCCAGGTAATGAGCGTAGGTGAAGCGGGCTGTAGATGAACTTGGGTTGAGCTCAAGGGCGCGGCGAAACTCCGCTTCCGCCGCCGTCCAGTCCCAATCAAAGTCAGCCAGGGTTTCGGCCAGAACAGCGTGTCCCTCCGCAAGGTTGCTGTCGAGTTCAATCGCCTTCCGGGCGGCGAGTTTGGCCTGCGAGTAGGCTTTGGAGCATTCCAGCAATCCATTTTCACCAAGCTCCCAATACACGGCGGCCAGCCCGGCGTACGCCGGCGCGAAGGACGGGTCTTTCTCGATGGCATTTTGGAAATAACCGAGCGCCTCTGGATAAGAATCAGAGCTGCGACGGTTCAGAAAGTATTCGCCTTGCAAGTACGCATCTTGTACATCGGGATCTGTTTGGTGCACAGCCGGAGCGCCGACCTGCACTGGCGAGCCCACTCCGGTTCTGATCTCCTGGGCAATATCGTGCGCAATAGCGTCCCCTAATTGCAACGAAGCCGAGAGCTGCCCGGAATACTCGCGTTTCCAAAGTTGCCGAGCAGTGTTGCCATCGCTCAAGTGAACAGAGATGCATATCTGATTGCCATCGCGAACCACGGACCCGTCGACCACGCCGTCCACACCCAGTTGACGGGCAATCTCAGGAATGCTCCGATTCGTCCGCCTCAGACTCATCGCCGACCTTCGCGAAATGACGGGCACGGCCGAAATCCGGCCCAGTTCGGAAATCAACTTCTCGGTAATTCCATCGGCTAGATACTGATCTGCGTCTGCTCCAGGATTCCGCAGGGGGAGGACCACAATGGCGTGAATCTGGGGAATTGAGTTCGAACGCGAACGCCAGTACAGCACCCTCACAGCGAGACCTAACGCTACGGCACCAGAGAGCAGCAGGAGGCCATTACGCAGGACGGGCCAAATCGCCTTTTGCGAGTCAAGGTTTGATGCTGGCATGCTTCCTCTCATGCACAGGTGCGCTGAGTTAGAAGCCTCACCATTTTATGACAAGGCACATCGCCGTACCAGCGGCACCCAACGGCAACGGCGGAGCGTGTCCCATAGTTCGGCCTGTGGCGATGACGTCAAAGTGCGATATCGTCGGCAGCCGCTAAGTACTTCATTCTTCGAGAGACCACTGTCATCCCGGCACCTCAGCTTGCACGGATACAGTGAAATCAAACATTGCGCTGCGACGGTCCAGGAATTCCTGAGCGGAGGCAAACGTCTCAACCCTCCAGCCCGCAGACCGGACTAGACTGCTGAGACCCTCCCGGACCGAAAGGTCGTCGTCCACAATCGCGATAACTGCGTCAGACTCCCGGGACTGCGGCGTTTGCTTCTTCTCCGTCGTAGAACGCCCTTATCAGTAGTAGGCTCGCAGAACGTATTGCTGCAGCATTCTCTGGGTATTGAAGAATGACCCGTTGAGTGCAATCGCGTGCCGCATGATATCGATGAAGTGGTCTTGATTACCATAAAACATGGGAAGGACAACGTGCTCCATCTTTTGGTAAAGTGAGAGAGCATCAAGGGTCCGGTCGCCGGCGACCGGCGCTTTACTGCTCCTCTCTCCAATAGACCAACCTGTGACCCCTTCAATGAGACCCTCAATCCACCAGCCATCCAAAACGCTCAGGCTGGGAATACCGTTGAGAGCCGCCTTCATACCGCTGGTCCCGGAAGCTTCCAATGGAGGTTGCGGCGTATTGAGCCAGAGATCCACGCCGGAGGTCATGCGTTTGGCAACATCGACATCGTAGTCCGCCAGGAAGACTACGGCCACGTCGTTCTTGAAAATCTCCTTCATCTTGAAGATCTGCTGGATCAGTACTTTTCCGTCGTGGTCGCAGGGGTGCGCTTTGCCGGCGCACAGAACCTGCAGCCGGCCGACGTCCCTGCCAATTCTCCGGAGTTGCTCGGCGTCGGTAAAAAGAAGATCCGGGCGCTTATAGGCCGTAATGCGCCGCGCAAACCCAATAGTGAAGACTTCTGGGTCGAGGTCGACCTCACTTTGTGCGCTGGCGTAACGAAGCAATTCCGTCTTCGCCTGCATGTGCGCCGCCCAGAGTTCGTCTTTGGGAATGCTCTCGGCGTAGCGCAAACTGAAATTGTCCTGCCGCCAATCGGCGATGTACCGATCGTAGAGCGCCTGAAACGGCTGACAGGTCCAGGTGGCGACGTGAACGCCGTTGGTAATCGCGTCAATCTGATAGCCGGCGAACATAAGCCGCGAAACTTCCCCGTGTTTCTTGGCCACGCCATTGATGTAGCGGCTCATGTTGAGGGCCAGGTATGTCATGTTGAGGACGGGTGCGGTTTCCTTTGACTCGCCAGACTGACCGTATTGTCCCAACCCGATGACCTGTGGCGCCACATCCGGGTAGAACATCTCAGAAAAATTGCCTTGGCAACCGAGCACACGGCCCACAGCGTCAAGCGGGAACTGGTCGTGGCCAGCAGGAACCGGAGTATGGGTGGTAAAGATGCATCTCTGCCGCACCGCTGCGATATCGCTCACGTTGATTTGCGTCCGTCCGGCTTTTCTGGCCTCCTCCCGCAGGAGTGCCAGGGTCAGCAAGCTGGCGTGTCCCTCGTTCATATGGAAGCGCTCGATCTGGTCGTGACCGAGGGCGCGCAGCATCTGTACGCCTCCGATGCCGAGCACCACTTCCTGACAAAGGCGCAGGTACCAGTCGCCCCCATAAAGGGCGCGGGTGATGCCACGATCCCAGTCGCTGTTTTCCGGAAGATCGGAGTCGAGCAGGTACACGGGAACGACATATCCGCTGAGGCCGCGGACGGAATATCTCCAGCAGCGCAAATGCACGGTGCGTCCCTCGATGCTGATGGTGGTTCGGGCCTCCGTCTCCCGGAGGTGCGTCCCCACCTCCCACCGGGCAGGCTCTTCAGTTTGCCATCCGCTCGCGTCCAGCCGCTGAATGAAGTAGCCGGCGCGGTGCAGCAGGGAGACAGCGACCATCGGTACTCGCAGATCGGCGGCCGCACGGATGGTATCTCCGGCAAGGACGCCCAGGCCGCCACTGTAGGTCGGAATGGCCGCCTCGAGTGCAATCTCCATGGACAGGTAGGCAATTTTCGCGGGTCCCTGCAGGACGCGGGTGACAGCCGGCCCCAGGCGCGACAGCCGATCTCTCAGCACGTAATCAGTGGCGCCCTGCTTCATCATGGCCACGGCCGTCTCTTCGCCAATGGTGCTGCAAATGACGATGAAAGGAATGCTCAGGCCAGCGCGCTGGAGCAGTTGCAGGGCTCGCACAGCACTGAATTGAGCCAGGCTGGAGTCGGCAAGGATGAGATCGGGAACTGTCTGCAGTTGACGAAGATACTCAGCTTCGCTTTCCACGCGCCCCCAGGACACTCGGAACCGACTGTGAGCCAGTTCCTGCACGACCAATAAGGCGTCTTCGGGGCTGTCATCGACAAGCAGCACTCGAAGCGAGGGGCGGGTTCGCCGATCGCGTTCGATCGCCTCTTGAATTGCCTGTAAGAGATCATGTTCATCGAACGGCTTGGTCAGAAACTCAACCGCTCCCGCTTTCATGGCCTGCACGGAAGCTGGGATATTGCCATGGCCTGTAAGGAAAACGATGGGGATCTCCAGTCCGACCTCGGCCATGCGTTTCTGCAGGTCGAGCCCGCTCAGCCCCGGCAGTTGCAAGTCTAACACTACGCAACTTGGCGTCTCGGCACCGCGCCGGGCCAGAAATTCCTGAGCAGAGGCAAACGCCTCAACCCTCCAGCCCGCAGACCGGAGCAGACTCTGCAGACCCTGCCGAACCGAAAGGTCGTCGTCCACAATCGCGATAACCGCCTTAGACTCCTGCAACTCGTGCATGGGATCCTTCTTCGTGACAATTAGGAAGCGTAAAATGGAACGTTGTGCCCGGGCCGTCGTTGGCCGTCGCCCACAGCCGGCCCCCATGGGCCTGAAGGATAGAGCGGCTGATGGAAAGTCCCATGCCCATGCCGCCGGGCTTGGTGGTGTAGAACGAGTCGAAGATCTTGTCGATCGTCTGAGCGTCAATACCTATCCCCGAGTCTTCAACCTTTACCTGCACCTGGTCCGGGTCAATGTTCTGCGTCGTGATCACCAGTTCTCGCGCCCGGTCACTCACACTGCTCATGGCTTCGATAGCGTTCATCAGCAGGTTCAGCATCACCTGCTGCAACTGCACTCGGTCGGCTGAAACCGGTGAAAGGTCATCGGCAAACTGCGTTTGGGTGATCACGCTCTTTTTTGTCGCTTCGTCCTTTACGAGGGCGAGGACGTCCTGAATTGTTTCATTCAGATCCAGCCTCTCTCGAGACGTTGCAGTCTTTTTTGTCAGGACCCGAATCCGGGTGATGATTTCACCGGCTCGTTTTCCGTCGCGGACGATGCGACGGGCATTTTCCAGAGCTTCGTCCACATTAGGCGGATTTCCGGTCAGCCAACGGAGGCAGGCGCTGCCGTTGCTCACGAGGC
>Ga0335083_10010414_pt1 | contig 11238 bp, 14 predicted proteins | sample Lox_Sample_42_FD_206716 | JGI IMG/M metagenome (GOLD analysis project Ga0335083, IMG submission 206716) | Soil microbial communities from Loxahatchee National Wildlife Refuge, Florida, United States - Lox_Sample_4.2 | ecosystem: Environmental > Terrestrial > Soil > Wetlands | place: USA... | reverse complement strand
CGGTCATCCAGCCGGAGTTCACCGCGCTGCTGTTCGGCCTGGTGATCTACACCTCCGCCTTCGTCGCCGAGATCGTGCGCTCGGGCATCCTGGCGCTGCACAAGGGGCAGAGCGAGGCGGCCCAGGCGATCGGCCTGTCGCGCGGCCAGGTCATGCGGCTCGTCCTGCTGCCGCAGGCGCTGCGCATCATCGTGCCGCCGATGACCAGCCAGTATCTCAACATCACGAAGAACAGCTCGCTCGCCATCGCCATCGGCTATCCCGACCTGGTGGCCGCGGTGAACGTCACGATCAACCAGACCGGCCAGGCGATCGAGAACGTGCTGATCATCATGGCGGCCTATCTCTCGGTGAGCCTCTCCATCTCGGCCTTCATGAACTGGTACAACAAGCGCATCGCGCTCAGGGAGCGCTGAGCCATGGCCGACATCCCCGCCGGCGAACGCCGCCAGCTCGCTCCTCCCGTCGACGAAACGGGCGCGCTCGGCTGGGCGCGCAGGAATCTGTTCTCGGGCTGGGGCAACGGCATCACCACGGTCGTGCTGATCGTCGCGGTCGTCTGGCTCGTCTCGTCCTTCTTGAACTGGGCGGTGATCAATGCCGTGTGGACCGCGCCCTCGGGCCAGGAGTGCCGCGGCCACGGCGCCTGCTGGGCGCTGATCCACGAGAAGTACCGGCTGATCTTCTTCGGGACCTATCCCTATGAGCAGCAATGGCGTCCGTTGCTGGCGATCCTGGCCATGCTCACCATGCTGGTCCTGTCGTCCGACCGGCGCATGTGGAACACGCGCCTGATCTGGATCTGGACGATCGGCAGCTTCGTCACCTTCCTGCTGATGTTCGGCGAGTTCAACATCTCGAGCGGGCTGATCTACTTCGTCGCCCTGGTCGTCGGCGCCATCGTCCAGAGCGTGCGCAGCACGACGGGCACGCCGGCCGAGGTCTGGGGCTGGCGCGCCGTCGCCGGCGTCGGCCTGCTGGGTCTTGTCCTGCGCATCGTGGGCATCATCCCGGCCTGGACCATCCCCATCCACGCCTTCACCTATGTCGAGACGGGCCTGTGGGGTGGCCTGCCGGTGACGATCATCCTCGCCACCTACGGCCTGGTCTTCGCCTTCCCCTACGGCGTCCTGCTGGCGCTGGGCCGGCGCTCGAAGCTGCCGCTGATCAAGGGCCTGTGCGTGGGCTTCATCGAGTTGATCCGCGGCGTGCCGCTGATCAGCCTCCTGATCATGGCCTCGGTCATGCTGCCCTTGTTCCTGCCCTCGGGCATGACCATCGACAAGTTCCTGCGCGCCCTGGTCGCCGTGATCCTGTTCGCCGGCGCCTACATCGCCGAGATCATCCGCGGCGGCCTGCAGTCGCTGCCCAAGGGCCAGTTCGAGGCGGCCGACGCGATGGGCCTCAACTACCCGCAGAAGACCCTGCTCATCATCCTGCCGCAGGCGCTCAGGGTCGTGATCCCGCCGCTGATCAACACCTTCATCGGCTTCTTCAAGGACACCACGCTGGTGCTGATCATCGGCATCTTCGACTTCCTGAACGCGGCCAACCAGGCGCTGGTCGATCCGGCCTGGGCGGGCTTTCCCGCCGAGATCTACCTGTTCGCCGCCTTCGTCTATTTCTGCTTCTGCTTCTCGATGTCGCGCTACGCCAAGTATCTCGAGATCGAGCTCAACAAGGGGACCCGCCGCTGATGGCTACCAACGGAACCTCGGTGATCCAGCTCAAGGGCGTGAACAAGTGGTACGGCCAGTTCCACGTGCTGTCCGACATCAACCTCGACGTCAAGGAAGGCGAGAAGATCGTCATCTGCGGGCCGTCGGGCTCGGGCAAGTCGACGCTGATCCGCTGCATCAACCGGCTCGAGGAGCACCAGCAGGGCGACATCGTCGTCGACGGCGTGACGCTCTCCAACGACGTCAAGAACATCGAGTCGATCCGCCGTGAGGTCGGCATGGTGTTCCAGTCGTTCAACCTCTTCCCGCACCTCACCATCCTCGAGAACCTGACCTTGGCGCCGATCTGGGTGAAGAAGATGCCCAAGAAGGAAGCCGAGGAGATCGCGATGGGGCTCCTGAAGCGCGTGCGCATCCCCGAGCAGGCCAACAAATATCCCGGCCAGCTTTCGGGCGGCCAGCAGCAGCGCGTCGCCATCGCCCGCGCGCTCTGCATGCGGCCCAAGATCATGCTGTTCGACGAGCCGACCTCGGCGCTCGATCCCGAGATGGTCAAGGAGGTGCTCGACGTGATGATCGAGCTTGCGGGCGAAGGCATGACCATGCTCTGCGTGACGCACGAGATGGGCTTCGCCCGCGCCGTCGCCGACCGCGTGATCTTCATGGACCGCGGCGAGATCGTCGAGCAGAACGAGCCCGAGGAATTCTTCGCCCATCCGAAGAACGAGCGCACCAAGACCTTCCTCGGCCAGATCCTCCACCACGGCTGATCCCGTTGCAGTGAAGCCATGAGGCTTCTCGTCACCGGCGGCGCGGGCTTCATCGGCTCGGCGGTCGTGCGCCATCTCATCCGCACGACCGACTGGACGATGGCGAACGTCGACAAGCTCACCTATGCCGGCAACCTCGAATCGCTCGCCGAGGCGCGCACCAGCAACCGGCACCGCCATTTCAAGGCCGACATCTGCGACGCCGCCGCGATGGCGCAGATCTTCGCCGAGGTGCGGCCGGAGGCGGTGCTGCATCTCGCCGCCGAAAGCCATGTCGACCGCTCGATCGACGGCGCCGCGCCCTTCATCGCGACCAATGTGGCCGGCACCTACGTGCTGCTGGACGCGGCTCTCGCCTACTGGCGCACGCTCGACGCCGAGGCCCGTGGGCGCTTCCGCTTCCAGCACATCTCGACCGACGAGGTGTTCGGCTCTCTGGGGGCCGCCGGCAAGTTCACCGAGGCGACGCCCTACCAGCCCAACTCGCCCTACTCCGCCTCGAAGGCCGCGTCCGACCACCTGGTACGCGCCTGGCACCACACGCACGGCCTGCCGACGCTCACGACCAACTGCTCCAACAATTACGGCCCCTACCATTTCCCCGAGAAGCTGATCCCGCTGGTGATCATCCGCGCGCTGCGCGGCGAGAAGCTGCCCGTGTACGGCAAGGGCGAGAACGTGCGCGACTGGCTGCATGTCGAGGATCATGCCGAGGCGCTGACGCTCGTGCTGCGGCAGGGCAGGCCGGGCGAGACCTACAACGTCGGCGGCGACAGCGAGCGGCGGAACATCGACGTGGTGCGCGGCATCTGCCGCCTGCTCGACGAGATGCTGCCGGCAAGCGCGCACTGTCCGCACGAGAAGCTGATCGAATTCGTCACCGATCGCCCCGGCCACGATGCACGCTACGCCATCGATGCCGCGAAGATCCGCCGCGAGCTCGGCTGGCGGCCGCGCCACACGTTCGAGCAGGGCCTGGCGGACACCGTGCGCTGGTACCTCGACAATCGCACCTGGTGGGAACGCGTGATGAGCGGCGCCTATCGCGGCGAGCGCCTCGGCCTCGGATGACCGGGCGCCTCGGCATTCGCCTGCATGGCGGGTTGAGCGCGCGGCGTTCGGTCGAGCTTGCCCGGTCCGCCGAGGCGAACGGCTTCGCCTCCGTGTGGTTCGCCGAGAACCCGATGGAGCGCGGCGTGCTGCCCGCCTTGGCCGCCTGCGCCGCCGCGACTCGACGGATCGAGCTGGGCGTCGGCGTCTGGAATCCCTTCCTGCGGCATCCGGCGCAGATCGCCATGGATATCGCGGCTCTCGACGAGCTTTCGGAGGGCCGGACGACGCTCGGCATCGGCTCCGGCCTCGCGGCCCCCATCAAGCGGCTCGGTATCGACAATACCCGCACGCTCGATGCCTTGCGCGACACGGTCGCCATCGTGCGCGGCCTGCTCGCCGGCGGGAGCGTCACATACAAGGGCCGCTCCTTCTCGGTGGAGGATGCGAAGCTCGGCTTCGCGCCACGACGACCAGACATGCCCTTGCTCATGGCGGCGCGCGGCCCCAAGGCGCTCGCGCTGGCGGGCGAGATCGCCGACGGGCTGATGATCTCCAACATGTGCCCGCCCGGCTTCGCGGCATATGCCGCATCCATCGCAAGACCCGGGCGCCTCGTGCAGTACGCGCCGTGCATCGTGGCGGCGGACCGGGCAACGGCCTACGCCGCCATCAAGCCGGTGCTCGCCGGCATGCTCAAGACCTTCTGGGCGCTGGGCCAGAAAGTGCCGGCCGCGAAGGTCAGCCTGGTCGCGTATAGCGGCATTCCCGAAGCCGATTTCGCGGCTGCCGTCGCCGGCCCGCCGGCCGCGCTCGACGACCGCTTCGTGCAGGCCTTCGCCGTCGCCGGCTCGCCGGAGGACTGCGCGCGAGCCATCGCGGGCTATGCCGTCACCGATCTGGTGCTGACCTTTGTCGGCCCCGATCCGCTGGCCGAGATGGCGATGCTGGCGCGCTTTTCGCTTGCTCAAACGTCATGAAACGCCTCGCGCTCCTCTCTTTCCTTCTGGTCGCTCTCGCAAGCAGCGCCTCGGCGCAGGATTGGCCCAACCGCCCCGTGCGGTTCGTCGTCCCCTTCCCCGCCGGCGGCGCCACCGATGCGCTGACGCGGCTCCTGTGCGAGCAGCTCACGTCCGAACTCAAGGCGCCCTGCGTCGTCGAGAATCGAGGCGGCGCCGGCGGCAATATCGGCGGCGCGGCCGTCGCCTCCTCGCCGCCCGACGGCTACACCTGGCTCGTCTCCGCACCCGGCGTGCTGGCCTACAACAAGGTTCTCTATCGGGACATGCCCTTCGATCCCGACAAGGAGCTCGACCCGATCTGCCTCTACGCCTTCCAGCCCAACGTGCTGGTGGTGCATCCCTCGCTGCCGGTGAAAAGCGTCGCCGAGCTGATCGCCTACGCCAAGGCCAATCCGGGCAAGTTGAGCTACGGGTCGGGCGGCGTCGGCTCGACCTCGCACATCGCGACCGAGCTGTTCAAGACCATGGCCGGCATCGACATGCAGCACGTGCCCTATCGCGGCACCGGTCCGGAGCTGGTCGACCTGATCGCGGGCCGCGTGCAGCTCGTGCTCGACAACCTCCCCGCCATCCTGCCGCACATCAAGAGCGGCGCGCTGCGGGCGCTCGCCATCAGCACCGCGACGCGCTCGCCGGCGCTGCCTGATCTGCCGACCCTCGCCGAGGCGGGCGTGCCGGGCTACGCCGCCGCCTCCTGGCAGATGGTCGTCGCGCCCACCGGAACACCCGAGCCGATCCTCGAGAAGATGGCCACCGCGATCGACAAGGCGCTGGCCGATCCCGCCTTCCGCACGCGCATCTCGGCGATCGGCGCCGAACCGGCCGGCGGCAGCGTCGCGGAGGCACGCGCCTTCGTGAAGGCCGAGGCGGTCAAATGGCGCGAGGTGGTGCTAAAGTCCGGCGCCAAAGCCGAGTGAGGACATGAGCGACGCAAGGATCGTTGGCGGCACGGACGCCGACCGCAAGAAGCTGCTGGACCTCCACGAGGAATATCTAGTTGCGAACGGCAAGTTCGACTGGCCGGCCATCGAGCCGCTCTGGAGCCAACAGGAGCACGCCACGTTCTTCAACCTGAACGGCCACACCTACAACGGCGCCGCGCACTGGAGCCGGCTGTGGGCCTTCTACATCCAGAACGTGAAGGGCTCCTACTGGACGCCCTACGATATCGGCGGCGAGATCAACGGCGACATGGCCGTGATCTGGTGCCATCGCCATTGCCGCCGCAACTGGACGGGCGCCGCCGCGCCGCCGCGCGACCTCCACTACCAGGGCCAGGAGTTCATGAGCCGTTCGACGCTCGTCTTCCATCGCGAGAACGGAGCGTGGCGCGTCCTGCACGCCCATTTCTCCGAAGGCGGCGTCGGCGAGCGGCCGGGCGGCGTCTAGCGGGGAACCGCAGCTGTCACGCCGCGTTGGCTGGATGTTCAATTTCTGGAGCATCCCATGAAAGCCCTCGCTTGCCTCGCCTTGCTGGCCCTCTCGCTTGGGGCTTGCACCTATCATTCCGAGACGGTCGTGCAGAAGCCGGCGCCGACCACCGCCGCGGTCGTGGTTCCCGATTCGCCGCCGCCATCGACGACTGTTGTCGTTCCGGCGAACTGATCTTTCGTAGTTTGGCGTAAGGCAATGCCGGCGGGAGCCTCTCCCGCCGGCATTGTCGATTCCGGGGAAAGACGTTTGAAAGCTTGCCGGGCTAGCCTTGGCGCATGTCGAGGCTCCGCATTTTCCTGCTCGTCCTGACGCTGTTGCCGGGTCCGGCGATCGCGGCCTCCAACGGCACGCCCCAGGGCAACGCGCCCAAGGCCAGCCCCGCCATCGGCGGACATGTCGGCGGCGCCGTGCCGGTCACCGGCTCGCAGCCGGGCGTACATCCCAACGCCATCGCTCCCAAGCCGCCGGCGCCGACCGCCAGCAAGAAGCAGAAATGAAAAAGGCGGCCACTCGGGCCGCCTTCTCCGTCTTGGATGTCCTTACGGCTTACGCCGGAGCGTAGCTGCGGCCGGGCCAGCGATAGCCGGGCGACGGCAGGGGGATCCTGAGGTTGATCAGCGTGTCCTCGAGCGTCGGGATGCCCTCGGCGTAGTTGCCCTCCTCGCACTTGGCGAGGGCGGCGGGTGGCGTCGTCGAAGCCGGGGTCTGCACGCGATATTCGCGATACTTGTCGCTCAGCGCCTTGCAGTAGGAGGCCGGATCCTTGAAGACGCCGACGCCGACCATGCTGGTCCGCTGGCCCGCGAAGCCGACGATCTCGACGCGGCGGTTCTGCGGCTCGCGCACGCCGTCGCCGGTCGGGACGAGCGGCTGGGTCTCACCCTTGCCGACGGTCGCGATCGCCGCCGACGGGACACCGTCCTGGATCAGGGCGTTCTTGACCGCATTGGCACGACGCAGCGACAGCGCCATGTTGTAGTCGGCGGGGCCGGACGTATCGGTATGGCCGATCGCCGTGATCTTCGGGTTGCCGCCGGTCTTCCAGGATTGCGCCGCCTGGCCGATCGTGCTCAGCGCCTGGGGCGACAGGTCAGAACGGTCCCAGTCGAAGAACACCATGTACGACGGAGCGGCTGCCGGCGCGGGCGGCGGCGGGGCGGTGACGGCTTGCGTTTGCGATGAATCGCAGGCGCCCAACAGCAAGGCGACGCCAGCGACGGCGATCAATGACTTCAGCATGGTTGCGGGCTCCTCAAAATAATTAGCCCCCATGCAACGCGGCGCCGCGCGAAAGGATGCATTTTCGAGAAGACCGGATGACGATCCGGGCGGCTTATCCGGTCGTCCGGTTCGCTCAGGCGCCCTGCAATTCCCGCTGCAGCGCCACCCACTGGTCCATGATCGGCAGGAGTTCGTCCTTTTTGCCCACCGGCAGCGTGAAGACGACCCGGTCGATGCCCAGCTTCTGGCACAGGTGCAACCGCTCGATCTTGGGCGGCACGCGGAACACCGAGATGGGCAACGTCCCGGGGTCGCGGCCCGCATCGGACGCCATCTTGCGGAAGTCGTCGATCACGCCCATCCCGTCGCGTTCCAGCCAGTCGTCGCGCGGGATCCAGCCGTCGCCGTAGCGGATGGCGCGGCGGCAGGCATGCGGGAAGCCGCCGCCGACGATGATCGGCGGATGGGGCTTCTGGAAGGGCTTGGGCCACTGCTTCATCTTGTCGAAGTTCACGAACTCGCCGTGATATTCCGGCTCCTCGTTGGCCCAGATGGTCTTCATCGCCTCGATGCGCTCGCGGGCGAGCTTGTGGCGGGTCTTGAAGGCCGTGCCGTGATTCTCGATCTCGTCCTGGTTCCAGCCGTTGCCGACGCCGAACAGGAAACGCCCGCCGGAGAGCTGATCGATGCTCGAGACGACCTTCGCGGTGACGATCGGGTCGCGCTGGATCACGAGGGCGATGCCGGTGCCGATCATCAGCTTGGTCGTCACCGCGGCCGCGGTGTTCAGCACCATGAAGGGGTCCATGATGTCGTAGTACGGCCGGATCAGCCCGCCGCCCGCGGGATAGGGCGTCTTGCGCGTCGAGGGGATATGGGTGTGCTCGGGGACCCAGAGAGACTCGAAGCCGCGCTCCTCCAGGGCCTGCGCCAGCGGCGCCGGATGCATGGAGTCTGCGGTGAAAAACATGACGGCGCCGATCTTCATGGGCTGCGGTTCCCCCAAAAAAGCCACTGCGACTGCCCTCATATAGCATGCGCATGGTGCAACCGGACGCGGCGAATGAGGTTGACTCCTTCGGCGAACGAACGAAGGAGGCCATCATGAAGCGTCTCTTGTTGCTGGCGACCGTCGCGGCGCTCGGTTTCGGGCTCGCGGGCTGCGAGGTCGGCTACACCGAGCATACGGCCTACGTGCCGGACGACTACGGCTACGTGCACGGCCACACCTACTACTCTCAGGGCGATTATTACCGCCACTACAACGGCATCGACGGCTAGTATCCTAGCCTAGCGCCGCGCGCACCACGCGGGCGATCTCGTCGACCTGCTCCGGTTTCACATGCGGCCCCATGGGCAAGCTGAGGACGGTGTCGGCGAGTCGCTCCGCAAGGGGCAGCGCGCCTCTGCCCAGGCCGAGATCGGCATAGGCCTGCTGCAGATGCGGCGGGATGGGATAGTGGACGAGCGAGCCGATGCCCGCCTTGTCCAGCGCGGCCATCAGCTCCGCGCGCCGCTCCGTGCGCACGACGTAGAGATGCCACACCGGCTCGGCCCATTGCGGCGCACGCGGCAGACCGAGGCCGGGGATGCCCACGAGCTTGTCGGTGTAACGCGCGGCGACGACACGGCGCAGCTCGTTCCAACGATCGAGATGCTTCAGCTTGACACGCAGGAAGGCCGCCTGGAGCTCGTCGAGCCGCGAATTGTAGCCGCGCTCGATGTTCACGTATTTCTGCCGGCTGCCGTAGTTGCGCAGGGCGCGGAGGCGCTCGGCGAGCGCCGCGTCGTCGGTCGTCACCGCGCCGCCATCGCCGAAAGCGCCGATATTCTTGGTCGGAAAGAAGCTGTGCGCACCGGCATCGCCGAGGCCCCCCGTGCGGCGGCCATGAACCTTGGCGCCCTGGGCCTGCGCCACATCCTCGATCACCTTCAGCCCATGCCGGGCGGCAAGCTTGGCGATGGCCGTCATGTCGGCCGGTTCGCCGTAGAGATGAACCGGCATGATGACCTTGGTGCGCGGCGTGATCGCCCGCTCGATCAGGCCGGCATCGATGTTCGGTCCCACCGGCGTCGGCTCGACGGGCACGATCGTGGCGCCGACGGCCGTGATCGAGAGCCAGGTCGCGATGTAGGTGTTCGAGGGCACGATCACCTCGTCCCCCGGGCCGATGTTCCAGCCGCGGAGCGTGAGTTCGAGCGCCTCCAGCCCATTGCCCAGGCCGACGCAATGACGCACGCCGCAGAAGGCGGCGTACTCCGCCTCGAAGGCCTCGACTTCCTTGCCGAGCACGAACCAGCCCGAGTCCATCACGCGGTGATAGGCGGCATCGAGCTCCTCCTTGAGCTCGGCGTACACCGCTTTCATGTCGAGAAAGACGATCATGCGTGTTGTCCGACCTCGCGCTTGAAGGTGTCGTAGTCGCGCAGATAGTCGGCCTCGGCGTAAAGCGCGGAAGCGATCACCATGATCGCCGCGTCCGGCGCGAAATCCGTGAGCTCATGCCAGACCCAGGGCCCGATGTAGAGCGCGCGCGCCGGATCGTCGAGCGCCACCGTCTCCTTGACCTTGCCGTCGTCGAGATGAATCCGGCAGCCGCCGTTCACCGCGATCAGCACCAGCTCGCATTCGCGATGCCCGTGCCGGCCGCGCCATTGTCCGGGCGCGATATGATGCAGCCAGAAGAGCCGCTTGGGCGCGAAGTCGAGCCCCTTGCCCATTTCCAGGAAGTTCACGCGGCCACGCGCATCGGCGGCGCCCGGCACGGCGATCCAGCGGCAATTGCGGGCCGTCAAGGAGCCGGTCATGTCCGTTGCATCGCGAGCTTGCGTCCTTGCATGTAAACGACGCCGAGAAGCGCCACCAGGCCGCCGACGATGTGGTAGGCGTTCGGCATGAAACCGTAGGCCATCGACCATAGCACGGCGAAAAAGGGCGTCAGATTGACCCAGAGCGAAGCCACCGCGACGCCAAGCCGCGAGGCGCCAAAATTGTATCCGTAGGTGCCGAGCCCGCTCGAAATGAAGGCCGTGATCAGGAGCTGGGTCCAGATCCAACTGTCGCCGGCACCGAAGGGCGAACGCGCAAAGCCGAGCGCGATCAGGATGATGCTGCCCAGGATCAGCCAGCCGGTCGAGGACAATGAGGCCACATAGGTCCGATGGAGCTGGCTCGCGCGATCGAACCAGGCCTGGGCCTTGAGCGCATAGAGCGTCCAGATCCCACTGCTCAGCAGAACGATGACCTCGCCCCCGCCGAAGGTGATCGGACCGCTGCCGAACAGGCTGCTCGAGCTCAGGATGGCGCCACCCAGCAGCGACAGGCCGAGCGCCACGCCGAAGCCCGGGTCGAAGCGCTGCCCGGTGACGAGGCGGACCGTCGCCGCGGATATCAGCGGCCCCGCCACCTGAATCGTCGCCGCTGTGATCGGGTTGCTCCAGTAGAGGCCAAGCGCATAGGCGAAGAAGAAGCTCGTCAGGATGAAACCAAGCGCCAGGAAGCGGCCGACGCCAAGGTCGACGCGGAGCGCTCTCCGGCCCTCGACCAGCCAGATGAGACCGGCGAGTGCCGCCGTCGCCACGGCCGTGCGCAACGTGGCCATCGGGATGAGATCGAAATGGCCCAGCATCACCTTGGTGATGGGGAGATTGATGCCCCAGGCCGCGCCGACGAACAGCATCGCGGCGAAAGCGCCGGCCATTTGGCGATTGGCGGCGGTCATCAGCCGTCGCGGCGGCGCGATGCCTCGTAACCGACGCGGCAGTCCTTGTAGACGTCGGGCTTCTCCGTCGAGACGCGCGCTTCGATCACGCCGGGCTGGGCGAGGCAGAGGTCGAGGATCGCATCGACCAGCGTCTCCTGCAGATTGAAGTGCCGGCTCTTCGCCAGGGCGACGATGCCGTCGTGCACCGTGTCGTAGTTCAGGACGTTGGCGATGCGGTCGCCGTGCGCCTTGTCGGCCGGTCCCAGCAGCAGGTCGACGTTCACGACGACCGCCTGAGGCCCCTTCTTCTCGAAGTCGTGGATGCCGATCGAGACCGGGAGCCGGAAGTCGCGGATGA
>Ga0335083_10010413_pt1 | contig 11238 bp, 11 predicted proteins | sample Lox_Sample_42_FD_206716 | JGI IMG/M metagenome (GOLD analysis project Ga0335083, IMG submission 206716) | Soil microbial communities from Loxahatchee National Wildlife Refuge, Florida, United States - Lox_Sample_4.2 | ecosystem: Environmental > Terrestrial > Soil > Wetlands | place: USA... | reverse complement strand
GTCAGGATCACCACCGGCGGCACCACGGCGTGGCGTGTCCCGAGCTCCGGGATGGTCACAGAAGACTCCGCGAGCATCTCGAAGAGGAACGCCTCGAACTCGTCGTCCGCCCGGTCCACCTCGTCGATGAGCAGCACGGCCGGCCGTGGCCCCGGGTGGTCGAGCGCGGTGAGCAGCGGCCGCGACAGCAGAAAGTCCGCGGTGAACAGGTCGGTTTCGCGCAGCGTCTCGTGCGTCGCCTCAGCGAGCCTGATGGCGAGCAGCTGCTTGGGGTAGTTCCACTCGTACAGCGCCTCGGCCGCCGAGATGCCCTCATAGCACTGGAGCCGGACGAGCATGGTGTCGAGCGTCTCGGCGAGCGACTTCGCCGCCTGGGTCTTGCCCACGCCAGGCTCGCCCTCGAGCAGGATCGGCTGGCCCATCCGCACCGCGAGGAACAGCGCTGACGCCAGCTGATCACCCGCCATGTAGCCCGTCTTGTCGAGCGCCGCGCTCAGCGCCGCGACGTCAGGGAACCGCTCGCCGATCTCGGCAGAAACTTCGCTGCTCACAAGGTGCGAGTTTATCTCCAGGGGCCGGCCAGGCACGCATCGCGACATTCCGGGCAACAGGAGCGGCGGCCGGCAACTTGTGGCGGCCCGCAATCCAAGACACCCAGCCACGTCACTGAATGAAGCTGACGGGCTTGCTGCCGGCACCGGCGCCGGCAGCGCAGCCTACCCGGCTAGCGGCCGCCGATGTCCTCGCTCCAGACCTCCGGGTAGCGCCGCTGGAACTCCTCCATCGCCGCGATGCAGTCCGGGTCGTCAAGCAGCACCACCTCGACGCCCTTGGCCCGCAGAAAGCCTAGATCACCCTCGAACGTCCGTGCCTCGCCGACCACGACGCGCGGAATCTGGAAGAGCAGGATCGCTCCGGTGCACATCTGGCACGGTGACAGCGTGGTGTAGATGGTGGTGTCCAGGTAGGAGGCGCGACGGCCCGCGTTGCGCAGCGCGGAGATCTCCCCGTGCGCCACCGGGTCCCCGTGCTGCACCCGTTCGTTGTGGCCGGCGGCGATCACGGTGCCGCCCGCGGCGAGGACGGCGCCGACAGGGACGCCGCCATCGTCAAGGCTGGCCCGCGCCTGCTGGAGGGCGAGCGCCATCAGTTCCTCATCAGTCATGAACGGATACGTTACCCAGCCGCACCGCCGGTCTTGCGCAGCGACCGCACCGGGCAGCGCCACTCGTAGACGAGTTCCTCGCCGACCCGCAGCCGCGCCCAGCGGGCCGCCTCCACCTGGAGCGCCCGCGCCGCGGTCACCAGGACCTGCGGCGGCGGCACCGCGATGACCTCGCAGGGGTCCATGCCCGGCTCAACGACGGGCACCACCGATAGCTTCTCCCTGGTCAGCCGCATGATCCGGTCCGGCGACTGGTCATCTAGCACCGCGACTGCCTCGACGAGGCTGGCGAACAGCTCCGCCCGCATCACCCGGCTCCGCTGCGTCCGTTTGAGCTGGGCCGACCGGTCCGCCGCGTGCGGCGGCCGCCGTCCGCTCAGGTGCCGCATGCTGCCGTAGACCGTGCCCGCCGCGATGGCACCCCAGATCCCGTCGCTGATCCGCAGCTCACGCTCCACGATCAGGTGCCTGATGTCGTGCGGCAGGCCAGGGCCGGCCGTGCCGCCGAACAACTGGTAGACGACGCCGTCGTCCCGCTCGACGACGGCGTACGCCCGCTGATGGTCCGCAAGCCGCGGAAACGTGACGCGCATAGGCCCACTATGCGCAGCGTTCCCGGCAACGGCCTAACCATTTTCGCCCGGGGGCGCCAGGCGCTAGGGTGACGGTTCGTGGCAGGACGCGGCACCACGGCGACGATCGCCCTCGACCGGGCGAAGATCAAGTTCACCTTGCATGAGTATGAGCACGACCCGAGGTCGGGGTCCTACGGCCTGGAGGCGAGCGAGGCTCTCGGCGTGCCGCCGGGCCGGGTGTTCAAGACGCTGGTCGCCGCGGTCGATGGCGGGACGCTCGCGGTCGGCGTGATCCCGGTGCACCGCCAGCTTGACCTCAAGGCGCTCGCCGCCGCCGTTGGCGGCAAGAAGGCCGCCATGGCCGAGGTCGCCGCCGCCGAGCGGGCCACCGGCTACGTGGCCGGCGGCATCTCGCCCGTCGGCCAGAAGAAGCGGCTCACCGTGGTGATCGACGCGTCGGTGCTCGACCACATCACGATATTCTGCAGTGCGGGACGGCGCGGCCTTGAGATCGAGATCACACCCGCTGACCTGGTCAGGGCCGCAGGGGCGAAGGTCGCCGCGATAGCCGCGGGTTAGCGGTGGCCAGCGCCCTTTCAGCCTTCGGAACGGTTGCCTGTTCCACCCGCATCGTCAGCCGCGGCCGCATCGGCCGCCGGACCTGAGGCGCCTGCCGTGACCTGGCCGCCGACGGCTTCCTGCTCGCCGGCTTCCGCGCCGCCGGGCGCCGCGGCGTACTCCTCCTGGCCAGTGTCGCCCGCCAGGATCTCCTCCGGGCCGGCCTCCTCCGGGCTGGCCGCCACGCCGCCCGCCGCCTCCGGGGCGCCCGGCGTGAGCACCGTGTACGGTCGCTCCGGGCGGCGTTGCACGATCACGAACCAGACGAGGCCCGCGACGGTCAGCGCGACCGCGACGAACATGTTCAGCCGCAGGCCGAGGAAGTGCTCGGAGGAGTCGACACGCAGTGCCTCCTCGAAGATGCGGAAGGCGGAGTAGCCGGCCACGTAGAGCGCGAACAGGCCCCACGGCCTGATCCTGGCGTGGTGGCCGAGCCAGACGAGGAAGGCCGCGAGCGCCAGGTCCCAGATGAGCTCGTAGAGGAACGTCGGCTGAAAGGTGGAAAAGTGCAGGTCCTGGGCCGGGATGCCGCCGGAAAGACGGTACTGGTACGGGATCTCGAGACCCCACGGCAGCGTGGTGGGCCCGCCGAACAGTTCCTTGTTGAAGTAGTTGCCGATCCGGCCCACCGCCTGGGCGACGAGCAGCGCGGGTGCGATGGCGTTCGCGAACGGGCCGACGGTGATGCCGAGCCTGCGCAGCCGCCAGGCGCCGACCGCGGCGGCGAGCGCCACACCGCCCCAGATGCCGAGGCCGCCCGTCCACACCGCGAACACCCCGTACCAGACGTGCGGGATGTCGGCTGGCGTGGTGATGTCGAAGTAGATCCTGCCGCCGATGATGCCGGCCGGGACCACCCACAGCGCGATGTCGTTGACCAGGTCCGGGTCACCGCCGAGCGCACGCCAGCGCCGCCGGGTGACCAGGATCGCCAGCGTGATCCCGATGATGTAGCCGAGGGCGTAGAAGTGGACGTCGAGCGGGCCGATATGAAAACTGTTAATCGACGGGCTCGGAATGAATTGCGGCAGCGCGCCGGTGCCATGCGCCATGGCCCCGAGACTACCGTGCGCCCCGATTGTCCGGGACGTTAGTCCATGGCGCCGGGCCTGATGGCCGCATAACGTCTTACTAAGAAGCCGAGGATCAGGAGAGCACCGTGGGAACCCCAGCGAGCGAGAGCGACGCAAAGCAGCCGGTGAAGGTCTTCCTGCTCGACGATCACGAGATCGTCAGGCGCGGGGTCCGCGACATGCTCGAGGCCGAGGGCGATATCCAGGTGATCGGCGAGGCGGGCACCGCCGCCTCCGCGCTCGCCAGAATCCCGGCGCTGCGCCCCGACGTGGCCGTGCTCGACGTCCGGCTTCCCGACGGTGACGGCGTGACGGTGTGCAGGGAGATCCGCTCCAAGATGCCCGAGGTGGCCTGCCTGATGCTTACCTCGTTCGCCGACGACGACGCGCTGATGGACGCGGTCATGGCGGGCGCCGCCGGCTACGTGCTCAAGCAGATCCGCGGCACCGACCTGATAGGCGCGGTGCGCACGGTCGCGACCGGGCAGTCGATGCTCGACCCGCGCGCCGCCGGGCAGCTGATGGCGCGACTGCGCGGGCAGACCGCCAAGCAGGACCCGCTGGCCGGCCTCACGCCGCAGGAGAAGCGGATTCTCGAGCTGATCGGCGAGGGCCTGACCAACAGGCAGATCGGCGAGCACCTGTTCCTCGCCGAGAAGACGGTCAAGAACTACATCTCCGGCCTGTTCGCCAAGCTGGGCATGGAGCGCCGCACGCAGGCCGCCGCCTACGCGGCCCGGGTGTTCGGCGAGGACCACGCCCAGGGCAGCAGCGCGCGCTAGCGACGCTAGCGAAGCGGGTACTTGCCCTCGGGTGCCGGCCGCGGCCCCTCGTCGTCCACGACCGGGGCCTCGGGGACGGGGACCCGCCACTCAAGCACGGTCCCGCCGCCTTCCGCGTCGGCCAGCCGCAGCTCGCCGCCGAGCTGCTCCGCCCGCTCGGTCATGTTGGCGAGGCCGCTGCGCCTGCCGGTTTCCCCCATCCCGCAGCCGTTGTCCCGCACGAGCAGCGTCAGCATCCCGGCGTCGTCGGTGTCCACCGTCACGTCCACCCTGGACGCACCCGAGTGCCGCGCCGCGTTGGACAGCGCCTCCCGCAGCACCGCGAGCACCTGGTCCGACAGCTCCGCGCTGCCCGGCGAGTCGAGCCCGCTGCCGAGCCGCAGCGCGGGCGCGAAGCCGAGCATCTCCCCCATCTCGTCGGTGAGCGCTACGATGTCCGCCCGCAGCCGCGGCGCGCTCACCCGGACGCGGGACTGGAGCGCGAAGATCGTGCCCCTGATGTCCCTGATCGTGTCGTCCATCGCGTCGACGGCGTTGCGCACCCGGTCGGCGACCTCGTGCCTGGTGATCATCGGCATGGTGCCCTCGAGCGACATGCCGGTGGCGTAGAGCCGCTGGATCACCAGGTCGTGCAGGTCCCTGGCGATCCTGTCGCGGTCCTCGAACACCAACAGCCGCTCCGCGTCGGCCCGGCGATCGGCGAGTTCGAGCGCGACCGCCGCCTGTGCGGCGAACGCCGCGACGACGCTCGCCGCCCCCTGCTGTATCGGCGGCCTGCCCTGGGAGCGCCCGACGGTGAGCACACCGCGCACGTGGCCGGGCGTGCCTAGCGGGAACAGGACGGCGGGCCCGATGTGCCCCATTGGCAGCCGGGTGATGTCCGCGGTGCGCGGGTCGGCGGCGAAGTTCTCCACGGTGACTGGCTCGCCGCTGGCGAGCACCTGGCCGGATAGCGACTGGCCGGCGGGGACCACGAGACCGCGGGCCTCGGCCGCCCTCTCCCCCGCGGCGTACTCCAGGGTAAGCCTGCGGCCGTCCTCGTCTGGCAGCGCCAGCGTCACCAGGTCGGCGCCGGACAGTTCGAGCGCCTGGCCGGTCAGGTCTTCGAGCACCCGGGCAGGCGTCGCGCCGGACAGCAGCGTGATCGTCAGCTCGCTGCTCGCCCGCAGCCAGCTCTGCTGCCGCCTGGCCTCCTCGTACAGCCTGGCGTTCTCCACGGCGACGCCCGCCGCGGCGCCGAGCGCGGTCAGCACCGCCTCGTCGTCCTCGGTGAACTCGCCGCCACCGCGCTTCTCCGTGAGGTAGAGGTTGCCGAACACCCGGTCCCTGACTCGCACGGGGACGCCGAGGAACGACCCCATCGCCGGGTGTCCCTCGGGGAAGCCCGAGGACTCCGGGTGCGTGCCGATGTCGGAGAGCCGCAGCGGGTGCGGGTCCTTGATGAGCAGGCCGAGCAGGCCGCGCCCCTCTGGCCAGTGGTGGATGCGCTCGATCTCCGCCGCGTCCAGGCCGACGGGGATGAACTCGATGAGCCGCTGCTCCTCGCCGATCACGCCGAGCGCGCCGTACCTGGCGTCCACCAGGTCCACCGCCGCCTCGACGATCCTGCGGAGCATCGCCTCGAGGTCGAGCCCTGAGCCGATCGCGATGACCGCCTCGAGCAGCCCGTGCATCCGGTCCCTGGTCGCGAGCACGGCTTGAAGCCGCGTTTGCAGCTCAGAGAGCAGGTCATCCAGCCGAAGCTGGGGCAGCAAGCCGCCGCCTCCCGCGTTTTCCACAGGGCTAGGTTAAGGCATGTCTAAAAAGTACGGGTCGGCACGGTTCATGTGCCCGAGGGGGCCATTCTCCTCCGGCGCTTAACCAGGCGCGTATGGGACTTTTTAGACATGCCTTACCGGAGCCCCCTTGCCTCAAGCAATGTCATTCCCGAGAAACTTGCCTAACCGGGCAGCGGGTCGTCGGAGCTGGCGAGCCGGCCGCCCCCGGAGCCGTCCGCGCTCGCGGGGTGCGGTGCGAGGGCCACGGCGGGTGGCGACAGGCTCACCGAACGGTCGGGACGGCCCGCGAGCCGGTAGACGTCGGAGCCGTCGACCGTCTCCTTTTCCTGGAGCAGGGTCACCAGCGAGTCGAGTTCGGCCCGGTGGGTCTTGAGCAGGTCGATGGCGCGCTCCTCGGCCTGCCGCAGCAGCTTGGAGACCTCGCCGTCGATGGCGGCCTGGGTCGCCTCCGCGTAGGGACGGCTCGACATGCCGGGACCGCCGCCGCCGAGGAACACCGAGCCGCCCTCCGGGTAGCCAACCGGCCCGAGTACCTGGGACATGCCGAACTCGCGGACCATCTTGGTTGCCAGGTCGGTGGCGCCCGCCAGGTCGTTGCCGGCACCCGTGGAGCCCTGGCCGAGTACCACGAGCTCGGCGGCGCGGCCGCCGAGCCGCACGGCGAGCGAGTCGTACAGGTAGTCCTCGCCGTACATGTGCCGCTCCACGAGAGGCAGCTGCTCGGTGACGCCAAGGGCCTGCCCGGCGGGCAGGATGGTCACCTTGGCGACCGGGTCGGCGTGCTCGGACAAGGCGGCAACCAGGGCATGCCCAGACTCATGCACCGCGACGGCGTGCTTCTCCTCGGGAAGCAGCACGTTCGAGCCTTCCCTGCGGCCGAGGATGATCCGGTCACGTGCCGCGTCGAAGTCGCCGCCAGTCACCACGTCCCTGTTGTCGCGCACCGCGAAGATGGCCGCCTCGTTCGCGAGGTTGGCGAGGTCGGCGCCGGAGAAGCCTGGCGTGCCGCGGGCGACCACGCTGAGGTCCACGTCCGGCGCCAGCTTCTTGCCCCTGGTGTGCACCCGCAGGATGGCCTGCCGCTCGCTCACGTTGGGCAGCGGGATGGTCACCTGGCGGTCGAAGCGGCCAGGGCGCAGCAGGGCCGGGTCGAGGACCTCTGGCCTGTTGGTCGCGGCGAGCACGACGATGCCCATCGTGGGGTCGAATCCGTCCATCTCAGCGAGCAGCTGGTTCAGCGTCTGCTCCCGCTCGTCGTTGGAGACGACCGCACCCGAGCCCGCCCGGCGCTGCCCGATCGCGTCGACCTCGTCGATGAAGATGATCGCGGGCGATCGCTTGCGCGCCTCGGCGAACAGGTCACGGACCCGGGCGGCGCCCACGCCGACGAACATCTCGACGAAGCTCGAGCCGCTGACCGAGAAGAACGGCACGTTCGCCTCGCCGGCCACGGCACGGGCAAGCAGCGTCTTACCGGTGCCGGGCGGGCCGACCATGAGCACGCCGCGGGGTACGACCGCCCCGGCCCGTGCGTACCGGTCGGGGTTGCGCAGGAAGTCGACGACCTCGCTGATCTCCGACTTCGCGCCCTCGTACCCGGCCACATCGGTGAACGTGGTTGAGGGCTTCTCCTCGTCGAACACCTTGGCGCGCGACCTGCCCACGCCGAGCACGCCCTGCATCTGCCCCATGGCGCCGCGGCTCAGCCGCCGCCAGAACCAGAAGAACAGGACGAACGGGGCCAAGATAATGATCCAGTTCAGCAGCTCAGCGCCAAACCCGGGCGAGGACGTGGTGCTGGTGGTCTGGACGCCGTTTGCCTCGAGCTCGTCGAGCATCGCCTGGCCGGCCTGCGGCGGGATGACCACGGTGTAGTTGGTCCCGTCCTTCAGCGTGCCGCTGCTCGTGCCGCCGGGCTGCGCGATGGTGACGGTCTTCACGACGTGCTTGTTCACGTCGGCCAGCCACTGCGAGTAGGACAGCGAGGTCTGTCCTGCCTGGTGCACCGCTGGCAGGAAGTACCACAGAGCCACCGCGGCGACGATCGCGACCAGCCACACCCAGTGACGCCATTTCGGCGGCTCGGGTGGCGGCGGCGGGGCCCCGGGCCCCGGCTTGTCTCCCGCGGGCGGAGGAGAGGCTTGCTTGCTCATGCCGACCTTGCCTTTCCGCCAGGCGGGGCGCCGCTGCCGAAGCCCGGTCTCCTGCGCTGTGCGCTGCCATCTATGCCTATCCCGCAGGGTTTCCGTGCCCGGCGGGCTCATTTCTTAGTCAACGCGCCGGAAATGCCCGCTCTTCCTGGCTTGGCAGCCACGGAGGAAGCTCTCAGCGAACACTCAGCGGCCGCGGGCCGCGTGATCCGCTTGGCGCACGCCCTTGTCTACCGGCGGGCTGCCTACCGGCCGGCGCCGACGGGAACGCCACCGGAGACGAGCATCGCCGCCGCGCCGCGCACAACGGTACGGAGCGGGTCTTCCACCAGGATGACGCCGATGCCCGCCACCTCGCCGAGCCGGTCCGCGAGCCCGGGAAGCAGCGCACCGCCGCCGGACAGCCTGACCTGGCCGCGCACCACATCCTCCGCGAGACCCGCGGGGATGTCGGACAGCACATTCTGCACGGTCGTGCCGATGGCCGACACAACAGGCCCGAGTGCGCCGGCCACCAGGTCGCCCGGCACCTTCTCGACGCGCGGCGTGCGGCGCGCCGCGTCGAGGCCGACCGTTTCCGCCCATCCTTCTGTTCCGCCGGTGAGGCCGAGTTCGGCCTTGAGCTGCCGCGCCGCCCGCTGGCTGAGGATCATGCCGAGGCCCGACCTGGCCGCGCTGATGATCGCCTCGTCCATGGCGTTGCCCGCCATCCGCAGGCTCTCCGCGCGGACAACGCGCCAGCCGGCCACCGCCGCGACCTCGGTGGTGCCGCCGCCCACGTCGACAACGAACCCGCCGTCGCCCGCGCTCAGGTCAAAGCCGGCGCCCGCCGCCGCAGCGACAGGCTCGTCCACAAGTTCCACGACCCACCTGGATCGCCTCGTGCCGAACGCGGCGATCACCGAGCGCCGCTCGACCCAGGTGGCGCCGCCTGGCACGCAGACCACGGCGCGCCTGCGGAACGGGCCGCCGAGCGCACCCGACTTGCGCAGGAAACCGTGCAGCATCTCCGCGGTCGCGTCCAGGTCGGCGATCACCCCGTCGCGCAGCGGGTGGATGACCCTGATGTCCTTGGGCTCCTTGTCGGCGAGAGCGTCCGCCGCGGTGCCGATGGCCGCGACCGAGCCGGTCGCGTCGTCGATCGCGATGGCGGACGGTTCCTCGAGCACCAGGCCTCGCCCGTCGACCCAGACGAGCGTGTTGACCGTTCCCAGGTCAATAGCGACACTGCCCCTGCTGAGCATCCTCGGCCACCCCTAATCCGCTGCACTGGTTTGTGCGGATACAACACTATGGCCAAGAGAAGCGGGGTTCGGGAGGAAAGCCCGGTCAGCCTCTGCGGATGCGGCGCCCGGTGACAAGCGCTGGCCTGATGCTGATGTAGGTCTCCTTGTCGCCGCCGATCCACGGATCGACGCCCGCGGCCTCGGCGACCGCCCGTTCCTCCGCCTCCTCCAGGTAGTGGGCCGGGCCCTGGATCATGACCGACCAGCCGGCACGTTCGGCCTTGTCGATGTCGTCGACCTCGAAGGCGACGCGGTACTCGGCGTCGGGGATACCGGTGCGCAGGTCCTCGACCAGGGCGCTGTCGGCCTCGGTGCGGAACACGACGGCCCCGTCCACGATCCTGAAGTTCACCGGCAGGATGATGGGGCCGTAGCGGCCGGTGAAGCCGATCCGCCCGACCTCGGACCCGGCGGCGAGCCGCAGCGACTCTTCCTCGGAAAGCTGTTCCACGATGGACTCCATGCGGCCAGTCTTACCCGGCCGCGCCGGCGCCGCCACACCCGCCCCTCGGGGGACGACCCCCGTACCCCCGGAAGCGGTCAGGGACCAAGGTCCCGGTGATTGGGTGGCTCCCCTCCCTAGGTCCGCTGCGACCCCCATCACATGGTTGGCCTATCAACGCATTCGCCTTGCCATGGGGGAAGGCGGCGACCAGCCCGGCTACGTCGACTCGTGGATCTACGTGTTCGGCGTGGCATCGCTCGCCGCCCTCGGCGTCGCCATCGCGAGCGGAATCGCGATCGCCCTCGGCGGGACCGACTGGTGGCACACGAACCCGGTGGGCCACTTCTTCAACAGCGTCCACCTGTGGAGCGTGGAGCTCTTCATGGCCTTCATGGTCATCCACCTGTGAGGCAAGTTCTGGATGGCTGCCTGGCGCGGCCGCCGCTGGCTCACCTGGATGACGGGCGTGGTCGCCTTCCTCGCCTCGATCGTGGAGTGCTTCACCGGATACCTGTCGCAGCAGAACTTCGACTCGCAGTGGATCGCCACCAACGGGAAGGACGCGTTCAACGCCGCCGGGGTGGGCGCGTTCTTCAACCTGATGAACTTCGGCCAGATGCTGCTCTGGCACGTGGTGCTGATCCCCGTCGTCCTCATCGCCCTAGTCGGCACGCACCTGCTGCTCGTCAGGGTCCGCGGCGTCAGCCACCCGCTGCCTGCCAGGTACCCGGCGCTGCGACTGCCGACGCCGGCCGCGCTGCGCGAGGCGCTGTCCTCCCCCGACGTCCCGCCGGTCACGGTCAAAACCTGGGTCCAGGTCGACCCGGCCGGGTTCCTCGGCACCGCGGCCACCGAACTGAACGGGACCAGCGGGAGCGCTACCCTCGGGCCGCCTTACAACAACAACGGCGCCGCGCAGCAGGTCCTGATCGCCCCTGGCAACTGGGCCGGGGTCCGGCAGCCGATCGACACGGCACAGACGTTCGTGCTCCAGCCGCTGACGGTGGCGGCGGCCAACGACCCCGCGGTCAAGGCGGCGCTGGCCGCCTACAACGCGGCGCCGGCCGCGCTGCAAGACAAGTGGACGGCCAACTGCGCGAAGGCCGTCACCAAGGTCAAGTTCGCGAACGGCATCCCGGTGGTCCCGCCGGCGGCCGACGGGCCCGTCCCTGTCTTGCTCGCCACCGAACGCTCCCTGGCACGCAGCGGCGCGATCGACACCGACCTGCTGGCTCAGCGGCAGTTAGGAACCCGAGCGCACGCGATTGCAGACGACGAAGGTTCCGGTTCGGCGTGGGGGGGGGGGGGGGGGGGCCCCCCCCCCGGGAGGGGAAAAAATGGGGTGGGGGTGGGTGATAGTTTTTGA
>Ga0335083_10010412_pt1 | contig 11239 bp, 9 predicted proteins | sample Lox_Sample_42_FD_206716 | JGI IMG/M metagenome (GOLD analysis project Ga0335083, IMG submission 206716) | Soil microbial communities from Loxahatchee National Wildlife Refuge, Florida, United States - Lox_Sample_4.2 | ecosystem: Environmental > Terrestrial > Soil > Wetlands | place: USA: Florida... | reverse complement strand
CTAAACCAATCGAATGCCGACGTGTGGATGTCCCAGCCGTTGTAGTCGTCTCGAGCGAGCATGCCGTCGAGCAAATAGACGGCGTGGGTGCCGCCACCTTGAAATTCGATTTTGATTTGGCGTGACATCGACGGCGACGGCACGATCAGATACTCGATCTCCAGGCCTTGCCGAGACCAGGCGGAAGAGATTGCAGAGCTCCCGGCTAACCCACCGAGCAGGACGACCAACGTCGCCGCCGATATCACCATCAGCCGGCGCAATTGTGAAATCGCAGCTGGATCTGCCGTAATCATTCCGGCGGAAATTTACCGCAGCAACGCCGAAATCCAACAGTATGCGGCGCCAGAAGTAATCCTTTAGTGACCGAGTCGGCCGCGACCCAATCGTAATAACAGCATCGCCAGGTCCTTACCCTCGGGACCCAGTTCGCTGTAGCGTTCGATCACTTTCATCTCGCGACTGTGCACCAGCCGGGTGCCCCCGGAGGCCATTCGCACCTTGCCGATCGCCTGGGACACTTCGGCACGCCGCTTTACCGCGGCGAGGATCTCAGCGTCCAGCCGGTCGATCTCCTGGCGCAACTCTTCGATGTCGGTCTCTGGGGCCTCGATCGTCTCTGTATTCATCTCGGCTAACTCCGCGTTCTCGTGTTGTGGGGATTCTGGTCTCATCCGGTGTCAGGCCTCACACAGAAAACAAGCCCCGAATCCGGAAGCGGACCACGGGGCTGTGCGAAAGCAGCTAGACCACGGGCACCGCGGGTGGGTACCCATAAAAAAATCGGGGCTGCAGATGGAGCACAACCAGAGTGTGCCACTAAGGGCCGCGGCGGCGCAAAGTCGTCGCCGGTCGGCGGTAAGTTGAGACAGACATGACTGTGCACGCAACCGCCCCCCAACAAGTCCCGGAAGCGGACCAACTGCTCGAGGGCCTCAACCCGCAACAGCGCCGGGCGGTAGTGCATGAGGGTTCGCCGCTGCTGATCGTGGCCGGTGCGGGGTCGGGCAAGACGGCGGTGCTGACGCGGCGAATCGCTTACCTGATCGCGGCCCGCGGGGTCGGGGTCGGTCAGATCCTGGCCATCACGTTCACCAACAAGGCCGCCGCCGAGATGCGTGAACGCGTGGTGCGGCTGGTCGGCGACCGGGCCCGCTACATGTGGGTGTCGACATTCCATTCGTCGTGCGTGCGGATCCTGCGCAACCAGGCGTCGCTGATCGAGGGCCTCAACTCCAACTTCTCCATCTACGACGCCGACGATTCGCGGCGTCTGCTGCAGATGATCGGCCGCGACATGGGCCTGGACATCAAGCGGTACTCGCCGAGGCTGTTGTCCAACGCGATCTCCAACCTGAAGAACGAGCTGATCGACCCGCACCAGGCGGTTTCGAACCTCTCCGATGAGTCGGACGACCTGGCCCGCACCGTCGCCTCCGTCTTCGGCGAATACCAGCGGCGGCTGCGGGCGGCCAACGCGCTGGATTTCGACGACCTCATCGGCGAGACCGTGGCGGTGCTGCAGACCTTCCCGCAGATCGCCCAGTACTACCGGCGGCGGTTCCGGCACGTCCTGGTCGACGAATACCAGGACACCAACCACGCGCAGTACGTGCTGGTGCGCGAACTGGTGGGCCCCGGCTCGAGCGATTCGGACGAGGTGCCGCCCGCGGAGTTGTGCGTCGTCGGTGACGCCGACCAGTCAATCTACGCGTTCCGCGGCGCCACCATTCGCAACATCGAAGACTTCGAGCGCGATTACCCCGATGCCAAAACGATTCTGCTGGAACAGAATTACCGATCCACGCAGAACATCCTGTCGGCGGCCAACTCGGTGATCGCGCGCAATGCCGGGCGCCGTGAGAAGCGGCTGTGGACCGACGCGGGTGACGGGGAACTGATCGTCGGCTATGTCGCCGACAACGAGCACGACGAGGCGAGGTTTGTCGCCCAGGAGATCGATGCGCTCGCTGAGAACGGCGACATCACCTACAACGACGTGGCCGTCTTCTACCGCACCAACAACTCGTCGCGGTCGCTGGAAGAGGTCTTCATCCGCGCCGGGATCCCGTACAAAGTCGTTGGGGGAGTGCGCTTTTACGAGCGCAAGGAGATCCGCGACATCGTCGCTTACCTGCGGGTGCTGGACAACCCCGGTGACGCGGTGAGCCTGCGGCGCATCCTCAACACCCCGCGGCGTGGCATCGGCGACCGCGCCGAAGCTTGCGTGGCGGTGTATTCGGAGAACACCGGCGCTACGTTTGCCGACGCTTTACAGGCCGCGGCCGCCGGCAAGGTTCCGATGCTCAACAGTCGCGCGGAGAAGGCGATCGCGGGATTCGTCGAGATGCTCGACGAACTGCGCGGTCGCCTCGACTCGTCTCAAGGGGACCTGGGCGATCTGGTCGAGTCGGTGCTGGAACGCACCGGCTACCGTCGCGAACTGGAGTCCTCCACCGATCCGCAAGAGCTGGCCCGGCTGGACAACCTCAACGAACTCGTAAGCGTCGCACACGAATTCAGCATCGACGAAGCGAACGCGGCTGCGTTGGAAGCCGAGTCTGACCGCCCGCCCGAGGATGAAGACGTGCCGGACACCGGTGTGCTGGCGGCTTTTCTGGAGCGCGTGTCGCTGGTCGCCGACACCGACGAGATCCCCGAGCACAGCGCCGGTGTGGTCACGCTGATGACGTTGCACACCGCCAAAGGGCTGGAGTTCCCGGTGGTGTTCGTCACCGGATGGGAGGACGGCATGTTCCCGCACATGCGGGCGCTGGACGACCCGACCGAGCTGTCCGAGGAGCGACGGCTGGCCTACGTCGGCATCACCCGGGCCCGGCATCGGCTGTACCTCAGTCGCGCGATCGTGCGGTCGTCGTGGGGACAGCCGATGCTCAACCCGGAGTCGCGGTTCCTGCGGGAGATCCCGCAGCAGCTCGTCGACTGGCGGCGCACCGCGCCGAAGCCGTCGTTCAGTGCGCCGGTCAGTGGCGCCGGCCGGTTCGGCACCCCGCGCCCGTCGCCGACCAGATCGGGGGCGGTCAAGCGCCCGATGCTGGTGCTGGAGCCGGGTGATCGTGTCACCCACGACAAGTACGGCCTGGGCCGCGTCGAGGAAGTCTCCGGCGTCGGCGAATCGGCGATGTCGCTGATCGACTTCGGCAGCGCCGGGCGGGTGAAGCTGATGCACAACCACGCCCCGGTTTCCAAGCTCTGACGTTTGCGCCGAACGTGCATCCACGGCGAAAAATCGCCAAATTTTCGCCCTCAGAACGCGTTCGGCGTAGCCGAAGCGGCGCTAGCTCAGCACCCAGCGTTTGGTTTGCGGGCGCAGGGCCAGCACGATGCTGGCCAGCGGCAGTAGCCAAAGTGCGTACACGACGGGCGCCACCCGTGCGCCCGCAAGGACGATGCTGCCGTAGGTCAGCAACGAGACCACCGCGCCCAGCACCAGTAGCCACCGGCCGCTGGGCCGGCGCAGCAGTAGCTGGATCACGCCCGCGATGGTCGCCACCGCAAACACCAGCGCCAGAAACCCGACCGCAAGGGAGAACAGGCGGTCGATCCGCCACCAGCCGACGACCAAGTCGGTGGCCACTCTGGACGCGGCCCAGCCGCTGACGATGCTGACCGCGCAGGCGGCGATGGCCGTGCGGGCGCTCGGCTCTTCGATCGCCGCTGGACGTACTCGCGTCACGGCGCCCTGCGAGGCGATCACAGTGGTCGGGGACTCCGGGACCGTTGGAATCGGCCCGCTGGGTGCGCGGCGGATGATCCGGGTCCGCTGCCCGGTCGCCGGTGCGTCGGGCGACGCAGTCTCGGCCGGTTGCTCGTCCGACGGTGCTTCAGGCGACGACGGCGCCTCAGGTGATTCGGCGGGCTCGGCCGGTTGCGCGCCTGAGGGTGGGTCTTCGTTCGGCGCGGTCAACAGCTCAACCGGCGTAGCTACCGACGTAAAGTCCCCGCTTGGCCAGCCACGGCACGGGGTCGATTCGTTCGCTGCCGCCCACGAGCACCTCGAAATGCAGGTGCGGGCCGGTGGAGTTGCCCCGGTTGCCCATGGTGGCGATCTGGTCGCCCGCCATCACCCGCTCACCGACGCTGACCAGCGTGGTGTTGACGTGGCCGTAGAGCGTGACGGTGCCGTCGGCGTGGCGGAGCTTGACCCACATTCCGTAACCCGCGGTGGGCCCGGCATCGATCACGTAACCGTCCGACACCGCGTAGATAGGCGTTCCGATCGAGTTGGCGAGGTCGATTCCGGCGTGCAGCACTCCCCAGCGGTACCCAAAATTCGACGTGAATATGCCCTTCGTCGGCATCACAAAAAGCGGCTGCTGCAGTCGCGCCTCGCGCTGCGCACGCTCCTGGGCGAACGCCACACCTTTGGCCAGCTCCGCGTTGTGCGCCGCGACGTTGCCCGCCGGCTGCACCGAGACGACCTGCACGCCCCGCGGTTCGTTGCTGCCCGACCCGCCGAACAGCGACGACGCGTTGGCGGTCAGCACGGTCTCGGTCTTGGGGGTGTCGGCATGGCTGAGGGCCATTTGTCCGGCCGCGGCCGCCGCGCCCGCCGCCATAGCCGAGATCATCAGACGCCCCTTGGCCGCGCTGGTCGGCTCCTTGCGGTGCTGTCCGCCGCGCTGCGGCACCCGGACGAGCGCCGGGGCGTCCGAACGGTAGTGACGTGGTTCGGCGTCGCTGTGGACGACCAGCCGGGTCAGGACGTCGGTGGGGGCGGCCAGCCGCTCGGGGGTCAGGTCGTCGACGTCATGCAGATCGTCGAGTTCGGGAGCCAGCAGTACCTGGGCTTCGTTGTCGACGGCGAAGTCTGCGTCCAGCTCCAGCCCACTGAAGTCGGCGTCGTAAAGATCGTCGAGGTCGTCGAAGTCGAAGCCGTCGAGCGGAATGATTTCCGTGACTTCGTTCTGGTTGAAGGGCATCCAGCCGTCGCGTGCTGTGCGTGCTGCGCCGGCAGCGGCGCGAGAACGAGCGAATCGGTGCTGGGACAACCTGAAATGTCCTCGGATCGTGACCTTAACGTTATCTGGACCCTGAGACGGTATCCGCTGACCTACAGCGCTGGCAACCCGGGGCCAAGATCAGCCAGAGATTGTGATTTGGATCACGGTTGGAGTTCGCAAGCGCCAGGTGAGCTGTGTCACATTGTGGATGCGGGGCGGGGTCAGGGGTGGGGCCGATTCGGCGGGTGGATACAGTTCCTCCGGGCGTGTTGCCGAGTCCGGCAAGCGTCTTCCAATAGGCCGAGCAAAGAGGCAGTGAGCTTATGGATCTCTTCGAGTATCAAGCCAAAGAACTGTTCGACAAGCACAACGTCCCGAGCACGCCCGGTCGGGTGACCGACACCGCCGAGGGTGCCCGCGCCATCGCCGAAGAGATTGGTCGGCCGGTGATGGTCAAAGCGCAGGTCAAGGTCGGTGGGCGCGGCAAGGCCGGCGGCGTCAAGTACGCGGCGACCCCCGAGGACGCCTACGAACACGCCAAGAACATCCTGGGCCTGGACATCAAAGGCCACATCGTCAAGAAACTGCTGGTGGCCGAGGCCAGCGACATCGCCGAGGAGTACTACATCTCCTTCCTGCTCGACCGGTCCAACCGCACCTACCTGGCGATGTGCTCGGTGGAGGGCGGCATGGAGATCGAAGAGGTGGCCGCCACCAAGCCCGAGCGGCTCGCCAAGGTCCCGGTGAGCGCCGTCAAGGGCGTCGATCTGGCGACCGCCCGCTCCATCGCCGAGCAGGGTCACCTGCCGGCCGAGGTGCTCGACGCCGCTGCGGTCACCATCTCGAAGCTGTGGGAGCTGTTCGTCGCCGAGGACGCCACGCTGGTCGAGGTCAACCCCTTGGTGCGCACCCCCGATGACCAGATCCTGGCGCTGGACGGCAAGGTCACGCTCGACGGCAACGCCGACTTCCGTCAGCCCGGCCACGCCGAGTTCGAGGACCGCGACGCGACCGACCCGCTGGAGCTCAAGGCCAAGGAGCACGACCTCAACTACGTCAAGCTGGACGGCGCGGTCGGCATCATCGGCAACGGCGCGGGCCTGGTGATGTCCACACTCGACGTCGTCGCCTACGCCGGCGAGAAGCACGGCGGGGTCAAGCCGGCCAACTTCCTCGACATCGGCGGCGGCGCTTCGGCGGAGGTGATGGCCGCCGGGTTGGATGTGATCCTGGGCGACCCGCAGGTCAAGAGCGTGTTCGTGAACGTCTTCGGCGGCATCACCTCGTGTGACGCGGTGGCCACCGGAATCGTCAAGGCGCTGGAGATCCTCGGCGACGAGGCGAACAAGCCGCTGGTGGTGCGGCTCGACGGCAACAACGTCGAGGAAGGCCGGGCCATCCTGGCCGAGGCGAACCACCCGCTGGTGACGCTGGTACCCACGATGGACGAAGCCGCCGACAAAGCGGCCGAGCTGGCGAGCGCCTGACTAAGGAGAAATGACCCAAATGGCTATCTTCTTGACCAAAGACAACAAGGTCATCGTTCAGGGCATCACCGGCGGCGAGGCCACCGTGCACACCGCCCGGATGCTCAGAGCCGGCACCCAGATCGTCGGTGGCGTCAACGCCCGAAAGGCCGGCACCACGGTGACCCACGAGGACAAGGGCGGCAGGCTGATCAAGCTGCCGGTGTTCGGCAGCGTCGCGGAGGCGATGAAAGAGACCGGCGCCGACGTCTCGATCGCCTTCGTACCGCCGAAGTTCTCCAAGGACGCCGTCATCGAGGCCATCGACGCCGAGATCCCTTTGCTGGTGGTGATCACCGAGGGCATTCCGGTGCAGGACAGCGCTTATTTCTGGGCCTACAACCTGGAGAAGGGCGGCAAGACCCGGATCATCGGCCCCAACTGCCCGGGCATCATCAGTCCCGGCCAAGCGCTGGTCGGCATCACCCCGGCCAACATCACCGGACCGGGTCCGGTCGGGCTGGTGTCCAAGTCGGGCACGCTGACCTACCAGATGATGTACGAGCTGCGCGATTTCGGGTTCACCACGTCGATCGGCATCGGCGGTGACCCGGTGATCGGCACCACGCATATCGATGCGATCGAGGCGTTCGAGGAGGATCCCGACACCAAGCTGATCGTGATGATCGGCGAGATCGGCGGTGACGCCGAGGAGCGGGCGGCGGACTTCATCAAGGCCAACGTGTCCAAGCCGGTCGTCGGGTATGTCGCGGGATTCACTGCGCCGGAAGGCAAGACGATGGGCCACGCCGGCGCCATCGTGTCCGGCTCGTCGGGCACCGCGGCGGCGAAGAAGGAAGCGCTGGAAGCGGCCGGCGTGAAGGTCGGCAAGACGCCGTCCGAGACGGCGGCCCTGGCCCGCGAGATCCTGGCCACCCTGTAGGGCTCGCGGGGGCCGCCGACGGGCGCGGGACCGGGCTGCGGTAGATAGTAAGACTATGAATCTTGATCCGCGGACGCCCGTCGTCGTCGGTGTCGGGCAGGCGGCGGAGCGCATCGACGACCCCGATTACCGGGCGATGTCACCCGTCGAGCTGGCCGCCGCCGCGGCACGGGCCGCCCTCGACGATTGCGGTGGCGCTGCGGTCTCTGCAGCCATCGACACCATCGCCGCTGTCCGGCAATTCGAGATCTCCGGGCCGGTGCCCAATGCACCGTTGGGCCGTTCGAACAACTACCCGCGGTCGGTGGCCAAGCGGATCGGTGCCGAACCGCGCCGCGCGATCCTCGAGATCGTCGGCGGCCAGGGGCCCCAGCATCTGATCAGTGAGCTGGCCGCCGAGATTGCGGCGGGACGCTCGCAGGCCGCGATGGTGTTCGGCTCGGATGCGACGTCGACCCTGCGGCAGTTCGCGCGGGCCGCCGAGAAACCGGACTTCACCGAGACCTTGAAGGAGGATGACGGCGATTTGGAAGACCGCGGCCAGGGCATCGCGGGAATCATCTCGCGCTACACCGTCATTCATGGTCTGGTCGATGCGCCGACCCAGTACGCACTGCTGGAGAACGCCCGACGCGCCGGGACCGGCCTCGGGCCCGCCGAGTATCTGCGGCGGATGGGTGAGCTGTTCGCACCGTTCACCAAGGTCGCCGCCGGAAATCCGTTCGCGCGGCGCCGGTCGAATACACCGTCGACGAGCTGATCACCGTGACCGAGCGCAATCGGATGATCTCCGAGCCCTACCCGCGGCTGCTGGTCGCCCGCGACCAGGTGAACCAGGGTGCGGCCGCGCTGCTGATGTCGGTGGAGACGGCCCGGCGCGTGGGAGTGCCCGAGGAGAACTGGGTGTACCTGCACGGCCATGCCGACCTGCAAGAGCAGGGCATGCTGGACCGCCCCGATCTGGGGCATGCCCCGTCGGCCGTCATGGCGGTCAATGAGGCGCTGGCGATGGCCGGCGCCGCGGCGGTTGATTCTGCGTCCTTGGCGACAAAGTGCGAGTGCGGCGCTGCGTCAGCGCAGAGTCAACGCCAGCGTCAGACCAGCGCGGCCAGCTTGCCGGCGAGTCGCTCCACGTACGCGGCGATCTCGTCTTCGGGGCGGTCCGGTAGGCCGAACAGCACCTCGGTAACGCCCAGCTCCGCCCAGTGCGCGAGCTTCTCGGGCACCGGCTTGAAGTCCAAGGCCACGATCTGCGGAGCTCCGTCGCGGCCGGCGGCGGCCCAGGTGTCCTGCAGCAACTTCACCGGTTCGTCGATGTCGAAGTCGCGCGGGGTGGTGATCCAGCCGTCGGCGCTGCGGGCGATCCACTTGAAGTTCTTCTCGTTGCCCGCGGTGCCCACCAGCACCGGGATGTGCGCCTGCACCGGCTTCGGCCAGGCCCAGCTCGGCCCGAACTTGACGAATTCGCCGTCGTAGGCGGCTTCCTCTTGGGTCCACAGCGCGCGCATCGCCTCGATGTATTCGCGCAACATGGTGCGTCGGCGCGCGGGCGGCACCCCGTGGTCGGCGAGTTCGTCGGTGTTCCAGCCGAACCCGACGCCCAGGCTGACCCGGCCGCCGGACAGATGGTCGAGGGTGGCGATGCTTTTGGCCAGCGTGATCGGGTCATGTTCGACCGGCAGCGCCACCGCCGTGGACAGCCGCACCCGAGACGTCACCGCGCACGCCGCGCCGAGGCTCACCCATGGATCCAGCGTGCGCATATACCGGTCGTCCGGCAGCGACGCGTCGCCCGTCGTCGGGTGCGCCGCCTCGCGTTTCACCGGGATGTGGGTGTGTTCCGGCACATAGAACGTCTGAAAGCCGTGGTCATCGGCAAGCTTGGCGGCTGCCGCCGGTGTGATGCCGCGATCGCTGGTGAAAAGCACAAGCCCGTAATCCATGAACAGGATTAGAACGTGTTCTACCTCTGCTGGGCAAGCGCCCCCGCCACCGCCACTCGGACGTGCGCTAGCGTGGGTGATCGAATCGCCTCGCAACGCAAGCGCGGCCAGCCTGGGACGCACAGCCTGGGAAGCAACAGGAGGAGTCAATGACCTACTCGCCCGGTACTCCCGGATACCCGCCAGCCCAGCAACCCTCCGGGGCTTACCCAGCCGCAGCCCCAGCCGCGGCGCCCGATTTCGCTAAAGAGCCCGGTGAGAGCAAACTGCCCCTGTACTTGACGTTCGCCGTGATCGGACTAGGTCTGGCGGCGTATTTCGCGAGTTTCGGCCCCACGTTCGCCCTCAGCAGCGACCTCGGTGGCGGCACCAGCATCGGAGGTGGCGGCAGCCAGTCCGTCGCCGCGGCCGTGTTGGCCGCGCTGCTTGCCGCGGTGGGTGTGCTGCCGAAGGCGAACCGCCACCTGGGAGTAGTCGCCGCGATCTCGGTACTGGGTTTGCTGCTGGCGGTCTCCGAGGCCGTGAACACGCCCAACGGCGTCACGGTCCAGTGGGGGATGTGGGTGATTCTCACTTTCACCCTGTTACAGGCGGTTTCGGCGGTCGGCGCGCTGCTGTTTGACGCGGGGGTGATCAGCGCACCGGCGCCGCGGCCCAAGTACGACCCTTACCAGCAGCAATACGGCCAGTACGGGCAGTACCCGCAGCAGTACGGCCAGCAGCAGCCTTACTACGGTCAGCCGCAAGCCGGACTCCAGGCGCCCCAGCAGCCTGCCGGCTACGGGTCGCAGCAATACGGCGGATATGGCTCGACCCCGGGTCAGGCCCCGGCTCAAAACGTCATACCGACGCAGACCGCGATCCCGACGCCGACCGCAGGCAACCCGCCGTCGGGCGGATTCGGCGCCCAGCCGTCGGCGCAGTCGGGCCCCCAGCCCTCGGCGCAGTCGGCGCCCCAGCCCAACGTGCAGACGCCGACCACCCCGCCCACCGGCTTCCCCAGCTTCGGCACCCCACCATCGGTCAACGCGGGCAGCGGTTCCCAGGCCGGTTCGGCTCCGGTCAACTACTCGAACCCCGCCGGCGGCCAGCAGGCGTACGGTCAGCAGGGCCAACAGTCGTCACCTGGGTCGGCGCCGGTCTAACCGGGCGCTCTCGCGCCTAGTCAGGCATATGCGCCAAGAGTGAAAAGGGTGTCAGAAAGCGCGGACTACCGGGCTGCGGGCGCGCGCCAGGCGCGTGATCTCGTTCGGGTCGCATTCGGCCCGGCATTGATCGCGCTGGTCATCATCGCGGCGGTCACGCTGCTGCAGTTGCTGATCGCCAACAGCGACATGACCGGTGCCTTGGGTGCCATTGCCAGCATGTGGCTGGGTGTGCATGCCGTCCCGATCTCCATCGGTGGCCGCGAACTGGGCGTGATGCCGTTGCTGCCAGTCCTGTTGATGGTCTGGGGGACGGCGCGCACCACCGCGCGGGCCACCTCCGTGCACTCGTCGTGGCTCGTCATCCGCTGGGTTGTCGCGTCGGCGCTGGGCGGACCCCTGCTGCTGGCGGCGATCGCGCTGGCGGTCATCCATGACGCGTCGTCGGTGCTCACCGAGTTGCAGACACCGAGCGCCCTGCGCGCATTCACCAGCGTGCTGGTGGTGCATGCGATCGGTGCCGCGATCGGGGTGTGGTCCCGGGTGGGCCGACGGGCGTTGGCGGCGTCGCCGTTGCCCAATTGGCTGGGTGACTCGATGCGAGCGGCGGCGGCCGGTGTGCTGGCACTGTTCGGGCTCTCCGGTGTGGTGACGGCCGGTTCGCTGGTTGTGCATTGGTCGACGATGCAAGAGCTCTACGGGATCACCGATTCGATATTCGGAGAGTTCAGCCTGACCGTGCTGTCGGTGCTCTACGCGCCGAACGTCATCGTCGGCA
>Ga0335083_10010410_pt1 | contig 11242 bp, 6 predicted proteins | sample Lox_Sample_42_FD_206716 | JGI IMG/M metagenome (GOLD analysis project Ga0335083, IMG submission 206716) | Soil microbial communities from Loxahatchee National Wildlife Refuge, Florida, United States - Lox_Sample_4.2 | ecosystem: Environmental > Terrestrial > Soil > Wetlands | place: USA: Florida... | reverse complement strand
TGGATCATGAAGTACTACATCCTCGACCTGTCGGCGAAGAACTCGCTGGTGAAGTACCTGGTCGAGCAGGGCCACACCGTGTTCATGGTGTCCTGGAAGAACCCGGAGCCGTCCGACCGCGATTTCGGCATGGACGAGTACCTGGACCTGGGCCTGCGTGCCGCGCTCGATGCGGTCACCGCGATCGTGCCCGATACGCGCGTGCACGCGACCGGCTACTGCATCGGCGGGACGCTGCTCGCGATCGGCGCGGCGACGCTCGCGCGCGAGCACGATGAGCGCCTCGCGAGCGTGACGCTGCTCGCCGCGCAGACCGACTTCTCCGAGCCCGGCGAGCTCGCGCTCTTCATCAACCCGAGCCAGCTCGCGCTTCTCGAGGCGCAGATGTACCAGGAAGGCGTGCTCGACAGCCGCCAGATGGGTGGCGCGTTCCAGATGCTGCGCCCGCGCGACCTCATCTGGCAGCCGATGCTGAAGAGCTACGTCGCGGGCCAGCGCGAGCCGATGATCGACCTGATGGCGTGGAACGCCGACGGCACCCGCATGCCGTACAGGATGCACACCGAGTACCTCTATCGCCTCTACATGGACAACGAGCTCTCGGCCGGCCGCTTCCCGGTGCACGGCGAGCCGGTCTCGCTGCAGACGATCACCGCGCCCGCGTTCATCGTCGGCACCGAGACCGACCACGTGGCGCCGTGGAAGAGCGTCTACAAGATCGACGCGCTCGTCGGCTCCGCCGACTTCACGTTCCTGCTGACGAGCGGCGGCCACAACGCCGGCATCGTCAGCGGCCCCGTGCACCCGAAGCGCAAGCACCGCGTGCGCACGCGCGCGCCGGGCGAGCGGCACCTCGGTGCGGACGAGTGGCTCGCGACGACCGCGCCGCAGCCGGGCTCGTGGTGGCCGACGTGGGCGAAGTGGCTCGCGGCGCACTCGAGTGCACGGCGCGCGCCGCCGTCGATGGGGGCGCCCGAGCGGGGCTACGCCCCGCTCCTGCCCGCACCCGGCGAGTACGTGCTCGCGCGCTGAGCGCGCGGCGGCCTCAGCGCCCGCTCGAGAGCGACTTCATCAGGCGGTAGCTGAACTCGAGCGCCTCGTAGAACGCGGTCACGCCGACGCGCTCGTCCTTGCCGTGCGCGCGCAGGTCCGCCTCGTCCACGAACGTGCCGCTGACCCCGAAGGTCTCGAGGCCCGCGCCCCGCCAGTAGACGTTGTCGGAAGCGCCCGATGACATGAACGGCACCACCGTCATGCCGGGCCACATCTCGGCCGTGACTTTCTCGACCTTGGCCATCACCGGCTTGTCGATCACCGCGGTCGCGGTCGCCACCGGCGCGTAGAGGACGCCGATCTCGACGGCCGGGTCGTCGATGACCCGCTTGAACGTCGCGAGCACGAACGAAGGGTCCTCGCCCGGCAGCAGCCGGCACTGGATCGTGGCCTTGGCCTTGATCGGGAGGGCGCTCTCGCTCTGCCCGCCCTCGACGATGGTGACCGGGCATGTGCTCCTGAGCTGCGCGTTCACGACCGGCACGTCCCGGAGCGCATCGAGCGCCTTGGCGTTCGTGTTGTCGGCGAGCACGGTCGTGATCGCGCCGCCGAGCTCGCCACCCACGCGGCCCGCGACCGCCTGCAGGTAGCCGCGCGTGGTCTCGGAGAGCCGCACCGGGAACTGGTAGGCATCGAGCTTGACGATGGCCTTCGCCAGCTCCGCGATCGCGTTGTCGCGCGGCGGCAGCGAGCTGTGGCCGCCTGCGCCCTTGGTCGAGAGCGTGTAGGTCGCGTAGACCTTCTCGGCGGTCTGGATCGTGTTCCAGAGCCGCTCGCCGTGGCGCGCCTGGCCGTGGCCGGCGTCGTGGTTGATCACGAGCCCCGCATCGACGAGGGGCCGGTGCTCCTTGAGCAGCCACTCGACGCCGTTCATGTCGCCGCCCGCCTCCTCGTCGACGTTGAAGGCGAGGATGATGTCGCGGTCGGGCCTGAAGCCCTCCTTCTTGAGGCGAATCAGGTTCGCCGACAGGATCGCGACCTCGTTCTTAACGTCGATCGTGCCGCGCCCGTAGAAGTAGCCGTCCTTCTCGGTGAGCTTGAAGGGATCGACGCTCCAGGTGTCGCGCACCGCCTCGACGACGTCGAGGTGGCAGTTGAAGAGCACGGGCTTGCCCTTGCCGCGGCCGTGCAGGCGCACGACGACGTTCATCTTGTCGGGCTTCGGTCCGCCGATGAAGAGGTCCGAGTCCGGGAAGCCCGCCGCCTTGAAGCGCGCGATCAGCGCCTCGGCGGTCTTCGCCGAGCCCATCGCGTGCGTCGAGTCGATGCCGACGATCTCGGCGAAGATGTCGTGCGCGAGCCGATCGGAGTCGGCGGGCGAGCGCGGCGTCGGTGCCGGCGGCGCGGGCGCCGCGGCGCCCGCGACGAGGGGCGTCGCGAGGACAAGCGCGACGGCAAGGGCGAGGGCCGGGGAGGCGCGGAATCGGCACATGGTGAGCTCCACGAAGGACGGCCGGCGGCCGCGAGCGGCGAGAATGCCTGCCGCCCCCGCCGATGACAACGGCCGCGGAGCTAGCCGAGGACCAGCAGCAGGTCCTTGGCCTCGACCGGCTGGCCGGGCCGGACCAGGAGCTCGGCGACGGTGCCGGCGCGCTCGGCGCGCACCGCCGCCTGCATCTTCATCGCTTCCAGGGTCAGGAGCGTGTCGCCGCGCTCGACCGTCTGGCCGACCTTGACCGCGATCGTGACCACGGTGCCCGGCATGGGCGCGCCGATCTCGCCCGCGTTCGCGGGCTCGGCCTTGCGCGCGGGCAGGCGCGTCGCGACCGCGCTTCGGTCCTGCACGCGGATCGAGCGCGGCTGGCCGTTCAGCTCGAAGAACACCGCGCGCGTGCCGTCCTCGTGGAGCTCGCTGACCGCGACCAGCCGCACGATCAGCGTCTTGCCGCGCTCGAGGTCGACCGAGAGCTCGTCCCCGACCTGCATGCCGTAGAAGAACGCCGGGGTCGGCAGCCCCGAGACGTCGCCGTAGCGCCGCTGGTCGCGCGCGTAGTCGGTGAACACCGCCGGGTACATCAGGTAGCTCGCGAGCTCGCGGTCGCTGATCGGCCGCTCCGCCTTCTTCTCGGCGATGCGCCGCTCGGCGGCGAGGTCGGCGGGCGGCAGCGCCTCGCCGGGACGCACCGTGAGCGGCGCGCGGCCCTTCAGCACCTTCGCCTGCAGCGCCTTCGGGAAGCCGCCGAGCGGCTGGCCGATGTCGCCGTGCATGAGCTGCACGACCGACTCCGGGAAGGCGACCTCGTGCGCGGGATCGGCGACCTGCGCGGGCGTCAGGCCGCTCGTCACCATCAGCAGCGCCATGTCGCCGACCACCTTCGAGCTCGGCGTCACCTTGACGATGTCGCCGAGGAGCGCGTTGCAGTCGGCGTAGGCGCGCGCGACCTCGGGCCAGCGGCTCGCGTCGAGGCCGAGCCCGCGCGCCTGCTCGCGCAGGTTCGTGAACTGCCCGCCCGGCATGCCGTGCAGGTAGACCTCGGACGCCCCGGACCTGAGGTCGCTCTCGAAGGCGACGTAGCACTGGCGCACCTGCTCCCAGTACGCCGAGACGAGCCTCAGGTGCTTCGCCGAGAGCTTCGGGTCGCGCTTGGTGTGCTCGAGCGCCGCCGCGATCGAGCCCAGGTTCGGCTGCGAGGTCAGGCCGCTCATCGAGTCGATCGCGGCATCGACGGCATCGCAGCCCGCCTCGATCGCCGCGAGCACGCTCGCCGCGGCGACGCCGCTCGTGTCGTGCGTGTGGAAGTGCACGGGGATCGTGATCTCGTCCTTCAGCGCCCGCACCAGCGCGCGCGCGGCCTGCGGGCGGCACAGGCCCGCCATGTCCTTGATGCCGAGCACGTGCGCGCCGGCGCGCTCGAGCTCCTTCGCCATGCCGACGTAGTACCTGAGGTCGTACTTCGTCTCGGCGGGATCGGAGAGGTTGCCCGTGTAGCAGATCGCGGCCTCGACGACCTTGCCGGTCGCGCCGACCGCGTCGATCGCGACCCGCATGTTCTCGACCCAGTTGAGCGAGTCGAAGATCCGGAACACGTCGATGCCGGCCTTGGCCGCCTGCTCGACGAAGTAGCGCACGACGTTGTCGGGGTAGTTCGTGTAGCCGACCGCGTTGGCGGAGCGCAGCAGCATCTGCAGCAGCAGGTTCGGCATCGCCTGCCGGAACCCCGCCAGGCGCTCCCACGGGTCCTCGTGCAGGAAGCGCATCGCGACGTCGAACGTCGCCCCGCCCCAGCACTCGACCGAGAAGAGCTCGGGCAGGAGGCTCGCGTAGAAGGGCGCGATCGACTGCATGTCCTTCGAGCGCACGCGCGTCGCGAGCAGCGACTGGTGCGCATCGCGCAGCGTCGTGTCCGTGACCAGCACGCGCTCGCTCGCGAGCATCCAGTCGGCGAGCGCCTTGGGGCCGCCCGCGTCGAGCCGCTGCTTGGTGCCGGGCGGCGGCGGCGGCAGGTCCAGCTTCGGCACGCGCGGCGCGACGAGCGGCGCGGGACGCGGTCGACCCCTGACCTCCGGGTTGCCGTTGACGATGAGGTCGGCGACGAACGCGAGCAGCCGCGTCGCGCGGTCGCGACGCTTCGGCAGGTTGAAGAGCTCGGGCGTCGAGTCGATGAACTTGGTCGTGTAGTCACTCGCCGCGAAGCGCGGGTGGTTGATCAGCTGGTCGAGGAACGGCAGGTTCGTGACGACGCCGCGGATCCGGAACTCGCCGAGCGCGCGGTGCATGCGGCGGATCGTCTCCCCGGGCGTCGGCGCCCAGGCGGTCACCTTGACGAGCAGCGAGTCGTAGGCCCGGCCGATGAACGCGCCCGCGTAGGCGGTGCCGGCGTCGAGCCGTATGCCGAACCCGGCGGGACTGCGGTAGGCGGTGATCGTGCCGTAGTCCGGGATGAAGCTGTTCTCGGGATCCTCGGTCGTGATCCGGCACTGCAGCGCGTGGCCGCGCACCTCGATCGCCGGCTGCGCCGGCACGCCCGAGGCCCGCGGCCCCTCGAGCTCGCCGATCACCGCGCCCTCGGCGATGCGGATCTGCGCCTTGACGATGTCGATGCCGGTCACGACCTCGGTGACCGTGTGCTCGACCTGGATGCGCGGGTTGACCTCGATGAAGTACACCTTGCCGGTGTCGACGTCCTGCAGGAACTCGACCGTGCCCGCGCTCACGTAGCCGACGGCGCGGCCGATCTTGAGCGCGAGCTCGCAGAGCTCTTGCCGCGCGGCGAGGTCCATGAACGCGGCGGGCGCCCGCTCGACGACCTTCTGGTTGCGGCGCTGGACCGTGCAGTCGCGCTCCCAGAGGTGCACGAGGTTGCCGTGCGCATCGCCAAGGAGCTGCACCTCGACGTGCCGCGCGCGGCGGATCAGCTTCTCGAGGTAGACCTCGTCGTTGCCGAAGGCGGCCTTCGCCTCGCGGCGCGCCGCCTCTACGAGCTCGGGCAACTCATCCGGGCCCTCGACGACGCGCATGCCGCGCCCGCCCCCGCCCCAGCTCGCCTTCAGCATCACCGGATAGCCGATCGCGGCGGCGAGCCCGGCGGCCAGGGCGGGATCGGCGGGCAGCGGCGGCGTCGCCGGCATCACCGGAACGCCGGCGCGCGTCGCCACCGCGCGCGCGGCCACCTTGTTGCCGAGCGTGCGCATGGTCGCGGGCGTCGGCCCGATGAACCTGAGGCCCGCCGCGGCGCAGGCCTCGGCGAAGTCCGGGTTCTCGGCGAGGAAGCCGTAGCCCGGGTGGATCGCGTCGCACCCCGCCTCGTGCGCGATGCGGATGATGTCCGGGATGTCGAGGTAGGCCTCGATCGGGCCCTTGCCCTCGCCGACCAGGTAGCTCTCGTCGGCCTTGGTCCTCGGCAGCGAGAAGCGGTCCTCGCGCGAGTAGATCGCGACGGTGCGGATGCCGAGCTCGGCCGCGGCGCGCATCACGCGGATCGCGATCTCGCCACGGTTGGCGATCAGGAGTCGCTGGATGCGAAAGGGCGTCGCGGACTCGACGGACATGGCTCGTTCCCGGCGGGGGGCGGGCGCCGACGCCGGCGGGCGGCGACGCTGCGATGCATCATAGCCTCGCGGGCGCGCCCGCCGCGACCCATTCTGCGGGTGCGGGCCTGAGCCGTGATCGGGACGGCGGCGCGGGGAACCCCGCCCGCGGACGCATCAGCCGGCGGCGGCCTTGCGCGAGGCGCGAAACGCCCCGGTCTCGAGCGAGTCGTAGGCCGACTCGTTGAACACCGAGCGGTTGCGGCCGTCGTTCTTCGCCTGGTAGAGCGCCTCGTCCGCGAGCTGCACGAAGCCCTGGGTGCTGCGCTCGAGGGTCGGCGCGACGTAGGCGATGCCGGCGCTGACCGTCACCTGCGGGGCGACGGCGGAGTCCGCGTGCGGGATCGCGAGCGCCGCGACGTTGGTGTGGATGCGGGTCGCGATCTCGTGCAGGTACTGGCGCGACGGGTCGTAGAGGATGATCGCGAACTCCTCGCCGCCGTAGCGGGCGACGAAGTCGAGCGGGCGGCGCGCCGCGCGGGCGAGCGCGGTCGCGACCTGCTTCAGGCACTCATCGCCGGCCTGGTGGCCGTGGCGGTCGTTGTAGCGCTTGAAGAAGTCGATGTCGACGAGGAGCAGCGCAAGGATCACGCCGTCGCGCTGCGCCTGCTGCCAGACGGTGTCGAGGTGCTCGTCGAAGCGCCGGCGGTTGAAGATGTTGGTGAGCCCGTCGCGCGAGGCGGCCTCCGACAGCATCCGCGACTCGAGGAAGTGCGTGCGCACCTCCATCTCGAGGCGGTACGCGACGCGCGCGCCGACCGCGTTCGCGAGCAGCAGCACGATCGCGTTGTAGGCGAGCTGCGTCGCGGACAGGCTGCCCGCGATGCCGAAGACGAGGTAGGCGCACCAGACGAAGAAGTTGGCGCGCAGCGCCTCGTAGAACATGAGCCCGATCAGGAAGTAGAGGTAGATCGTGGTGAGCAGCACGTTCGCGAACACGAGCTGCACGCCCGACTGCGCCGCCTTGAACTCGATCGCGATCGCAAGCAGCCCGAGCACCGTCGCGAGCAGCGCCGCGACGTGCGGGTAGACCTTGCGGGCGTCGCGCTGGTAGGTCACCCAGATCGCGAAGGCGACGAACGGCGGCAGGAGCGCGAACTGCACGACGAAGAGCGCGCTGTGCAGCGAGGGTCCCAGCACCATCGCGTTCAGTCCCGCGAACACCGCGACCAGCGCGCCCGCCAGGTACAGGTTGAAGCGGATCTGCGGCAGGCGGCTCTTCGCGTACTCGCGCCGGAACTCGCGCTCGAGGTCGTGCTCGAAGCGCAGCCGGCGGAACCCCGCGCGCAGCTGGTGGGCCGCGGCGGACTCGTCGGCGACGAAGACGGGCTGGGTGTCGAGCGGTTTCACGGACGCGCGGGGCTGAGCCTTCCAGGCCATTTAACAGTTGCCAGTACACACCCGGAGGGCGACTGGAACTGCGCACCGGCGCACGAAATCGGGGCGTTAGCGGCTCAGCGGGTGCCCGAGCGTCTGGCATCCCGACGCGCGTCACGGACGCGCGTCCGCCAGATCTCGAACGGGTCCCATCCGGCGGTGCCGGGGTAGGGCGTCGCGCGCGGGCTGCCGGCGACCGCGCCCGTGGCGTCGTCGTCGTTGGCGGCAACCTGACCCGGCAGCGAGGCGCCGCGCGGGGTCGAGCGGTGATCGAAATTACTCATGCGGGGAGAGTGAGCGGCTTCCGTGACGTTCAATCACGCAGAGGGTTTCTGCGTAGACGCTATTGAGCCATAGCCTTATGACAGGCGCGAGTAGAAATTCAGGCGTTTATGTTAAATGCGTCGCAGATCGCGCATTCGCTGCCGCCGGCAGCCACACGCTGACCGCGGTTCCGCCCCCCTCGCGCGGGGCGAGCAGCAGCCGTCCGCCGTGCGCCTCGACGATCTCGCGGCTGAGCGTGAGCCCAAGTCCCGTGCCGTGGGCCTTGGTCGAGTAGAAGGGCAGCAGCGCCTGCTCGAGCACCGCCGTCGTCATGCCGCCGCCGCGATCGAGCACGGTGATCTCGAACCCGCCGTGCGCCTCGGCGACCTCAAGCGCGATCAGGTGCGGCGCCGAGCCCGACTCGTGCGCGTTCTTGATCAGGTTGATGAGTGCCTGCTCGAGCTGCGTCGCGTCGAACCAGCCGGGCGTCGCCGGCAGCGGCCGCTCGCTCACGAACCCGCTCGTCGCCGCGAGGCGCTCGATGAACGCGCCCCACGCGACCCGCTCCGGCCGCGGCGCCGGCAGCTTCGCGAAGCGCGCGTAGCCGTCGATGAACTCCTTGAGGTGGGTCGCGCGCTCCTCGATCGTCGCGAACACGCGCTCGAGCGCGCCCGCCTCGGGCGCGCCCGCGATCAGCCGTCCCGAGTGCGCGAGCGAGGAGATCGGCGCCAGCGAGTTGTTGAGCTCGTGCGCGATCACGCGGATCACGCGCTTCCAGATCAGCACTTCCTGCGCGTTGAGCTCGCGGGTCAGCTGCTTGAGGAGGTAGAGGTGGTGCGTGCGCGCGTTGAGCGCGAAGCGCCGGAGGCTCAGGTGGAAGATCTCCGCCTCCTCGCCCACCCGCATCGTGAAGAGCGTGTCCTGCCCGCCCGCGATGGCCTCCCTGAGCGCCGTCGCGCCCGTCTCGAGCAGCCGGTTGAAGCCGTGGCCCTCGAGCGGATGCCCGTCCTGGAAGAGGCGCCGCGCCGCGAGGTTCGAGTAGATCACGACCCCGGCGTCGTTGGTGAGCACGAGCGCGAGCGGCGTCGCCTGGATGACGGTGTCGAGCAGGAGCTCGCGCTGCACCAGCGCCTGGCGCTCCGCCCGGAACCGCTCGCCGAGCCCGTTGTAGGCGCGCGCGAGCTCGGCCGACTCGGGCAGTCCCCGCGGCCGCGCGAGGCTCAGGCTGAAGTCGCCGTCCTTGAGGCTCGTGAGCCCGTCGCCGAGCGCGCCCAGGAACCGGGTCAGCGGCCGCGCGATGGCGCGGGCGCCGAGGAACGCGAGCGGCAGTCCCACCAGCAGCGCGCCGAGCGCGACGAGGAGCGGCCGCTCGACCCAGCGCGAGAACAGGACCGCGAGGGCGACGCCGAGCGCGAGCGCGAGCCCGGTCAGGAGCGCGAGCCGGCCGCCGAACGAGAACAGGGGCCGAGGGGTGTGCATCGCCCGGCGAGCATAGCGAGCACGGCGGGCGGCCGCGAGTACGCGCGCCGCTCAGGGCTCGCCGATGTCGAGTTTCTCCATGCGCCGGTAGAGCGCCTGGCGACTCAAACCGAGCTCCCGCGCCGCGCGCGCGACGACGCCACCCGCGCGCGCGAGCGCGGCGCGGATGTCGCCGGGCTCGGGCTCGTTCTCGTGGCCGGCAGCGCCGCTGTCGAGGCCGAGGTTCGCGGCGCCGAGCGTCTTGCCGCCCGCGAGCAGGCAGGCGCGCTGCACGACGTTCCTGAGCTCGCGCACGTTGCCGGGCCAGGCGTGCGCGAGGAGCGCGCGCTCGGCCCCGGCATCGAGCGCGAAACCCGGGGCGAGGAAGTGCCGCGCGAGCGGCAGGATGTCGCTCGGGCGGCTCCCGAGCGGCGGGACCCGAAGCTCGATGACGTTGAGCCGGTAGTAGAGGTCCTCGCGGAACGTGCCCGCGCGGATCGCGGCCTTGAGGTCGACGTTGGTCGCGGCGATCAGGCGCACGCTGACGCGCCGCGTCACGCTGCTGCCGAGGCGCTCGAACTCCCGGCTCTCGAGCACGCGCAGCAGCTTCGCCTGGCCGGCGAGCGGCAGGTTGCCGATCTCATCGAGGAAGAGCGTGCCGCCGTCGGCGGCCTCGAAGCGCCCGAGCCTGAGCCTGCCCGCGCCCGTGTACGCGCCCGCCTCCGCGCCGAAGAGCTCGCTCTCGACGAGCTCGGCGGGCAGCGCGCCGACGTTGACGCGGATGAACGGGCCCTGCCGGACGGCCGAGTTCGCCTGCACGACCTCGGCGAGCACCTCCTTGCCGGCGCCGTTCGCGCCCGTGATCAGCACCGGCACGTCGGCGTGCGCGACCTGCGTCGCCATCGCGAAGAGCTCGTGCATCGCCTCGCTCTCGTAGACGGCGCCACGGAGGTCGAAGCGCGCATCGAGCGCCGCCCGCACCGCGCGCCGCTCCGCCGCGCGCGCGGCGTTCTCGGCGGTGGCGCGGCCGAGCGCGAGCAGGTTCCTGACCGTGGTGACGAGCCGCGCGTCGTCCCAGGGCTTCGGCAGGTAGTCGGCCGCGCCCGACTTCACGAGGTCGACGGCCGTCTCGAGGTGCGTCCAGGCGGTGAGCAGGATCACCGGCACGTGCGGGTGGCGCGCGCGGATCGCGCGGAAGAGCTCGATCCCCTCCGTGCCCGAGGTCGTGTCGTGGCGGAAGTTCATGTCCTGGATCACGAGGTCGATGCCGCCGGCCGCGAGCCGCGCGAGGCCGGCCTCCGGGTCGGCGGCGAGCGCGACCTCGAACCCCGCGAGCGGCAACAGGATCTCGAGCGCGGTGCGCACCCCGGCGTTGTCGTCGATCACGAGCACGGTCTGCGAGGTCATCCCGGGCTCCGGCCCTCTGGGACCCCGAGTCTACCGCCGGCACGGCGTCGCGGATCCACCTCAGACCGTGCGGGTCGCGATGGCCGGGTCGATCGCCGCGGCGCGGTAGGCGGGCCAGAGCACCGCGAGCTGCCCGAGCAGCAGGATGCCGGCCGCGGTCAGCAGCACGTAGCCGGGCGGCAGCGGCGGCAGCTGGAACGCGCCACTCAGCCAGCCGCTCGCCCCGTAGGCGAGGAGCGCGCCGACGATGCTGCCGCCGCAGGCGAGCAGTCCGTTCTCGAGGAGGAAGTAGCGGATGATGTCGCGGCGCCTGGCGCCGAGCGCGCGGCGCGTGCCGATCTGCTTGCGGCGCGCGTTGACGTGGAAGGTCGCAAGCCCGACGACGCCGAGCGCGGTGACGGTGGTCATCAGGAAGACCAGCGTCGACAGGAACACGACCAGGCGGAAGTCCGAGCGGTAGATCCGCGTGATGAAGTACTCGTGCGGCCGCACCCACGAGATGAAGCGGCCGTGGCCGATCGCGCCGAGGCGGCGCTCGATCTCGGGGATCAGCCGGTCGCGCTCGCCGGGGCGGACGCGGACCGCGTAGCGGCTGAGCGGCGTCGCGATCGGCCGCTCGGCGAGGAACACGAGCTCGGTCGACTTCGGGTGCGTG
>Ga0335083_10010409_pt1 | contig 11242 bp, 7 predicted proteins | sample Lox_Sample_42_FD_206716 | JGI IMG/M metagenome (GOLD analysis project Ga0335083, IMG submission 206716) | Soil microbial communities from Loxahatchee National Wildlife Refuge, Florida, United States - Lox_Sample_4.2 | ecosystem: Environmental > Terrestrial > Soil > Wetlands | place: USA: Florida... | reverse complement strand
GCCTCTTTTCTACAATTGAGGAACCTTACATCAAACTATGCAAGGTTGTCAATCAGAAGCGTCCGCTGCACATCACGCCCGGTGTCCAGATCGCTAAAGCAAGTGACAATCCCGCGCCTTCAAAGATTCTTGAAAGAATCGGTCCGGCACGGCCATTACTAACCGGGGTTCGCTAGATTCCTAAACCTAGTCATGACGCGTTCCATGAAGTGTGCACTCATATTCCTACTCGCGGCCGTTATCTGCCCCGCCCAAGGTGTAATCAGCACGGTTGCCGGCAACGGCACCAACGACTATTTGGGCGATAACGGACCTGCCCTCAGCGCATCGATGCATCCCAACGGCGTTACAGTGGATGCCGCCGGGAACATTTACATTGCCGACCTGTCGAAGTCAGTGATCCGCAAAGTGGACACCACCGGTATCATCACCACCGTCGCAGGTTTCGACGGCGAGAAGACCCAATTCTCGGGCGACAACGGGCCTGCAACCCAAGCCTCCATCTACATCTCTTCCAACCACGACGGACTCGCGGTCGATAGCGCCGGCAATCTCTACATCGCTGACGACGGCCATCAGCGCATTCGGAAGGTGGATACGCACGGAATTATCACCACCGTGGCGGGCAACGGAAAGCTGAACTATTCGGGCGACGGTGTCCCGGCCACCAGCACCTCGCTTTACCGTCCAAGCGGCGTTGCCGTCGACCAAGCAGGCAACCTTTATATCGCCGACACCAACAACGCCCGCATCCGCAAAGTCGACACGAACGGAATCATTAGCACGGTCGCCGGAAATGGCGGGCTCGGCTACATGGGAGATGGCGGACCCGCCAACGCCGCCACGCTCTTCTACCCTATGGATGTCGCCCTTGACGCTGCTGGCAATATCTATATCGCCGATCAAAATGCCAACGTGATTCGTAGAGTCGACGCCATCACCGGCATCATCACCACCGTGGCTGGAAACGGAAATGTTCAGGGCCCCGAGGGCGATGGTGGTCTTGCCACGAACGCCATACTCGATGGCCCCTACAGCGTCGCGGTAGACGGCGCGGGTAACATCTACATCGCCGAGTATGTGGCCCATCGCGTTCGCAAGGTCGACCCCAAGGGTATTATCACCACCGCGGTCGGCGCGGTGTCCACCGGCAGCCTTGGCGATGGCGGACCGCCTACCAGCGCCCAGATCGTACCCGCCGGCCTGGCCGTCGACTCGGCCGGCAACTACTACATCGCCGACGAAGGCCACAATCGGATTCGCAAGGTCACCATCGGCGCGCGAGTGCCCGGCCTTCTCGCCAGCGTGCCGTCACTCTATTTCTCCGAGACTGCGGGCGGCAACACGGCCAATGCTCAAATCGTGACCGTCTATACTACCGGCAGCGTTCCGCTCGGCCTTAGCGTGGCGGCGTCAACCGCGTCAGGCGGCGATTGGCTCAAAGTGACATCGCCCGGTGGAAATACACCAGTCCAAATCACCGTATCGATAAACAGCCAGGCGGCCGCCAACACTTACAAGGGCAATATTGTCCTCACGCCCACGGCTCCCGATCTTCCCAGCGTGACCATTCCAGTCACCTATCTGGTGACCACGACACCACCGGCGCGGCCGGTAATTTCGAGCGTCGTGAACGCCGCCGGATATCAAAACAGCATCGCTCCGAACACCTTCGCCACCATTAAGGGCACGAATCTCGCGTCAACCACGGACACTTGGGACAAGACAATCAGCAACGGACAATTGCCCGCCTCCCTGGATGGCGTTACGGTTTTGTTCGACGGAAAGCCCGGTTATGTGAGCTACATCAGCTCAACTCAAATCAACGTGCTGGTCCCGAATATCACATCCACTTCCCTGACATCCGTGGTGGTCAGCAACTCTGGCGCAAAGGTGACCAGCATCTTCAACACGCCTGCCGCGCAATACAGTCCGGCATTTTTTTCGTGGCCGAACAATCAGGCGGTCGCGACGCATCAGGACTACAGCTACGCTGTAAAGAACGGCACGTTCGCAACGCTGCCGACGGTGGCGGCCAAGCCTGGCGAGGTGATTATTTTATGGGGTACCGGATTTGGCGCGACGAATCCAGCCTACTTGCTTGGCTACGTTACCCCGAGCGACCAGACCTATGCGACCAGCGCTACTCCCACAGTGACGATCGACAATATTCCCGCCACCGTGTACGGAGCGGCTTTGGCGTCCGGATTCGCAGGTCTGTATCAAATCGCCATCCAGGTGCCACCGGACCTTGGCAACGGCGATTGGCCCATAATTGCAAACATCGGTGGCGTGCAATCGCCTACCGGCATCGTGCTTACCGTACAACAGTAGAGCCCATCACAATGCGCATTCTTACGCTGATTCTCACAACCTCGCTACTGGCCAACGCTCAGGGGATCATCACCACCGTCGCCGGCAAAGGCACCAAGCTCAACCCCGACGGTGGCCCCGCTAGCGATGCACTGCTCGGCAAGACCAATGGTGTCGCCCTCGACAGCGCGGGCAATCTCTACATCGGCGAGACCTACAAAGGACTCCGCAAAGTAGACACCCAAGGAATTATCAGCACGCTCGGTTCAGGCATGGGGCCTTTCGGCGTCGCCGTGGACAATTCCGGCAATATTTATGTCGCCGATAATCTCGGAAATCTGGTTTGGAAGGTCACACCGTCCGGAACCACAACCATTCTTGCCGGAACACGGACCTCGGGTTTTAACGGCGATGGCGGACCGGCCACCAAGGCGTGGCTGGACACGCCCTATGGCGTCGCCGTAGATCACAGCGGAAACGTCTACATTGCCGATTCGGAAAACAATCGAATCCGCAAAGTAGACACCAAGGGCATCATTACCACGGTCGCGGGCACGGACAAGCGCGGCTACTCCGGCGACGGCGGTCTTGCGATTAACGCCCAGCTTTATGCGCCCTGGGGCGTGGCGGTGGATAGCAACGGCAACCTCTTCATCGCCGATTACCAAAACGGCGTGGTGCGGAAAGTGGACACCAACGGCATCATTACTACTGTGGCCGGTAACGGAAGCGCGGTGTGCTGTTCGGGCGAAGGCGGCCCCGCCCTCCAAGCCACCATTCCCTTGGTCGAGTCTGTTGCCGTGGACGGACTTGGCAATCTGTACATCGGCCAGGCCGGACGAGTGGCGAAAGTCGATAGCAGCGGCACTTTCCGCACCATCGCCGGCCTGGGCTTCTCGAACGACGACAACATCCCCGCCACCAGCGCGTACATATCCGACAATCCGGGCATTGCCGTCGACAGCACCGGCAGCGTCCTGTATATCGCAACGGGCGCTCAAAACCTGGTTCGCAAAGTCACGTTCCCATCGGTGCCCACCATCACCAGTGCCGTGAACGGCGCAAGCTTCCAGCCCCCGATTGTTCCGAATTCCTGGGCCACACTCAAAGGAAGCGGCCTTGCCACTGCCCCCGACACCTGGGCGAACGCAATCGTCAACGGACAGCTTCCCACCACGCTCGACAGCGTCAAAGTAACGATCGGCGGCCAACCCGCTTACATCAACTACATCAGCGCCGGACAAATTAATCTCCTCGTCCCCGACATTGCGCCTGGCCCGCAGCAGGTTATCGTCACGAATTCAGCGGGCACCAGCTCTGCCTTCACCGCAAACGTCACCCAATACGGTCCCGCATTCTTCCCGTGGCCCAGCAATCAGGTAGTCGCCACACGCCAGGATTTCAGCTGGGCCGTCAAGAACGGGACTTTCGCAGGCACCACCACGACCGCCGCAAAGGCCGGCGACACCGTCATTCTCTGGGGCACCGGATTCGGTCCAACCAGTCCCGCGGCACCGGTCGGCGTTGTCACGCCAAGCGATCAAACTTACTCCACCGCCACGCTACCCACCGTCACCGTCGGCGGCATGAGCGCGACCGTTTACGGCGCCGCGCTTGCTCCCGGCTTCGCCGGCTTGTACCAAATCGCAATCCAGGTGCCCACAGCACTCGAGAACGGCGACTGGCCCGTGGTGGCCACCATCGGCGGTGTGCAGTCCGCTGCGGGGATCGTGCTGACGGTTCAGAATTGATCGGGGACTTTCTCCGAATCAGCCCCCCGGCGAAAAGTTTGGCCGAGTGGTGACGCTCACAGCCATCAGCCTGGCGCCCGGCTCGACATAAAAGAATTCTCCGCCGTCCCGTCTCCAGCGCGGCGCGATTCCTCCCTTGGCCGAGACCTGCCATTGCTCGTTGAAGGTAGTCCTCAGGAAAACCACCGGCTCCCCCAGAGTTCCATCCTTTTGGTCTCGCTGCTGCTGCGGGAGGAAGCATAACCGCCCTCTCCCATGAGGCGTTACTCGGCGCGTTTCCGTACCCATTAATAGAGCCAAATTGCGATGCAAAACAAGAACGCGTGGGTTCTCTTAGCGCTCCTTGAAGTCTCCGCGCTTGGACAAACCCAGCTGAACTGGACAAAGCAGACCCCGAAAACGAGTCCGCCGGCGCGGAATTTTCACGCTATGGCATATGATGTGGTGCACAGCCAGGTGGTCATGTTCGGAGGAGTGGACATGAACGGCAACACTCTTGGGGATACGTGGGTATGGGATGGGTCGAACTGGACGCAAAAATTTCCCGGCACCAGCCCACCGGCCCGACTTGCGGCTTCCATGGCTTACGACGCTGGGCACAGTCAAGTCGTGCTCTTCGGAGGATCCTCCGGTTTTTTCGGTGTCACCTTGAATGACACCTGGACGTGGGATGGCGCCAATTGGACCAAGATGTCGCCCCAGAACAACGCGTCAACCTCGTCCCAGTTTCCAATGGCTTATGACGCCGTTCATTCCCAGGTCGTTCTGTTGGGCGGGACCGGTAATGAGACTTGGCTATGGAACGGACTGAACTGGAACAAACAATTACCGCAAACCAGCCCTCCGTCCCGTCAGGATTCCGCCATGGTATTCGATGCGGGTATCGGCCAAGTTGTCATATTCGGCGGGCAGGATACCAATTTTTCGAGTTTTACCGAGTTCAATGACACCTGGGTTTGGGATGGCTCGAACTGGATGCGGAAACCCTCGAACACGCAGATGATAGGCCGGTCCAGGCACGCGATGGCCTACGATGCTGAGCACAAGCAAGTGGTGATGTTCGGCGGAACATATGCCCACGGTGTTCTGCCAGGCAACTTCCTGCCAATCGACACGTGGACCTGGGATGGCAGCGATTGGACGAAACAATCTCCCCTGACAACACCGCCGGAGCGGGAACGGTCAGCAATGGCGTACGATGCTGCCCATAGTCAGGTCGTGATGTTCGGAGGGGTCGGTGAAGCAGGCAGTGGAACTTACTACAACGACACCTGGACTTGGGGAACCGCGGCACCACCGCCTCCGCCCGCGCCCACGATCACTTCCGTAGTCAGCGCCTCGGGTTTCGGGGGATTTTCGTCGGTTGCGCCAGGTTCCTGGGTGGAGATTTATGGCTCCAATTTGGCGCCGCACACGCGCCAGTGGGCGGGGTCCGATTTCAACGGCAACAACGCGCCTACGGCGCTCGACGGCGTGGAAGTGATGATCGGAGGCCAGCAGGCTTTTGTCGCCTACATCTCTTCCAGCCCGGGCCAGATCAACGCGCAACTCCCGTCCAACATCGGCACGGGAGGACCCTTGGCGCTCACTGTTACCAACGGGACTCACAGCAGCGGAGCGTTCTATATCACGGTAAACCCAACGGAGGCGGGATTGCTTGCACCGGCTTCGTTTCAGATCGGCGGGAAACAATACGTTGTGGCTCTGTTCGCCGACAATGCGACTTACGTTCTTCCCACCGGCGCCATCCCGGGCGTTGCGTCGCGGCCCGCGCATCCCGGCGAAACGATCACTCTGTATGGTGTTGGATTCGGCCCAGTGACGCCGAGCATTCCTGCCGGTCAGATCGTCACTGAGAACAATCAACTCTCGGCCTCGCTCCAGATTCTCTTCGGCCAGACTCCGGCCCAGGTGACCTATGCAGGTCTGACACAAGGCTCCATCGGCCTCTATCAGTTCGACGTCGTGGTGCCGGCGGTGCCGGACAACGATCTGGTACATTTGACGTTCAACTTGGGCGGCACGGCGGGCACGCAGACACTTTATATTTCCGTCCACCAGTAGATCATTCGCATTGTCGACGGGGCTTCACTTGCCCGCGTTCGCCTGCTGTCCCCGAAAATCCTCGAACCAATTGTGCACCACGTGGATCGACAACGGCGGCTCATCGCTTGGCCTGTCTAAAATGATGAACCGCTTGCCGTCCGCCGATACATCGTATCCGGCTCCCAGCACCCGCTTGCCAAACAACAGCTTGGGCGTCCCGGGCGAAAAGGTTGGCCGAGTGCCGACGCTCACCGCCATCAGCCCCGCGCCCGGCTGTACATAAAACATTTCTCCGCCATCCCGTCTCCAGCGCGGCGCGATTCCTCCCTTGACCGAGACCTGCCACTCACCACCCCCGTTCGGGAAGTCGCGAACATAGATCTCGTTCGAACCTGATTCGTCGGAAACGTACGCGACAAAACGCCCGTCCGGCGAAAATCGCGGAGCGTGCTCGTTGAAGGCACTCCTCAGGAAAACCACTGGGTCGCCCAGAGTTCCATCCTTAAGACGTTCCCGATAGAGCAGCTGGCTCTTGGTCTCGCGGGTGGAAGCTTCGTAAATCAGGAATCGCTGATTCGGAGACCAATCTGGTGCCATTTCGTCAACCGGCGTGCCCACCAGCAGCTTCGCCTCGCCATTCCCGCTGGCTGGTTTGGAAACGATGTCGACGCTTCCGCTACGGTAGGACGCATATGCGATCTCTCCTCCCGACGGCGTCCACGCCCAAGGAGTTTTTCCAGCTTTATCGAACGTGAACCGGCCCTTGCTCCCCCGCTCCACGTCGTATACCCAAATGTCGAAGCCGCCTTCCCTACCCTGCACCGCCAGCCTGCGGCCATCCGGCGACAACACCGGACTGCTTTTGCCGGAAGGGTTCGCCGACCGTCGAAAGCGTATTGCCGGACCGATCCACCCACGCCAATTGCAGCCGGCCAGATGGCGAATCGCTATAGACCAGCGTGCCCGTTCGCGACACCTGCGGCGTAGAAGCGTGCTCGGCGATCGGGAAAGCTTTGCCGCTCGCCTGCAGTGTCGCCAGAGAAAATGGCAGCGCCATGATCGTTCCTACATCGGCCGAACCATCCACATAAATAATGTGTCCGGTGGTGCTGTAGGCCGGGTAAGGATTCCCGGAGGACGACATGGTGACCAGCCGGCGTCGATCCTCGCCCACCACTTGAACGTAGATCCCGTGTCCTCCGGGCCGGTCCGGGTCCACCGCCGCGTACAGAAACGCCCTGCGTCCTCGCGGCAAATCGAGAAAAGATGGATGCTCGATGTGAGGATGTTTGAGGATCAGAGTAGGCGATCCCCCTCGGGCCGGAATTGTGTACATCCCAATGGTGTCGCAATAAACGATCGTCTCGCCGTCCGAGCTCCAGTTAGCCCGCCGGAAGGAACCCCCGAGCTTAGTGATCAGAACCGCCGTTCCTCCCTGCACCGGAATTCGCACCAGGCCGCAGCCCGGGCGGAAGCCGCAATCCGAATATCCGATGAACTGGTTATCGGGAGACCAGAACGCCTGATAGACGCCCACGGCCCCAGGCACCGGACGAGCTTGTTCCTCGTCAATGTCTCGCACCCAAAGCTGCCCGCCTTGGGACTCTACGTAACCGATGCGATTGCGCCGCGCTCTTACGCCGCTTTTTTCGGACTATCCTTCAAAAGCCCCAGCCGCACCAGACTTTCAGCCGTAGCAACAATGGACTCCTCGTTCGACCTCGGCGCCCAACCCAACACGCGCCTGGCCTTTTCGTTGGTGGCATTTTTCCTTTTACCCAGCTCCGGCAGAATCTGCTTCACCGCCGGATCGCGCATCGAGGCCAGGCGCACCAGCCAATTGGGCAGCTCCCGCGTTGGCACTCTCTTGCCCGCCGCGCCCATGCGGCTCTTCAGCACTTTTGCAATGTCCAGCATCGACATGAAATCGCCGGCCACGGCCAGAAAGCGCTCGCCCTTTCCCGCCGGATGAGTCATGGCGCGAATGTGCAAGTCAGCGACGTCGCGCACATCCACCACGCCGAAATACAGCCTCGGGCAACCCGGTAGTGCGCCGTCCAGCATGCGCTGCACCAGCAGGATCGAGGTCGAATAGTCCGCACCCAACACCGGCCCGAACACGCCCACCGGATTCACTACCGAAAGCTCCAGCTTGCCACCTTCCTGGGCGATGAATTCCCACGCCGCCCGTTCGGCCAGCGTCTTCGATTTCACGTACGGCAGCACATCGTCGCCACCGGGATCCGTCCAATTCGTCTCATTGAACGGCGTACTCTGGGGCTGCTGCCCATAGCCGATCGCGGCGAACGAAGAGGTCAGCACCACGCGTCTGACCCCGGCGTCCCGCGAAGCACGCAACACCCGCAGCGCCCCTTCGCGGGCCGGCACAATCAACTCGTCTTCGTGCTTGGGCACGGTCTGGGGAAACGGCGACGCCACATGCAGCACGTACTCGCAACCCGCCACGGCCTCCTTCCAACCCGCATCGCTTTCAAGATCGGCCGCGGCGAACGACAACCGATCCCCCGGCTCCGCGCCGCCTTCTTTCAGCATCGCGCGCACATCCCTTTCGCGTTTCAAACTCCGGACCGTAGTGCGCACCTGATGCCCCGCAGCCACGAGCTGCAGAATGGAATGGCTCCCTATAAACCCCGACCCGCCCGTAACCAGAACTGTGCTCATTTCCGCCTCCGCTTTTTCATTCTTTCATGGACATCGACACTTTGATGAGGCACGAAGCGTTTGCAGTCAACCACTGGAAGAATACTTATGATGCGCAGATCTTCGCTCCTGCCTCAACTCCTGCTGGCCGCAATCGCACTGTTCGCTGCCCCCGCGGCCGCCCAATGGAAAACACCCTGGAGCTACGCTGGTCAAGACGGCCCGGATCACTGGGGCGACCTCGATCCAGCCTACGCTGCCTGCAAGTCCGGCCGGCAACAGTCGCCCATCGACATCCGCACCGCCCAAAAAGCCCAGCTCCCCGCCCTGCGATTCGACTACCGGACCGCCCCGCTAAAATATCTGATCAACAATGGCTACACCATCCGCGTGAATTACCACGCGCCCGTCTCCGGCGGCGTTCTAATCGTCGGAGACAAACGTTACCAACTCACGCAATTCCACTTTCATCGACCCAGCGAAGAACTGATCCACGGCAAACCCTACGACATGGCGATCCACCTGATGCACGAATCCGCCGACGGCCAAACCGCCGGAGTCGTCATTCTTCTAAAAACCGGCCGGTCCAACGCCACAATTCAGCAGATCTGGAATCATATGCCAATGACCAAAGGCAACGAGCACGAAATCCCCGGAGCCCAACTCAACCCCGCTGCGCTCCTGCCTAGCGATCTCTCTTATTACACCTACACCGGATCTCTCACCGCTCCGCCCTGCGACGAATCCGTCACCTGGTTCGTCCTCAAGACGCCAGTCGAAATTTCCAGGGAACAGATCGACACCTTCGCCAAACTCTACCCGCACGATGTCCGCCCCATTCAAGCACTCAACGGCCGCATCGTAAAAGAAAGCCGGTAACCTTCTACAGCAGCGGCAGTGGCGTTGCCTTCGAGCTAAAATTCTATGGGTATGATCCGCACCGCACGCGCATTAGCGATTCTGACGCTGCTCAATTCCCAACAGCCACTCGATGCCTGGGGCTTTCGCGGCCACACCGTCGCCAACTTGGCCGCGGTCGAAGCGATTTCCAGCGATGGCCCCGCGTTTCTCAAAACCTATAAAGCCTACATCGGCCATCTCGGACCCATCCCCGACACCTGGCGCAGCTCCAGCGAGCCGTTCCTCCGCATCTCCGAAGATCCCAACCACGGCTGGTATACCGAGTCGTTCGATTTCATCAAGGACATCCCGCGCTCGCGCACCGAGTTCACCCTGCGCGTCTACGACGAATTTCTGCGCGTCAGCAAGTCCAATCCGGAACGCGCCAAACTCCTGAACATCCGCTATACCGGTCTGCAAGCCTATTCCATGATGGAAGGATACGAGCGCATGAAAGCCGGCATGCGGCTCTATCGTCAAGCCGAGAGCGATTCGAGATATCGCGAGATCTCGCCGTTGTTCAGTTCGCCGGATTCCGTGAAGGGCTACCTGGCCAACGACGTCGCCTTCTACATGGGATGGCTGGGACACTACGTCGCTGACGCCGCGCAGCCTCTGCACAACTCCCGCCATCACGACGGCTGGGACGGCGACAACCCTAAAGGCTACACACGCGATCCGGAAATTCACGGCCGCTTCGAAACCGCCTACGTCGATTTGATCCAGGTCACCGAAGCCGACCTCGCGCCCTACGTTCGTAAGACGCCCCAGCACCTGGACGATCCCTGGACCGCGATTCTCGACCACATGCTCCAAGCGCGCAACGCCGTCGAAGACGTCTACCGCCTGGACCTGCGCGGCGCTTTCAAGGATCGCAGCAATGCCGAAGCCAGGAAATTGATCTACACCCGCCTGGCCTCCGGCGCCAGTTTCTTGCGCGATCTCGCTTACACCGCTTGGATCGAAAGCGCCAAGCCGGTCCCACCCGTCAAGCCCATCGACGTTCCTAACAATCCGGAGAATCCGCGTTACAACCCCGCCACCGGCTCAGCCCCGGCTCCGGCTCATACTAGATAAATCAAACAGGCGCGCAGCGTCTAACCATTGATGCCGCGCCGCCTGCGCAATCTCTGGACCCTCGGAGGCCTGTCGCTCCCGGAACTGCTCCACCGCACCGCTCGCGAATCCTGGCAGGATGCCGTCTTCGGCCAGGGCGGGCGCATGGCGTTCTACCAATTCCTGGCGATTTTCCCGTCTCTGCTCGTTCTACTTGCGATTAGCACGCGAATCCCCCACTTCGGCATTCAAGTGAAAAATACGCTGCAGGAATTGTCGCGCCAGGTCTTACCAGATCAAGCCGCCCAGCTGTTCGACACCATGGTGGACGAACTCTACGGCCGCGCATTCTACTGGCTTCAACTTCTCACCGTGGTCGCGGGAACGCTGTGGGCTGCCCTGAACGGCACCTATGCCATGATCTGGGGACTCAATCGCGCCTACGAGGTCGAAGAGCAGCGCCCCTGGTGGAAATTAGCACTCACCATCGTCGGCCTCACCCTGTCCATGGCGGT